>Ga0315310_10000199_pt1 | contig 40078 bp, 33 predicted proteins | sample TDP5_MG_FD_203630 | JGI IMG/M metagenome (GOLD analysis project Ga0315310, IMG submission 203630) | Freshwater sediment microbial communities from Lake Towuti, South Sulawesi, Indonesia - TDP5 | ecosystem: Environmental > Aquatic > Freshwater > Lake > Sediment | place: Indonesia: South Sulawesi...
TAATACCTTGGATTGTATCTTCATATACTCTTATGTAGAAGTTATTACCGATAGATTCATAAATAACAAAATCTGGACCATTTGCGCCTTCCTTAATAATTTCCGGAAATCCGTCATGGTCAATATCTCCTATCAGAACCCGTCCATAAGAATTTTTACCATCAGGAATATACCATTTCTGGACAAAATCACTAAATAAAAATGGTAATAATAAGAAAGTTATCATTTTCCTCCCTTAAAAAGAGGGTGAGGCAGTTGATTGTCCCACCCTCTTTCATTTATCACTACCTTATCCTGAGCACCTTATGGGTATATGTTTCTCTGGTATCAAAATTTTCGAAACACAAGAAGTAGATTCCTTGAGGTATTGTTCTTTCATTTTCGTCATCACCGTTCCAGGTGATTTGGTTGATTGAGGACTGGAGATCGGTGAATTGTTTCACCAGACGCCCTGCTACATCGTAGATCTTTATGCTTATTCTATTTTCGTTGGCTGTTTGATAATGGATATTTAACCTGTCTTTAAAAGGATTGGGGAATATAGCAATTGAGCCACTGTTTGAAGAATGATTTCCTTGTGCCATTGGACCGCATAAATCTCGAAAAGAAATATTTTTCAAAATCAAAAACAAATTTGATATTAAAATATTGAAAGAATTGTCTGTGCTTCTTGGATATATTTTGCTTAGGCGAAATTGCGTAAAGTAAAGTATTTTTCCATATTAAAATTATATATAAAATTTTTTATTTGTCAAGGGTTATTTGCAATATGAAGGCCGAGTCATTGACACGGACTCATTTTTGTAGATAATACCAATTATGTTCTGGCACGATGAAGAGGAGTCTTTTACCGAGGAAGAGCCTGTCCAAAGAAGAAGGGATTGGCGTCTTGTTAGAAGATTGGCGCCATATTTTAAGAAATATATAAGAAGAATTGTTGTTGCAGCACTTTTACTTCTCATTACTACGCTGCTCACACTTTTTGGTCCTGTGTTGATAAAACATGCAATTGATATTGAATTTCCAAATAAGGACCTCCATGGTCTTTTTGTCATTGCAATCCTTTACTTTCTTATTCAACTCATTATCATTGTGGTTAGATATTTCCAGCAGATTGAAATTATGACTGTTGGTGAAAAGGCAATAGCCGATTTGAAAGCCGACCTCTTTACCCACATGCTCAGTCTACCTGCCCAATTTTTCGACAAAAATCCAGTCGGCAGATTAATTACGAGGGTTGAAGGTGATACCGAAACTTTAAAAAATCTCTTTTCGTCTACGGCAGTAGTATTAGTTCAAGATCTTGCCCTCCTTGTTGGCATGTCAGTTGTAATGATTCTGGTCAATTATCGCCTCTATCTTATAATTCTTATTATGCTACCACTTTTTGTATATGGCTTCTGGTGGTTTGGTCGGAATGTCCGACCTGTTTATCTAGGTCTTCGGCGCACGATTGCCGAAATAAATAGCTTCCTTGTCGAATCGGTCAGGGGGTTGAGTGTTATTCAATCTTTTCTTCAAGAAGATACCTTCATTAAAAAAATTAATGACCTGGGCAAGAAGAAATTTCAACAGGAGATGAAGGCGATGTCGTTCTGGTATCGCATCTGGTTTTTGGTGGACATCGGTGAAGTGATGGGCATAATTCTTATTATTGGGATCGGTGGTTTGTGGGCATTGAAAGGATTAGTTTCGCTCGGCTCACTTTTCCTCTTTTTGAGTTATATTGTCCGATTCTTTGGTCCTTTGCGCGGACTCTCTGACCAGATGAATATCATTGAACGTGCCTTCGCATCTGCGGAGCGGGTTTTTGGTATTCTTTCGACACAAAGTGAAACATCATTTGAGGAGCAGAGGAGCTTAACAACATTTCAACAAAAGATCGAGTTTGAGGGTGTCAACTTTTTTTACGAAGATGGGAATTGGGTATTAAAAGACCTAAATTTCACCATTAGGAAGGGCGAGCGGATTGCCCTTGTTGGCGAAACGGGTGGTGGTAAAACCTCGATTATTTCTCTCCTTTTGAAATTTTATAAACCCCAGAAGGGTAAGATTATCGTTGATGATTGGGATGCCGAGGAGATAGACCGAAAATCACTCCGCTCGAGGATGGGTCTTGTTCCTCAGGATGTGATTCTATTTCCTGGTTCGATAATGGAAAATTTGCGTCTATTTGACCAAAATATTCCAGAGGGCAGGGTATTTGAGGCAGCAAGTCGCACAAAAATTCATGACCGAATATTAAAATTTCCACAGGGGTACAACACAAACCTTATTGAACAGGGCATCAATCTTTCCTTTGGAGAACGACAACTTGTTTCATTTACCCGTGCCTTGGTCTTTGATCCTGAAATTCTTATCCTTGATGAAGCAACATCGTCCGTTGACCCGCAGAGTGAGCGATTAATTCAAGATGGGATGAAAGAGCTATTAAGAGACCGAACTGCTATCATCATTGCCCATCGACTGGCGACGACAAGATTAGCTAATAAAATTTTAGTTATTCATAATGGCCAATTGATTGAAGAGGGCAACCATAGTAGCTTACTCAAGAAGAAAGGCTTTTACTATAAACTTTATCGGCTACAGTATTTGGCAGAGGTTAAATGAGTATGGTTGAAGATTTTTGGAAAAGGAGATGGCGGCGCTTCTTATTTTTAATTCTTTTCACACTGGTCTCAACTCTTTTTGCGCTTTACTTTCCCTATATCCTTAAAGATATAATTGATGGAATAAAGGTGAAATTTACAACCCAGAGATTTCTGCATTCCATTTTAATTCTGGGCATTGTTGGATTGTGGCGTAATATTTTGGGTGTTTCACTTCCTTATATGCGCGGTCGAACAAATGAGACCTTCTTCGTCGAATGGCGAACCGGCATATTTTCGAAAATATTGAAAATGGGTCATTCATTTACAAACTACTTTCCGACGGGCGACATTATACAGCGACTGGATAGTGACCTTGGCGAATTGTCCTGGTTCTCCTGCTCCGGTATCTTTAGACCCATTGAAGGCATTTGCACAATACTTTTTGCACTATTCTTTCTTGTAAGAATCAATTTTAAACTTACCATAATCTCTATTCTGCCGATGGGCTTAGCGATTTTTGCTTGGATGAAATTTAGTCCATTGATTTATAAATACTATTATAAGTGGCGTGAGATGATTTCAAAGACAAATGATTATCTCCAAACAAATTTTTCCGGAATCAAAATTGTCAAATCTTATACGATGGAAAAACAGAATACAAATCAATTTAGAAAGCTATTGGATGAGAGGATAAGGTCGGTAATAAAGGTTATAGAGACCGAGGCGAAGATTGGAACAATTTTTACATCAATCGAAGAGATCGGCATACTTTTTATTCTCCTGTTTGGCGGCATTTTCATTATCCAGAATCGATTAACCATTGGTGAATTTGTAGCATTCAACGCCTATATTCTTATGCTTTTAAGACCTATGATTGATATCGGTAATTTCTTTGTTGTTAAGAAACGTGCGGAAGTTCAGACAAGGCGTTTGAGAGATATTATTGATTTCCCGACCGATGTATTAGATGAAGGAAGTAACTTGCTGATTGATTGTAAAGATATTTGCATGACGGGTGTTTCATTCAAGTATGGAAAAGATTTTCCGATGGTTCTTGAAAATATTAATTTAAAAATTCCAATTGGCAGCAAGATTGGAATAGCGGGCACTGTGGCGGCAGGTAAAACAACTATTATCAAGTTACTTTTGAGAATTGCTGAGCCGATAGAAGGTATGATTAGAATCAACAATCATGATACAAGAGCGATTTCCCTCAAAGATTTCAGAAAGTTTTTCGGTTATGTACCCCAAGAACCATCGTTATTTTCTGAAACCATATATAACAACATCGTCTTTGGCAGGAAAGCACAATCTACCAGGATCGAGGATGCAGTGAGACTCGCCCAGCTTGAGAATTTTTTGAAAACCTGCCCTAACGGTTTAAACGAAAAAATCGGTGAGCGCGGATTGAAGCTATCAGGTGGTGAAAAGCAAAGGATTGCCATGGCCCGAGCCTTACTCACAGAGCCCAGAATTCTCATTCTTGATGACGCCACATCAAATCTTGATGCCGAGACGGAAAAGGAATTCATGAATCAACTTTCCCGAGAATCTAATTCGACAGTAATTATTGTCTCACATCGGCTTTCAATCCTTTCAATCTGTGATTATATCTATGTTCTGGATAAGGCGCGGATTGTTGAAGAGGGTAACCACAAATCACTTTTAAAGAAGAAGGAATTATACTGGAAGTTATATCAACATCAATTACTTTCTGATTAACACCAGTGAAAAATCTATAGTTAAACCCAAAGGTTTCTATCTACTACGCTTACCAATTTTAATCGTAGCTTAAAACTTGCGTATAGGTCTTGACTTTCATTAGATAATCGATAAAATAGATTATGTTGATTTCCGGGCGGTTAGCTCAGTCTTGGTTAGAGCGTCTGCTTGACATGCAGGAGGTCACCCGTTCAAGTCGGGTACCGCCCATGTTAGTAAGGATTAATAGTTGTTCGCCGGCAGGTATCGCAGTCTGTGTTGTTAAACGGCATAGTTATATGACTAAAAATACGGATAAATTCGCATGGAAGACATTCTCGATCTCCTTGTAAAGATTCAATACCTCCATGAAGAAATTAAAGAGAATGATTTAAGACTTAACGAGACACCTAATAAAATAACGAACCTTGAACAAGATATAGAAAAGAAGAACGCTAATTTAAATCAAAAGAAAAATCGCATCCAGGAAATTAAAAAAATATGTAAAATGAAAGATGGTGATATTACAGAGAATGAGAGTAAAATTGATAAATTAAACCAGCAAATATTTTCAGTTAAGACCAACGAAGAGTATCGGGCAATAACGAATGAGATTGAATATTTGAAGAAAACAAATAAAGGCATCGAGGATGAAATACTCAGTCTTTTGGAGGAAGAGGAAGAGATTAAAGATGTATTGGTAGAACTCGAGAAAGAGACGAAAGATTTTTTTAATCAAAAAAAGTCCGAGATAGATACCTTGAAGAAATATAATGAGAAATTAATGGAAAAGCAACAAATGACTAAATTTATGTTCGAGGATAATATTAAGAAACTGCCAAACGATATAAAAAACATATACGAAAGGATTGCCAAGGCGAGAGGAAGGGCAGTCTGTATTATAAGGGGGAATGATTATGTCTGCACTGGCTGTTTTACCAATATTACGCCCCAAGTTATGAATGAATTGAAGAAGAGGGATAAGATACTTTTGTGTGATAACTGTGGTTGTATCCTTATTTATGATATTTCTGGTAAATGATTGAGCATGTAACTGGGGGCGTAATAATCTATGTAGATGGTTCTTCAAGGGGTAATCCGGGACCTGCAGGTATTGGACTGGCGGTATTCTCAACTGAAGACCAAACAAAACCAATAAAAGAAATATCGAAATATATTGGTATAACAACCAATAATATCGCTGAATATGAGGCGGTCATTAATGCCCTGAAATGGATAGCTGAATCAAATGTAGAATCGGTAGTAATGAAGCTCGATTCAGAGCTTATCTACAATCAGATAATAGGTGAGTATCGAACGAAATCTATTCGGACTATTTCACAATTGAAACGGGTTCAGATGCTGATGGCACAGATAAAAAATCTTTCAATCTGTTTGATACCCCGCAATGAAAATAAACTTGCAAACCGTCTTGCCCGGAGGGCATCAAAGGCGAGAAAATTTAGTAAAAAATCATTCAAACAAGAAGAATTAATAAAAGAAAAAGAGAATTAAACTAAAGGCGATGAAGGATTTGAAAATTTTAGGTAATGTCCAGATTGTAGATTTTGTAAAGGCGAGGATAAAAAAGTGTACAATTCTTTTAAGTGGTGGAAAGATTGAAGAGTTTTTTAATCCAAAGGAACACCTACCCGGTGGAATTCAAAAGCTTAATTTAGAAGCGAGTTATCTAATCCCTGGATTCATAGATTGTCATACACATCTTTTGTCAAGAGGTGTTGAGATGCAGCGGATAGATTTGAACGAATGCCGTTCGCTAAATGACTGTCTGGAAAAATTAAGGGTAAATTTTAAAAAGGCAGATAATTTATTATTCGGGTGTAACTGGGATGAATCAAAGTGGTTAACCGGTAGCAAGGAAGAATTAATAAAAGAAAGTCTCGATAGAATTTCGATGAAGATACCGATAATTATGCGTCGGGTATGCGGACATTTTGCAGTTTGCAACACAAAGGCATTGAGCCTGATCCATTCACACTGGAGGATTGTTGATCGCAAAAGAGGGCATCTATATGAAGATGTGGCATTGAACCTGAGTGAAATCTTTCCACCCACCGATGAAGTGCTCAAAAAGGCGATCGAGATAGCAGGTAATGAGGCGGTATCGCTGGGCATTACCACAATTCATGAGATTGTGAATGTTAGAGGTTTTAGGATATATCAGAAGATGAAAGATAAACTTAAATTACGAGTGGCGGTTTACCTTCCCTTAAAAAATTTTGAAGGTATTATATCCTCAGGGATGGCATCAAACCTTGGTGACGATTTTTTGAAGTTTTCAGGAATAAAAATCTTTTTGGATGGCTCGATTGGCGCCAGAACCGCCGCACTGAGTAAGCCCTATCGCAAATCAAAGGTTTGCGGGACATTACTGGTCTCCAAGCCACAATTAATAAATATTATAAAAAAGGCAGAAAAGAGTTCTATTCAACTTATGATGCATGCCATTGGTGACCGTGCAACAATGACGGTATTAAACGCCATGGATGATATTGGTATAAAGGAAAATAGGTTGCGCCATAGGATTGAGCATCTCGAAATTCTTGATGATAAGTTAATAAGAAAGATAAAAAAATTGAATATTATTGCCTCGATGCAGCCCAATTTTGTTCGCCAGTGGCAAAATCCTGGTGGCATGTATGAGAACCATCTTGGTGAGGGATATAAAGAGATGAACCCATTTAGGAAACTTTTATCTTCAGGGGTAAGGGTTGTCTTCGGTTCAGATTGCATGCCGCTCGGTCCTCTATTTGGGATTGAAGGGGCAGTCAAACATCCATTTTCCTCTGGTAGATTGACACCTCATGAGGCATTCAGTCTCTATACAACCCGGGGTGCTTATGCGACATTCGATGAAGATAAGAAGGGGAAGATTGAGGTAGGTAAACTTGCCGACTTTGTTGTTTTGGATAAAAATCCCTTAAAAAAAGAAAATCTGACGAATTTAAAAATTTTAGGGGTACTTGTAAATGGTAAATTAGCATTTGAACATGATGACTTAGCTACATGTTTGAATTGGGAATAAAATTATTGATGTTCTTTAACCTTGATAAAACTAAATATTCCGACGAATACATTGAAGTCTTTCACAGTGCAGTAAAACAAGGAGAATTGAATGAAGGAGCGTGGAATTTATGGTATGCAAAGTCGCAGGCACAAATTTTGAAAGCGATAGAAGATAAAACTGAACCTATTGAAAAGCTATGTGAGATTGATTGTGGCATTTTCTCCAATGCGGATTTTGTAAGTGATAAATACATTACACTAATTCCTGACGATAAAAGACAGAGATTAAATATAAGACCAAATGATGGTATTTTTGTATTAACACAATCCGAAGCAGAGGATTTATTGAAAGACGACCCTCAAAATGAGGTAATAAAACGCACCTATAAAAATTCTGATATTGATAATTATTATATTGATTCGGAATCAGATGTAAAATACTTACTATATATTGATGATTTATTTGACCAAAAGAAATTTCTGCGGATTATGAAACATTTAGAAAAATATAAAGAAATTTTACTTGCCCGATTAGATAGATATGGTGAGAAATATCCATGGTGGCGACTCCATCGACCCCATGAAAAAAACATTTATGAAAATTCAAAAATTGTCACGTCAAGATGGGGAAAACAAAACAGTTATGCTCTTCAAACGGGTAATTTTTATGAAAATTCTGATATAAACTTATATATTCCTAAAGATGGTGTAAAAGAATCAATTACGTATATTTTGGGATTATTAAATTCTAAATTATTAAATTATTGGATTTTATACAAAGGACGTGGTGAGGGTGTTTCGCGACAAATCAGATTAAAACAAATTCCTATCCGCCGTATTGATTTCAATAATCCAAAAGAAAAGAAAATTCATAACAGTTTGGTTAAGAAAGTTGAGAAAATAATTGAATTAAAAAAAGAACTGGCAGAGTATAATAAATTCTTTAAGGGCGTTCGCCTCACCAAACTTGAAGGACCAGAAAAACTGCCTGAACCCAATATTTATGCAATAACCGTGAGTTTGCCACAAGAAGACAAAAGAATTCTACGAACACACTCTAAAGTTTCCTGGGAGCCAAAAGAAATTAAAGAATTTTACCTTTCAAGAACTGGCATAATAGAAGAAATCGCACCCCTTTTTACAAAAAAAGAAGAAGAACCTTTGTTTTCCATTAAACTCTCATCAAAAGACAAAAAAGAGATTGCTATAAATGCGCCCAAAGAGATAATAAATTATCTACAAGAAGTATTGCAAAATTATACTGGCAAATCCTGGGACGAAATCAAGAAAATCCCCCTTGCCAAAGACCTTAAAACCTACCAAACTAAAGAAAAAGAAATTATCCAGAAAGTCGCCTCACTTCTGGGCAAAATTCAAAACGCGCAAAACGAAATTGACTCATTCGTTTATGAATTATACCAAATTACCCCCGCAGAACAAAAAACTATAGAAGAAATGTTGAAAGAAACAAAGTAAAATAAGTGCGATATAGATTTTATTTTTATATAACTTCAAAATATTCTTGTCTGTTTCATGGCGAGGTTTATCAGCGTTATTGTCATTACAAAATGTTTAGATTTTCGCAAGACCCAGTTGCAATAGAACCGTTAGACATTTCTTCTAATGATGTAAAATTTGAAGGGATATTTCGGATTTTATATAAACAACAAGGGACGAATTTTGATACTCTCTATTACGATGCAATAGAATGGCTTAAAAGGTTCCTAAACATGTTGACCCTATATTGCCAGCACGGATTCAAAGAATTGGACCAACATTTTTACTGTGGAAAGGATAATGATATCAACAATAATTTACGCTTATTCGAAGATTCTTTGCCTTCATTGCGAGAATCGACATTCAAACCACCTAAACATAAAGATACACTACACTATATACAACAGGCATTGCAAAATACACAACAGCTATTTGTGGTTGAGAAGGATTGTCCTAATAAATGTAAAAAGATTGAAAATGCTTTATTTTTTCTACGATTATCTTATTTCGGACCCGATGAAAGAGTTCGTTATATTATGCGATTTACCGCTCTTGAATGTTTAACAGACAGAGCCGAAACAATGATAGATAAAGCGCTAATAGATAATATTGGCGAAATTGCCCGCAAGGTTTGTGTAGAAAGACAGTTGCAGAAGAATGACATAGATAAAATTTGTGGTCACATAGGTCAGTTAGCTCAGGAGAGTATCAAGGATAGCATAAAGAGATTGCTCGACGAAAATAAAATTAACATGCCAAATCGATATACGATTGATGGCCTGTGCATAGCGAGAAACAAAATTGTCCACGAAGGCAAAGAAATTTTGAATTCAAATAACTCGCCAATTACTCATAATTACTGTGATGCCATTGAAAAGATATTAACTCAATTGCTTCAAAAGTTATTGGCTGAATTTATATCTAACTGTTCTAGCAGATAACCACTTGTTAATTTTGGCATTAATTTCTTTATAGTAACGAATAAAATCAGATTCTTCCCCTATTATGAAATAAATTTTATAATTATAACATTTGACAATTTTAAAATTTTAAAATCATCAAACACATTGTATAAATATACTTTCTTTGTTTCTTAAGAAACAAAGAAATTTGTTAAAACTCATTTGACAATTCCAACCTAATTCTATGCCCTTTACTTTCCTCAATCTTTTATTATAATTTTACAGCTAATGAAAGCTAATAATGTGCCTTTAAAAAAATTTTAGCTTAAAAGAGAAAATTTGACCGAGACGATTTTGGAACACTTTGATACCCTTGCTCAGTTTATTGACCCAATAGACCAAGCATTATCCGAAGTTATGGGAATTAAGAAAGGAAAGAAATAAGAAGGCACTTAAAGAATTGCTAAAGCGTATTTAATGGTAACCGAGCCTTGTTGGTTTCACAACGGCTATACGTCTTGACTATATAAGAAAAGTAATTATAATAAATTGTTATGAAGGAAAATCAGATTGTTGAATTAAAAAAGACGCTCATTGAAGTATTAAAGAAACACGACGTGAGAAAAGCTGCCCTTTTTGGCTCTATAGTAAGAGGAGAAGATACTGAAGAAAGCGATATTGATCTACTAATTGAATTTGAAGGAAGAAAGAGTTTATTAGATCTTGCAGGCTTAAAATTAGACCTTCAAGAATTACTGAGAAGGAAGGTAGATGTTCTTACTTATAAATCTCTCCACCCTCTCCTCAAGGAAAGGATTTTGAGCGAACAAGAGGTAATCCTGTGAAAAAAGACGCAAAGGCATTCATAGAACATATATTAGAATGCATTAAGTTGATTGAAGAATATACCGACAATAAAACAGAAGACGATTTCTTTGATTCAATTCAACTCCAAGATTCAGTTGTTCGTCGCATAGAAATCATTGGGGAAGCAGTTAAAAACATCCCGGATGAAATAAAAGAAAAATACCAAGAGGTTCCATGGAAAAAGATTGCAGGTATGCGAGATATCCTCATTCACGAATATTTTGGCATAGATTTGGAATTAACATGGGAAGTCATTACAAAAGATATCCCAGATTTAAAAAGGAAAATGTTAAGAATAAGGGAAGAATTGAAATGAATAATAAAATAAATTTTTATCATTATAATATTTGACAATTTTGAAATCATCAAATGTTATACTATATATACTTCTTTATATAGCAAATTCTAAATTCCAAGAATTTATTCAATTCGATAGTTCTAAAATACTAAAATAATAGAATGATAAAATTTTATAATTGTGCAATTGCACATATGCACATATATCGAACTAAAAAATAAGGAGAAAAAGGGAACAAAAGGCTTGAGGTATAAATTTATGTGAATAAAAAATATTGAATTTCAGCAGAATGTAACTTCTCGATTTGACATTGAGTCAATCCTTTGTAACACCACAAGTGGTGTTACTCCTATTTAGATTGACCGTCCCGCACCTATCCTTAACCGTGTATATGAAACTTGTAATCACTTCAGCCATCAAGTGAAAAAGGAATACGTCGCCTCATTGGGCTTTCTGTAAAATAGGTGCGGGATGCAGTTATCAATAAAACGATAAAATCACAGCAGGTTTCTTGCAAAGGCTTATTAAAAGATAAACCCAAAAGGTGGAGAAGACTCGGTGTAGAATTATCATTTGATAATTCGAAAATTATAAAATTTCAAAATTTTGAAATCATCAAATGTATTACTACATGTAATAAGCCATTAATTTATGTTTGGTGCATTTTATTAGCTTATTCTTTGATTTTTCTTCTGAATTATAGAATTATCTATAAGTCAATAAATTGGTTGACTTACATTGATTTTTTAAGTATTATTACTTAGCCAAAGGAGGCATCATGTCGAGAGTCGTTCATTTTGAAATATATGCTGATGACCCGGAACGTGCTGTTAAATTTTATACTAGTGTCTTTGATTGGAAAGTAAACAAATGGCAAGGACCCATGATACCGAAGGTAATATCTTTGGCATTATGCATGATGACCCAAATGCGAAATAGACTTTATTCATGAGATTATTGATTGTTTCAAATAGACTGCCAATCACAGTATCAGAAGAAGAAGGTAAACTCAAATTCAAAGAGAGTGCGGGTGGGCTTGTTTCCGGTTTGAGTGCGTACCTCGATTCACTCAAGGGTTCGTCCTTTATTAAATCTGATTATATCTGGATTGGCTGGCCGGGTAGTGCCCTCGCTGAGGAAACAAAAGAAAAAATAAAATTAGAGGCATTAAAAGAATTCAATGTTTACCCAGTTTTTCTCTCTGAAGAAGAAATGGAAAAGTTTTACCACGGTTTTTGTAATAAAACCATCTGGCCTTTGTTTCACTATTTCCCTTCATTTGCTATTTACGAAGAAGAATATTGGATACACTACAAAATTGTAAATGAAATATTCTGTAATGCAGTCTTAGAAATAATTAAGCCCGATGATATTATCTGGATACACGATTATCACCTTATGCTTTTGCCTAAACTATTGCGAAATAGATTGCCAGATAATCCCATCGGCTTTTTCTTGCACATTCCATTCCCGTCTTTTGAAATATTTCGACTATTGCCCAGCAAATGGCGCCGCGAAATTTTAGAAGGTCTTTTAGGTGCAGACCTCGTAGGTTTCCATACCCAGGAATATACTCGGTATTTCTTAAGGTGCACCCTTCGGATTTTGGGTTATGAACACGATATGGGTCTGATTAATTTAACTGACCGCATGGCCAAGACAGAGACATTTCCAATGGGTATAGATTTTCAAAAATATCATAATACGACCGATAATCAGGAAATACTACAGGAAAAAGAAGAACTCAAAAAAACACTGACTGATTATAAAGTAATCTTATCAATTGACCGTCTTGATTACACAAAAGGTATTATTAACCGCAACATCACCTGGACACCAATATTGTATCAGTATAAATTCTTGCCCTTTAATCCCTTGATTGCTATGTATGGTGTGAGTGATGTCTGTCTGGTTACGCCTTTAAGGGATGGTATGAATCTTGTTGCCAAAGAATATGTCGCTGTCAGAACTGATAAGACTGGCGTTTTAATCTTAAGTGAAATGGCGGGGGCGGCAAAGGAAATGGGCGAAGCAATTATAATTAATCCCAACAATATAGAAGAACTTGCTGGTGCACTCAAAGAGGCGCTTGAGATGCCTGTTTCAGAGCAGATAAAACACAACGAAGCAATGCAAAGACGCCTCAAGCGTTATGATGTAGTAAGATGGGCAGATGATTTTAATAACGAGTTACAGTTAATTAAAAAGGAACAAAAGGAAAGATTTCATGCTAAATTGGTCAGCAGTCAGATAAAAAACCAGATTTTAAATGATTTCAAAAATGCCCATCAAAAAATTATATTCTTGGATTATGATGGCACACTTGTACCTTTTACCGGTTATCCTCAACTGGCAAAACCAACCAAGGAGATATTAACGGTTCTTGGCAAACTTGCTGACAAATCAAATTGTGATGTTATTATCGTGAGTGGTAGAGACAAAAAAACTATGGATGAATGGTTTGGCGACCTCAATGCAGGCTTTGTTGCCGAACATGGTGTATGGATTAAAGAGAGAAACAAAGACTGGATATTGATAAAACCGCTGATGAATGACTGGAAACCGAAGATTCTTCCATTGCTTGAAACTTATGCTGACCGATTGCCAGGCGCCTTCGTCGAGGAGAAAGAGTTCTCTTTGGTCTGGCATTATCGTCGGGCAGACCCTGAGTTGAGTTCTATCCGTGCAAAGGAACTTATGGATGAATTGGTTGAATTCACGACAAACATAGATATCCAGATACTTCAAGGAAGCAAGGTGATTGAGGTCAGAAATGCTGGTGTAAACAAAGGTATCGCGGCGATGCATTTTCTTGTCCAAAATAATTACGACTTTATTATGGCAATTGGTGATGATTGGACCGATGAGGATCTGTTTAAGGCACTTCCAGAAAAAGCCTGCACCATCAGGGTAGGAATGGTCGTATCCTATGCACGATTTAATATGCATAGTTATCTGGAAGTTCGCAACTTCATTGAAGAATTAATAAAGTAATGTGGTCATTTCATTTCTACACACGATGCAATCTGGTTAAATTACTTGGTATTAAGGCATGCGACCAGGTAGAATTATTAGAAGGACTAAAAAAAGTACCATTATCGTCAATTTATTATCACACCCATAGATTCCTACAGCAACATAATTATTTATCCCCTGAACCGCCCAATGATTTTGCCTACTGGCTAACAAACATTCTCAAACTAAAAGACTTGGGTGAACTATTTGCCAGTGTTGATACAATAGGTTTTGAAGATTTGGAGGATTTGAGGCAAGAATTCTTAATGATTCTAAACAAGTATATCTCGAAAGAAAAGCGCATTGTCAAATGTCCTAAGGGTGAAGAATTTCATTTTATGAGTTGTATTACATTTATTTTGCCTACTGACTATGATGCCAATAATCTAAAGGAATTTATTGAAGTCCTTGAGAAGATAAGTGTAGACTCTCTATATTTCCATATTTTTGAGGCACGCCTGCGTCTTGGAAGAGAAGAGGATGATTTTTCTGTCTGGCTTAGAGGTCGCGGAAAAGAAAAACTTGCTCAAGAAATCACAAAATTAGACCCCTACAACATTACCCTTGAAGGACTAAGAAAAAAAATTATTAAACTGGTGAAGAAATATGACCAACATCAATGATTACGCAACAATTGTAGGGCAAGGCGCAATTGATGAGTTGTATTTGTTGGCTGGAAAACTGAGTGGCAAAATCATCCAAAATATTAACTCAACATCGGTTGGTGGTGGTGTTGCCGAGATACTTTCTCGTATGATTCCATTATTAAAACAACTTGGTATAGATGTGCGCTGGGATGTGATAAAGGGTAATGAAAAGTTCTTTATGATCACCAAGAAAATCCATAATGGATTACATGGCGTAAATGTAGAAATCAGTAATAATGACCTTGAATACTTTTTAGAAGTCAATCGTGCGAACGCTCGAGAGATAGATTTTTATGGTGATATATTATACATCCATGACCCCCAGCCCATTGCCCTTGTTGAGAAGAAAAAAGAACTTGGTAAAAAATGGATATGGCGTTGTCATATTGATTTCACCGAGCCTAATTTAGAGATAATTAAATTTTTAGAGTCTCATATTGAAAAATATGATTGTGCTGTATTCTCAGCACCGGCATTTTCCAGAAACTTGAAAATTCCCCAGATATTGATTTCACCATCAATTGACCCATTGAGTGACAAAAATAGAGCATTGTCTCAAGAAACTATTGATTCCATCTTAGAACGGTTTGAGATTGACAAAAACCGACCCATCGTCACACAAATCTCACGCTTTGCCTATCTAAAAGACCCGCTCGGTGTAATCGAGGCATATAAGAAGGTGAAGAATTATATTGATTGCCAGCTTATCCTTGCTGGTAGTGGGGCAACTGATGACCCTGAAGGAACGAAAGTCCTTGAGGAAGTTAAAACTGCCTCGGCTGATGACCCGGATATACACATTCTCTTTTTGCCACCAGCAAGCGATATAGAGGTTAATGCGCTACAGTGTGCTTCATCAGTAATTTTACAGAAGTCATTAAAAGAGGGCTTTGGCTTAACTGTTGCTGAGGCGTTATGGAAGGCAAAACCTGTTATCGCATCTGCAGTAGGTGGTATTCCACTACAGATTACACATAAATATTCAGGCATACTTACCTATTCTATTGATGGCACAGCATACTATTTAAAGCAACTGCTCAATGAGCCTGAATATGCAAAAAAACTCGGGCAGAATGGCAGAGGGCATATAAAAAACAACTTTCTGATTACCAGACATATTCGGGATTATTTGCTCCTTTTTATCTCGTTATTCTATGAGGGAGATGTAATCTATCTTTAGGGCATAATTTAAATATTATTGAATATAAATTTTCTACTATTGTGAGCCTCGATTTATCAGATGGGGCAGTGTTTTTTTAAATTATCCAACAAATACCGCTTCCTGTTGATACCGATATGCGGATTTTCTTGGTTTTCCAATCATTGAAAATCCGATTGCTAATGGTCCAACACGACCAATGAACATCGTAACTATAATCACAAGTTTACCAACATTAGTAAGGTTTGGGGTAATGCCCGTGGATAATCCAACATTCCCAAAGCCCGATACAATTTCGAAGAAAATTTGCAAGAATGTTGCCTTCTCGGTAAATGTCATAATAACTAAATCTACTATAACCAACATAATAGCAATTAATCCTATTTCAAATGCCTTATTCACAACTTCAGATGGCACCCGTCTCTTATAAAAGGTGACATCCTTATCCCCTTTTAATAATGTCTTAAGTGTTATTATCAATATACCAAATGTTGTCGTCTTTATACCGCCACCAGTCCCACCTGGTGATGCACCGATGAACATTAAACAGATTAAGATAAAGAGGCTTGAACTTTGCATTGCACCGATATCTATGGAATTATAACCCGTAGTTGTAGAGGCAGAGATTGGCTGGAAAGAGGAAATTAAGAGTTTTTGCCCTATGGAAAGTGAAGAGGGCCATTTTTCTGACAAATAAACGATGATACACCCGACTACAATAACAGCCGCCGTGACTACAATAGCAAGTTTGCTGTGAAGCGATAAATTCAGTGGTCGCTTACCTTTTATCGTCTTCCTAATTGAATTGTACAGGTCGTATAACACGAAAAATCCAATAGCCCCAGCCAAACAAATGATGTTGGTATTAATGCAAAGGGCGGTGTTATCCCTTATTGACATCATATTATCCGAGAAGAGACCAAAACCAGCAGTGCAGAAGCCTGAGATTGAATGGAAAACGCCCAAGTAGATTGCATGTTCAATAGGGAATTGTTTTATCCAGTGGAGGCTATAAATTACTGTACCGATAAACTCAAAGAAAAAGGTAAAGAAAATTACTGACCTTGTCATCCTCTTCATATCACCCAATGAAATTCCTGCCAGGGACTCATGGAATGCTACCCTGGTATATAAAGATGGTTTGTGACCAATGATATAGGCAATAAAAAGTATAAAAACCATGTAGCCAAGGCCACCAATTTGAACAAGCGCGAGAACTACTAACTGTCCGAAGAGGGTATAGAATTTACCTATATCTACTGGTGTTAGCCCGGTCGTGCTTATGCCCGAAGTCCCAACAAATAGGGCATCAATAAATGGCTGTGAGATGCCATTGGATGAGGCAATTGGTAGTGTTAATAGAATTGTACCCGTTAGAATTATTAAGGCAAATCCTATGACTAACGATTGAATAGGTGTGAAGTTTTGCCAGAACTTTGGAAAAATTTTCATATTATGACAACTCCGTAATTATAGTCAATTTCTCGGCAGTGTCAATAAATAGAGAAATCACCAAAAAACTGTTGACATTTATATTCCTATGGATAAAATAAATCACTGTGCAACCAACCTGGTTAAATTATGTTGACGAAAAGCGACGCAGAAATTTAGTTGCTATTCTTCAGGAACTTTCAAAATTACAGAACAAAGACAATCTAAATTTCATAGTTATTGGTGCATTACCACTTTTAATCAACAATTATTGTCATTATATTGTCTATTGGGATATTGACTTATTATTCAGGGATATTGGTCGATTAAAAGAGTTCATCAAGATGCCAAAGTCATATGATTTGAAAATTGTCCACTATGACGATGATTTAATGGTCACTGAGAATATTGCAAGCTTTCACACTGCCTGGTCATTTGATAAACATTGGTTTAATGTTGATTACATTTTGAGAGGGGCCATTTTCAGATTCTTTACCAATAATATCGTTAAATTAAAATTATTTACTCAATCAATAAAATATGAGAGTATCAATTTTGAAATTTCACTTTACCTTGCCCATCCCTGGGATATATTTTTGGAAAAAGTTGTTTCGCCACGCACAAAAAAAGAGATAGAGTTGAAGGTTGATATGAGTGTTGATATTAGGCATATATTTCTTATTTATCAGAAAGAGAAAGATAATATTAAGTTCTGGCAATATGTGTTAAAAAAGGCACAAGAAATCAATGAAGAAAAAGGATTCAAAGAGAGAATTTTGAAACTCCTCGAGCTTAAAGCAGAACTTGGTTATGGTGATATTGAGCCCTCACCTTTATCAATCAAAATGCTCAGTTGATTTATGAAAGATTTCATATCAAGTCTTATTGAACGAACCGAAGAATTTGGAAATCATTATCGCAAGTATATTCAGGCGGTTTCAAAGTATCTCGGCCCCCTCATCCAGAAGCTTGAAGAGCGCAAGAAACGCGATTTAATCCATATTTTACATCCCGCCTATAATTTCGCTTCCGAAATTAAATTAATTTCTGAAATAGGCGAGACTACCGAGGAGAAGCTCAAATTCCTCGGAACATATTTTGCAATCCAGTTTCTGTTATTGAATCGTCAGGCTATCGACCTATTACGCATGGAAATTATTGCCTCAGGAAATGATCGACTTGCTATATATAAAAATTTTATGAGGAATGTGGGTGACAATTTCCGCATGCTTACCACTAACTATATTGAAGAATTGTTTGATATTTATATGAAAGAAAGTCCAGAATTTGCGATTCTTGGTGTGGGAACAAAATCTGACCAAGATGACATTGATGTTGGTATTATTGATGATGGTTCACCGGTCCGTGAAAAATTTAATTGTGTAATTGGTTTGATTAGCCAGGAGATGCAGAAATATGCTATTTCCTTCCACTTTCATCTCTCAGAGCATATTGGCGGGCGTTATTACTCGGCATCAATTGATGAATATAAGAAGGTATTAAGGCATGAAATTAGAGATTTTGTTATTATTAATGAAATGTTAAGTGCGGCTTTAATCATTGGCAGCGAGCGGATGTTTGAGATATATCGAAAGGATATTATTGGTAGATATTTTTATAAACCTTATGGCGATAACAAATATCATGAAGGATATCTGAGGGGGATACTGGGCGAACTTTCTTCATTACTTGCACGACCCGTGAGCTCCACCCATATTAATTTTAAAGAGGATGTATTGAGAATTATAAAGAGCATCATCTCAGCCCAGAAGACAATCTTCAATATTGATAAGGTAAACGCCTGGGATATTATTGATGATTTAAAAATCAGGGATAATAAAAGACACAACGAGTATGATGCCCTAGAGCGGTCTTTGACCTTTTTTGAAATTTTTAGATATCTCTATCAATTGTTTGTTACCCAGGATGAAGAGGTTGTTTTAGATGATACATCGTTGAAGAATATCCGGCGGGTAGCGCGGGTTCTTGGATATGCCGATATTGGAAAGTGCCGTGCTGAGGAACATCTTCTGGTTCACTACTATGAGCATCTTCAGAATCTGAGACGAATTGTTCCAATTCTTGTTGATGATATCAAAACTCATCTCCGGCAAAATTCAATCTTTGCCCCAATGTTTAGATCTGATTATCAGGGTAACCTTGCGCGGGATTACATTCACAGTTTTAAATTCTTCAGGGGCACCGCGTTCTGGGATGATATTCTGGACAATTTTAAGAATGAAGAATTATTGAAAAAATTTGTTCAAAACATAAATTCTTTGCCTTCAGAAGAAAAGAGGGAAATTATAAAGAAATATATTGAATGGGTCAAATATGATTTCTACTCATTAATAAAATTTTTAACAATTTTGGGTAAGAATAAAAGTAGTATTACTGTATATCGAGATTTGAATAACTATCTATTGGATACGATTGATCGTATCCCCGAGGTTGTTAGAAAAATTGCCTATGTCTTCTATCGTTATCCTCACTTAATTAACACCTATCTATCGTTGAACGATGAGCAAAGCCTGAGGTTTTATCTAAAAATTCTCGAAAGCGGTGTATATGAAGAAGAGATCGCCGTGATAAATAATGATTTAAAGAATTTGTTAAAAATACATCTTTTAAGTAGCAAATTCTTTAAGCGCTATTTCTTAAGGATTCTTGATAAATATCCGGAGTGTATTGAATTGTTAAAAAGGCCGCAGCGCCTAAAAGAGTTTGCTAATGGTATTTATAGTGATATCAGTTTCATGAGGACCTTTGAAGAGAAGAAGGAAAAACTTGGTGATTATTATGACCTTGAAATGATGCGGGTAGGGATTAATACTATAAATAATATACCAGTCATGTTAACCAATACTGAATTTATTGAATTTTCTGATAGATATATTCATACACTTACGGATTTATGCCGGCAGGAAATAGATGCCGAGCACAAAAAAAGGATTATAACAGATGATGTCTTGGCAATCTTTGCAGCTGGTGGACATGCTCGAGAACAGGCATACGATGACGACTACGACATTATTGTTTTGCTCAATTCCGATGATGAAGAGGTTATTAACTACTCAAATAAAGTTGTGAGCAAAATGAATGCCGAGATTATCAAACGGGGAACAATACCACACCACCGATTTGCTGAATACTTTGGTCGGTTTGTAATTCGTCTAAAGGAAATTGAGGTGTTATTAAATGACGATAGACCGGATATATTTATTGAGAAATCACAGATTCTTGGTGCACGATTGATTATTGGCTCTCATCGTTTTGAAAAAGAATTTATTGAGCAGATAGTGAAACCACCCATTTTCGACAAAAAGAGTAAATATATCGGCCAGATGGTGAATGAAATCAAAGCACGCCATCAATCAGATGCATATATTGCTGACAATAACATTAAAGAGGGTGTTGGTGGCCTAAGGGATATTGAGATGATAATGTTAATCCTCAAGGCACGATTTAATATCACCAAGCCAGTCAATGCAAAGTTATTTGAAGAAATTAGTAATACGCAAGTTGAGTTGAAAGACGATTTACAAATATTGGCAAAAAATTTTAATTTTTTAAAGAACCTGAGGGATGTCTACCGTTTAACCTCAGGGGCGACCGATACAATTATTCCTGAGGCATTGAAAATTCCAGCCCAGATTATGGGTTATAAAAGTAGCAAAGAACTTTACCAGGAATTTAAGAGGGTGAGCAAGGAAGTTGCCGGCACAATTAATAGTTTAATCAATAAATTAAATTTGCAGTGAGAAAATTTAAACGGCCTGCTCTTTTTGTTGAGTGGTCGGGGAATCTTTTTTTTTCATTAACCTAACACTATTTGAACCACATTTTGGACAGGTGCGTTCTTCAACAATTCCCTTTTTGTAGGGCAGTTTAAATTCTGCACCACATCTTAAACATTTGAAATCAGCTTCATCAGCCATGAAACCTCCGTAATATTAAAACCTAAATTCCAAAATGCCTAAAAGTCGTCTCATTGTCGCATAGTCTTATAGCCCGATAGTCCCATAGTCGTATAGTCTTTGACAATAAGACCATTAGACGATAAGACTATAAGACTATTTTTGTTCACTCAACACCTTTATCGTTTGCCCAATCTCTTCTTTTGTAACTTTCTTTCTGTGCCGTTCAATATCACGCATTGTAAAGGCAAATCGCTGTCCTTCGGCGGCGCTTATCCATTCAAGAAATAATCTATCGGGTCTTATCCCAAGTTTTTCAAGTTTGTCCCAAAGCTTTTCGACACGCTTCTGGGTCCAGCGATTGGCATCAATGTAATGGCAGTCAACAAAGTGACAGCCTGACACAACAACGACCGGCGCGCCTTTCTTAAATGCATATAGGACATGTTTTTCATCCACGCGGCCACTGCACATTGTCCTTATGAGTCTTGGGCTTGTTGGATATTGCAATCGTGCACCACCACAGTTATCAGCGCCAGCATAGGAACACCAGTTACAGGCAAAGACAATCATCTTTTCATAAGGGTCTTCTTCGAGATAGGCATCAATCTGGCCTGTAATCTGCTCATCAGTAAAATGTTTCATCTTTATAGCACCAAAACGACACTCAGCACCGCAGGTCCCACAGCCCTTACACATTGCCTCAACAAGTGAAATTGTTTTCTTCTTTGGGTCAACGGTAATCGCCTTATAAGGACAGGACTGGGCACAAATTGTGCAGAAACGACAAAGGTCAGCAATGATTACTGATGTTATTGCCTCAACCTTGATCTTACCAGCCGCAAGTATGGTCTGGGCACGGGAAGCGGCTGCACTTGCCTGGGTAACTGAGTCTTTCACATCCTTTGGTGCCTCCGCACAGCCGGCAAAGAACACACCACTCGTCGGTGCGTCAACTGGTTTCAATTTTGGATGCGCCTCCATAAAGAATCCGTCGGAGGTCTTGGAGAGTGTAAGTAGTTTCTGGACTTCGGGCATATCAAACCTTGGGGTCACTCCAACAGAGAGGACAACCATATCGAGTTCGTGCTCTTCAATCTTACTTGCCGTAGTGTCTTCAACGAGTAACTTCAAATTATGAGTCCTTGGGTCTTCAACTATCTCACCTGGTATGCCTCGGATATATTTTACACCTGCCTCTTTACTCCGTTTGTATAGGTCCTCAAACCCTTTACCAAATGCCCGCATGTCAATGTAGAATACCTTTGCCTCAATATCGGGATAGTGGTCTTTTAAGAGAAGGGTGTCTTTAACCGTGTTCATACAACAGATGTTACTACAGTATGGTTTACCACGCTTTTCTGAACGTGAGCCAACGCATTGGATAAAACCAACGGTCTTGGGTCTTTTCCAGTCGCTGGGTCGAATGAAATGGCCATCCGATGGACCACCAGCGGAAATTAACCGCTCAAATTCTATACTTGTAATGACATTCTCATATTTTGTATAACCAAATTCATCTAATTCGGTTGGGTCGTAGACATCCATTCCCGTTGCGACAATCACCACACCTGTATCAAACTCTACGATTTCATCATGCATATCATAGTTGATACATTTTTTATCACATTTTTCAGCGCATTTGCCACAGGCAATAGGGTTTGTTCCAAGACATTTTTTCATATCAATAAGATAGGCGGCAGGCACTGCCTGGGGAAATGGGATATAGATTGCCTTTCTTGATGATAGACCCATCTGATACTCATCAGGAACGACGACTGGACAGATCTTTACGCAATCACCACATACCGTGCAGTCCTTTTCGTTTACATAGCGTGCCTTCTTTCTAACACGAACATGAAAATTCCCGATATATCCTGTTATTGATTCTATGACACTATAGGTAAGAAGTTTTATTCTGGGATGCCGACCGACATCCATCATTTTGGGACCAAGTATTCATATTGCACAATCCATTGTTGGATAGGTTTTTGCAAGCTGCGCCATTAATCCACCAAGCGATGGTTCCTTCTCAACGAGATAGACAGTATAGCCGGCATCTGCCAGGTCGAGTGAGGCCTGCATACCAGCAACCCCGCCACCGATTATCAGGGCAGATTTTACAACCGGTAGCTCTTTTTCAACCTGGGGTTCAAGGTATCTTACACGGGCAACATAAGCCTTCATAATATCCTTTGCCTTTTTTGTTGTGGCATCACGGTCTACCATATGAACCCAGGAACAGTGTTCACGAATATTTGCCATATCAACTAAATACGGATTTAAACCAGCCTCAGAAACACAGTTACGGAATGTCGGCTCATGCATACGTGGTGAACAGGCAGTGACAAGGACTCGATTGAGTTTATACTCGATGATTGCTTTTTTGATTGCCTGTTGACCAGGCTCAGAGCACATGTAGCGATTCTTTATGCTGCAGACTACATTACCCATTTTAGCGGCCGCCTCAACGAGTGCATCACAATCAACTGAACCAGCGATATTGGTGCCACATTCACAGACAAAGACACCTATCTTTATATCATCCTGCGGCATTTAGATCACCTCCTTTCCTCTTTAGTCGTATAGTCCCATAGTCGTATAGCCTTTGACCATCAGACCATCAGACAATAAGACTATCAGACCATCAGACAATGAGACCATCAGACTAATTTTTGTAACACTTTATCCGCCTTCACCCGATGGGTGTGAAGTCCAACTTCTTCTGGTTTCAAACCCTGGGCAAGGCCAATAAGCTGAAAAATATAAATAACTGGAATATTAAATTCTTTTCCTTTTTTTCGGGAAATCATAATTTGGCCAAGGTCAAATGAAGAGAAACATGTCGGGCAAATAAGTCCCAAACAATCTGCACCACTCTCTTCAATGGCCAAAAATATCGCCTCTGTCATTTGGAGTGGTAGTTCCTCATCCATACAACCCTTGCCACAACAGAGTAGCCTCTCATTCTGTTCAACAGGTGTTGCACCAATCGCATTTATAATGTCATCAAGAATGCTTGGATAATCAGCGTCATCAACATGCATAATCTGACTCGGTTTTAAGAGATGGCATCCATAATGGATACCCACTTTAATATCTCTGAGTGATTTCTTTACCGATTTTTTTACGGCACACATCCCTAAATCATCCCTGATCATTGCGACCGCATGTTTAATTTTTGCCTTACCTTTATATTCTTTGTTTACCTTTTTTAACCTTTTATTGACTTCGTCCATAAGTGTCGCATCCTCGGCAAGGATATATTGTGCCTCTTTCAATGTTGAAATACAACCAGAGCACATCGTAATAACATCCAAACCGGACTCTTCTGCTACTGATAGGTTCCTTGCTGCAATTGTAAGCCAGGACATCTTATTCCGTGCCTTGAAGTAGATTGGGTCAGGACAGCAGGTGAAGCCATCTATGTCAATGAGCTCGACACCGAGATTGGGCATCGTTTTTCTTATTGCCAGTTCCATCTGCGGATATTTTAAGGGCATCATACAACCCCAGAATGGAACAACCTTCATACCACCCTCACAATCCCATGAATTTTATTGCACTACCACAGAGAAGAATCGCCAGGCCCGCCATTGCATGTGAATATCTTTCGAATTTGCGGAATGGGACCCTTGATAAACCGTAGTATGAGGCCATAACAATACCCAGCATAGTGCCGATGGTCGCCAATCCAAACACGGAAGCGACGATTGCGACACTTATCATACTACCCTTTGCTGCGGGATACATAACAAGGGGAATCAATGGTTCACAAGGGCCGAAAACGAATATTATAAAGAGGACCCAGGGGGTCGCATTGCCAAATGTTGAGTCGTGAATGTGTGTGTGTTCGCCCGTATGCTGATGAAAATGCGAATGGACTTCACCACTTTCATGGAGATGGTGATGTTCATGAGATTTGTTTCGTATTGCCCTATGGATGCCGTATATAAAATATGTAAACCCAAATGCGATGAGAAACCATGCAGCAATTTCACCACGAAATGACTCGATTGCCTCTAATTTAAGGACGGCAGTTCCGAGTCCTATGCCGATAAACCCTAAGATAATAGAGCTCAATATATGGCCCAATCCACATAAAAATGTAATCACTACAGTCTTGATGCCACTCCAGCCTCGTGCTTTTGATAAAACAATGAAGGGTAGATAATGGTCAGGTCCAATCACGGTATGGAAAAATCCTATCGCGGCTGCGGTTCCGGTTAAAATGAGAATTTCACGTGGCATCACTAATCCTCTATTATTTCCTTTAATTCTTCAATTGGTATCTTCTTTATTTCTGGTAAACCAAGTTCCTGCCTCATTCTACCCACGGCTGAGGTAACTGTAACACTTACACCATTCTTGCTGATATTTTCAGAGAGTTTTGCTAACGATTCAGGTGCTGTGCCTCTTTCTACCGCCATATTTTTGAGTGCAATGATTACCTCTATTGGCCGGGCGTCCTGGGGACACCGCTCATAGCAGGAATAACAATTTGTGCAGAGCCAGATAGGAGAATCTTTGCCAATCAATTCTTCTTCCATGCCTAATAGCGCCTTGAGAAGAATAATTCGAGGATTGAATTCTTTTGTAAACCCTGTTTGATGTTTACTATCTAACAAGGTAAATCGTGCGGCTGGACAGATGGCAACACAGGCACTGCATTGATAACAATAGTTGTGATGCTTACCACCTGGGACTTTATTCAATTTCTCCCGAAAGCGAAAGTTGACAACAATTTTCTGTTTTGACATAATTTCAACTCCAATGACTACGCACCATAAGCTTGTCCTGATGAAAATCTGGATGGTGCAACTGCATCAAAATTCTTATTGTAGCGATTTGATTTATCAAACGATATGATTGTCGCATAAATGCAACCACTACATTTAGATTTTATTGTGTTCAAAGTGGCAGTCCTTTTCTGTAGGGACAGCCCTTGTGGCTGTCCGTTGTGTCGGTTATTTTGGACAGGGACAAGCCCTGTCCATACAGGGTTTATTTGAAATTTTGAATTTGGAATTTGTTTGGGATTTATCCCTGATTTAATCAGGGATTTGATATTTAAGGCCATAGGTTACTCCCCAATCGCTTCGGCAATCAGCGTCATTAAATTTACAGTTTCTATTTTTACCTGTTCAGAACGTTCGACAGATGGCACTTCTTTCATTGCACAGTTGAAATGGATTTCACACTTGGGACAGGCGGTTACCAATAAGTCTGCGCCGGTTGCCTTTGCTTCTTTTAATCGCATTAGTTGAATGCATTTGGAGAAAGTTGTACAGTTCATCCAGGCACTCACACCGCAACAGATAGCACGATTTTTGCTTCGTCTCATTTCATTTACCTTCAGTTTTGGAATTGCGGTTAGTATTTTTCTTGGTGTTTCATAGATGCCCAGATGGCGACCTAACCGACAAGGGTCTTGAAAAGTAACAATTTTTTCTATCTCTTTAAATTTTAGTTTTTCATCGTCAATTGCCCTAGTTAAAAATTCTGAGATATGATACATCTCAAGATTAAAATCAAAAAAATTTGGATAGTCAATTTTAAAAGTTCGATAACACTCAGGGCAAGAGAATATAATCTTATTTGCACCAGATTTTTTTATTTCATTTATATTGTATTGAGCAAGTTTCTTAAAATTTTCCAAATCCCCAGCCCAGAGTAGGTCATGGCCACAACATCGTTCCTGGGGTAGGACTGCAGGAATTATTTCTAAATGGTTGAGGGTCTTAATTGTGGCATTTGCGCTCTTCGTTGCCTCAATACCAATATCGCTAAAAAGAATATCAAAATAGGGGAGACAACCAACAAAGTAGAGGACTTCGTCACTATTGCCAGATTTCAAGTTTTTATCTATCCAATCCATCCTTTTTGGCATCAAATTGGGTGAGGTCATTATACGCATCAGGGATTGTGCTGCGCCACCGTGTGAACATATCGCCTCTTCCCCAAGTTTCTGTGCCTCGAGACGAATCGCCTGGGTCAATTCAATATAGTTTATGTCTGCAGGACACCGTTCATCGCAGAGCATACATGTAAGGCAGGTCCAGATATTTTTGTCTTTTAATAATTCATTATTTGTGCCACGCAATGCACGATTGATTAGAATACGTGGTGAATAACCACGATTAAATTTTGTGACCGGGCAAACACCTGTACATTTACCACACTCTAAGCACAGATAGGCTTTAGATTTCTTAATTGCTTCGGTGATGTTCATAGGGTATCAGGAGACCAGAAGATCAGAATATCAGAAACGAATATCATTTTCCTGCTTTTTTGTTACGAATGTATTTTATGAAACCATTAATACCACGAATGACTTCTTCATATTCTTTAATCCAATTAACTCCTTTTTCAGTATCAATATAACCTTTGCCAATAACTTTTCTAAGATGATTTTGAGTTTCACCTGCTTCTTTTCGGGCGACATTAAATCCTTTGATTTTATCGTCATAATAATAAGATGGGTATCCTTCCGCAATATTATCACAGACTGATGATGACGAGCGTTCAATCTGAGTTCTAATTTGAAATTTTTCATCTTTCAGTAACGTTTTGTAAAATTTATGCATTTCTTGCATAAGTTTATATGCCTTCTGCAACACCCACAGTCTTTCAAAGCCAGTAATAAGTTCATTTTCCTCTAATATTGATTCCGGGGCATCTTTTACAAAAAATTTATCTAATTCTTTGTCGCAATATATCCTATTACTGATTATCTGATAATCTGATATTCTGGTGCTCTTATGTTTTTTCATTATTCACTGATCTCCTGATAGTCTGATATTCTGATTTCCTTCTTTATCGAGCTTGGCCCCAGATTTCTCACAACTTCTGTAAACTCGTGAGCAACTTTTGCGAATTTTGTGGTTTCAGCTGAAGAAATCCAATCGAGTCTCAGCCTTTCTTTTTCAATGCCGAGCATTTCTACAAGTCTTTCCGTAATTTTATGAACATCCGCTGCCTTGCGCGCGCCAAAGATATAATGACAATCCTCAAAATGGCAGGTGGCAACAATAACCCCATCAGCCCCCAATTCGAATGCCTTCAACACTAAAGCTGGCGTAACTCTTCCGCCACACATTACACGAACAATTCTTATATTTGTAGGATATTGGAGTCGTGCCACGCCCGCCCCATCAGCCGCCGGATAAGAGCACCAGTTACAACAAAAAGCTACAATTTTTGGTTCAAAAATTGTAGTCTTATTGTCCGATTGTCTTATAGTCTCATTGTCAACAACTTTTATAGTCTGATTGTCTGATAGTCCCATAGTCTTATTGTCTTTTAGTTTTATTTGATTGTCTTAGGTAAGAAATAAAACCAGATATTAGTTTACCAGTAGTTGATGCTTGATTGTAGATTTTTTCAAATTCAGATTCATCAGTATAACCATCATCAATCGCTGCATACAAATGACTTCTCACTTCACCACAAGAACGTCTTGGATAATTTAAAAAATTTATAAACTCTTTATCCGTGCTTGCTTCAAACCCTTCTGCTATATTTGACATTATTGACAGAGCCGGTCTTTTTATTTGGTCGCAAAACACATAATCTCTTCTAATTAACGGTTTTTTTGTTATTTCGCTCACCATTTTCCTTAATTTGCGTGCTTCCTGCCAGCATTTAAGATCTTCAAATCTTTGTATTTTCATTTTCACTCCTTTTTTAGACTATAAGACTATACGACCATACGACTATCAGACTAACTAAACATCGCTTCCAGTTGTGCTTTTATCTGCTTGTGTTTGAAATGTCGTAAGTCAATTGCACCGGTTGGGCAGGCTGGGACGCAGGTTCCGCAACCTTTGCAAAGCGCTTCATTAACCTTTGCAATGTAGATGTCTTTCTCTTTTTCCACAAGTTTTATAGCCTGAAATTCGCAGACCTCGGCACATCGGCCACATCCACGGCAGAGCATCTCATCAACTGTTGAGGTTATTGGTGGGAGAATAATAATATCACGGCTGAGGAGAGAGGCGGCCTTGGATGCAACTGCAGATGCCTGGGAGATAGAATCACCAATATCCTGAGGGAATTGGCAGCAACCGCACAAAAAGATACCTTCGACGGTTGTCTCTACCGGACCGAATTTTGAGTGCCGTTCAAGGAAGAACAAATCAGGTCCCCTTGGCACTTTTAATAAATCAGATAGTCGTGTTGTCTCCATTGCCTTCGGGACCATGCCAACCGATAGAAAGACCGCATCAACAGGCACAACGATACGGGCACTAATTGCATCATAATATATTTCAATCTGTTGGGCGCGTTCACCTTCACCTATTATCTCGGGTATCTCACCTTTGGCAAGTTCAGAGTATGGAATAAACAAGACCCCAAGCTCTCGTGCTTGGCGATACATCATCTCAGCACCCTTTGAATAAACCCGTATGCCGCGGTGGAGAATCGTTACATCAATACCCTTTTTCCGTAACATTATTGCCTGTTTAATTGCCGACTGACAACAATATCTTGAACACCAGATATTTCCTACTTCCTCCCTTGAACCAACACATTGAATGAAAGCGATGCTATTCAAATTTTCCAAGACAAAATGACCTTCTTTGGTAAAAATCGCCCCGCCGGTTAGCATATATTCTAATTCCATGCTTGTATATACATTTGAGTACTTACCATAGCAAAATTTGTTTTCTGGTTTATAAAGGTCGGCACCAATTGCGAGAATAATTGCGCCGACTATTAAATTTTTGTTTTCATTATTAGAAACTGCCTCTACTTCAAAGTTACCAACAAACCCTTTCACAGTTTTAATTTCGGTATTTGTTAAAACAGAAACATCTTTTTTCTTCAATTCTGTTTCTTTCTCCTCAATCAGTCGAGCGCCGGATTTACCACTTGGATAGACATTTGCCAGTTCTCGAACCCGACCACCCAATCTATGATTTTTTTCAATAAGATAGACCTTAAATCCACGATTTGTCAAATCAATGGCGGCTTGCATGCCTGCTATACCACCCCCAATAATAAGTATATCCCGACCAACATTTAGGGTCTTGGGTTCGAGTGGTTCGAGCCTGTGTACCCTTGCCACAGACATACGAATAATCTCCTTTGCCTTTTCTGTGGCAACCTCTGGTTCTCTCTGATGCACCCATGAGCATTGATTACGGATGTTTGCCATGTCAAAGAGATAGGGATTAAAGCCGATCTTTGCCAAGGTCTCCTGAAATATTGGTTCATGGGTCTTCGGTGTGCACGCGGCAATAACAATTCGATTCAATTTATATTGAATAATGCTCTCCTGAATCTTCTTCTGCATGCTCTCAGCACACGCAAATAAATAATCATCAACAAAGACAACACTGGGCAGGGTTGCAGAATAATTTTTAAGCGCCTCAATACTCAAGACCGCACTTATATTGAGGCCGCAGTGGCAGACGAAGACACCAATCCTTGGTGGACCTAATAAATCTAAGGGTTTAATTTCTTCTTTCTTTTTCTCAACCTGATAATCTTGAACCTGAACACCAGCCTTTGCTGCTGCGCCGCATGCCTCAGCAATTGAATCAGTAATATCCTTTGGCGATGTACTGGAGCCACAAAGATATATCCCATCTCTTATTGATTCTAATGGTTGTGAGCAGGGGTCTTTTTCCTTAAAGAATCTGTCTTGGTCAAGTTCAATCCCAAGAATCATCGCCAGCTCCTTTGAACCTTCATTCGGAATCAATGCCGAAGATAGAATCGCCATATCAACAATTATATGCCTTATCTCACCTTTCAGCTGGTCTTCATAAGCAAGGATAAGTTCTCCGGTCTTTTTGTTTTCGGTTATTTTTGAAGGCTTTCCTTTTATGTATTTAACTCCAGCCTCGAGCGAACGACGATAAAACTCTTCAAAACCCTTGCCAAATGCCCTGATGTCAATATAAAACACCATTATCTCTGTTTCGGGATAATGTTCATGAATTACCAGTGCATCTTTAATTGAATTCATACAACAGATCCTCGAGCAGTAATTTATATCTGCCTTCGTATTGCGTGAGCCAACACATTGAATGAAGGCGATTCTCCTTGGCGGTCGGGCATGCGTGAAGGTTAAAAGTTCACCTTTCGTTGGACTTGAGGCATCCAGTAGTCTTTCGAGTTCAAAGGTAGTAACAACATTTTCAAATCTTGTATAACCGTATTCACTTGCTTCCCGGGGGTCATAATATTCGACCCCAGAGGCAACAACTATGGCACCGATGTCTAATTCCAAAACTTCATCAAGTTCATCAAAATTGATACAGTTTGCTTTACAGACCTCAATGCACTTGCCACATGCAATCGGATTATCGCCCAGGCAATCTTCCCTTATTCGGACATAGGCAGATGGTACGGCCTGATTATATGGAGTGAATATTGCCTTTCTCGATTTGATACCTAAGTCAAATTCATTGGGCTTGGTGATTGGACAGATTTTACTACAGTCACCACAGGCAGTGCACTGAGTTACATTGACATATCGAGGATGTTTCACTATTTTAATACGAAAATCACCCACATTGCCTTTCACCTCTTTGACCTCGCTGTTAGTAAGGGGTGTGATGTTGGGATGCCGACCGACATCCATCATTTTGGGACCAAGTATTCAAGCCGTGCAGTCCATCGAGGTGAAGATTTTGTGGAGCTGCGCCATCCGGCCACCAATTATTGGGCCACGCTCGACCAGGTAAACCTTAAATTGTGAATTGGCTAAGTCAAGTGCAGTTTGAAGACCAGCAATTCCTCCACCAATTACAAGCACCCCTTTTTGCTTATTCGCCATATAACTCTATTTTACTTAAAACCATTACGGTGTCAATGCCCATTTTTAATTTATCCCGGTAGAAAAGTTTTATAAGTTTTTCATTTTAGGCTACAAATGGGAGATGGTCTCAATTTTTTAACAGCCTCAACAAATTCTTTGGCCACACGGGCAAATTTTGAGGCTTCCGCAGCTGATATCCATTCAAGACGAAGTCGCTGAGGTTCAATGCCTAACATATCAATTAACTTTTCAGTAATTTTATGTATCTCTGCAGCCCTTCTTGCCCCAAATAGATAATGACAATCTTCAAAATGGCAGGTTGCAACCAGAACCCCATCAGCCCCCATTTCGAATGCCTTTAAGACCAATCCGGTAGTTACCCTACCACCACAGGTAACACGAACAATCCTTATATTTGTCGGATATTGGAGACGGGATACACCCGCCCCATCAGCCGCGGGATAAGAGCACCAGTTACAACAAAAAGCTACAATTTTTGGTTCATATTTAGTCTTATGGTCCGATTGTCTCATAGTCTCATAGTCTGATTGCCTTATAGTCTTATCGTCGGATAGTCTCATAGTCCTATAGTCTTGTTGTTCTGTTAGACTTTCTAAAATAAGAAATAAAACCAGATATCAGTTTACCAGTTGTTGATGCTTGATTATAGATTTTTGCAAATTTCTCAAACTCTGTTATTTTCATTTTTACCCTTTCAATTTTTTGACTATAAGACTATCAGACTAATGAAACAGCGCTTCCAGTTGTGCTTCAATCTGTTCCCGTTTGAAGTGTTTAAGGTCAATCGCGCCAGTAGGACAGACCGCGCAACAACTTCCGCACCCCTTACACAATGCCTCGTTTACCCTCGCAACATAAATCCCTTCTTCTTTTTTAACAATCTCAATTGCCTTGAATTCACAGATCTCGGCACATCGGCCACATCCACGACAGAGTTTCTCATCTACCGAGGTTACAATTGGCTCTAAGATTATCATTTCTTTGCTCAGCAAGGCGGCAACACGACTTGCAACCGCTGACGCCTGAGCAATAGAATCACCAATATCCTGAGGGAATTGACAGCAACCGCATAAAAAGACACCCTGGACCGAAGTTTCAACCGGACCAAACTTGGGATGACGCTCCAGGAAAAAAGCATCGGGGCCCTTTGGCACTTTGAGTAACTCGGAGAGTCTCGTAGTCTCCGGGGCATTTGGAATCATTCCTACCGACAAGAAGACCGCATCCACAGGTATAACGATTCGGCAGGCAATAGGCTCATAATCCATCTCAATCTGTTTGGCATTTTTCTCACCGATAACTTCAGGCATTTCACTCTTGGCAAGTTCTGAATAGGGGATGAAAAGAACTCCCATCTCCCTTGCTTTACGATACATCATTTCCGCACCTTTTGAATAGACTCTTATACCCCGATGGAAGATTGTGACATCAATTCCTTTTTCCCTTAAGACGAGCGCCTGCTTTATCGCGGCCTGACAACAGTACCTCGAACACCAGATATTGCCAACCTCAGCCCTTGAACCTACACACTGTATAAACGCCACACTTTTTAAACCCTCTATGAATGTTGGGTTATTGCTTAACATAGCCTCCAATTCCATACTGGTGAAGACATTTGTAAATGAACCATAGCCAAATTTATCTAAAGGTTTATACAGATCAGCACCAATTGCAAGGACGATTGCCCCAACACTTAGCTTAATAGTCTCTTTCCCGTTTACAGAGTAATCCGCCTCAGGCGGACTGCTACAATTTAATTCCGTCTCAAAATTTCCTACAAACCCTTTTATACCCTTAACCTCGCTATTGGTCAATATATTGACATTCTTTTCTTTTAATCCTTTAATCAACTCTTCAATGATTTGAACGCCAGGCTGACCGCTGGGATATAAACTTGCCAATTTTCTTACCCGACCACCAAGCAAAGACTCTTTCTCGACAAGATGAACCTTAAATCCTCGGATTGCCAAGTCAATCGTGGCTTGAATTCCGGCAATACCCCCGCCAATGACCAAAATTTCCTGCCCAACTTTCATCTCCCTTTTATTTAAGGGGGCCAGAAGCCTTGCCCGGGCAACGGCCATCTTTATCAAATCTTTTGCTTTCTTCGTTGCCGCCTCGGGTGCATTTTGATGAACCCAACTACACTGATCCCTAATATTAACCAACTCAAAAAGATAAGGATTGAGTCCGATTTTTTCAAGCGTCTCCTGAAAAATAGGTTCATGGGTCTTTGGTGTGCAGGCGGCAACGACAACTCGGTTGAGTCTGTATTCTTTGACTCGCACCTGAATCTGGCGCTGAGATGATTCAGCACAGGCAAAAAGAATATCCTCGCTAAATATTACATCCTTCAGTCCACGAGCATATTCAGCAAGCGATTCACATGGTAATAGCCCGGCAATGTTTAGTCCGCAATGGCAAACAAAAACACCAATATGCAGTTCACCTGAGAAGTCAATTTCCGGCACTTCCACCTCTGCCTCGATGACTCGTTCTGTTACAAAAAATCCAGCTTTTACTGCCGCCCCCGAGGCCTCAGCGATTGAATCGGTAATATCTTTAGGGCCGGTTGCACAACCGCAGAGAAAGATGCCTTCTCGAGAGGACTCCAATGGATAACCACAGGGGTCTTTAGTTTTGAAAAAACCGTCCCGTTCTATTTCGATGCCCAAGATCTCAGCCAGTTCTTTTGTCTCTCGAGCCGGAATGATTGCTGAAGATAACACTATCATATCCACTTTCATATTTTCAATCTTGCCGGTTAGTTGGTCTTCATAGGCTAAGAGCAGGTCGCCGGTCTTTGATGCTTCCACCACCTTTGAAGGCTTGCCTTTGATGTATTTGATTCCTTCTATTAAAGAACGGTTGTAGAGCTCTTCAAAACCTTTGCCAAAAGCACGAATATCAATATAGAATGTGTATATTTCAGCGTTGGGGAAAAATTCTCTAATGATAAGACTATCCTTGATTGCATTCATACAACAGATACGGCTACAATAGGGAATATCCCAGCGCATATTCCTTGAACCAGCACAGTTAATAAAGGCAATTTTTTGTGGAACCTTACGGTCGGTGAATCGTATAAACTCGCCTTGGGATGGACCGCTGGCTGAAAGGATCCTTTCAAGTTCAAAACTGGTGACGACGTTTTCGAACCGTGTATAGCCATACTCACTTGCCTCCCTTGGATCATAATATTCAACCCCGGTAGCAACAATTATTGCCCCGACTTTAAGGTAAAGCATTTCCGTCTTTTCATCGAAATTTATGCAATCTAATTTACAAATTTCAATGCACTTGCCACATGCAATAGGATTATCACCAAGACAATCTTCTCTTACTCTCAGATAGGCTGAAGGAACCGCCTGGGGGAATGGTTTAAATATTGCCTTCCGAGAACCCAGCCCAAGCTCAAATTCATTTGACCTTACGACCGGACAGACCGCACTACAGTCACCACAAGAAGTACACTTATCAACAGCAACATATCTGGACTGCTTCAATATCTTAACATTGAAATCACCTGCCTCACCTTTTACTTCTTTCAATTCACTTAAAGTCAGAAGATTGATGTTTGGATGCCTGCCGGTATCCATCATCTTAGGCCCCAAGATTCATATTGCACAGTCCATCGATGGAAAGCATTTATCAAGTTGAGCCATGCGGCCGCCAATACTTGGACCTTTTTCAATCAGATAGACCCTGATACCTGAATTGGCAAGATCAAGGGCCGCCTGCATACCAGCGATACCACCACCGATGACCAAAATACCTTTTTCCATTAAACCCCCTGTGTCACAATTTTATTCTTAGGCTAAAGCCTAACACCCAGAACCTGAGTCCAGATTCAGAGTACCAGACTTTAGTAATGTCTTCCTGAATCCTGACCTGTCCTGAACTTGATTCAGGTCCGGACAGGTTCATTTCGGGACAGGGTTGGTTTCAGATGCCAACCGATGTGTCCCTTCGGTTCGAATTGTGATACCCTTTGTAAAAAAGTAATCAAGTATATCACGGGCATCATCCCTTGATATACCTAAAAGTACTTTAAATTCAGCCGTACGAATTGTGCCCTTGGTCTTCAGATAATCAATCAACCTCTCTTTTGCCTGCTCTAATAAACGATGATAGAGATAAGAATCTTCTTTTATTTCACAGAATATTCCTGAGGTTAAAAGATAGTTGAACAAATCTTTTATCTTCTTCTCATCTACCCCTGAAAAAGAGTTGAACACATCTTTTAAGCTAAATGACCGATAGCCCTTATTGAGTGCAAAGCGCTCAAGTTTCTCTCTCAATCTTTCGGCATCAGGTGATAATTTCACGCCCGCACCATATAATCTTGCTCCATCCGGTCTTAATTCTACCTTCCTTTCCATTGAAAGGTCTTTAAGAATCGTGTGTAAAAGATGAGTATTTGAAATCCCCAATGCCTTTGCCACATCACCCATTCCCATTATGAATTTTAAGGGGTTTTTGTCGTGGTAGGTTTTAAGCACATCAAGGCATTTTACCTTCAGTTCCTCAAGCGTTTGCTGATGGATAAGGGTATTGTCTTTGAGTCTTAATACTGTCTTTCGGTTTTGTAAATCTGCAAGATGATGTTCTAACCTTTCCGCAGGTATATTTGTCAAACTCATCAATTCTTTCTCATTAACGGTTCCGACTTTTGCATACTGAATGTTTATCTCTACGATTTCATTCTCTTCTGCGGTCTCAAGTTTCCTTAGGCATTCAACACGTTCTTTATTAAAACGTCCACCTCTATGCGCATATATTTCTAAGAAATTCCCGCCACCTATCACCCTCATCGGTGAATAGGACCTGATTATAAAACGCTCTTTATACTCAGCGACAATCGGTTTTTCAAGCCGCAATTGGACATAACGCCTTTTGCCGGGCTCAATCTTATCCTGTTCAAAAATCGTTACCCTTGCCATTACTTCACCGGTTCCTTTATGGAGACGAACCCTCTCGTTATTACTTAATGCCCTTGGCGTATTGGGCAATAAAAAGAGGTTAGCATTGATAAACTGGGTTGGAATAAGATAATCAGGGACACTCAATTCATAGCCCCTTATAATTTCTGATACTGCAATATCCATAAGGTTGAAGGCCGCCCTCTGACCAGCAAAGACCGCAGGTTCAGATTGGTTGTGGACCTGTAGATTGCGAATTCTTGATGTCTTCTTGATGGGCAGAATTTCAACAAGTTCAAATTTCTTTATCCGTCCGGAAATGACTGTACCACAGACTACCGTTCCAAAGCCCTTTACCGTAAAGACACGGTCAATGGGGCATCGGAATATCCCATTATCAGACAGAGGTTCAACCTGCGAACAGACTGCTTTTATTGCCTTGCCCAACTCCTCAATACCTTCATTTGTTAATGAAGATACTGGATAGATTTGCGCAGATTCAAGAAAACTTCCCTTCGTCAGTTTTTTAATATCCTCAAAAAGCATTGTGAAATATTCCTTTTCAACCTTATCAATCTTGGTTATAACAATTATCCCCTTTTTTATCCCTAATAGTTTCAAAACATCAAGGTGCTCAATGGTCTGGGGCATAATGCCTTCGTCAGCAGCAATAACAAATAGGACCATCCTGATGCTATTTGCACCAGCAATCATTGTCCTTAGAAACCGTTCATGGCCAGGAACATCAATGATTGCCACCTCCTCTTCTTTAGAAATGGACAGAAAGACAAAACCGAGGTCAATCGTCATCTCCCTTTCTTTCTCTTCCGGCAATCGGTCAGGGTCAATGCCAGTGAGTGCCTTGACCAGGGCACTCTTACCATGGTCAACATGTCCTGCAGTTCCAATGATTATGCGTTGCATGGCAGATATTTAATTTCGAAATCCAAATATTGAAACTCGAAACATTTCTTCTACTTCTTGTTTTTTCTTTTTGCCTTCTCTTTCTCGCTATTCAGTATTGCCATCGTTTTTTTGATTTCCTCAATTGTAACCTTCTTTCGCATCTCTTCAAGTTCAATCATTACCTTGGCAAACTTTGCCGCTTCTGATGCGGCAATCCATTCTAATTGGAGTCGCTCTGGCCTGATCCCTAACTTCTCAAGTTTATCCCAGAGTTTCTCAACACGTTTTTGTGTCCAGCGATTGGCATCAATGTAATGGCAGTCAGCAAAATGGCAGCCCGAAACCAGAACAATTGGTGCTCTAAGCCTGAAGGCCTCTAATACAAATTTTTCGTCAACCCGTCCTGAGCACATTGTCCTGATAAGTATCCCGGTATCAGGGTATTGAAGTCGCGAGAGCCCGGCAAAGTCTGCACCAGCATAAGAGCACCAATTGCATGCAAAAATAACAATCTTGTCTTCGGGCTTTTTCTCAAGTATGCTATTTACCATCGCATTAATCTGGTCATCGGTGAAATGTCGCATCTTTATTGCATCAAATGGACATTCGGCACCGCAGGTGCCACAGCCATGACAGGCGGCGGCGATAACCTCAGGCGGTTTTTTTACTTTGGGAACAAACCTGATCGCCTTATAAGGACAGACCCGGGCGCATATCCCGCAGAATTTGCACTGCTCGTTATCAATAACCGGGGTCAATGCCTCAACTGTAACCTTCCCTTTGGAAAATAGTGCCTGGGCATGAGCAGCTGCGGCCCCGGCCTGCAAGACACTATCCTTCACATCTTTTGGGCACTCAGCACAACCAGCGAGGAAAACCCCGGCCGTAGGTGCATCAGCCGGCCTTAATTTCGGATGCGATTCCATAAAGAAACCATCTGAACTACGGGACAGCGTCAGCAGTCTTTGCACCATATCAGAATCGAGTCGGGGGATAACACCCAGGGCAAGAACGACAAGCTCAACATTATGCTCTTCGAGCCTTCCGGTAGTGGTATCTTCAACTGAAAGGATGAGATTCTTCGATACCGGATCTTCAGAGATTTCCCCGGGAATCCCTCTGATAAATTTTACACCGGTTTCTTTGCTTCGAGTATAAAGGTCTTCAAATCCTTTACCAAATGCCCTGATATCAATGTAGAAGACCTTGGCCTCGGTTTCAGGATAGTGTTCTTTTAACAATAGAGTCTCTTTAATTGTGTTCATACAGCAAATATTAGAACAGTATGGGTTGCCTCGTTTTCTGGCCCGTGAACCCACACACTGGATAAAAGCAACCGAGGATGGTATCTTCTTATCGGATGGTCTTATGAAGTGTCCTGATGTGGGACCGGTTGGACCGATTAGCCGCTCAAATTCCATATTGGTCAAAACATTCTCAAATCGAGTATAACAGAACTCATCAAGCGGGGTCGGATCATAGACATCCATACCCGTAGCAACAATAACCGCACCAACATCAAACTCCACAATCTCATCGTGCATATCAAAGTCAATTGCCTTTTTTTCACATTTCTCGATACATTTACCGCAGGCAATTGGATTGTTACCAAGGCAGTCTTTCATGTTGATAATATAAGAGGATGGAACTGCCTGGGGAAAGGGCAGATAGACCGCTTTTCTTAAAGAAAGACCCATCTGGAATTCGTCAGGGACTACGACCGGGCATATTTTGGCACATTCACCACAGGCATTACATTCACCTTCTTTTACATACTTAGCCCTCATACGAACCTTAATGTGGAAGTTGCCAATATACCCAGATACTTCCTCGACCTGTGAATAGGTCAGGAGTTTAACCTTGGGATGCCTGCCGGCATCCATCATCCTGGGTCCCAGGATTCATATCGCTCAGTCCATACTGGGATAGACCTTGCAGAGCTGTGCCATTATCCCACCGATTGAAGGTTCTTTTTCAACAAGATAGACCGGATAGCCTGCATCGGCAAGGTCTAATGCGGCCTGAATTCCTGCTGCGCCACCGCCGATTACCAAAGCTCTTTTGGTAACCGGGACCTCAAGTTCAGTCTGCGCCTCTAAGAATCGTGCCCGGGCATAAGAAGTCCTTATTATCTCCCCTGCCTTCTCAGTTGCCCTTTTTCGGTCGGTCATATGGACCCAGGAACAGTGTTCTCTAATATTTGCCATCTCCATAAGATAAGGGTTCAATCCGGCAGCGGCTACACATTTACGAAATGTTGGCTCATGCATTCTTGGTGTGCACGAGGCAACAACAACACGATTAAGTTTGTGTTCAATGATATTACGCTTTATCTCTTCCTGCCCCGGGTCAGAACAGGTATATTTATTCTTACAGGCAAAGACCACATCTTGCAAAGTCCTGGCA
>Ga0315310_10000200_pt1 | contig 40064 bp, 33 predicted proteins | sample TDP5_MG_FD_203630 | JGI IMG/M metagenome (GOLD analysis project Ga0315310, IMG submission 203630) | Freshwater sediment microbial communities from Lake Towuti, South Sulawesi, Indonesia - TDP5 | ecosystem: Environmental > Aquatic > Freshwater > Lake > Sediment | place: Indonesia: South Sulawesi...
TCTTCACTATCTCCGCTAATCAACACATCGATATTCAGGATTGAATCTAGGTTGGCCAGGTAGGATGCTGGGACTGTTTGAAAAGCCGAGACAACGGGGATTGGCTCTGCCTCCTTCGCTATGATCTCCGCTGCGGATAGCGGGGTTGATCCTTGCTCAAAGAGGAAAGGCCGGTACTTGAAGAGTCCTCCCTCACGTGTCATTGGAACTACCGTCGATACTACGACCTGTTCTGGCCGTAGGCTGGTCTTCACGTGCCTCACAACTTCGGCAGCATATTGTGGAGGAACTGCCACTACAACCACATTTGATCGCTTGACGATTTCAATGTTCATGCCGCCTTCGATTCTTCCTCTCATTTTTTCTCCGTGATAACCTCTCGCTATGCCACTGTAGTTGCGCGCGACTGAACGAGCGTTGTCAGGATAGCGTGAACCCAAAGAGATCTCATGTTTTAGGGACCATCTCAACGCAAGGCCTTTGCCCATGTTGCCAGTTCCGCCAACGATGCCGATTCTCATGAGAACCCGCCAGGATCTAATAAATGCGGTTTAGGCATAGATATTTTTCTGAGAACATTACGATTGGAACTTGCTCCCGCCATAATAGGTGGGACATTGCTCATTCTAGATACGGAGTTGGGCTATTTCTCTTGATAAGCCCTCACAACCAATGGAAGAGCTAATGCGAGATACGCGAAGTGAACTAGCAACCTGCCCCATTCTGCGCTTACAGTATAGCCGAACATGACGGCAAAAATCGATCCTAGTAACCCCTTATGATGGAATAGGCTCCCATTCGGAATATTCAACTTGTAGGCATATCTGCCAAACCAACCCAAATCGAGCCCGGCAAACTGCGCATACTCAATGAGTTCATGCACCCCGTATCCAGCCAATCCTCCCGCCAAGAGTACGAGTAAAACGCTTGTGAAGTAGAAGAACTTTCGCAGATCAATTCTCATGCCGACCACGAATACTCCATAGGACAAGGCAAGGGAAGCCAATACCCCGAGAATCGCTCCGATAATAGTGCCTTGAAAATCACCTGGTAAGAGAGGCGTCAAGAAGAGCACAGTTTCGAGCCCCTCACGAAACACTAGCACGAATGAGAAAGATCCTAACGCAAATCTCGCCCCTCTAGTGGCAATGGCCTCAACGCGGCTCTCGACCTCCTCTCTGATCTTCTTACCCTTCGTTGCTAGCCAGAATATCATCGAAGACAAGACCGCGACAGCTAGAATAGCGGCCGATCCCTCGAATAGAACTTGCATAGATTCTGAAAGGAAGCCATACACGAGCGAAATGGATATTCCAAGAATCAAACTCGCCATGGTCGCCGCTGAAACTCCAAACCAAACACACTTTGTCAGATGTCTCCGGTTTGTTCTGACAAGGTAGGCCAATATGATTGATGTGACTAGGGCTGCCTCCAGAACCTCTCTGAAGGTCAATAGAAACTGGCCGATCATCGGGGCCACCTAGCTGTAGTTGACAGCCCTTCGGGCTTAGTGAAGCTCTTTCATGGCGATGAACGCGCCGTGCCAGCTGTGGTACCAGACTTGCCCCGTATAGCCGTTGACACTTAACATGCCGTAGATCTTTCCGTCCTTCAGCACATGGAACGTATAGTAGCCGTAGAACACGTCTGGGTCCTCCATTGATGCGCTGGGGAGATATCCCTTCAGGAATTCTGCCGCGATGTTCTCAGCCTGCTCAACTGTTACTGGCATATTCGTTGTAGGGGTACCTCTCCATCTCTCCATCATTCCGCCTCTGCCCATTCCACCCATCATGCCGTACTTTGTGTTCCACATCATGTTGGGACCTGGCTCTGGTCTCATCCAGCCGCCATATCGGTCATTGAGCATCTCAAAGGCCCCGGCACCTGTACTCTTTTCGTAAACGATGAAATAGAAGTTCAACTCGAACTCCATGACCTCTTTCACGTCTAGATCTGGGCTACCCAAGGAAGTGACGTACTGCTTCGCCAACTCGACTGCCCTGTCAAGAGTTATCGGTCTGGCCTCAGGCCTCAGCGGCTGTTGCGCCATCGGACCCTGGCCCATAGGCCACCGGACATATTCAGCGCGCTGTCGGACGTTTCCGACATAGAGAAATCCGATCCCTAGAAGACCTAGGACACCGACAGTTAACAGTAGTATTCCGAGAACTGTTCCTCATTGATTTCGCCCTTAACGAACCGCTCACGTAGGAACTCGATCGATCGGTCTCTGCTTGGCTCCGTGATGCCGCGACCGGAAACAAGGTAGTATGCCCCTAGCACTATCAGACCTATGAAAACAAGAGACATCAGAGGACTCACAAGCATCGGGATCCATCCGAAGCCATATCCGATTGGACTCCAGCCCATCATTCCACGCCCCATCATCCAGCCTCCCGGAGATGCCATCCAGAAACCCATCGCTATGATTGGAGCCAAGAACAGCAGAGCCAATCCGAGGATAACCAACGCAAAGACGCCATTCTTCACATTCATTCACCATAAAACCTTCGTAATAGGATAAATATAAATATATCTCAGGGTGATATATCACCACGAGACGAACTTGTCGCGTCAAGTGGAGGCTCAACAGATAGCTTCTGACATGTCGAGATTGATCATCCTATCGATGCTATTTGGAGGGCCGATGCATGGTTATCAGATATTAGAACAACTCGAAGTGAGGCTCGGGAGGCGGATCAGTCCAGGCCTCATTTACCCGTTTCTTCGTCAATTGGAAGAAAGGAAACTGCTGAGACACAGGAAGGTTCGGATTGGAAGAAAGATAAAGAAAGTCTACGAGTTGACGGCGAATGGGAAGAAGTTTTGCATGAATATCTTCAGGCGAGTGATCACTATGGTTTCGCAGGCCATTGAGCCTACTCTAAATGCATGCGCTCATTGCGGATGCAAGGTGTATGAAGGAGGTCACATCGAGGTGGTAGAGGGCAGGAAGATGATGTTCTGCTGTATCCACTGTGCTCAAACATACCTAAGGAATAGGGGCGAAGCCTAGACCGGATATCAACTTGTAATTACACCCGTAATTACAGCCCCTTTTGGTGATAAGGGTAAAGCCTATGCCGGACATCAAGCCTCCGTCAAGACAAGATTTTTGCGGGCTTCACGTCTCTTCTGTTGGTACAGGATTCCCTTCGTATCCAAGATCGGTGACTTCGACTGGACAAGCTCACCGCCCCGAAATCTCGGCGTCGCGTTCAGGCTTGAACTCGCTTTCTTTATATGTCCTACGTGGCCGCTCTTATCCGCGTTAGTCAACTAGAGAGGATTTATTCGGTATGGTAAACGGTCATACAATCGTTGTGTCAGGAACGCCTGGGACAGGGAAAACGAGATTTGGCAGACTTCTGGCGCGCAAACTAGGCGTTAATTCGATCAATATGACCGAATTCGCTAGGCAGCACAATCTCATCAAGAGCTACGATCGGACGAGAAGAACCTACGTGGTTGACGAACGCAGGCTGCAACGTGAACTGGAGAAGTATCTAACAAGTCTGAAAGAGAGAGTAGTTGTTGATGGTCACTATTCCGGTAGCTTGGTTCCGACACGCGTAATAGATGTTGTCTTTGTTCTCAGATGTAGCCCCGAAATTCTGAGGAAGCGTCTCAGGAGAAGAGGCTACCCTGAAGCGAAGATAGGAGAGAACATTGAGGCAGAAGTGTTGGACATCTGTCTAAGTGAAGCCGTCGCTACTCATGGTTTGGAGAAGGTGGCTGAGATAGACATGAGCGCTAGAAGGGTTGAGGATTGCGTCGAGGAGGCTTTGCTGATCCTAGCAAAGAAGAGACCTAGGCAGATTGGGAAGTGTGATTGGTTAGCAGAGCTTGAAAGGAAAGGAAGGTTAGATAAGTTTCTAAAGGAGCAGGCTGTTTCTTGGAAAAGAGATTCGTCATAGCTAGATGCGTTCGATGCGGCGGGCTCCTGTTGTCAAGGATCGGCGTGAAAACCAAGACCTGTCCGTACTGCAACATAAGATTTGGCTTAGACAGAGCCGCGATCGTTGCTCGGCTAGAGTCAGCTGAGGAAGCTAGGCAAATGCTTTCTGAGTTGAAGAAAAGAGAGGCTCGGCTAACGAGGACTGATTACGCCAAAGTTTGAATCACATTGATTCCTTTCAGCTCAGTGGCGATCTGATCCAATAGTTTGTCAAAATTTTCCCCAGTGAGCGCGCTGATCTGCGACATGGGTACTCCGGGAAAGTATCGTCTGATCTCATTCAAAGCTGCCTCGAGATGTTCTTGACTCACCATATCGATTTTGTTAGCGCAGACTATGATCCTGCTCGTCAGGCCGGTCTGCCTTAGTGTCTTATTTGTCGAAGCTAGCTTTCGCCTGAGAAGGGGTAGATCGTCGCTCACATCGACTAGGAGTAGAATCAAGTCAGCTTGAGTAATCTCTCCGATCGTTGTGTTGAACGCCTTCAATATGATTGGGTGCATATCTTCTATGAAACCTATTGAATCCACTAGAATGAATTCCGTGTTTCCGTCATTGTTCGACGCGGTTACGCGTCTTGCAGCCGTTGACAGTGTTGTGAAAGGGCCGAGCCCGACGTTTTTCCTTTCTGAAGCTAACCTGTTGAAGATTGTCGTCTTGCCGCTCTGCGTGTATCCTGCAAGTGCGACAATTGGGAAACCAAGTTCGTGCCTCCTCTCTCTGAGCAAATCCTTTTTCCTGTACAGGTCTCTAAGACCTGCCTCGAGACGGCTTATCCTCTTCCTAGCTTCTCTCTCATATTCGCTGTAAGGGTAATCGCCCGGGCCACTCCATCCAACCTGCTCGCCAAGGATGCCTTCAAGTTTGAGGAACTCACGCCCCCATGAGAACGTGTATCTAAGCCGGGCCAACTGTATCTGAAGCTTCGCCTCCTTGGTCATCGCCCTCCTATCAAAAACCTCTAAGATGAGGAGGTTCCTGTCTATGACCTTCACGTCTCCGCCCAGCTGCTTCTGAATCTTGAAGACCTGACTGCTCGGCAGAGTATTGGCGAAAATCACAAACTGGACGCCTTTCTCTTGGATCAGCTTCTTGATTTCCGCTAACTTTCCAGGCCCAATGCAAGTCGAGTGGTGAACGCTCTTCCTCTTCTGAACTATGGTCTTCAGCACATTGTATCCTATGTTTCGTGCCATCGAAGTGACTTCTTCCACTCTGGAAGGAAGCTTCGAAACCTTGCATTCAACCACGATCGATCTCAAGTCAACGTACACTTGCTTCCATCGAACGTAGTGACATAAACCGCGAATTTAAAGAAATACCCTAACGCCTGCGCTAAAAAGGCTCTCGTCGACGCCTTGTTCTCTTCGAAGCCAAATGCAGCGGTAGTCAAGGAAATTGTTCTGAGAGACAACTGGACCCGCCTGCTAACAAAGTTTCGGTAACAGGCTTTGCACTGGTACCATTTGCAGTCGCCATTTCCGTTACCCGTAGGAGAGGGGTGTGTCACACCTCTCTGGCAAGCGAGAGAAAGGTCTACTAAACTTCGACTGGCCTTACCGTTCCATCAAGGCCTTGAACTCACGTCTGCGGTCGATCCAACTCGATTCGTAGTGTCGCAGAGGCTTCTTAGTCATAGCTTGATGAGCAACAGCCATGAATTCTGGCTTGAACGCCGCTAGAATAACCATTCGTATCGGTCTATAGTGTTCCACCACTGTTCATCTGTCGCGCCTCGCCAGCCAACAATCCGCGTAACCTCCTCCAATACTCTATGATGTCTTCTCTCGTCTTCAGCTATCTGTTTGAGTAGAGACTTGGTCTTCGGGTCCTCTATCCTTTCCATTATTTGTTCGAGCCGGTTCAGCATTTCTTTTTCTTCTTCAATATGTCTCTCCAGCGAAGCTTTCATATCTCCCTTGTCTACGACTGTCACCAAAGCCCCAGCGTTGAGATCTATGAGGACTTGTAGCATGTCAGCGTGCTTCAGCGAGTCCAAGACAAGCCTATCAAGAAAGAGCCTAACGACAGAGTTCTTCGTTCGCTGAACAGTTGAGTTCAAGACCTTAGCTGTCTTCTTTTCCAGCGCCATCTGATCTCGGAGAAGTTTCTCAAGTTCAGACACACTCATTCAACTTACCCTCTGGCTGACGTTCAACGAACGCCCTAAAATTGTTTTGCATGAATGATCTGGGCGTAACGAGTCAGAAACATTTGATACCTAGAAGCTCGAGAGTTCATCATGATGAATATTAATAACCCTAGCTTATCTCTGCGGAGCATCTGAATACAAAAGAGGTCTGATCTTCCTCAAAAAAGACAGGAGAGACGAGTAGGACTTACCTACTCCCACGCAAATTTTCCGTCCTTCTGAATAGCCTTGCCGTCTAGGAGTATTTGTCCTGGCTTCATCGTTTTTATCATGTCCCAGTGTATCGCGCTCTTATTGACACCTCCGCAATCCCTGTACGCGTTGCCCAGCGCGAGATGAATTGTGTCGCCGATCTTCTCGTCGAAGAGAATATTCTTCGTGAACCGTTTGATTCCCCTATTGGTTCCTATTCCCAGTTCTCCTATTCTCTTTGATCCTTGATCTGTCTCGATGATGCTCTTCAGTGTGTCTTGATTCGTTTCCGCAAAGTAGTCCACGATCTCACCTTTGGAGAATTTGAGCCGGATTCCCTTGATCTCTCTTCCGTATCGAATGCCCGACAGATCGAACCAGATTTCTCCCTCTGCAGAATCGTCAACTGGCGCGGTGTAGACCTCGCCACCCGGAACGTTATGGGTTGCATCGCCTACAACCGCGTTCCTACCTTTGATCGACATGGTGAGGTTGGTTCTTTCTCCGACTATCTGAACCTTGTCGGCTGCATCTAAGGCTTTCTTCAGTCTCTCCATCTGAGTCCTCTGCTTGGTCCAGTCGATCAGTATGGCGGAGTAGACGAAATCCTCGTACTCCTTCAGCGACATGTCAGCGTCTTGGGCGAATCCCGGTGTGGGCGCCTGTGTGAGACACCATCTCTTGGTGAGCCTCTCATCAAGTATCTTCCTAGTCGTCTTGTCCCTCCTCGTGAGCTTCTTCGGATCTACGTTCCCCAGCGTACGCGTGTTAATATCGGACCTGATCGAGACGACGACATCTGACGCCTTGGTCAACTTGTACAGATGGTTTGGAAAGATGTCCAAGTACTCCTCAGGCGTGACCTCATAGTACGCCCGGGTTACTTCTGACGGAGTCATCATTATCAACGGGCTACCTCCCAGCTTTGCAGCCTCCTTGTAGATCTCAGAAGCCAAATCCATTCCATAGTCAGAAGCCATTATCAGAACTTGGTCTCCTTTCTTGACTCCCGTCGAGTACGTGACAATAAGCTTCGCGTGCTCCGTTACTCTAGGATCCATGGTCGATCCCTATTCTGAAGAAAAAACATGACACCACGGAAAAAAGCTTCTGGTCGTCAACGACGTCCAAGGAATCTGCAAGACCATGTGCCATCGCTGGAGACCAATCTTGACCAGCGGCTCGTCACGCCAGTACATAAGACAGCAAAAAACCGGCCATCGTCTTCCAGAAAGCCTTATACTGAAAGCTCCAATGTAACAGAAGGACCCATGAATTGCACGGAGGACATCTGAAGTGTCGACGTGTCTGACAGGCCTGATCTTGTCCACCCGCCGGTTTCGTCAGAGAAGTCAGAAGATCCGGGAACGAGGTAGATAGAAGTGACTTGGCTAGCTATTGGATTGTTGACCAGCCTAGCCTCGATCATCTTCGCAGCATACCTGTTCGTGTACGTTAGTAGGCAAGAGAGCGGAAGTCCCAAGATGCGGGAGATCTCCGGCGGCCAACGTTGGTGGTACTTGGGACAACGCCAGGAAGTACATTGAAGCAGGAGGTTTCGGCGGCGAAGGCTCAGAAGCTCATAAGGCCGCGGTTGCAGGTGACACCGTTGGTGACCCGTTCAAGGATACAGTTGGACCCTCATTCAACACGATGATAATCGTCATGTCACTTGTCTCATTGGTTTTCGCGCCGCTAATCGTCGCACTGCTCGGATGAGCCGCCCCTTTTCAGAGAGGAACTGCAATGGTTGAACAATGGCATGCCAAGCCAATCGATGAAGTCTTAAGAGAATTGAGCAGCACCAAGAACGGATTAAGTGACCAAGAAGCCGAGACTCGTCTCCAACAATACGGATTTAACGAACTCAAAGAGAAAAAGCGTCGAACACCTCTGCAGATGTTTCTGAGCGAGTTCAAAGACATATTCATCCTTCTTCTTATTGCGGCCATAATCTTCTCAGTGGTAATCGGCTACTACGAGCTACAGCAGCCCACTCTGCCTGGCCAACCGCCCAAAGACGCTCTTGAAACGTACGCCGACGCAATTGTTATAGGCGCCATAGTAGTTCTGGTCGCCGTAGCGGGTTTTGTCCAAGAATATCGAGCAGAGAAAGCCCTAGAGGCCTTGAGAAAGCTCGCAGCACCGAAAGCCCGTGTAGTACGCGACGAAAAAGAAAAGATCATTCCTGCACGGGAAGTCGTTCCGGGAGACGTTATAGTTCTGGAATCCGGAGACCACGTGCCAGCAGATGCAAGGCTGATAGAGAGTGCCGAGCTGAAGACCAATGAGGCCATCCTGACAGGAGAGTCCACACCCGTAAAGAAAGACGCTCTAACCATATTGCCCCTTGACACAAACGTCAATGATAGACGTAACATGGTTTTCACGGCGACGCACACTATCTATGGTCGCGGCAAGGCGTTAGCGACTGTGACCGGAATGAAGACAGAATTTGGGAAAATAGCTGAGCTAGTTCAAGAGACTGAGGAAGAAGAAACTCCATTACAGAGAAAGCTTGACAGTTTCGCAACAAAAATCGCGAAAGTCGTAGTAATGGTATGTGCGGTGATTTTCGCATTAGAAGCTTTCGAAGTGGCCTCGATAATGTGGCATGGTAAAGGAGCGTTAGAGCTGGAAGGTTTCATTCAAGCGTTTATGTCGTCAATTTCACTGGCGGTATCGGCAGTGCCTGAGGGCTTACCTGCAATAGTTACCATAAGCCTCGCCCTAGGCGCCAGAGAATTTGCGAAAAGGAATGCCATAATCAGGAAGCTTTCTGCGGCAGAAGGCTTGGGAGCAGTCACAGTCATTTGCTCAGATAAGACCGGTACCCTAACCAAGGGAGAAATGACTGTTCGCAGAATCTATGTCGACAACAAGATTGTTGAGATTTCAGGTGTTGGCTACGAGCCCAGAGGCGAGTTCCTGCAAGATAACAAACCTGTCGCCCTTCGAGACGACAGCGAAGTTTCGATGTTGCTGAGAATTGGCTCTCTCTGCAGCAACGCGCGGCTTGAGCAGAATGAAAGCGGGTCATGGACTATCGTGGGCGATCCGACGGAAGGAGCGTTGGTTGTCGCAGCTGCAAAAGCTCGTTTCACCCATGAAGCGCTGGTGGAACTGTATCCACGCATTGGTGAGATACCCTTCACTTCTGAAAGAAAGCGCATGACTACTGTCCATTTGACACCTGAAAAGGAGAAAACTGCATTCATGAAAGGTGCTCCGGAAATTGTTCTAGAGAGCTGCAGTCACGTCCTTGAAAACGGCTACGAAGAGGACCTCACAGAAACGAAGAGGAGGAGGATCTTGAATGTGAACGAACAAATGGCAAGCTCCGCATTGCGTGTCCTAGCTATGGCATACAGAAGGCTACCAGCTGAAGTCAGCGACTTCAATGAAAAAACCGTCGAAGAAGACCTTGTCTTCGTAGGCCTTGAAGGAATGATCGATCCACCGCGGGAAGAGGCCATTGAAGCCAACAGAAAGTGTGAGAAAGCTGGAATAAGAACGGTAATGATAACTGGCGACCACAAACTCACAGCTGTGGCGGTTGCAAGAGAAATCGGAATGATGAAGGAAAGTAGCCTTGTTCTCACTGGCGTCGAACTGCAAACTATGAGCGATGAGGAATTCGAAAAAATCGTGGAGAACGTGGCAGTCTACGCAAGAGTGTCGCCAGAACACAAGCTGAAAATCGTGAAGGCGTTGAAGGCAAAAGGACACATTGTAGCGATGACAGGAGACGGTGTCAACGATGCTCCAGCAGTGAAGGCTGCAGATATAGGTGTCTCAATGGGCATAACGGGCACAGACGTGACACGCGAAGCCTCAGACCTCGTACTTACTGATGACAACTTCGCCACCATGGTCAAGGCTGTTGAGCAAGGAAGAGTGATTTACGACAATGTCCGGAAGTACGCTCGATTCTTGATCTCGTGCAACTTTGATGAGTTGTTAGTCATCGGTTCCTTCGCGATCTTAGGAGGCATATTTGGCCCTGAACTGTTTCCATTACCGCTGCTTCCGGCCATGATTTTGTGGATAAATTTGGTTACAGACGGCGCGCCCGCAGTATCTTTAGCCACAGATCCTCCCGACGAAGACATGATGGAGCGAAAACCAAGAAAACCAGAGGAAGGCATCTTGCATGGAATGGGTCCATTTATCATAGCGTCTTTCATGTTACAAGCCATAGGAACGATTCTAGTCTTCTGTCTCGAGTATTACGTGTGGCCGGCTCACGGATTTGGGACCGAAGAAACCCTGCGTGAGGCCAGAACAACCGCCTTCGTTCAGGCTGCTATGTTTGAGTTGTTCGTCGTCTGGAACTGCCGCTCTGAAACTCGCAGCGTGTGGCGAATGGGACGAGATAGTTTCAAGAACAGATTCTTCGTCATAGCCGAAATTGTTTCTATTGTTGCCACTCTCGGCATAACCTACATTCCGATAACAGCGAAAATGTTCGGGTTGTCTCCACTAAGCCTAACAGACCTAGCCTACGTAATTGGTGTGTCCAGTTGGGGGCTATTCGTACTACCAGAAGTATTCATGCGAAGAAGAATCTGGAAATGGCAATAGCGCAACTACCTTACACTCTCAAAGGCTGACGCGTGAGCCTTTCTAAGTCTACGGATAGCGGGAAATTGGCCTGCTCCCCATTAAAGTCTGAACCAACCACATTCAACATCTCGTTTGATATGTCGGAGAACGAGCTTTAGAACGTCCAAAAAGGGTGCCAAGGATAGGCCATAGATGATTGAGGCTACTGTTGCCGGAATGTCGCCAATGAGTCTACTAGGTTCTAGGATCCATAATCTATCTCCAACTTGAGCAAAAACGCAATACTACAGAAAAAGCTTCTGGTTAACGACGCCAAGTGAATCTGTTGGATCATATGCCATCGCAGAGGAAGCTAGTTGAATCAAATAACCGAGAAAAGGCGAGCAAAAGATAAGAAACGAGACATGGACCTGCTGTTTGCTCCAATCGAGGAAGTGTTCGCCAAACTCTAAACTTCATAGATTAAACGGTTTCTCAAAGTAGTAGCGGCGCGATCAATAGAGCCGTCATGTTCGTTAGTTTCATGAAAATGTTGAGCGATGGACCTGCAACGTCTTTCAGTGGGTCACCTACTAAGTCGCCCATAACCGCGGCTGCATGTGTCGGGGTACCTTTCATCCAGAACGTTCTTTCAATGAATTTCTTTGCGTTGTCCCATAGGCCCCCACCGAATGTGAAGAACGTTGATAGAAGAACAGATGTGCTCAAGCCCCCTAGAAGCATTGCGCCTAGCGCATGTTTTCCCAGTAGGAATCCCACAGTGATGGGAGAGAGCAGAACCAATAGAACTGGCCGGATCATCTCTTTAAGGGCGTTCTTTGTGCAGATATCTACGCAGCGGGCGTAGTCTGGTTTGGCCCTACCTTCAAGGATGTTGGGATTATCCCGGAACTGTCGCCTGACCTCGTCCACCATCTGAAAGGCGGCACTTCCAGTAGCGCCAATCGCCAAAGAGGAAAACAGGAAAGGGAGAGCAGCGCCGAGCAAGAGCCCTGAAATGATGATAGGGCTCAAGAGACCCATGCCGACTGTGTGGAGCTGCACAATTTCCCCGTAGGTCGTGAAAATGTACAAGGACGCAGCTAGACTCAAGGTCTTCAGGAGCGCTGGAAGTTTTCCCTCCGTTACCTCACGCGTCGGCCCTGAGTCCTTGCGTAAGGTCCTCTTAGAGGATCAGTCGTTCCCCTCATCCAAGACAGCGCTAATTGAGCGTCAAGGCTGGAAGATCATTGACCTAACCTCGAACAGACGAGTTGCAGCGTCTTCAGTGTTGACAGAACTGCCTGACCGCCAATATCTCTCCGTCGACGACGTACTGATGGCGCTCAAGAATCAAGGCTTGTTCACCCAAGAGATCTAACAAAGATCGCACCCAAAGCGGTCACCTTTTTTCTTCTAGTCCAGCTACTCTTCTTCTGTTGTATGCTTTTACTGCTCTATCTATGGCGATGGCTGCCATGGGAAACAAAGACAGGAATGCCCAATCAAAAAGGCCTAGGTCCACTGTTCCAAAGATCTTCTGAAAGAAAGGAAGGTAAACTATTGCAGCCGTCATGATCAATTGTCCTGCGATACCTGACCAGATCCACTTGCGACTTGAAGGGGCCGTTCGGGATGGCCTGCTTGCTCGAAGAGATAGAGCAGAACCTATTTGTGCTACAACTATTCCGGCGAAAGTCATAGTCGTACCCTTCATATATAGAGGATCCGAAGAGGATAGTGGAAGGCCCCATGTCCATCCTCCGGCGATCCATGTTCTAAGACAGCCAACCATGGCTGCGAATCCAACGAACCCACCAAGACAGAGAGATCTTAGAAGTGTTGAAACATCGAAGAGTCTTTCTTTTCGGCTTCGCGGCGGGCGCATCATAGTTCCCTGTTCTGGAGGCTCCAAGCCCAAGGCTAGAGAAGGAAGCACATCAACACCAAGATCTATCGCAAGTACTTGGACTGCAAGCAGGGGCAGAGGAATATCGAGCAGGACATACAGAATGTATGCACTTAGTTCAGCCCAGTTGTGTGCGAAGACGTATGCGATAAATCTTCTTATGTTGTCGAATATGGTTCGTCCGCTTTCTACCGCCTTCACAATTGAGGCGAAGCTATCGTCAACCAATATGATCTCTGAAGCCTCTCTTGCGACATCTGTTCCGGAGAGCCCCATCGCAACACCGATATCGGCCTCCTTGAGAGAGGGGGCGTCATTGGCGCCGTCTCCGGTTACTGCCACTACTTCCCCTAGATTCCTGAGCAACCTAACAATTCTTAGCTTATGCTCAGGCGCCACTCGAGAAAAGATAACATCCTTTCTTTGAAGCAGCGTTTCTAGCTGCGAATCACTCAGCTTGTCTAGATCGACGCCTCTGACGACGGAGCAATTTTCTGACTCGACTATGCCGACCTGGAGGGAAACCGACTTTGCGGTAGGGCCATAATCTCCTGTGAGCATAATGACTTTTATTCCCGCCCGTCTCGCTGTGTGGACAGCGTCTTTCACTTCTGGACGTGGCGGATCCTGCATGCCCACAAGGCCAAGAAAAACCAAATCTCTTTCAATGTCTTCCGTACGGAATACTTGACCAGTTCCTTCCATTATCTTGTACGCTATTGCGATTACGCGCAGTCCCTTATCGCCAAGTTCGCGGATCTTATTGCCGATCTCAGCCAGCCACTCTGGCGACATGTCTTCTGTTGCCTTGGATGTTTCTACTCTGGTCGAGACTAACAGGACGCTTCTGGGTGCGCCTTTGACATAGGCGATGCCTCCTAGGCTGGTCAGGTGAACTGAACTCATTCGTTTCCTGCTTGAGTCGAAGGGTATCAGTGAGAGTCTAGGTTTTTGAGACAGGGATTGTTCAACATTGAAGTCTTTCTTCAGAGCTAGAATCAGAAGCGCCGCGTCTGTAGGATCGCCAATCACGGTCCAAGGCTGTTTTTCGTCGGTGGGTGGATTGAGTTGGGAGTTGTTGCAGAGCGCGCCTGCCTCAATCAGTTTATCTAGCCTTTCGTTCTCGTCTTTTCTTAGAGTCCTGCCTTCTGCTAGGAATTCTCCAACCGGCTCGTAGCCTATGCCAGAAACCTCGACTTGAAGGGCGGGCATCCACATTTCCTTGACCGTCATTTCTCCCTTTGTGATTGTACCTGTCTTGTCTGTGCATATGACGGTCGTGCTCCCAAGTGTCTGCACTGCAGAAAGGCGCTTCACTAGGACGTTTTGCTTGGACATTCTTAGGACGCTCAGTGCAAGGGAGGTCGATACTGTCACCTGAAGCCCCTCTGGGACACATGCCACCATTACACCTATCATGAACAGGATTGCGTCGTGCATGGCAAGGTTTAGGAAGGCTGAACCCAGAGCGAAGAAGAATACTCCGACTCCTACGGCGGCGAGAAAATCAACCCTCGCAAGGTGGGCTATCTCTTTCTGAAGAGGGCTGATCGGGCTTTCAATCTGCTGAGTCAGGCCTGCAATCTTTCCGAATCTTGTGTTCATGCCAGTGTTTATGACGACGGCCTTACCTATGCCCCGAGCGACGCTTGTGCTCATGAAGACCATGTTAGGTGCTTCTAAATCAGATCGGGAGCCCTTTGGAGGAGGATCCACGCTTCTGGGCTGGGGCAGGGACTCGCCGGTGAGTGGAACGTTGTTCGTCCAAAGCTCAAAGGCCTCGAAGAGTCGAGCATCAGCTGGTACGCGATCTCCCTCCTCAAGAAGAATGACGTCTCCTTGAACAATGTCTTCAACAGGGGTCTTTTGCAGTTCCCCTTCTCTGGAAACTTTGGCGTACTGCGGAATCCAACGTCTCAATACTTCCATAGCTTTTTCTGCACGCCATTCTTGGACTAAGCCTAGAGCCGCATTGATCAGAACAACAGCGATAATCGTCAGACTGAGCGAGAGCATCTCTGTCATAGCGGCTAGAATGCTGGCCGCGAAGAGCAAGACACTGAAAAGATCCGTAAGCTGAGCAAGAAACCTTCTTACGAGCGATCTTCCCTTGACTTCAGCTATGACGTTCTTTCCGTATCTTTCCAAACGCCTTGTCGCTTCACCCTTGCTGAGACCCTGTGGAGAGCTACGTAAGCGCCGAAATACATCATCGATAGGTTCGTAAAGATAGGCCTCCATGAAAAGTCGCCTTCATAAAGATCGATTGAAAGGAGCGTTACTGTAACGATCGAGGGCACATCAAATAAAACGCCGTGACCGGACCGTGTCCAGACGTAGACTTCAAGTATCCGGCGCCTCAAGATTCGTCTACGCTCGCCAGCCCGCCTAATAAGGATTTGTTGCTCTGCCGCACTTTTGCAAGGGCGTCATTGTTGAAATCCTCAACTGAATGGATTTGACACGCCCCCCAGTTTTCTCTTAACGAACCCGCTGCAAAGACGCAAACATAGGAGTCGACTACTTACGAGTGAGAACTTGGAGCCGTCGACTTGCCTTCTATCTCTGCACTACTGATCTACGAAGTCTCTTTAAGGGGAACCTAGGTCTACACCAAATGGGTTGATCGATTTCTGTCTTGGACGGAGGGCTTGACGATGAGAAGGATTATGTCATCATTATCACATATCACCTGGCGGTCCTGTGCGTATGTTCTTTTTTCTAACCTACGATACTGCTTAGTGTGAAGTGAAGGTGACATGTCAGAGAACGTCTTCTTGTGGGATATTACGCGAGAAGAAGCCAAAAAGGCAATAGAGGAAGCAGATTTCGTCGTGCTTCCAACCGGAATCGAGTGGTTAGCCGCCAAGACTGAGAAAGCGTGCAAGATCTACGTCCATGTGAAAAGTCTGTGTGATGGCCTAGGGCTACCAGTATCATTGGTGGTTCTTCGTTAAAGGCTTTCTTTACGCCTTGGATGCGGTCCTCATTAGACGCTTCTGCTTTCCGGCATACATCTCTTCATCCATATGCCTGTAGGGCTCGTTCCGTGCATGCCGTCCTGAACGCTGTCAGTCTCGACGCGATAGATGAATGAGGGACAGGATTCTGCGAATCAGCCAAAGAGTAAGGCTGCGAAGACAGACGCTGTCAACGATAGAACTGTTATCAGTGTGTTGAGGGATGGTCCAGCTGTGTCCTTGAACGGATCGCCCACAGTATCGCCTGTAACTGTTGCCTTGTGCGTTTCTGAGCCCTTTCCACCCAAGTTCCCTGCTTCCACGTACTTCTTTGCATTGTCCCACATCCCACCTGCATTTGACATGAAGAGTGCGTATAGTAGACCACTGAGTATGCTGCCAACCAAGAATCCTCCAAGTCCTTCCTTGCCCAACAAGAAGCCTGTTGCAATCGTCACTGCAATCGATAGGATGCTGGGGGGCAAAAGTTCCCTTATTGCCCCTTTCGCAGCTATGTCAACGCACTTTGCATAGTCAGGTTTCACGCCGGGCCTGCCTTCGAGAAGACCTGGAATCTCCTTGAACTGTCTTCGAACCTCGGAAACCATCAGATCTGCGTTTCGGCTTACACTCAAAATGATCAAGCCGGAGAAGACGGGTGGAATTAACATGCCAACAAATAGGCCGACCAGCACGCGAGGGTTCAATATATCAATGGTCTTCAAGCCAACCGTTTCGGCGTAGACTCCGAGCAACGAGAGAACCGTCAGCGCGGCGGCGCCAATCGCGAAACCCTTCGTGATTGCCTTCGTTGTGTTGCCTACTGCGTCAAGTTGATCCGTTATCTCTATTGCGCTTTCCTCGAGACCGCTCTGCTCCGCAACCCCTTTCGCGTTGTCCACGATCGGGCCGTATGCATCTGCGGAGATTACCATACCGACAATTGAGAGCATGCCAACGGAGGAGATTGAGATACCATATATTCCCCCGAGGTACCAAGCCACCAATGTTGCCGCGCAGATCCCAATGATTGAAGGAGCCACGCTTAGCTGACCGTAGGAGAAACCTGTTAAGATGTTAATCGCGGCACCGCTTTTGGCGGCCTTGGCTGTGTTGATGGCAAATCTCTGGTCTATGGAGGTGAACCAATCAGTGGTCTTGCCGATAACAAATCCTGCAACCACACCAGCTGCAGCTGCAATGAGGTAATTCCAACTAGTATTCAAGTACGTCGTTACGAGTGCGGCAAACAGCGCGAAGAGTCCTCCAGTGAAGAATGTTCCTAAGTCGAAGGCACCGCCCGGGTCCCTTCCCTTTCTTATCTTGATGAGCAACCGGACAAACAACGTGCCGGCTATTGACGCGATAATTCCCATCGCTGCAAAGTAGATCGGCAACAATACGTACTTGACGCTCATTGCAACTCCGAGTATCATCGTAGCCACAATACATCCTACATAAGAGTCAAAGAGATCTGCACCCATGCCAGCGACATCTCCAACATTGTCCCCTACGTTATCGGCGATGACTGCAGGGTTTCTCGGATCATCTTCAGGTATCCCAAGCTCAACCTTGCCAACTAGGTCAGCAGCGATGTCTGCTGTCTTGGTGTATATTCCTCCACCTGCTTTGGCAAATAGCGCTAGGCTACTTGCTCCGAAGCTGAACCCTAGGACTATCTCTGGATCATTGAAGAGGTAGTACATAGTGTTGATCCCGAGAAGGCCCAATCCCACGACTCCTAGACCCATAAGGGAACCCGCAGAGACGGCTACTGTAAACGCTCTTGCCAAACCGGATTTTGCAGCTTGGGCGGTTCGCGTATTCGCCAAGGTCGCCCCCATCATTCCCACGTAGCCCACGAAGGAAGATAGAGCTGCTCCAAGAACGTACGCCAGTACCATTCTAAGATCGGCTTGCCCGGTCCGAAAGTTGAAACCAGCCAAGGCGAGTACTGCGGCCATCACCCCAACGAAAACCGCAAGGTAGAGGTTCTGCCTCTTGAGGTAGGCGATAGCGCCGAGCCTAATCGCGTTGGATACCTCCTGCATCCTCTCCGTACCTGGATCAGAGTTGCGCACATAGTGGTACAAGACCGCCATCGCCACTATCGCTAGAACGGGTGCTAGAACCGCAAGCAGAATGTTCAGCTGTCCAGCAGATGCTGGTTCCATACGCGCTCACTTCCTCCAGAACTCTGTACATTCGAGCTTTTCGACCATCATTCTCTCATCCTCGAATGATTAGGGGCGCCATCTACTGGATGGCGCTTATATAACATTAGTACTAGTAGCAGCTTCATGATCGTACTTCATGTCTTCGCTTCTTTGGAAAAAGTTCTCGTACCTAAGGCTCACGTGGCCTAGCCCGCTGCCTGAAACTCTTAAAAGCTTGTTTTCAAGCTACGGTGCGCTGTAGGGCTGAACTGGAATGGCTGAACATTGGCATGCCAAGTCAATCGATGAAGCTTTGAAGAAACTGAACAGCGGCAGAAGCGGGTTGAGCGAGCAAGAGGCCAAGGCTCGTCTTCAACAATATGGATTCAACGAACTCAAGGAGAAGAAACGAAGAACCGCCTTGCAGATGTTTCTCGAAGGGTTCAAGGACGTCTTCATCATGTTGCTGATTGTCGCCACAATATTCTCTGTGATAGTAGGATATTACGAATCGAGGACCATTCAACGAGGTTTTCTTGAAACTTACACGGATGCTATAACCATCGGTATCATCGTCCTGCTAGTAGCAGTTACTGGTTTCATTCAAGATTATCGAGCTGAAAAAGCTCTAGAAGCTTTGAAGAAGCTCACTGCGCCTAAGGCGCGAATATTCCGTGACGGCAGAGAAATGATCATACCTGCAAGGGAAGTAGTGCCCGGTGATATACTAGCCGTCGAGTCTGGAGACACCGTTCCAGCTGACGCACGAATCACAGAGTCTGTTGAGTTGAAGACAGACGAGGCTGTTCTAACGGGTGAGTCAACCCCTGTCGGGAAGGGAACCGAGCCCATCAAACCGGAGGCATCTCTTGGCGAGAGAAAAGACATGTTGTATATGGGAACTCACACGATCTACGGTAGAGGGAGAGCTGTTGTAACCTCTACAGGTATGGCCACAGAGTTCGGAAGAATTGCCGAAATTGTACAAACCGCCGAGGAGGAAGAAACTCCACTCCAAAAGAGATTGGATAGATTCGCCAAGAAAATAGCGAAAGTTGTCGTGATCCTTTCACTGATCATTTTTGCGCTTGAAGTATATGCTGAAGAGGCCTTGGTAAAGGGCGGGGCTGCACTAATCTCAGCAATAATCGACTCGTTTATGACGTCGATAGCTTTGGCAATATCAGTTGTTCCTGAAGGCCTACCGGCCATAGTAACGATTGGTCTAGCCTTGGGCGCTCGAGAATTTGCAAGACGTAACGTCATCATCAGGAAGCTCTCTTCAGCCGAGAGCTTGGGATCAGTCACAGTTATTTGCTCAGACAAGACTGGAACATTGACCAAGGGTCAGATGACAGTACGGCGACTGTACAACAGCGGAAGAAGTATTGATGTGTCCGGGGTTGGCTACGAGCCGGAGGGTGAGTTCCGGGAAGGCAACAGTTCCCTCAACGTTGAAAACGACGAGGATCTGTCTCTGCTGTTGACTATAGGCGCATTATGCAACAACGCCAGCCTAGTAAACGAGAAAGATATTTGGCGAATAATGGGCGATCCGACCGAAGGAGCATTAATTGTTTCAGCGGCAAAAGCTGCTCTTGAGCGCACTCAATTGGAGAAAAAGTACCCACGGATAGGCGAGGTTCCATTTACCTCCGAAAGAAAGCGTATGACCACAGTTCATCAGACTCGTGAAGGAGAACTACTTGCTTTCATGAAGGGTGCGCCGGAAGTCGTCTTGGAACGCTCCAGCCATATTTTTGAGAACGGCAAAGAAAAAGAACTAACAGATGCCAAGAAGAAGGAAATCCTAGAGATCAATGAGAAGCTAGCCAGCGACGCCCTGCGCGTCCTCGGGATGGCCTACAGAAAGTTGCCTAGCACTTTGAAGGAGTTTGACGAGACTATTGAGAACGGCTTGGTCTTTGTGGGCTTGGAAGGTATGATTGACCCACCACGAGATGAGGCTATTGAAGCCAACAAGCTTTGTGAGCAGGCTGGGATAAAGACGGTCATGATCACCGGAGACCACAAGCTCACTGCGACTGCTGTTGCGAAAGAAATTGGAATAATGAAGGAAAATAGGCTCGTATTGACTGGTGCCGAGCTAGATAAGATGCGTGACGAGGAGTTCGAGAAAGTCGCAGAGAAGGTGACCGTCTATGCCCGCGTCTCGCCGGAGCATAAGCTGCGTATAGTCCGAGCTTTGAAGAAGAGCGGTCACATCGTAGCCATGACTGGCGATGGGGTCAACGATGCTCCAGCAGTTAAAGCGGCCGACGTAGGCGTGGCTATGGGAATATCGGGTACAGACGTGACTCGTGAAGCCTCAGACATGGTCTTGACAGATGACAACTTCGCCTCAATCGTCAGAGCTGTTGAGGAAGGCAGGGTCATCTACGACAACGTACGCAAATACGCCCGATTCCTAATTGCATGCAACTTCGACGAAGTCTTGGTTATAGGAACATTCGCCATACTGGCCGGCCTGTCCGGTATCGCCGGGGAAATATGGTTCCCCCTTCCATTGCTTCCAGCGATGCTATTGTGGATAAACTTGGCCACAGACGGCGCTCCTGCAGTCGCGTTGGCCACGGATCCACCTGACGAGGACGTGATGAAACGTCCCCCGCGCAAACCGGAAGAGGGTATACTGCATGGAATGAGCGCATTCATAATCGCCTCATTCATACTGCAGTCAATCGGAACGATACTTGTCTTCTGTCTTGAGTACTATGTGTGGCCATCGCATCCATGGGGATGGCCAAACGGGCCAATAATCGAGGCGAATAGAATACTTAGCCTGAACGAGGCAAGAACAGTAGCCTTTGTCCAAGCAACCATGTTCGAATTGTTCGTCGTTTGGAACTGCAGGTCGGAGAAGCGTAGCGTGTGGAGAATGGGACGAGACGCCTTCAAGAACAAGTTCTTCGTAATCGCCGAAATAGTGTCAATAGTAACGACCCTCGGCATAACCTACGTACCCGTCACCGCATCTATGTTCCACCTAATTCCATTGAGTATAACTGATCTAGCTTACGTTATCGGAGTTGCAAGCTGGGGCTTCTTGGTACTCCCAGAGATTTTCATGGGAAGAAAAATATGGAAATGGCAATAGAGCAGCAACGTGCCCCTTCACAGGGCTCAGGTCTAAGAGTTTTCCTAATGTATTCATAACCTCCAAATCTAAGCTTTGAAGTGGTACCCCTCGCCGAATAAATTCGTCCGCAATAGCGAAGCTGGTGATCAGCATCACCGTCGCTGCCCGGCGTGACAGCGTACACAGATGATGTGGGCTTTGATAAGTCGGATAGAAAAAACGAGAAGATAGTTGATTTTAGTCGTTCGGCTCTGGCTCTGAGTGAATTGTCACAATCGCCTTGTCAAATCTCTTTCGCAGCTCTCTTTCTATATCCGACGCTGTATGGTGGGCCTCTTCGACAGAGTATCTCCTGCTGAAGGTTAGGTCTATGTTAATGTAACGGTATTCCCCGCCTACATGAGTCGCTACGCTCTTCACCTTTAAAACTTCAGGATGTTTTCCAATCAGCTCTTTCATAGTCTCTTCTAATTTCTCTTCAACACGCGGACTTTTCCGGCCTATCTTCAAATGGTCAAACGGTTCAAGATGAATAGTTATTTTTGCAGTGCTATTTACCTCACGGCGCAGGTTTTGCTCTATCCTCTCCGCTATCTTGTGGGCTTCCTCAATAGGAAGCTTTCCATCAACTTGCGCATGCAGTGTTAGGTAGAGATTGCCGCCAGCGTAGGATATACTGACGTTATGCACTTCCTTGACACCTTTCACCGTTGCCGCCAGGTCTTCGACTTTGCTTTCCAAAGACGCTTCTCTTACGCTTGGTTCCACGTGCACTGTTACCATTGCATCGGTCAATAGGCCGGCTATATTGGATTCTATCCTTGTTGCTGTTTCATGGGCTTCTTGAATGCCCACATGCTCTGGCACGACAACAGTTGTGTCCACGAAATATTTTTCGCCTACCTTTCTAGCCTTGACCTCCTTACACTCCAAAACTCCGTGTGCACTCACGACTCGTCTGCGAAGCTCAGTTATGACTTTCCTGGAGATGGTGTCGCTCAGCTCCATGCCGCTGGTCCGCATAAGTCCTAGGCTTAGATAAACTAGAAAGATGCTTAGGATGAGAGAGCCGATGGCGTCACCTTGAGATAAGCCGACTACCGTTGCGAAGTAGAATCCTAGCAATGCAACTATAGTGGAGGCCATGTCGCCAAAAGCATGGTATAGATTAGCCTTGACTGTTACACTGCCTTTATCGACTATCCTGCTCAACGTCCCAACTCGGAAAAAATCAACACACAAAGTATATCCAATTGCTATGAATCCTACGACTTCTAGCCGAGCTGATATTCCGCCAAAGACCAGTCTGGAGCCAGATTCATACATCAAGAATGCTGCGATGGCTACTAGCGCCATCCCACCCGCTAATCCGCCCATGGATTCGATTTTTCCATGTCCATATGTATGGTCTTCGTCCGGCGGCTTCAGTGCCCATCCTGTAGTGACTAATAATATCAAAGTTGTAATCGCGTCGAAAGTCGCATGAGCAGCATCACTTAGGATGACAAGACTGTTAACCATAATACCAGCTAACGTCTCGAACAGCACGACTGAAACAATTGCAACCAAAGATAGCCTCAGTGCTCTGACGTTGTCCAAGTTTTCTCTTTCCGCTCATGCTCGGTCGCCTATCAGAGCGGGGCACGATTTAAGGATTATTTTAGGTACACTCCTTATTGGAGCTGCAATTCCACCTTTCTCTTGAACATCAACTCAAGATTATGTGCATAGTAGAAGATCTTAATCGCAGCTTGAATCTCTCGTGCAAAGCTATGTTTTCCTTTCCCAACGCATGTCCTGTAGCATCAAGAACAGATCTCTTTCGTCATCGGAAGATCGAGCGAACATTCAGGAGGTCAGATCAGACTCTTTAGTCATCTTCATAAGGTCCATAGATTTTTCTAGTGACACCTGAACTAATGCTACGATTGGGGAATTCGGGTGACAGAGCCGACCTTTGCCGATGTCTTGGATGCCCGGCGTACTGTAGCCAAGTATCTCAAGGCCACACCTTTCTTCAAGTCTATTCCACTCTCAAAGAGGCTAGATTTCGACGCATACATTAAGTGCGAGAACCTACAGCCGATCGGAGCATTCAAAGTGAGAGGAGGCATCAACCTCATCTCGAAACTGTCCGACGATGAGAAGCAGCGAGGAGTAATCACTGCCTCGACAGGGAACCACGGACTATCCATAGCTTACTCGTCAGCCTTGTTCGGCATTAAAGCGATTATTGGTGCACCTGTAGGCTCCAACCCATACAAGATACAGGCGATTAGAGATCTCGGTGGACACGTGGAGCTTCACGGAAAAGACTTCGATGAGGCTAGGCTCTGGGTCGAGAACGAGGCTCGCGAGAAGAGATATAGGTATATTCACTCTGCCAACGAGCCTCTCTTGATCGCTGGCGTTGGAACGTTATATCTAGAGATCCTTGAGGAGCTTCCGGATGTGGACGTGATCTTCGTCCCTGTTGGCGGGGGCAGCGGCGCCTCAGCAGCATGCATCGTGGCGAAGACCATCAATCCCTCAATCAAGGTGATCGGTGTTCAGTCGGAAGGAGCCCCGGCCGTCTACGAGTCTTGGAGAAGCGGAAAGATGGTTGAAACAGAGAAGGTTGAAACTTTCGCGGATGGCTTGGCCACTAGAGTGCCCTTCGAGCTGACGATGAGTATCATGCGTAGGCTAATCGATGAGATCATACTTGTGAGTGAAGAAGATCTTAGGCGCGCCATACTTCTCCTTTTGGAGACAACTCACCAGGTGGCAGAGGGGGCTGGGGCCGCGTCAACGGCTGGAGCCATCAAGATGCGTCAAGACCTAAAGGGAAAGAAGGCCGCGCTTGTAATATCCGGGGGAAACCTGACACTGGAAATGCTGCGAAGCATAATTCAGGCTGACAGGAATTCGTGTCGATCAGCTCAATAAGAGGTTCAGGGGTACTTCTCAGCATGCAACCTCCTCAAACAATAGTCGAGTACTAAGCGTAGGTTGCTGAGCGCCTCTGTTCCAATGATCACTTCGTCCAAGCCGCCGTAAGTTTCGATGAACCCATCCGCCTTCAAGCTCACATCAGGAACCACCAAGGTTCCATAGGTTCCTTCAGACGACAAACTAGACCCATCAGCGAGCAACACTGATCTTCTTTCGAGCTGAAGCTCATCGAATGCAGCTCGATGGAATATGTCGCGTGGCAAGGCTACGAATCCCTCGTAGCCAGTATCCACTACTGCAACTACCTCCCCTTCGCTCGGATACGATTTGCCTAGAAGGGGATTCTCGATGGCGACCCCGAAGGTCGGCGTCAGATCCAAGAAGGCGATCAAATCGCTTTCGCCCTGAACCCTGCCTCTATTACAGGCCTCAATCCGGATGTGGAAACAATTCTCACATTTCTTGGCTCGACGCCGAGATCTCTCAGCTTTGAGGCTAGTTCAGCCAAGTCCTTGGCTTCTGCTATGACTCTGCCTTCTCTTAGCGCCCTAAAGGCGTGAGGACTCTTCGGCTCTTCAAGCTTGTCCAAGTAGATGTTGACAGCCTCTTCTATGAGGTTTGATAGAGCTCCCTTCCTCGATCCGTGGATCTCCTTTACTGCCCGCCTCAGTCGTCGAGATGTTTCCTCAGAAAGCACGATTGTAAGATTAGGCATAGGAAATCCAAATACGTATAAAATACTTAAGCACTATGTAGATTGTGCCAGCGCGATTAGCGGCGCCCTTCTCGGCTGTTCTGGCTAAGTAACACATATATATACCTCGATGTTATCTATATCAGTGATTCATATGTGGAGAGCCAGAATCCATCGTTGGCACGGTTACCCCGAGAGGGGATGGATTCAGTTCCTAATTCTGAGAATATTGCATGAAAAGCCGATGTACGGCTACCAACTTCTTGAGGAGATTGAGAAAAGGAGTGCCGGCTGCCATAGGCTACAGCCCGGCTCGCTGTACACGATACTACGAAGAATGGAGCATAGGGGAATGCTGAAGTCAAAATGGGAGCGAATCGAGACGGGTCCAGACAGAAGGGTCTACACGGTTACAGATGTAGGCACGCGAGCCCTCAAGATGGGTCTGGAGATGGTAGTCAGAAGGAAGGCGTTGATGGATGACCTTGTAGACTTCTACGAGAAACGGTTTCAGGGTAAGGGAGGTGAATAAGTATGTGTTGTGGACCAAGATGCGGCTATGGACACTATCCATGGCATCATGCACCACGGTTGGGATACCCATGGCCGCTGATGTCCGTGGAGGATGAGGTCAAAGAGCTAGAGGAGTACAAGGAAGCACTCGAAAAGCAACTCGAGAAAATCAACAAGCGCCTTCAAGCACTCAAGAAGTAAGTCACAGCTAGGTCAAGAATGCGCGAAATGACAATTTTTTGATTTTTCATCCGAGGAACAAGAATCGAATCGAGAGCGCAATTGAAGCTTCGGGCCTAACGAAGTACTACGATCATCTGTTCGCGGTCGATCACATCAGCTAAATTATGCTCCTCATCTCGAATGACAGTCCGGAGATCTATAAGATCTGGTGACTTGTGTGCCTCGGCCTACTTCAGGTTGCTGGACCGCTTAAATCTAAGACCTTTTACAATGTGATAGAGAACCAGAGCATCATCGGTAGTTGATATGGCTCAAGCGAGAATGAAAGGATTCAAGCAGACGACAAGACCTGAACAGGCTCTCAAGAGGTTTCTAGATAATTTAGCTGCCAGACAGTTGGAGTCTGAGAAGGTGTCCCTCGATGAGGCACTGGGCCGAGTTCTCGCCAAAGACATAGTATCAAACGTCAACATCCCACCCTACGATAGAGCAGCAATGGATGGGTATGCCGTAGTCGCTGAGGACAGTTTCGGATCCTCACAAACAAACCCTGCTTTACTAAGGCTTATCGGCAAGACAGTCATGGGGATCTCTCCAATACTCAAGATCACGAGGGGAGAGGCGGCTGAGATAACTACTGGAGCAGTGCTGCCGCCCGGTGCAGACGCAGTTGTGATGCTTGAGTATGCTAGAAGGATCGATGCAAGACAAATCGAAGTCTTAGCGCCAGTTACTCCCGGTGAGAATGTCTCAAGGGCCGGAGAAGACGTTCAGGAGGGGGATGTTGTACTTAGACGCGGAACACGGCTTGAGCCACCAGACATCGGCATGCTTGCAGCCTTAATGCTCAATGAAGTGGAAGTTGTTCGTAGGCCTAGAGTCGCGATACTATGCACTGGTGACGAGCTCGTCGAACTCGACGACTCACCTCAGCAAGGCAAGATTGTAAACACCAACCGATTTGTTCTCTCAGCGCTAGTCCGGAAGGTAGGCGGAGCAGAGACATATCTGGGAATAGTCGAAGATTCTGTGGCCGACATCAGCCGTTTAGTGAGAAAAGGCTTGGCTGAGGCGGACATAGTACTTGTTACCGGTGGAACCTCTGTTGGCGAAACAGACTTGGTTCCCGAAGCGATACAGCTGCTTGGAAAGCCTGGTATGCTTGTTCACGGCGTCTCGATGCGCCCAGGCATGCCAACAGGGTTGGCGTCGGTTGATGGCAAGGCTGTTGTTTCGCTTTCAGGACAGCCTGTCGCAGCGATGATCGGCTTCAATATGTTCGTGCGTCCTGTAATGCTACGTCTCCTTGGCACCGAGGAGGAGCTAACCGCTTCAGTCAAGGCAAGAGTTTTGAGAAGAGCTGCCTCAGCTCTGGGGATGAAGACTTTCCTTCGAGTGACCGTCATGGAGGTCAACGGCGAGTATATTGCAGATCCAATAACTACAACGGGGTCCGGGCTACTATCAAGCATGACTCAAGCTAACGGCATGATCATAATTCCTGAAGACAAGGAAGGAATAGAGGCAGGAGAAGAAGCTACGGTTGCGCTGTTCCGCCCGATCGAGAGGAGGAGGCATGGCTGAGCGGATAGTTTTCCGAACCCTTCTCAGCTTAGAAGACGCGAGGAAGAGATTCTTTGAGCACTTTTCTCCTCACCCCCTTGGTTTTGAGGAAATTCCCGTTTGGCAGGCTCTCGGCCGAACAATTGCGGAAGACATTCAATGCCCAATAGATGTCCCAGGGTTCGATCGGGCTTCGATGGATGGTTACGCAGTCAGGGCCAGCGATACATTTGGCGCCGAGGAGAGGCGGCCGCTCAGGCTGAAAGTTGTTGGGGCGATTGAAGCAGGAGATGATTCTCATATTGAGATCGACTCGGGCGAAGCGGCTGAGATATCGACCGGAGCTCCAATTCCGAAGGGTGCGAACGCAGTTGTGATGGTAGAGTATACCCAGCGCAAGGGAGATTTATTGGACATTTTCAGGGCTGTCAATCTGGGTGAGAACATAATTGCTGCCGGAAGCGATCTGATGACGGGCGAGCTTGTTCTTCGAAGAGGACAGAGATTGTCTCCCAGAGAAATGGGGGTACTGTCGGCCATGGGCTTCAAAGGCGTCAAGGTCTACAGGCGTCCGCGGGTTGCGGTAATATCCACAGGAAATGAACTTGTTCCGGTTGGAGGCCATCTGACCTATGGTAAGGTTTACGATATCAACGCTAGTGTGATTGCTGGAGCGGTCGTAGAGTGTGGAGGCGAAGTAATCCTCGAGGGAGTAGCCAAGGATACGCTGGAAGATCTAAAGGAGAAGATAGCTAGAGGACTTCAGCACGCGGATATCGTCATAACTTCTGGGAGTACGTCGGCCGGTGCAGGAGACCTTCTTTACAGAATATTGAACTCCTTCGGTCAGCCCGGGATAATAGTTCATGGTCTCGCTGTGAAGCCAGGAAAGCCTACGGTCGTCGTGATCGCGAATGGAAAGCCCATATTTGGTCTACCGGGGTACCCTACCTCAGCCCTCACAATCTTCACTCTTCTAGTTCGACCAGTCATTAGTAGAATGGCAGGCGTCCATGAAGATGAACACGGAACGTCAGCATTCGCGAAGTGCGCATCTAGGATTTATTCCGCGAGAGGGAGACGGGAATTTCTGCCTGTACATGTGATCCGAGACGAGTCTGGCGGCTTTCTTGTATTTCCGACAACGGAAGGATCTGGTGCGATTACATCCTTGGCTATGGCTGACGGCTTCATCGAGATACCTGAGGAGGTTCAGTTTCTTGAGGAAGGGGAGAACGTGGAAGTGAAGCTTTTTGGTTCAAGGCTCCGGTTTGCTGATCTAATATTAATAGGAAGCCACTGTATCGGGGTTGACATCCTTCTAGAATGCGTGAGGAGGACTAGTCCAGGCTTCGAAGCAAAGATAATCAATGTAGGGTCTATTGGAGGACTCAACGCGATCAAACGTAGGGAAGCCGATGTTGCAGGAATTCACCTTCTCGATGAAGCCTCCGGAGACTACAACCTGCCCTATCTCAAGCGATACGGACTATTCGATGAGGCTGTGCTAGTTAGAGGATACGTCAGACAGCAGGGCTTGATAGTAGCCAAAGGAAATCCGAAAGGCATACGTGGAATCGAAGACTTGTTGACGGGTAATGTCGCCTTCATAAATCGAAATCGCGGGTCTGGAACTAGAATCCTGTTCGATCTGTACCTGAAAAGAATTGCCGATGAGAAGAAAACGACCCCCGAAAGATTGGCATCCAAAATAAGAGGATATGAAACTGAAGCGAAGTCACATTCAGCAGTTGCGATGGCAGTCTTGCATGGGAAGGTAGATGCAGGGTTAGGGATCAGGACGGCCGCAGAAATGCACGGCTTGGATTTCGTTTCGATCGCGGATGAACATTACGACTTCTTGATCTCGAGGAGACGCTTGGAAAAAGAAGCGGTGAAGAAACTGCTTGACGCACTCAGATCCACTGAGTTCAGTGCCGAGCTACGAAAGAGGACTCCCGGCCTTGTTCCCTCCGAAGAAACAGGTATGATTGTGAACTAACTCATCTTTCATGAAGGGGCTCGGGTCTCACATCCCTGCCTCTGCGCTCAACGCTATTGCATCCCCTGATAGCAGAATAAAGACTGCGGAGACATTGAACCCTCTAGCTCGTTCAGATTAGGCGGCACGTATCTGGAGCAATTACAAGAAAGACGAGGCAAAGCATACCTTGAAGACCAGATCTTGAACGTTCCTAGAGAAAGGTGCGGGGGGAGGGATTTTCCTGAGCTCGCTGCTCATTTTGAACCTTTTCGTCAAGAGATTGCTCTTGATCTCGAACCCCTTCGGGACAGGATCCTCATTCCTGCGCCTTTGACCTGGCTTGGCAACCCCCGCACGGATACGTAGCTACTCTCAACAGGCACATTAATCTTCTCTAGGCGAGATTCCATGATGCTCACATTGACAATGATCCTCGGCGTTACGGAAGGAGTAAATGTAATTAGCCACCGTGATAGTTCACTTTATTCGGAAGGACTGTGCCTACTTGGACAAAGCAGCTGTCTATTGCCGAGCACTTAACAGAATTGCAGTCGCTCTGGGTTCAGCTAGGAATCTTTCCTCCGTTCTCGATCTGATTACCAAGAGCGCCGTAGATGTGCTAAACCTGAGAGCATGTTCCTTAGGACTTTGGGATAAGAAGACAAACAGATTTGAAATGGTGGCGGCTCACGGCCTGGATGAGGAATATGTGAAAAAAGGAGGCGACCCCAGGAATATCCCTATTGATCAGGAAGCGCTCAAGGGTGAGCCAGTGATAGTCACAGATCTCTCTAAATGGCTCTCTCCAGAAGAGGCGAGACGAAGAGGAATCGCCTCGATGCTCTGTGTACCGATTCAGACCAGAGAAGATAAGCTTGGAGTGGTCTGCGTTCACTCGGCGGAGAAACATGAGTTCTCAGGATTCGAGGTAGAATTCTTAAAGTCACTAGGAAATCTGGGGGCAGTAGCCATAGAGAATACTCGGCTCTACGAACGCCTCCAGAAGCGCCTAGCAGAAACCGCAACTCTGGTGGAAATATCCAAGATCTTGACATCCAGCCTTAGGCTTCAGGAAGTCTTCAACGCCATCGCGAAGACCGCCATGGAAGCTATGAAGATGAAGGGGTGCATAGTGAGGCTGTTGGATGAGAAACATGAGAAGCTTGAACTCGTAGCGTCATACGGCCTAAGCGAAGATTACCTTAGGAAAGGACCTGTCCATGTTGATAAAGGAATGGACGACGTTAGAACAGGAAGGCCCACAATCGTAAGTGACGTTCTGAAAGATTCTAGGTTGGAGTACCCAGAGGAAGCCGCCAAGGAAGGCATCCGATGTGCACTGGCGATCCCCCTAGTCGCGAAAGAAAAGATAATCGGCTCCATCAGGGTCTTTGGGCCGTCGCCACATGAGTTTGATGAAGAAGAGATCAAGTTCCTAGAGGCTATAGCCAGCCATGCCGCAATAGCAATAGAGAACGCAAGACTGTATCGCGTTGCTCTCAAGAACTGGCAGGATCTGGTTCAAGAGATCTGGGAGAAATCTGATGTTTGGGGACGCACCAAGGTGGAACCTCAACCCGGCTAGTTCTCACCGATTTTCTTGCCGCTAGTATTGAATCTCGTCAACTTGCAACAGAGTCGGACATTATCTCGGCCTGCACAGCCCTCACTGCACGTGGAATGGCGTCACGCACAGCGTCGCTTAGGCCCTGTCTGTATCTTGTTGTATCCGCGACCTCGATGCCCAGAATCACAAGCTTCTTGGGAAAGGCTTCCGATTGAGTAAGCTGTCCTATCCTGAGTAGGTCAAGCAAGTTGAACTCATGAAGAGACCTGAACTTGCATCGGTCAGCTTGAAGGTTATCCAATGATAGGTTGTGGATAGTGCCTGGCTTACCCCCTCCAATGGCAGCGTCAATCAATATCACCTTCTCTGCTCCCATGATCAACTCCAAGATGAATGGCTCCGGTGACTCGGCCTCAATGACTTCCACATTCTCAGGTAGCTTAATCTTCAGAAGCTCGCGGGCCACATGAACTCCTATCGCGTCATCAGAAGCAAGAAGGTTTCCAATTCCAATGACTTTGACTTTCAACTAAGCCTACCTGCAATTGAACTGAAACGTAGACCCTAACCCTATTTCGGTCGCTGACACTCTTCTTCGCCCGATCCTAGAATTCGCCTAGGCTTAAATATGTTCCATTGTAGTTTCAGCTTCGACCTACAGGAGCCAACGGTTGCGAGCCTGAAGAGGTTCGAGACTGGTGAAGCCACGAATCCTCATGAAAGCAGACCTTGACTATTTTCTTGAGGAATTGAGAAGAGATTTCAGAGTGGTCGGACCCAAGAAAAAGAGGTCGGAACACGTCTTCGGCGACATTCACATCGTAGAGGATCTAGATCTAGAATACGTAACCACTATCCTGCCACCCAAGAAGCTGTTCTTTCCACCCACCGAGAACCTCTTTTCGTTCAACTCCGCTGGAGAAGCGATTCCAGCGGATATTAAGGCGCAGAGATTGTTAATCTTTGGAATACATTCATGTGACCTAAATGGCCTGCTGTTGCTCGATCGGGTTTTCGAGAATGACTATCCCTATCCGAGATATGTTGAGAGAAGGCGAAACTCAGTCATCGTGGCAATGACTTGCGCCAATCTTGGAGACACTTGCTTCTGCGACTCAATGGGAACTGGGCCTGAGCCGAAGACCGGATACGACATTCTTCTTACCGACTTGGGAGAGCGATTCTTGGTCGAAGTGGGAACTGCCGAGGGGAGTAGGCTCGCCGGGATGATGAGAAGCAGCGAAGCTGAGGAATCAGATCTTCAGTTGAAGAAGAAGCTGCTCTTCGAAGCCAAGACGAAATTCAAGAAGAGAATAAACACCGACGGGCTCGCAGAGATCTTTGAGAAGAATCTCGATCATCCATTATGGAAGCGGCTTGCTGACACAGACTTGGCTTGCGCCCAGTGCGTCATGTCCTGCCCAACCTGCTTCTGCCTAGACATCAGGGACCAATGGAGCAGTGTTCTAGGAGAAACCGTTAGATGCGTCGAATGGGATGCTTGCTTCCTCCTTGAGTTCGCAGAGGTTGCCCTAGGGGGCAACTTCAGAAAGGATAGAAGCGCAAGGCTCAGGCAGTTCATGGGACACAATCTAAGCTGGGGTGGGATCGCCCAGTATGGCCCTGTCAATGGGCAGCACAAATGCGTGGGATGCGGCAGATGCATCCGCGTCTGTCCCGTCAGCATCGACATAACGGAAGTGGCAAGAGAGATCAGAGGAGGCTAGATTGAAGGATCCATACCTGTCGAGCATCGCTGAGATAGTCGATGTGAAGAGACAATCCTACGATACCAAGACCTACACGATCTGCTTTTTGAACGATGAGAGGCGAAGGGAATTCAGAGCTACGCCAGGCCAGTTCATGATGATCTCAGTGCCAGGGCTTGGTGAGGCGCCGTTCTCCCTTAGCTCGGGACCTGAAAAGAGCGACAGTTTCGATACTACGATAAGAGCTGTAGGCAATGTCACAGGGATCTTGGATCGATATGATGTTGGCGCGAGGATTGGGGTGAGAGGCCCCTACGGGAAGGGGTGGCCCCTCGAGGAGGCGAAGGGGCGGGACATACTTATTGTCGCAGGCGGTATCGGGCTGGCTCCTCTGAGGCCGGTACTTACCACGATCCAGAGAAATCGAAACTTGTTCGGAAACCTGGAGGTTCTCTATGGCGCTAGAACTCCTGCCGACGAGATGTTTGTAGACGAATATGAGGAATGGCAACGAATCGAAGACACTACGTTGTCTCTCACGGTCGATTCGGTTCCGAAGGGAGTCACATGGCCCCATAGAATCGGAGTAGTCACAACGCTATTTGACGACATGAGGATTTCTCCGGAAGACTCGATAGTGATGACATGCGGTCCCGAAATAATGATGAGGTTTGCAGCTCGCGGACTTCTTGCAAGAAACTTTCGAAGAAACCAGATCTACGTCTCACTTGAAAGAAGAATGAAGTGCGGCATGGGACATTGCGGCCACTGTCAAATAGGGCCGAAGTTCGTATGCAGAGACGGACCCGTCTTCAACTACTCAGATCTGGAAGGTTTGCCGGATCTCGCATTGTAGAAGGATGTATGTCCATGGCCGACAGGCTCAAGATAGCTGTCTTCAAGATGACTGGATGCGCTGGTTGCCAAATGGAGTTCCTCCGACTGGAAGAGGAACTGCCGTTTGTTCTCGAGGTCGCGGAGATAAGGTACTTCGTTATGGCTAAGCGCGAGAACCTTGAGGGCCCCTACGATGTGAGCTTCGTAGAGGGATCAGTCTCAACTCCGAGAGAACTGGAAGAACTCAGAGACCTGCGAGAACGGTCTAGAATCGTCGTTGCATTCGGAGATTGCGCGTGCCATGGATGCGTGCCGTCGATACTTAACTGGGTTCGGCCAGATGTCGCGGCCAAGACCGTGTACGAGGATTATCAGGCGATTCATTCAAAGAAAGAGTCCTACCAAGAGATTTGCCCACTCGAAAAGTTTGTTCCCGTGGATGTTCATTTGAGAGGTTGCCCGCCTCACAAGAATATGATACTCGAGGTCCTTCGAAGCACCGCACTGGGTGCGAAGCCATTCCTCAGACGCCACCCCGTATGTGTGGAGTGCAAATTAAGAGAAAACGTCTGCATCCTAACCTTTGAAAAAAGGGCCTGTATGGGGCCTGTGACGGCCGCGGGGTGCAGAGCAATATGTCCAACAGCAAATAGAGAATGTGAAGGATGCTATGGGCCGATGTCAGATGCGAACGCCTCTTCACTAGCCCAGCAGTTTCTCAAGATAGGGTTGACGAGAGATGACGTGACCAGAAAGTTCCGGAAATACGCAGGAATCACGCAGGCGTTTGCAGGAGAGGCGGGTGAGCAATGAGCAAAGAAAGAGAGATTCAGGTAGGGTACATTGCTAGAGTTGAGGGACAGGGATCACTCGAAATCAAGGTTTCATATGGGAACATAGAGGAGTTGCGTTTCGAGATATTTGAGCCACCAAAATTCTTTGAGGCCTTCCTGATTGGCAGACATTGCAGCGAGGTTCATGAACTCACATCTAGGATATGCGGCATATGTCCCGTACCGCACCAGATCACTGCTCTCCGAGCAGTTGAGAATGCGTTGGGCATACGTATCAGCGAGCAGACGAGGGACCTCAGGAAATTGATGAACTATGGATCTCACATTCAAAGCCACATCCTTAACCTCTACTTCTTAGCAGCTCCCGACTATCTCGGCTACGAAAGTCTCTTCGCAATGGTGAAGGAGCATCTCGGAATCATCAAACGCGCCCTGAGATTGAAGAAGTTAGGGAACGACCTCATCGAACTTGTGGGCGGCAGAGCAGTCCACCCCATATCAGCCGTGGTCAACGGATTCACAAAGATCCCTGAGAAGGAAGACATGAAGTTGATGCGCAAGATGCTCCTTGACGCGAAGCAGGACGCCTGCGACACGGTTGAGTTCTTCTCCTCATTGAACATACCGAAGTTTGACAGAAAATCAGAGCACGTAGCGCTCTCTAGCTCTGGAGAGTTTGCGATTAACGAAGGCTTGCTCGTATCGACTGAGGGCATGAGGATTGAGGAGGACAAGTATCGCGAATGCATCAAGGAGTCGCAGGTGGACTACTCTTGGTCGAAGCATTCGCAGATCGTTGGAAGAGGCTCGTTTCTAGTGGGCCCGCTGGCGAGGGTAAACTTGAACTTTGATAGGTTATCGCATGATGCGAGGAAGCTTGCTAAGGAAGTTGGGTTCGAAGTGCCGAATTTCAACCCCTTTATGTCACACATAGCTAGGGCTCTGGAAGTCGTCAACGCAATCGATGATTGCATAGAGATAATTGATAGAGTTCCGCTTAGAGAGGAGGACAGATCCTACGACATTAGATCAGGTACAGGCTTCGCTGTCACAGAGGCTCCGCGGGGGATACTTTACCACAGCTATGAGATCGGAGAAGACGGGGTTGTCAAGAAGGCGGACATAGTCACCCCTACGGCTCAAAACGCGAGAAATATAGAGAACGACCTTCGGGAACTCGTGCCGGCCATAGCCGACCTGACCGATGAAGAGGCAACGCTCAGATGTGAGATGCTCATTAGGGCCTATGATCCATGTATCTCCTGCTCGGTGCATTACGTAAACCTCGATAGATCTGAGTCGAAGTAGGTCAAGCCGACTACTGACAATTAACAATTTGACTAACAAACACCGAGCTCTACACAAAAGCTGAATAGACATCTCTGCTGCTCATACTTTAAAGCAAACAATCCTCCTAAGGTGGAGGCTAGAAGTCAGTCGTTTCAGGTGAAACTCTGCGTTGGAAAGAGTTCCGACAGGTGTCACCGGGCTTGACCCTCTGATTGAGGGAGGGCTTCCGAAAGGCAGCCTACTCTTGATAGCCGGCGCCCCAGGCACAGGAAAGACTTCCATGTGCTGTAGATTCATCGAGAGAGGAGCGTCCGTCTACAATGAGAGAGGCCTCTACGTGTCTCTCCTCGAGTCAAAGGAGACTCTGATGACCTACCTATCACATCAATTCGGGCCGTATTTCTCCGATCTCGAGAAGCGTGGAATGATCAGTGTCCTCACATTTCCTTCCATGAAGAGTGAAGGAGTGTCGGCGATGATGGAATCGATAATGACAACCATTAAGGACGTGGGAGTGAAGAGGCTTGTGATCGACTCAATTACTGCGCTCTCCCAATCCTTCACCGACGAACGCGAGTCCCGGATCTTCACCCATACAGTCCTAACCAAACTGATCCCAAGCTATGGATGCACTACTCTTGTTACAAAGGAGATACCGTCAGATGGGTCTAGGATCGGTGAATCCGCTGAAGATTTCGTAGCTGACGGGGTATTCATACTTAGAAGGCTAGTCTACCAAGGAAGGACTCTGCGAGAACTAGAGATCGCCAAACTCAGAGGAACGAGGATAGATTCGCCCAGTCATCCGTTCACATTGGAGGATGGCTTCACTGTCTTTCCGCTGTTCAGCCACGAGGCATTGAGCCGGCTGGGAAGGTTGGAACGGGTTCCAGATTCCGACAATTATTTCTCGACTGGAAACATTTCACTAAACAGAATATTGGGAGGGGGCTACCCAAGAGGATCCCTAGTGCTTCTCGAAGTGGGTGAAGCGATTCCGTTGACCGTCTTCGGCGTCATATCTTATCCGATAGTCGCGAATTTTCTGAACAATGGGTCGCCCCTTGTTGGAATACAGTCCTTGGGAGCCGATCCAACAATAACGTATAGGAGATGGAAAGCTGTTGCGGGAGAGAACGCCGCATATGGCAGAAGTGTTGAGAGACTGAAGGTGGGTGTGGAACAGGAAGAACCCTACTTGGCGATTCTGAAGGGAGAGAAGCCCGAAGAAAACGTGAGGGAGTACCTCCAAGTTGGAGACAAGCTGAGGGAGCAAACGGGAAAGCCCGTGATCTGGTGGGTTGCCTTGGACCATTTCATCGACATATTCGGCCTTGAATATGCAGAGGAGGCGCTGAGTGAGTTGTCGGTGAATGCGATTCGTCACAAAGAGCTTGCGGTAATACTTGCAAAACCTGGACCAGAGAGCGTGTTAAGGACCGTTTCTAACATCGCAGCAACTCATCTTCGCGTGTTCGATAGAGATGGAAGTGTGCTCATGTATGGAGTGAAACCTAGAACTCCCTTATACGCTGTGACTGTCGATGTTGAAAAAGGATTGAGTTCCACTTCGTTCACTCCTATAGTGTAGTCGGAACGTGCGGCACGTCTTGGTAGACCAAGCAGAAAATGCCTGATTGTCAACACGCTAGTTTAGGATCCTTCCTTCCCACATCCTTTCAAGAACTTCAAGAACCGATTGCTTTGTCAACTCGCGAGGACTGTTCGGCCGGGGCCATTCCTTCACGCATATTTCAGCAAGCTCAAGCAACTGTCCCCTGTCAAATCCAACTTCCCTCAGCGAAGACGGAATCCCAATATCCTCAGCCAGTTTCTTGACAGCTCGAATCGCCTCTACTGCAGCTTCATTCGTGGATACTCCCCGAGTTTCTACACCCATAGCTTCAGCGATCAGGAAAAGCTTCTCAGGGATAGCCGGCAAGTAGAACTCCATGGTATATGGTAGGGCGATGCCGCACGAGACACCGTGAGGAATGTTTCTTAGGGGACCGAAGGTTTGAGCAAGGCTGTGGCCCAGCGTCAGTTTTCCACTTCCAAAAGCCAGTCCAGAAAGAGTCGCGGCCATGGCCATTCCACTCCTCGCCTCGATGTTGCCTCCCTTGGAATAGGCCACTTTCAACCATTTTCCAACTAGCTGAACCGCTGTCAGCGCCAAGGCGTCTGTCAGAGGCGTAGCGGCAAGAGAGGTAACGGTCTCAACCGCTTGGCTCAGAGCATCCATTCCAGTGCCGGCTGTGACCTCGGGCGGCATTGTGACTGTCAACGCCGGATCTACCAATGCTATGTCTGGAAGGATGTGAAGGCTGACCACATCCATCTTCTTCTTACCGACAGTCAGAACCGAGAACATAGTGACTTCGCTGCCCGTGCCAGAGGTGGTTGGCATGCAGATCAGTGGGGCACCTTTCTTGGGGAGAAGATCGAATCCCAAGTAGTCCTTGACCCGGCCAGGATTGGTTACACTCATCGACGCAATCTTGGCGAGATCCATGACGCTGCCCCCGCCCATAGCAACTATCAAATCGAATTTTCCTGCTCTGGTGAAAACTGCTAGGTTTTCTGCCACCTCGATGCGCGGTTCAGGTTCGGCTTCCCTGTACACGCCGACGTCTATCCCATCAGATTCAAGTGCCTTCACGGCTTCTTGCACGTTTGAAGCCATGGCAGTCTCAGGATATGTCACTATGAGGACTCTGGATCCGCCTAGGCTTCTGGTCTCTTTCGCAATGTTGCCTCTTGAGCCTACTCCAAAGATGATCTTCCTTGGACTGACAAAAGTCGTAGTCTGCTTCAGCGATGGGTAGATGATGTTTGAGAGGAGCATTGCTCAGATCCAGAATAGACTGTCCAATGTTTGCGTATATAACCTGTGACCTAGGGCCCATATCTAAACTGAAACCTAATGAGAGGAGCAATCGTATCTTACTGGAAAGGATGGATTGAGCCTGGCCTATCGCAGACCTGTAAGACTTCCGAGAACCAAGATCGTTTGTACGCTTGGACCCGCGAGCGAAACCAGAGACGTGATTCGACGGATGGCAATGGCTGGTATGAGCGTTGCGCGAGTCAATTTTGCCCATGGAGAGCATGACGCTCATGCTAGAAGGGTGAGACTGGTAAGGAAAGTGTCAAGCGCCTTGGGAAGGCGAATCGCAATCTTGGGAGATCTGCCGGGCCCGAAGATTCGTCTAGGAAAGTTCCTAGTTGAGCCCACCATGTTACACGAGGGTCAAATGTTCCAGTTGACAGTCAAAAAAGTCATCGGAAACCCCAAAGTGGCCTCAGTAAACGCGAAAGACCTTCCCAGATATGTTAAGCGCGGGTCAACAATATTCCTAGCTGATGGCACGGTCAAGCTTAGAGTTGTGGAAAACGACGGAGAAGTGCTTACCTGCAAGGTTCTCGACGGGGGGCAGATTGCTTCCGGCAAGGGCGTGAACATCCCCGACCTCACAGCAGATTTTCCATCTGTGACAAAGGAGGATAAAGCACATATTGACTTCGCTCTTCGAAACGACTTTGATATGCTGGCCGTCTCCTTTGTTAGGACGGTGCAGGACATAGAACATATTCGAGAGTTAGCTCACAACAAGCGCAGGAACCTTATGGTCATAGCGAAAGTCGAAAAGCGACAGGCGATATCCAACCTTGACAGCATAATCAGAGTTGCTGATGGCGTAATGGTGGCGAGGGGGGACTTGGGGGTTGAGATGGGGCTTGAACGCGTCCCCATCCTTCAGGATGAGATCATTAAGAGATGCAATGAGAAGGGGATCCCCGTTGTTACTGCAACCCAGATGCTTATGTCAATGATTCAGTCTCAAACACCCACGCGGGCCGAGGTCAGCGACATCGCCGACGCCATCCAAGACGGCACAGACGCTGTTATGCTCTCTGAGGAGACGGCGATCGGCCGCTACCCAGTCGAATCTGTAAGGGTCATGGCTCGTGTAGCAACGATCGCAGAACAGGCGCTCTCATACGCCGATATATTGGCCTCTCGGAGGTCCAGCGTTGAACCGAAGACCGACGATGCGATAAGTTTAGCGGCATGTGAGATAGCTCTGAAGCTCGGATGTGTGGCGATCGTAGCACCCACACGATCGGGATCAACCGCAAGGCGCGTATCAAGATACAGGCCGCCACTACCCATAGTAGCTCTTACAGCGAACGAGAAAGTGGCAAATCAATTAGGAATCTCATGGGGAATCGAACCATACATGATAGATAGGATGAGGAATCACATAGAGCTCTTTGAGGAGGCGGAAAAAGCAACGATCAAGATGGGGTTCGCCAAGAAAGGAGACAGGATTGTCATCGTGGGAGGAGACTTGGCAAGTCCTTACGGTACCACGAACCTCCTCAAGGTTCATACAGTGTCAGAGGGATATGAGAGCCATTGTCTGGCAAGGATCTGAGGCGAAACTTCTCAGCAAGAGAAGATGCCCCGAAGTTTGGTTACTGGCTTCAGCCCGATCTTATCGTCAATGTCTAGGAAGAAAAAACTAGCTCCTGAGTTTTATGCTCTGCAATAGTTCTGGTGTCGGAGAAGAACTTCAGGTTAGGCACATACTGTCAGAGGCAAAGGTTTATGGTGTACAGATCTGAACACTACTGCCTTCCGTAAGCATCGCGTCTATGATCAAAACATATGCTGTAGGTGTATCGACCTATGACGGGAATCGATAGATTGAAGGGAATGCCGCCGTCGCCCATAGGGCGATTATACAGGACAAGCGCCGGGTTGAAGGATGTCCTGAACCTTGCGCCAGGAGAACCTGACTTTGATACACCGCCGCATATCTTGGCCGCCTTGAAGAAAGCGTTGGATGAAGGTGAAACGCATTATGGACCTTCATCTGGGCTACCGGAGCTCCGAAGAGCCATAGCGTCACACTACAAAGAGTATTTCGAGGTTGAAGTTGATGAAAAACAGGTGCTCGTTACCCATGGCTCAACCCAAGCAATCTTCCTTGCACTCAATAATCTGTTGAATCCGG
>Ga0315310_10000201_pt1 | contig 39826 bp, 43 predicted proteins | sample TDP5_MG_FD_203630 | JGI IMG/M metagenome (GOLD analysis project Ga0315310, IMG submission 203630) | Freshwater sediment microbial communities from Lake Towuti, South Sulawesi, Indonesia - TDP5 | ecosystem: Environmental > Aquatic > Freshwater > Lake > Sediment | place: Indonesia: South Sulawesi...
TCAAAATCAGGCTCACCAATTTCCAAATGCACGATGTCTTTTCCCTGCTTTTCAAGAGCCTTCGCCTTTGCAAGCACCTCGAAGGCTGTTTCTGTTCCTAGAGTTTCCATTCTCTTGGCAAAGATAGAGCTCACTTAAATCACTCACTTATCTTGAGGGAGAAGTTGAAAGGTAAAAACGGAGGGGGTATTTAACTATTACAGTATAATTAATTCTAAAACAATGTTAAAATTGCTTCGATAATGGTCGCACTTTCATTACTTCTGGATTAATTAGGTTTGGAGGTTTTCTCCCTTCAAAGAACGCCACGAGATTTTCAGCAACCATTTCAGCCATCTTAGAGCGGGTTTCATAGCTCGCACTAGATATATGCGGGGCAACAACCACATTGTCAAGTCTAAGCAACGGATTGTCCACAGGTGTGGGCTCCTCCTCAAAAACATCAAGTCCAGCACCGGCTATTCTACCCTCTTTTAAGGCTTCGTACAAGGCTTTTTCGTCGACCACCGGACCGCGAGAATTGTTGATTAAGTAGGCGGTTTTCTTCATCAGCTTAAGCTTCTCCGCGTTAATTAGATGGTAAGTTTCTTTCAGTAACGGAACATGGACGCTGACGAAGTCTGACTCCTTTAAAAGCGTGTCTAGGTCAACGCTTTTTGCGCCTAACTCCTTCTCCATTTCTGGTCTAGGTATGACATCGTAGAAGAGGATTTTCATGCTGAAACCTTTGGCTCTTCGTGCAACTGCATAGCCAATTCTTCCAGCGCCGACTATGCCTATGGTTGCGCCATGGATGTCTCTGCCCAGCATCATGCTGGGGTGCCAGCTAACCTTCCACTGTCCAGTGCGAACGTATTTGTCTGCCTCAACAACGCGCCTTGCAACAGCCATCAGCAAAGCCCAAGCGAAGTCTGCTGTTGTATCAGTCAGAACCTCAGGCGTGTTCGTCACATAGATTCCTCTTTTCGTGGCTTCCTGCACATCTATGTTGTCGAACCCCACAGCCATCTGTGCAACAATCTTTAGCTTAGGTGCAACATCAAAGATTTCAGCGTCTATCTTGTCAGACAGAAGCGTAGCAAGTGCATCAACGTTCTTAGCCTTCTCTATTACAATCTTTTTTGGCGGCGGTGCATACTCAGGCCAAACTTCAGCGTCAAAATACTTTTTGATTAGCTTCAGACCTCGTTCAGAAAGCTCGCGTGTAACATAAACCTTCGGTTTTGGCACACAACTCACCAAGCAATTTTTGGCGAAATTCTTTATTAACATTGACTTATTACACTTACGCATTGAAATTGACAAATCAATTGGCTCCTCAAATGATAAAAATAAAGAATAAAAAACAACTCATTGAAAACGGCGAAAACAAGCTTAACCGAAAAGCCAGAGCACTGGCCCTAAGAAGCCTCGAATCCGCATTGAACGCCGTCGACTCAAAACACATAATAAAATCGAAGCTCTTGCTGAGAGATTCAACTCTCCACGTAAATGGATATTCTTTTGATTTGAAAAGATTCAAGAACGTCTACGTGGTAGGCGGTGGCAAGGCAAGCGGTTCAATGGCGGAAGCTCTAGAAGAGATTCTGGGCAAGCGTGTAACAAACGGACTTGTGAACGTCCCACACGGAAGCAAACAAAACACAAAAATCATAAAGCTTCATGAGGCAAGCCACCCAGTTCCAGACGAAGCCGGCGTGGAAGGAACCCGCCGCATGCTGGAGATGGCAGAACAAGCAAAAGAAGACGACCTAGTTATATGCCTGATTTCAGGCGGAGGCTCAAGCCTCATGCCCCTGCCACGAGATGAAATATCAATTGCTGACAAGAGAGAAATCACAGAGGCCTTGCTCAAATGCGGTGCAACAATAAACGAGATTAACACCGTTAGAAAGCACATTTCAGGTTTTAAGGGCGGCTGGCTCGCAAAAAGGGCTTATCCGGCCACAATTTTGAACCTCATTCTTTCCGATGTCGTCGGAGACCCCTTGGATTTCATTGCTTCTGGTCCAACGGTTCCGGACTCAACAACTTTTGGTGATGCCACAAAGGTTTTGAAAAAATACGGTTTATGGGATAAGTCTCCAGGATCCATCAGGAAAGTTTTGTCAGAAGGAGAGAAAGGAACAATTCCGGAAACCCCCAAAGCCAACGACGATGCCTTTAAAAAAGTTTTCAATGTTGTTGTCGGAAACAACAGACTCGCAAGCATAACAGCCCGAGAATACTTTAAGTCCGAGGGATTAAACACGCTTTTGTTGACTGCAACGGTGGAAGGAGAAGCAAGACACGCGGGAGTAATGCTAGCCTCAATAGCCCGCGAAGTTTCAGTGTCCGGAAACCCCATCCCAAAACCAGCCGGCATAATCGCAGGTGGAGAAACAACCGTGACCGTTACTGGAAAGGGCTTGGGTGGAAGAAACCAGGAAATAGCATTAGCAGCTGCACAAAAACTGAAAGATATGGACGGGGCGGTTGTAGCTTCGCTAAGCACGGATGGCGTGGACGGTCCAACAGATGCTGCCGGAGCAATAGCTGATGGAAAAACATTGGCCAGAGCAGCGAAAATGGGGTTAAATCCCGAAGAATATTTAGCGGAAAACGATTCCTACCACTTCTTCTCAAAGCTTAACGACCTCATCATCACAGGACCTACCGGCACGAATGTCAACGATGTTTCCGTGATAGTAATCCTATAACATCAGAAAGGAGATAACAGAATGGTCATAACCGTGAAGTTTATCGGGGCTTTCCGCAGCATATCAGGCAAAGGCAAACTCGCCATAAAGTCTGAAGGCACAGTTCTGTTGAGAGAAGCCATAAAGGAAATAGTTGAAGAACTACCAAAACTTAAAAGAGTACTAATCGACCCAGAACTTGAAGACCCCAGGCCAAACACGCTTATACTTGTGAATGGAAAAGAAATCAGCGTTTTAAACGGTTTAGAAACCAAGCTCAAGGAAGGGGATGAGGTTGTTTTTGTTCCAGTGGTCCATGGAGGATGAAAGACAATGAGGCTTTATGTCGTTAAGACGAGGATTATAAAAGCCGGTGATAATCTAGTTGACGCAATTCTTGAGTCTTTAAGAGAGCAGAGTTTGCAGCTTGAGGATGATGACATTTTGGCCGTGACATCAAAAATTATAGCGTGTGCGGAAGGCCGTTTAGTGAAACTAAGCGACGTTAACCCTTCTGACAGGGCGAAAGAGCTTGCAAAACAGTTTTCTTTGCCCCCAGAATTTGCAGAGCTAATTTTACGCGAAGCAGACAAGGTTTATGGCGGAGTTGAAAAGGCCGTTTTGACACTTAAGAAAGGAGTTTTAACCGCTAATGCCGGAATAGACAACAAAAACGCGCCCAGAGATTACGTAGTTTTATGGCCAAACGACACCCAAGAATGGGCAAAACGCATCAGAGAAGAAGTCAAACGCAAAACAGGTAAGCGTGTTGCAGTTTTAATCGTTGACAGCGGTTTGGCCCCGCTTAGGATGGGCACTACCGGTTTGGCTTTGGCTGTCGCGGGGTTTAAACCTGTTAAGGACCGCAGAGGAGAGGGGGATATCTATGGAAAGCCATTAGTTATTACGCGACATGCGGTTGCGGATGATCTGGCTTCTGCAGCTCATTTGCTAATGGGTGAGGCTGACGAGAAAACTCCCGTAGTGGTGATCAAGGATGCCCCAGTCGATTTTGATGATGGTGTTTACGGTTCTGAAGACATGATGATGCCGTTCAAAGAATGCATCTTCATGAACGCCTTCGAATACTCGTAGAGAAATCCTCCAAAAGGAATAAAAATGATTGTCGCTCTTCACTCAGCTCCGGAAGGTTTTTTCAAAACAAATCCGCCCCACAGCAATGATGAACTTGTAAGGTTTGTGCGGAAGGCTGCTTTACTGGGTTTTAAGGCTGTTCAAATTGGCCCACTTAAAGATTATGTTCCCATTGAAGGCGAGGATTTGAAAAGGGTTCTTGACAGTCTAAACATTGAGAGAAACGTTCATGTCGGAGGAATCTACGATGCGAAAAAGCTTGCTTTGACAGAAGAGGAATGTGCCAAAGCGCAGAAAGAGATACATTATGGAATAAGGCTTTCAAAGAAAATATCTTCGACATTGGTGTCCATTCACCCGCCGTTCTTTGCAACGGGAAACAAACCGGACAGGGGGCTGCTGTTAAAGGCGAGAACTCGTTTCCTTAAACTGTTAAAGGAAGAAGTGGATTACGCAAGCCGTAATCGAATCAAGGTGGCCTTAGAATCATTTTGTTACCATCCCTTTATCTTTGAAGACTTAAATGATTTTACGCAATTCGTTTCGAAGTTTGCTTCCGAAAAACTTGGGGTTTTACTTGATATCGGGCACTTATACCAAATGGGAATCGACCTCTCTGAAGCAATCCACCTGCTTAAACATAGACTGCTGGATGTCCATGTTCATGACGCCACATTAGAAAAGGAAGTCCGAAAAGCAACCCATCTTCCAATTGGAAAGGGGACAATAGATTTTCTACACCTCGCAAATCTTTTACAGGAAGCTGGCTATGACGGGTGGCTCACCCTTGAAATACGGGGCACAGAAAAAGAAATTGTGGAAAGTAAAGAACATCTAGAAAGCTTAATCGCAAAATGTCTCAAACTCTAAACTTTATCTTCATCTTCCCTGTTTGCACGACGATTAGGCGTAATGTTTGAGGACCCCAAAACCTTGCGTAGAGATGCTGCAAGGAACGCTGCACCCAATGCTATGATTATCCGTTCCACGGGGTAAAGAAATGTTATGACCTGCCAATTTGCCTTCCAGGCGTTTATATCCGCTATGAAAATGGGCCATGAAAGAAGTTCAAAGGTCAAGGAACCAGCGATCTGACCCGCTAAGGTTGAAGTTAAAGAGGTCGTGAAGAAGGCGGAAAGAAGCCTTGAATTATTGTTGGAGTTAAGGCTTTTTACAGCTGTAGATTGCAGGGGCGAAACCAGAATCAGAAAACCAGCTATTTGAAACCACATTAACGGTGGATAGAGCCAAACAGGACCGACAAAGGGGTAAAACCCGAAGAGAAAGAGTAATGAGAAGTAGGTGAAGACGCAGAGGCTTCGCTTACCCGTGTATAGCATGCCAGCGCATAAGGCTGCAAGAACGCCTGAAACGAAACTTGGGGGAGAAAAAGAGCCAGCGAAAAATCCTATCATCCCGCCTAAAATTGTGGATAACGTGCCTATGTACGGTCCAAGGATCATACCTATTATCGGGGCTATGATTGCCGCTGCAGTTATGGTTTTGCCCGGTAAGCCTATTATTGGGGAAATCGACAGAAAGCCTAAAGCGACGTATAAGGCTGTGAAGCAGACGGTTAAAGCTGCATCCTTTGCTGAGAGTTTTCTCTCAAAAGACATTTTGGTATTCCTTCTGCCTGCATGCGGAATTTAATCGTTTTCTTTGTTTATAAACAAAGAGCGTCAACTTCCATTTTGCAAAGCATAAAACACATGAAGAAGAACAGCAATACTGAAAATCGGTATGCCAAGCCCCATAATTGCTTTAACAACCGACCTTGGGTTGAGAGACCCTTATGTAGCAGAAATGAAAGCCGTAATTTTGAGCATAAGCCCAAACGCAACGATTGTGGACGTAACCCACGAAATAGAGAAGTTCAACATAAAAATGGGTGCATATGTTTTGGCTTCAGCATCCCCCTATTTTCCAAAAGGCACAACTCACGTGGCGGTCGTGGACCCTGGTGTTGGAACGAAAAGACGCCCCATAATTATTCAGACAAAGCATGGTTTCTATGTTGGACCAGACAACGGCGTGCTGGTTCTAGCTGCAAGAAGTCAGGGCGTAGAGCACACTTATGAGATAGCAAATTGTAAGCTATTGTTGCCAAAAATATCTAGTACGTTTCATGGAAGGGACATTTTCGCCCCAGCGGCAGCCCACTTAGCAAACGGAACACCACCAGCGGAGTTTGGACCAGAAATTCACGAGATTGTAACGCCGGAGTTCGCGACGATTATTAGAAGGAAAGATATGTTTGTTGGCGAAGTCATTCATGTGGACAATTTTGGAAACATAATCACGAATTTTGGAGAAAGGGAAATTGAATTAACGAAAGTCAAGGATATGGTTGATGTCAAACTCAGAGATGTGAGGTTGAAGCTGAAGTTCTGCAAAGCCTACGCAGAAGTTGAACCACAAAAACCTTTAGCCATCATTGGAAGCCACACCTTTTTAGAAATCTCCATAAATCAAGGCAACGCTGCCGAAACCTTCAAAATAAAAAGTGGAGATAAAGCCACACTTTATCGCTCTTAAGACCCAAACTGGGGATATCTCCCGTAAATCCGAATTATTTAGGAAACTGATATATATCAGCAAGCCTACAGTATGTTAGGTGAGCGAAGGTGCAAGCCCAAGAGTTCCTAGAACACGTCAAGAACGCCAAGAGCAAGAACACATTCAAAGAATATCGCAATGGCCTAGAAAAGTTCAGCGAATGGTATGGCAAAGATCTAGACACAATTCTCAAGGAACGAAAAGAAGACTTGGAGAGCGACGATCCGGTTAAGCGTAGAAGGTTTGAACATAAGCTTGAAGAGTTCCATAGGGCGCTCATGGAAAAGGGCTATGCTGCGAACAGCTGCAGAACTCTAACCTTAGGCTTGATCCAGCTCTTCAACTTTTTCGACCTAGACATGAAGACGCGTGTCATAAGCAGCGAAGCCAAGAAAACTGTGGAAACTGAGAGGTCCTATCCATTAACGATTGAAGAGGTTAGGGCCATGTATGCTGTGGCCGACTCATTAAGAGACAAGGTTCTCCTTTTAATGGGCAAGGATCTGGGGTTAAGGCTTGCTGATGTTCTATCTATCAAGAGAGATGAGATTCCGGACCTGAACCAGGAGACGCCTATACCTTTCCAACGCATAACAAACAAAGAGAAAGTCTTAGCGAAAGGGTTCTTGAGTGACGAAACCGCAGCCATGTTGAAGGCTTATCTTCCAACGTTAAAAGGCACGAACAACCCATATCTGTTTCCTAACAAAAATGGGAAGGGCCCAGTAACTGATGATACCTTCAACAACATTCTCAACGCTATGGCTGAGAAGACTAAGATAAAGGTTCCAAAGAGTCAAGCCTTGACATTCCACTGCTTCAGGAAAATGTTTCTAACATACTGTATTGAAGCGGGGGTAGGCTTGACCGCCGGTAAACTGATGTGCGGCAAGGCTGTGGCTAGAAGCGACTCTACGTACATCCATAATGCTAGGCTGAAGAAACTGTTTCTTCAACTCCAGAAGATGATTCGCGTAACGGACGCCGCAACCTACATGGCTGGAACAGACCGAATTGAACAACTGGAGAAAACTATAGAGACCTTGAAGCGTGACGCCCTCGCTTACAAGACAAGTCAGGAGTTGGGCACGAAGGAAATCCAAGATCTGAAGAAGCATATTGGAAGACTTGAAAATGTTGTGCGCTGTCTTGCAAGTAATCCGGAGAAACAATTCACGGAAGAGGCGATTCAAGACATGTTAACGGAACATGAGGATACCTTAACTAAGAGACTTCCAAAAGAATACGTAGTTGAAGAATAAACTCAAAATAAGCCTGAAATTGAAGTGTGGGGGTGAGACCTCCGCACTTCAAACTCTCGCCATTCATATCGCAGACGTCGTAGAGGTTGATTCTGGGTTCATAAGTTTAATATTGATTTCATTGAAGACTTGAAGATAAGCGCATGCGCGGTGGCGTGCGCCCTCAGCTCTAAGTTGAGGAACCACGCACACCCCTTACCGGGGTGTTTGCCCTATTTGGGAATGTGCGGTAAAACGCGAAGTCAAGCACTGTGAGTTATGTGAAGAATTCCTTGTAATAGATTTTTGGATTGGTATTCCCGCAAAAGAGGCACTACACCAGTCTTGAGAAGGTCCTCAAGATGTTGCCAAAGAATTCAAAATGCATATGACAAATCCCACCGTAAAGGAGGCTCTGGAATATATTCAAAAACAATTCGCAAATGAAAATTCAGAAGGCCCCCATTCAGTTGCTCGTTTCATGTTTCCTGGAGACCCAGAGGCACAGTCAAGAACGCGATTGGATGCTTTCATGCGATTGAGTGAATTTTTCAAGCATCTATAAGACTCATTCGATTTCACTCAGGTTAAATACTTTCACCGCTCGGTGAGCCCTCATTCCTTATTCGCCTCGGGCGGGGTTTGAACCCGGACACAGGCTTAGCAGGCCTGCGACCTAGTTGAATGGGGCGTCGCCTTGGTAAGGCGGTGCCCTCTGTGTACTCTCTCTATTTTTACCAAGGCTATGCCCCACCAAGGCTAGGCTACCGAGGCAACACCCCAAAAAGAAAAAAGGGGAGACTACTTGCTATACGATCATTGAACTTCGCAAAGCGCAACAAGCTGGAGGTTGCTGAAATCGACATCGACGTGTAAATTGATGGAGACTTTTACCGCTTGGCGGTTGGAGATAACAGTAGCAAGAAACTCTCTTTAGAAGAGATTAAGTTAATACTTGACTTTGAGAACAAGGTCGTCGTCAATCCAAGAATGTTTAAAAAAAAAGAGTTGAGACTTGCTTGAGAGAACCAACGACCTGCCAGCCCAGAAAACCCTGATTGAATATAATTTGGTGAAAGTATTGGACAATTTATGTGAGACATTCGAAAAATGTTGGAAGAGAGTAGTTGCCCAATACGGGTTAAGAGAGCGAGACTATGCGTTTTTTTCGGAATCTGATATTCATCATGCCCTCGCTAGTTCGCTGGAAAGTGAAAATGTTAGTCATGTTCACGTAGAGTTCCCCATACCACTAGAACCAAGTGACCTTTGGGCTCAGATTGAGAGATTTGGAAAAGTCACTTTTGGTGAAGGATATTACAGAGCAGACATGTGCATTTTATATGAAGAAATGCCTAGACTCATTTCAGAAATAAGATGGATGCCAGCCTTAATTCCGCCTTTTCAATTCCTAAACGGGCAACATGAAAAAACACGGTTTGCCGCAGAGAAATTGGCTAAAATGAGGAAGAGGTATGATAAAACCATGCCTAATTGGTATAGCAACAAATTATTGAGAAATCTTGAAAAATTCTTAGACGTATTGAGAAGATATCGAAAGAACTACCAAATAGATGGGTATCTTTGCGTTATTGACGAACTATGTCCAACTATCGATAAACAACTGAGCGAAAAAATCAAAAGGTTTAGTGTCCCAGACAATTTTCATCTATGCGTGAACTACATCGAATAGGCTAAAAAGCATCTTCTATCTTCCTTTTTGCAAAGATTTGGCTCGCCAACAGAAAGCGAGTGTCTTCCTCTAAGACGCCACTGAAGAAAGCATGTCTTTTCCTCTTTAAAAATTGGCTCGGGCTCTCAACATGTCTTCTCTAAGCTGTATGCATTGTATTGTCGTAGTTTATTCTTGGCGAGGAAGGCTTAGAACGTGATCTGGTGGCGTAGGGGGAGGGACCTCCTTACAGAGCTCTTCCATAAGAGACGTTTTCTAAGACTGAGGGAATTTTGAGTAGGGTTGTTCTCCCTCAAGGTTAAATACCATCGTAGAGCACATTCTATGATAGGAACTGAGTGAACACGTGAACAGAACGAACAAGCGAACAGAGAAGTGAACGTGTTGGTAGTGTTAAAGCCTGAAGTTAAGGCTAGGGCTTTCAGATTATGGTTGAGTGGGCTAACATATCGACTCATCAATGAAAAGACGGGTGTAAGCCTTGGCGCCATGAACGAACTAGTCAATGAGGCTAGGAAAAAGGCGCCAGACATTGACGACCTTCGCCAATTAAACGTGACTCTTCAAAAATCTGGCGTCGCTTTGGTAGATGCTATAAGGGCTTGTTCGGTGGTCTCGCAGCTCGATGAACTAGGCGTTGGGATCAATGAGCTTTCTGAATACGTGGAATTGTCGAAGAAGCTGGCTGCAGTACAAGGCGTTGGTGCTGCTGAACTCGTGGAATCAGCCATTCGACTTTCCAAACTTGAGAAAGAAACTGGCAAGCCATATCATGAAGTGGTTCGGGAATTTGAGGATAAGCAAGCTCGAGTCCATATTCTTGATTCTAAGGTTAAGGAGCTGGACAGCCAGAGAGTGAAGATTCAGGGAGAACTGAGCCAAGCTAAGGAGAAGCTTTCTAAGACGCTGGAAGAATTGAAACATGCCATAAGCACTAAAGAGCGGCTGCAAAGACTTGGCTTAGAGAAAACTGCCGCTCTAGCCGAATTCATTGAGGACTACCAGTTATTGGGCTTCGACGCTCAAGAAGTTCAAAAGTTGGCGGAATGGAGAAAATCCTTAGCTGAAACTGGAATAGACCCGGACGGGCTTGAGAGTTTCATCAAGAGGAAAGGCACTTTCGAAAAGCAACTTCAGGAAGTCGAGGCGGAACTTACTCAAGGAAAAGCGCGATTAAAAATCCTAGCTACAATGGAAAGGGAGACTCAGGACATACAACGCATCCGGTATTTGATGGATATGAAGAAGGCTTTTGCTTGTGGCTACTGCGGTTCCCAATTCTTTCACGAGCTTAGACGCTTTGAGGTCAGCCAATGCTTAGCCACGGGTCAGCCAATTATCATACCATGCCAAAAGTGTGGGGCGCCAAACACATACAATCCGCATGAAGTCTTGGCAAGATTGGGATTTGAAGTCTTGAGTTAGCTATGTTAAATGTATTTTGAGGGAAACACGTAATGGACTATCCATTCATTTCAGATGTGTTGAAGCAATTATCTTTACGACTGGAAGAAATTGAGAAGAGGCACAGATATCTATCGTTCCTAATCGAGAAGCGCTTTGCCAATGAGAAGTTACTGCAGCTAGAAACTATGCATATTATCTCTCAAATGTCAGAAGTCGTAGATTATCTGCCAGAGAAATTGTATGATTCTGAAGGAAAAGAAAAATGTGACTTCTGGTTCAAGCTCAAGGATGGAACCGAATTTTGGATCGAGATCAAGATGAGACCTACAAACTATCGAAAGCCTGGGCATGCTAAGGCCATCACAAATGGCGTCGCCCAAGTAATTGAGGATATTCAAAGACTAAAAAAGATCACTGGTAGGGCCGCACGAAAACTTGTGATATTTGCTTTCTACCCAATGTACGCTGATAGCTATGGAACATTTAATGGAAAACACTTGAAACGAATATCTCAAGAAGCTGGCAAAAACATTGAAAGCCCAACGATAACAGTTAAAATCGGAGAAGCTGATTTCAACCTTTATGTTGTAGAACTATAACAAAATCCTTTCCTAAGTTTCTAGCGACGCTTGCCAAAGAATTACTTTAAAATTATGGATTTCAATTTCTGAATAGTCTTTTCCTCCCAATCTCTGAATGCGTCTGGATTGTTCCAAAACAAGGCCCATGCTTCATTTAGTAGACTTACGATGCTGTCGGGGTTCTGCGTTTCAAGCTTTTCCGGAGAGACTATTGAGAATTGACTTTCTCTCAACCCCATCAAGAAAAGCTCAGCAATCTCATTCATCAAGTTATTTGTGTAAGCATATTGATACTCAACTACAGGCCTTGTATTGACAACGAATGGCATACCATTCCACTTGGATAGAATGGACATTGCTTCATCCTTGAATCCTAGTTTATCCAAGCCTATCGCCAACATTCTCATTCGAGAGTCGTCGGAAGGATGGCTTTGCGGCAAAATAGGGGAAAACTCATAGACATCCTCTGACTTCTTTGTTACTAAATGAAAATGAGACCAAGCATAAGCTGGTCCCAAGGTGTACAATGCAAACAGATCAGAAAAGAACTCATTAATCCAGTAAGTTTTCCACTGTGAATGAATGTGGGCTATGAGCATTGGTATTGTTCTTGGACCAGTCTCACGTGCCTTTCTCGTCAGCAAATCATGATAGTAGTCTGTAATTTTCTTGATTGCCATCGAATAGCTCTCATTGACTTTCTTGAGTCTTAGTTCATTCTCTTTGCTTGAGAGCACCTCATGCCCTATCTCATGGAACACATCGGGTAAATGCAAAAGGAAGCGGGATTCTCCAACAGGGACAAAAATGACGTTTGTAAATGGATTAAAATAATAGTACTTGGTCGAGATGCATGCAACTGATGGTGGAGTTAGAGGCAAGTTTATTTCCTGATGAATCTGAAAGACAAGCTTGTTCAAGTATCCTATTTCAGGGGTTTCATAATATAGAGCTGAAATGCCAAAATATTCGACTAACTCAATTTCCCTTGCGCATCTCCTGATACCTCTAAATATGTCTCTAGTGTCATTCTCGTCTCTTTTGTCGAGTTCCTTAAGCAGGAATGTGAGTTGTTGAATGTTAGCATCTATTATTCTACTGCAGCGGTCCGCCAGACTTGAGAGTTCTGCGTATCTTAAGGGATGAGGTACTAATTCCTTTAAACGTAGCCCTCTGTTAATTTGCTCTAAAATTATGGCCTTGAAATAGTCTTTCATTCTCTTTCACTCATTCTACGAAACAGATTTGCACATTCAGCATCCAGAGCGTCCGCGATGTCATTCAAAAGTTGAAAATCACCATGAGAAAGTGTGATTCTACTAGAGGTAAGTTTGGAATACAGTTTTTGTATTTGCTCTCTGTACGTTGGCCAATCTCTGTTATGTCTGTTCTTAATGATACTTGCTACACTACGCTCATTTATTGCTATGGATTCGGAAAGACTCCCTTTAATGGATTCTAAAATAGGGCTAATAACATTCAAAAGTTTGTTAATAATCTCTGCTGTTTCAGGTGTTCTCGTTATTTCCTTTTTTTCTTTGACGAAACGAAGTGCATCATCAAATTCCTTAAGGGATTTGCTGTTAATGTTGAATTTCGAAGCATAGTTTCCCAAATCACCCATATATATTATCACGTCTCCTCTTCACCAAATCTTAATGCATCACGATCGTATTCTCCAGCGAACTCCCTGAGCCTGATGTCAGTCATTTTAATCGAGAGCGGCTGACGAGAACAATCGTCTATTTTCGTCCATGTTAGATTTGATAAGTAAAATACGTCTTCCATAACATGTTCGAAAGAATGAGGCCCTTCTACTTTAACAACATGTACTGGTTTTGTTGTTCCTTTATGTTCGTAAGGCGGACCTGTGTTACAAACAAAGGCTTCATTTTCTGAAAGAAGTATGTATGTACCGATTGTAGGGTTGTACACCATTTCTTTTTGTGTGCCAGACAAAGTTGAGACTTCGAATAATCTGAAGGGTACTTTGGATGTGGCTCTAATCTCTACAAAAGTACACCGGTAATCTTTGGATATCAGTCCGTCTTTGGAGAGTTTGTTCAAAGCTTGAAGAATGCCCTCTTTTTCGGCGGGAAATAATTTGCCCTGTCTGTGAATGACTACATCCTTGATACCTCTTCGCGATAATTGTTGTTCGCTATTTATTATTTCGATTATCTTTGTGTAAATATGACTCTTACTCAATTGTTCTTTCTGATCGGATATGCTTGAATAGAAAGTGATGTCTCCACCATCTCCATGGATTACAGTAAAACCAGATGTGTTATTTTTTACGTCGATACCAATGGTTAAGTCTGCATGAAGAGGAGTTTTTAAGACGAAAGGCCAGTATGAGTTGAGAATCAGAATCTTGTTCAAAACCACATTCTTTAGATACCCTTTGTATCTCCCTTGTTGCTTGTGGTCAGGCACCAGTGTCCATTCATCGTTTCCATCTTCAGTTGTTGCTAACTCGTAACTTTCAGTTGGAACAGTACTATGAATTACAGAAACATAAATTTCCCTCTCACGTAATTCGCGCATTACTAGGTTTGCTAACTCGTCCTCTTTTTTCATCCTTCTCGATCTTATTTCGGGTATCATAACTAGACCAAATCCCGGTTCAGCATCATTTTCTTCAACTGCATTTATGATTGCATTTCCCAAAGTGTAAATGGATTTTTGAACTGAATCGTCGTATGTAACCAAGATTGGTGAGTAAGATATCTCCTCTTCTGAAGAGTACAACTGCTGGACTTCTTTCTTTATATCTCCTATGAATCTAGTACCAAAGGACTCATAGACTGATTTTGGTAAGATCAAATATTGACGATCGAAAGGTTTCTTTACGAATAAGCCAGCCTCACTCGAATATAGAAGTTCTCTCTTTTTGAAGGGAAACTGATCCAAAGAGCAGGATGCTGAATTAGGAGTCCCCCTTACCGATAGAATTTTGTTTTTTCCAAACTCAAGGTCAGGAATGACGAATGTCTTTTCATTTACAATCATTGGTTTTTCTGAGAGCCTTATCTTGCTATAACCGAATGGAAGATCTCTGAAATATCTGCCAATGACAAACTGTATCTCCCTTCTTCTCACATACGGCGGTTTGATTGTCTGGGAATGAAACTGCCTTACTTGGGGATGATCTGTGCCAAAAGTCAATCTGCATAGCCCTGAAGGGACATGTCGTGGTTCGCCCCACGTATTATAGTAAATCAAAACAGAGCAATCTTTTGGAAGAGCAAGAAGGTTTTGTGACTTACGTGAACCCGCTTTGTTATGAACATCATTAAAAAGAGAAATACCTTCAGGAAGCGTTAAATCACTAGCATTTAGATCGCTTAAACTTTCAATTTTTATCTCATACCATCGGTTTCCATACTCATATAAACAATTCAGCCCTTGATACCTTCTAAGATCATTGCGATTAATCCTAGTCGGCAAAGGGGAGCGAGACACATATTTACTACTTACATCAACGCAGATTCCAATTTTTCCACTTGGCAAAAGTACGACTCTAAAAGCAAATCCTCTATGCAAATCAACATCATTTGATATTCGTTTGAACTCTTGATCCGGAAATTTATTGTAAAAAGGATACCCTGAACGTGGCTGCCATAAAGAAGGAGTGTCGTAGAACTTTCTCTGTATACTGCCCTGCAAGAATCTAAGCGCCAGTCTTGTCGTTAATGGATTTAGCGAATCAAACTTTAACTCCTCTAGTTGGGGCTTCTTCTCTATCTTGACAGGGGCTCTTACCAAACTCAACGAGTCCGGTAATTCCTCAAAACCGTCTGGCTGTGCAATAAAAGTCCCATCCTCCGTCTTGAATGCAACACAAGGCGATCTGGTCTTAGTGCTTAAAGACGTAACAAGAAATTGAACATTCTTATCGTAATCTTCTGAGTCAGGAGACAGACCTCGAATTTGATAGACTCTATACTTGCAACTTAATTGTTCGAGATTTTCTATAAGATAGATGTTTGTTTCAATTTGATTCTGATTCATGTCCAAGGGACCTCCAACAAAGTCCTTTGAACTGGCATCTTCTGCCAACAGAGTTTCTTGAATTGGCATCTTTCACAAATTCTAGGTGAGCGGGCAGTTTGAAACTGTTTGATGTCCAATGCATCGTATTTCTTTCCGTTGACTAACCTATTCATTTCGGTACACGATCTGAAAATATAGTCATAAATATCAGCAACATCCTCAGCGGAAATCGAATATTCTCTCTGCTTGTTCTTTAGAAGTTGATATTCAACTAGGCGAATGTTCGAAGGATCTTTCAACTGATTTTGAATACCATTCGGAAAGTCCTTGTGAGGCTTTATTTTCGACAACGCAACTGCGTAAACTCCTAGTTGAAGCCATGCATCGGCATTGCCAAAAGAATGCACTTTCCAATCAACGATTAAGGGCGGCGCGTTGTTAGAGAACGCAAGCAAATCAGGAGTACATGATATGGTTGTATTTTGTAATTCGAAAACCAATGACCTCTGGGCGGCAAGATATGAACTATCCATCATAATCGTTCTGAGAAAATCAGAATGCACCAGGTTTCTGAGAGATACCACGACTTCTTGTCTAGCTTCTTGCAATGTTTGTTCATTCAATCCTCCGTTATATTCCAAGTCATAGAATGCGCAATAAGCATCATTTCCATTCGATTTTGTCATGTTAGGGCATCGATGCTTTACTGCTTTTCCAAATTCAATTTGCTGATCTATGAGTCTCGTCGAGAAATTGATTACTTCGTCTTCGGAAGGCAAATTCCTAGATTTTAGTCGGGGCACAATGAATTTTTGAATAACTCTATCAACGAGACTGCCTCTCCAGGCCTGCAAGCTCTGTAATTGCTTTAATAAGTAAGCCTCCCTTCTCAAGGCGTCTGTGGACTTGTGATTTGCCATAATCTCGGAGTAATACCATTTTCTTTGACATCGCGAAAAGATCTTTGATTTTGTGATCGACCATTTCATTTCTTCAACCTCCTTGACCTCAAGAATTGAATAAATTCCATCACCCTTTCCTTCTCTTCCTTTGTCAGATCGTCAAAACCACTGCTCGATCTAAATGCGGGCGATTGTAGTTTCTCTTTTTCCATTGTCGCCGTTTCAGGCACAGGATACCCGGCGAGTTCCATCAAACGTTCGTAAGGTATTTTGTAACAATCTGCAAGTTTATGCAAGACCACCGGGGAAGGATTGTTTATTTTACCCGTTTCCAATTGGCTTAGATAGGCGTTTGAGACTTCTGTTTTTTCCTCGACTGCCCTCAGTGTGAGGTTCTTATCCTTTCTGACTTGCTTTAAGTAAGATCCTAGTGTTTTGCGCATATTGTATAGTATCGTGGTACAAGTATTTAAATGCTAAGGATAACAAGCAAAATCTAAATAGACTTAGCAACATCTTGCCCATGCCTTCTAATTTGGTCTCAAGCGCGACCAAATAATCTGACATTCCCCTTACTTTTGCCTTTTCACACTTTAGATACCCGAGATCGACAAGTTCCTTAACATAATTGCTAAATGTTCTGTTAAACCTCTTTAACCGAACGAAATTTTCAGTACCGTAGCGGTAGGACTAATAAACCAATCTGAGTCCAAGCAATTGCCATAATCGATTTCTCGACTGTTTCCCCTTCCTTTCGCTAGATTTTGGCGGTGTTTAAGGGTTCCTGTAGGGCTACATAAAGGTTACACAAAAAGCTTACAAAAGGGGTTTTTATAAGCAAATCCACTATTGCAGTGTTTGACACTGTTAAGCGTGAGGCAATGTTTGTCGAACTATAGACCCAGAGAATCTCCGTCTGATGTCTGCTTCGTCAACCGCTCTTTTATGATTGTAGCGCCCCCGATCTATCCATTTGGTATTAAGGACTTGCAATTATTGCACGCTTTCAGAGGTACTGATATCTGAAACCGAGACTTTTTAAGAAGATGCAAACTTTATCCAATAGTTCATCATAGGTAATAATATCATAATCTTTGCTATATGCTCTATCTCGCTCTAGTCTTTTCCTTTGGTCATCAGAAAGCATACGACTTTTACCTATAACTATTAATCCTTTAATCTTCTCTGCGCTCAAGAACGGAAGTTTCCTACGTAGATGGAGTATGTTCTCATGTGCATAACTCAGATATGATTTAATTTGAGTGTCTGCCTTTCTTAAGCTGCGACACTGGTTGGGTGGTTTTTCCCGTGTATACAATTCTACATTTGGACTTTTGATTTCAACAATAATGTATCGAAAATTTGACGTTTCTATTACGAAATCTGGGGTTAGTTCACCGCCCAGATTAAACTTGGAAAAAACTTTTCTCGCGTCCATTTCAAGAAGTATCCAATTGTTCTTAAAGAATGTTTGCATATCCGCTTCTGTGGTTTTTTCACTATCAATGAGTTCTTTATATCTAGCGAGAGCACCGATTAAATTTTGAATAGGTATTTGGACTAGGATGGATGCAAACTTTTTGTATTCCATAGCCGCTAACAATTCTGCTTTCTCTTTTGAAAAATCCTGAGGCTGATTTGAACTAAATAACCATAAACAATCCAATTTATCCAAAACATCTTTTCCATTCTTACAAAAGGCTAATGTACAGTCTACTAATTTCAGGTCTCCAGAAACAATTTCTACGAATTTTTTTGTTCCATTTACAATGAAGTTTGATGCCCGCGAGAGCTTTTCAATTAAATCTTTATTCTTATCGTAAAATTCCTTTGTGATTATGTTTATATTATGAAGAACTTGATTCTCTCCATCTAAAACTAAAAAAACATCGCCATTGGCGGATAAAGAGGGTAAAACTTCATCTTCTATCGATTTCTGGGTATCTTTGAATTTAAAAGACTCTTTATTTTTCGTTAAGTTAAATCTTATACTTACACCTTTACTTCTTGATATTGTTGCCGTTATCTCACATTTTTCAGCTAAATATCTTGGTAATAAGCGGATCTTTTGGTCCCGAGATAGATTAGAAGTAAGTTGAGAGATTTTATTAAGATATGTTTTAATAAAGATCTCTAACTGTGAGTGTGTTACTCTGTGCGTGCCATTTTTGTTACTGCTGTTCATAGTCTTTTCCAACGTTAGCAAAAATTCTGATTGGATGCAAATCATCAAAACCAAATTCTTTAGCATAGCTGTCCCAGATCCCATCACAACGAGAATCAAAACTGCAGTTGATACAGTTTCTGCCCTTCGCATAACTCACCATGTTAACGATACCATTAGGAACTGAAGAGTCAAAGTAGAAATCCGGTTCTTTATCACTCCGGTATCTGGTCTTGTCACAGAGTTCCGCATATTTTTGATCTCCTAATATGCAAAGAGGAATGTAATAAAGACAAACGTAGAGATCTGCAGTAACGGCGATGTCAATGCTTTGACGAAGGACACTGGCACATCTTGAAAGCTTGGGAACAATTGCGTGCGTAGAAGAGAATACCGCGTCTGACACATACATCGAGCTGAGTAAGAAACAATCAGGTCGTGGGAATCTTTCAATAATCATACTAACTACTTGAGGCAAGTGATTCATATTCAGTAGGCACGCTAAGGTTTTCAATTCTATTTCTAATGGATGCCTATTTTGTTCTTTTATTGAGAACAGATTATTGATTCCTTCGATCGTATTTGCAAAGCTTCCTTTGTGGCGTGTTAGAAAGTCGTGAGTTTTCGCTATGTGACTATAAATCGGAATTGCAATACGTCTAACTCCAGCTTCAACAACGGAATAGGCGAAGTTTATATCTGAAAGCTTCAAACCGTTCGAGAAAAGATATACGAACGCTTCTCGACTTGAAGCATCCTCCAGTATCGAAATTATTTCTGGATGAACTGTTGGCTCACCGCCATTTATAACTACGATGTCCCTTGCGCCCACATTCAATTTGTCGAGAATCTTTGAAATCTGAGACGCTTTCATTTGCTTCCTGCCCGCTCTAGTTTGTTTGGATCCAGCGGCACAAAATATACAGTTATTGTTACAATCATAGGTGATGTTGAAGTATAGAAGTCTGGTTTGTCTTTTTGACACCTCGGAATCCCCCTCATTTAATGCTATCCATAGCATTCATATTCTGTTGGGTCTGGCAGCTGTATCTGCTTAAATGCCTCTTTCCTTGCAAGACATTCAACGCATTTACCGCAATGTTTTTCGATGTTTGCGCCACAACTCCAAGTGTCACCATAGGGGATACCTAACCTAGCTCCGATTCTCATTACTGATGACTTGTCTTTCTCAAGGAATGGCGTCAGCACTCTTATCTTATTTCCTATCCATAGGCTTACCAACTTTTCTATAGACCGGAAAAAAATGTTGTTAAGAGTAGGATGCGCTCGTACATTATCGGCATCGACACCAAGAGCAATGGAGTCAAAACGGTACACGAACGCAAAAGTCGCTGCCATGATGCACATACCAACCACATCCCCAAACAACTTGACATCATCCATACTGGAGTGAAGACCTTGGCTTGATGTAAGATTTCTTAGTGAATCGCTTGGGCGTGGCGTTTCTACGATGTGCAGGCTAATGTCCAATTGTTTGGCTATAGCAATAGCGCATCCTCTCTCGATGTTCATTTGCCCCTGCCCGTAGTCAAAGTAAAGGGCCTCGATAACATACCCTTGCTTTTTTAGCCAGTATGCAAGAGTTGTTGAGTCTAATCCTCCGGAAAGAAGAACAAGACATTTTTTGTGGATGCTCAATTATTTATGGCACCTTTAAGGACCGCTTTATTTTAGGGAGCCCATTTTTGAGCTTTCATTATACTTTATGAAGCAAAGACATTTGTGCTTCGAGACGTTTAATGCGCCAGTCATATTCCTGTCTTCCACTTCGCATGTTTTGAACAATCTCTGAAATGACTTTATCTCCTTTGTTTCTCAAATAGGAGTAGAGCATTTTCGTGGCGTTACACTCCGATTCAGCGGTTAAATTATCTATTGCTCTAAACCCAGTGCAGCTAAAGTTACATATTCGAGCAGCATCGCATGAGCAACATTCTTCATAGTATTTCTTGCTCTTTGCATGGAATTTGCGAATTGCATTCATGTAAGTTTCTTCATTTAGACCATTAACGTTTGCCAAACAGAATTCTGTCGTCATATTAGAGCAACCGCAGGGATATAGATCGCCTTCCGTATCGCAGAGTATTAGAGTTATTCCGCCCCCACAAAAAGGATGGTTGCACATTAGCATTTCTTTATATTCTGCCAATCCATGAGGATAAACATATTTAACTAGTCTTTCTGCCATATTACCTTCAATAATCTTCGTCCCTCTTGTATTTTGAAGGTAATCGTAGATTTGTTTATATGCCAAGAAAACTTTGTCTGCGCTTAAGGGGACAAGGTTACGCCCTCTGCCTATGCAATACATGATGTTGAACGCTACCCAAAAGATTTTTTGTGCTTCAAAGAATTCCAATATGTTGGTTATTTTGTCGTAATTGTATTCATTAATTGTGCAAATAACGCCGCCGAAGCATCCAGCTTCTTTCAATTTCAAGATATTGTTCAAAATAAGGTCACTTTTCCCTCGTGTGATATCGCTTATGGATGGTGGACCATCTAAGCTCGTTCCAGTCACGATTTGGTATTTTCTCATTAAGTCGAGTTTTTCATCATCCAAAAGCGTAAGGTTGCTCTGCATAAGGAAATGTAGTTTCTGGTCATTCTTTGTCGCCTGTTTATTGGCGTATTCAATAATATCGTAAAACCATGTCGCACTCTGCAGTAAAGCTTCTCCTCCGTAGAAGAGAAGACCTATGTCTTTTGCACATGTGCTTTCGAAAACAAGGTCAATAAACTTATAAGCAGTTTTTCGGGGCATAAACTGATTAGGCCGAGTCTGCTCCTTATACGCTGAGCAATAGATACAATTCATATTGCAAACTTTAGTAACTTCAAAATGCAGGTCTTTTATGTTTCGAAATACGTTTACTTCATGTCCCATACTCGGGACCCATTCAATTGTTATAATGTTTTATGGTATTCTCTATATTGCGAGTGGTCTCTCCAACAAGTTCTCTTGAGTCTATCTGGGTGATCTTGTGAAAACCATTCTGAAATCACATCATCAGCCTCGGGCAAATTTGACTTCTCAAGAGTCTTCTTTTCCATTAGTTTGGTCCTTTCCTCTACGACTTTCTTCACTTCCATCTTTCCACTTCCACTTTTTCTAATTCATTGTTAAGGTTTAAATGTCTTTTGGAGGCGATGAGGGACATTGGTTTTCACTACAAATAGGTTGATTGTAGCAGAGGACAAACGTTTCGGTGGGCATACCTTTTTGCGTCTAAGCCTTATTATCTATTTTTTTAAGTGAGTACACACGATAGACTAAAAACGAAGGAAGCACAAGCAGAATACATTCTCTGTCTTGCATGTCTTAATGACATTTCTTGGCTACATTTCTTCTAGAAGGCTGACGGCTACTACACGGTGTCTTCCGTTTCTACTTTCTCTTGGTTGCACTATCTTTGTGTCAGTTTATTTTGCTGTTAATTTGTATTAACACTAATAGGAGAAAAAAAGAGACGAATCACCGTAGGCGCACCATTGCAGGAATGATTAAGCCAGAAGACAATCCAAGCGACGGCATACCAAACCTAGAAACCACGGTCCGCAAATATCTTAAGCCGTATTTGCGAATATTCTCTTTGACTTTCGGATATAATATAAGCTCTTCTTTTTCTATTTGTTCAGCCAGTTTTAGGTCAATTTCAGCAATTCTTCTAATCAAATTACGTAAACTCCTTTTTGAAGAAAAGGAAACCATGACTGCTGGGTGACAATCAACGCCATTCTCAGACAGATTTTCTAAGGCTTTTAACTGTAATCGGAACCCTTCTGGTTTTGCTCCAGTGAGTTTTGCAAATTTTTCTTCGTTGTAGCCCTTTAGCGAAACTCTAACGTTCACAAAAGGATGTTTAGACAGTTCTTCAGCATAATTTCTGTCATGTCCGATCAATATGCCGTTAGTTTCCAAGATAAAGGTTAGGTTCTCTCCCTCTAAATTGCGAAGGAGAGAGGGAGATGCTCTTTTCCAATAATTTGCTCGCCTTCACTTAAGCGAAGCTGCTGGAGGCCTTTGCTCTTTGCCATCTTTTTCAAGACATCAGCAACTTTCTGCGGATTATAGAACCTTCCAGTTTTTCAGGATGAAATAGAGCCTGGTCCGAAACCCAGCAAAACTTACACAACAAACCGCATCCCATACCCATGTAACTTTCATTGTTTTTCCTCAATCTATTCTCTGAACTTCAGGAACGAAGAAACTTTAAACAACAGAAAAAAGAGGGGAAGTTCAGGCTTAGTCTCTACCTTGGCATCGGTTTAGGGTTGTATCCGTTTATTTCGAATATGAAGTATGTTGTTTGACTGTACGGTATTGAATTAGCAAATTTCAGGTCTATGACTTCTGTAGGCTCTAAATCCACTCGGTTGTTGTCATCAAAGAGTAGAGTTTGCTTCATATTCCCGAGTTCACTATGATGAGCGAATGTTAATGGACACAAGTTCCATTTTCCCTGACTGTCAATAGCGTAGAGCTTCACCTGGTCTATGTGACTTGTGTAGTTGTCTAACTCTCTTAGTTGAAGCTTGTAAACACCGTTTTCCAAGGCTAAGATGTTCTGTATCTCATGCTGAACCGTTACGTCTGACTCTGCATGAATGTCTAATATGCCTTCTTCAGCCCAGTCTGTTCCGTTCCAAATAAAAAGCGTTGGGCAACCACCATGAGGAATTATGAAGCAAGCTTCTAAAGTGTGGTCGGAATTCATTGTAACAGTTATTGTATTATAAACACCAGCCACCTGTCCGTCCAGAAGCCAACGATAAAGTACATATCCTGAATCTGGAATAGCCGTAACAGTCACAGAAGAGCCATAACTGTAAATGTAAGTTTCAGGAGCAGGACTAGTAGTGCCACCATCAGAGGCGGAAATGGTTAAGCGGGGGTCTGGTGCTGGGTTGTCTAGTGGTGGGTCATCTATTCCTAGTGGATTATTAAATGTCACTTTACCTATTCTAAAATAGCAGTAAGTGAGAAATGCGTTTGTAATTAAGCCTAAAGCAAGGTTTGGATCAAGATAAAAAAGGTCTAGATTGTCTTCAAGATAATCTAAGAACATGTTGCTAACCCACCACCATATACAGCCACGTTCATCAACGAAATAGTAGGTAATGGCGACGTCAACAGCTCCTGCGAGAACTATTCCAGTTAAGCCACCTACAAATTGTGCCGTTGTTCCTCCGCCTAGCCATGCTGTGATTACAAGACCTAAGATACCGCAAAGAGCGAGTGCGCCACCAATTATCCCATTAGTTTTGTCCTTACTTATTTGATTATGACATATGCTCCATCCTCGTATCGTCCAATCTTCGGTGTTGCTAATGTCGTAGTAATCGTCGGCGGGGTGTGCGTAGTCAATGTTTGTCCCTTGCTTGTATACGATGTAATCCCAATAATAGTAAACGACTCCAGCGTGAGCTATGGGTGTTAGAAGTAACAGAGCTATTAGCGTTATAGCCATCATCATTATTGGTTTTCCCTTCATTTTTCTACCTCCATTTTTAATCCCGTGAGTTTAAGTGCGGTCATCATAGTCGTCATAGTGATACAGAAAGCGAGGAATATTGAATCTAATCCAGTTAGCTTTAGACATTGATCGATTGAGTATAACATGATTCCGAAGATTGGAGCAAGTGCAATGTAAAGTAAAAGAAGGTTAGTGAAGGTCTTTTTTATCACGATTTTTCTCATCGATACCACCGTAAGATTTTTTCACGGTTTTGTTCTCTTTCTGCCCTTCAATTAGGGCTAGGCGGTGACATGCCCCCAAAGTAGTTAACTCTGGCTTAAACTTTTTAAACATTTCTGCTGACAGTTATTTTCTCTATTTTTGCAGCCCATGGAATCTTGGCCTCAGTAATCATCTCCTTCACAATCTGACGGTCGCTTACGCCACTGCTTTCAGGAACCAGCTTGACGATTATTACTGCCTTTTTCATTCATACCACCTCAAAATCCGCTTAATCTGTTCTGGAGAATAGCCCTTCTCTTGAGTAGCCTCTCAACCTCTTTGAAGACGCTTCTTTTCAGGACCTTGGAGTTTAGGTGTGGTATCATGTTGCTTCATGTTGTATAAAATTGCATAGAATTATTTATGGTTTTCTAAAGTTTTATATGGTTGCATAATGGTTAAACACATGCTAGGGATATTGTATGAATGAAGCTGCTATGCCTAGAAAAAGGATTTTCGCAACGATTCGGGAGGACATAGAAGAGTGGATTCAAAAGGAAATAGAAAGCGGTAGATTTAGGAATCGCTCTCACGCTATCGAATATGCTCTACTTCAACTTATGAAAAAGGAGAAGGAAATCAAAGAATAACGCGTTTTTGCGTGTTTAGCCTAGTCTTTTTGGGTTAAAAATCAGCCAAGTAAGCCTTCAAAGCTTCAATTGCGTCTTTTCCAAGGAAAGTGTTGATCGTTGGTATGGTGGAATAGTCACCGCTGACGCTGTGCAAGAACTGCGGTGAAGTCACAACAACGGAAGCAGACCAAGTTCCTGAACGAAACGGCTACCAAAAAAGCTTGCTGCACGACTGGTATCCCGTCAAAGTGAGGAGGTGAAAACGTGAAAAAATGTCCGAAATGTGACACAGAAATGGAGGAAAGCATACTGGCTGGTGCTCCTCATTGGGGTAAAGGGACAGGTGTTTTTCATACTAAAGGATGTAAAGTGACAGCGTATCGTTGTCCAAAATGTGGATATATCATGTTGTATGAGGAAGGAAAGTAGATTTTTTTATGTGGTTTTTTCTTTTCGCTAAGAGAACTGCTGACGTTATTAGTATGAAAGTTATCATCAGAACTGCAACTGTAAACTCTGGAATCACAGTTATGTTGAATGACACGGTCACGGATTCGTCAGTTTCCAAGCTGGGAGTCTTAAACCAGTAGGCTGGACTGGTTATCAAGTGCATGTCTCCAAGCTTGAGTTCCACGGTTAGCGATGCGTTCCAGTTGTAAGTGAAGTTTTCAGCGGAAACCACGATTTCGTCGCCTCTCTCCGCACTCACGGGTTGAACGGTAACGTTTTCTATGGCTCCGTCCGTCTTCCATGTGAGTGTCCGAGTGAGAGCTGTCGCCGGTCCCGTCAGCGCAACATCCGCTTTCACTGAAGCGTTGACGTAAAAGGTTGGCTCAACCGTGACGATTATGATGATGGCGCCTACGGGAACAGGTACTGGTAGGGGATAGCTTATGTTCCATTCGCCTAAAGGAGTTGTCACTGGAATTGAAGTTGTGTTCTGAAACTCTGTGTATCCACTTATGGGGATTATTCCTTTCGCCGTTACGTTGACGTGGCCTGAAACTGTGATGTTGACTTCACCCTGGTTTTCCGGAGTGGACAGCTCAAAACAGACTTCATCTTCAGAATACGGGTCCATAGTTCCGTTGTTGTAGGCTTCAACGTCAACCGGGAAAGACACTGTGGTAGCTGTCGTCATGTTCCATTCAACAATGTAGCCTTCCGTTTCTCTGCTGTCAATCCACGAAGAGGCTTCAACATGAGAAAACGTTATTCGGGTTGCTTCTTGGGCGAAAGCTGAAGCTGTGAACAGCAATATGATGAGTGCCGCTGGGAGAACCTTTACGGTTTTCACTTATTCACCCGTTCTATATCTTATACGTGGCTTATGTGTATCTCATAAACGATTTAAGTCTTTTTGCATCTCATGAGTAACTCACAAGTGAGACATTTGGCGAAGCGCTCTGCAACGTGGAAAACCGTTCAGTTGCCTGAGGATCTCCTCAACAAGGTAGATGGAATCGTGAAGATTAAAGAGTTGGGGTACGCTTCTAGAGGCGAGTTTGTCAGGGAAGCTGTGCGTTTAAGGGTTGAACAGATAGAGGAGAAATCGAAGAAGTAGGGCGCGGGTTCAAATCCCGCCATCATTTCGAATTGTTGGGTAAAGCCTAAGTTTTTGATCAAGAGCAAAGCCGAACAGTTGACGCATCCTAGAAAAGTCCATTGCCACACGACTTTGAGACAGCGAATCTCTAACGGTTTCGGCTTCTCAGTTTTAGGCATTGGAATTGCGTCAACCTTCCGATGAGCCCGCCATCTTGGCCCATTGTATGAAAAAGTCCTCCACCGCCTCCTGGGAGACCTCGGAGAGAGATCTCTTAGAGAGATTCCTTAGTAAGTTCATTTTTTTAATTTTTTTTCAAACAAAAATAATGATACAAACTAATTAGTTTGTGCTGGTTCGTTTAACATAGTTTAACCGTAATATTTATATTAAAGCATGGTTTTTGTGTATTTGTACGTTGTGCAAAAACACAGCGTACTAACGCACAGCAGTAAGAATAAGCGCAAGATTTCCGTGATGAAAAGCCCGTAATGCGCTTTAAAGTGATGTGCGGAACACTAGGGGAAAGGAGAAGTAAAAAGCGGTTAATCTGTTAGGTGTTCAGTAAAAAACGCCACGTTTAGACTTCTCCCAGTTATTACGCACACTTTTAAGGCGCATTAAGGGTTTAGCGGTTTATCTTGTGTGCTTGACGCTGGAAAACTTAGCGTTAAAGTGTTCCAGCGCATAAGTCATTATATTGGTGTGTGCCTTGAACGTGGGGTTAAATGGTTCACGTTTAAGATGTGTGTCTTAAATCCCATAACGCTAAGGCACGTTGCATAGGTAAGGGTTAATTCAAAAACCATTTGAAGCATAATAAAACCCTTAGAATTTGATTTCTAAAAGCTTCTCTAAACCGCTACGCACAGAAGGAATTATGATGCCTTTTTCAGCTCGATGTGTAAGCTGTGGCTACGTTGTTATGGCGAACAAACGCAAGACTCTAGAGAACCTTATGGAGGATCACGACTGCAAGAGCCATAAATGTTCAGACAGCCGAGATTATGATTTCTGCACATGGAGTATTGCTGTTCTTGCGCACATGGAATATGCTATGTTGCTTAATGCTTCAAGACTTTCAGCGTTTTGGAGTGCCTTAAATCGTAGCATCAAGTAACCTTGTTTCTCTGGTTTGCGTAGCGGGGAGAATGGCTTTCTGAAATCTGACGGGAAAACAACCGATGGGGTTAGTTTCCACACTAAAAGGAGAAGAATATTTTGCCAAAAAGACAAAGCACCACTCAGACAGCTAATTCTGAAGCCGTAGCAGACGTACAGGCTTTACAAAGTGCATTCGTTGAACTTGTCGGTGAGAGATGGGGCTATTGGCTAGGTCGCCGACTAACTCAACAGGATATGGCGGAGAAAACTAAAGCTGAATCTAAGGCAGTCCGTGAATTAGCCAAAACGGAACGCACGAAAATCGAGGAATTCATAGAAAATCCAGACGCAGAAATTAAAACCGCCATCGTTACCACACGCAAGAGCCTAGCTGATGCTAGGAAAACTTTCAAAGAAGCCCGAAAACCATTCATGGACAAGATAAGCCCACTTGCCAGAGCCATGCGATACTGCGATAGTGTGGCTATTCCAGACTCTTTGAAAGAGTTAGGACACCCTGTCCAGCCACGCTTCAGTCTGTCTGATTGGGTTAAGGAAGCAGTAAAGCCCAAGAAAAAGTAGCAGGCTTCACCACAGCAACCAAAACCCCTCCTTTTTCTAGTATTCATGTTACAGTCGTGCAGCGAGCCTGCCGACGGCATGGAAAGGCAACCCTTGAGAGTTAGCAACCCGTCAGACAGAATAAAGCACTTTTACGTGGGTTCTCTAAAAGCTATCTCCCTATATGCGTCACCTAATCAACAAAAAGGCGAGTATCCCTTTTACGATGTTGGATTAGAAAGGGGGCGTGGGGAGAAGGCTGGAGATTAGCCCACACTATTTTTTGGTTTTCTTTCTCCCTAAACGATTCAGTAGCGATAGCTACGGGCTCGAGTTAAACCCACGTCAAAGACAGGCGTTTATGCGATGATTCTCAAAGGACTGTAGTCTAGATGACCGCCGAGCTGTTAAAAGGGGCAGCTCAAAACCCCAATGAAGCTAGACTACAGAAAACCGACTAGGACTCAGCCGTCAAGTTAGCCTAAAGGCTTAATGACGTGGCTGAGGCTCTCCTCCATGCTGATTGGCGGGGAAGGCGTTTGATGAGGAGATGGTAGCTCGTTTTAACACGAAACAGAAGCCTTATTACTTCTATCCTTATGCTCGTGTCAAGCCACCCCCAACTAATCCTTGCACGAGATCTCACCAGATTGGTGTGTGGGAAGAAGCGAGCAGCCGCAGGAGTGATTCTGCGGTGAGGAAATAGGGCGAGAAAGCATAAACGCTTAACAACGACCTTTGGGGTGAATGTATGAGTGTCTTCTGTGAAAATGACGGTAAAATGGTTACTATCATTATTCCTAAAAGGGTAGCCGCAGACGCTAAATTGAAGATTCTTAAATGCAACAAACAATCTAGAGACCAAGAGTGCAATTTCTGTCTTGCCAAATATGCCTGCGCAACATTTCGGGATGAGCCAAGGTTCACGCTTAAAACCATAATCAAAACCCATAGGAAACGATAACCTTCCTCTTTTTTTTCTGTTTTGGGGTGATTGTTTGCCTAAAGTTTTATACACCAACTCTTTTGAAGTGGGCCACACTAAAGAAGCCTTCATTCTAGTCTTCAGATTTGAAAGCCCAGACGGATACAAGGAAACCGTCTACGTGTGTATAAGTCCAGCAGGAGCAGTAGTTCTTAATGAAACCCTAGGAAAAGAGATAGCTGAATATGCAAAGAAACACGGAAATATAGTAGTGGATGCTTGGAAAACACAGAAACCTAACAACAACGATGCAAAAGACGCAAAATACCTAAGTTAAACCCTTTATTCCTTTTTTTCTATTTTGGGTGGAACTCCGAGAACCGATGTCCTGTTCACTTTCTCTTTTCAGCCATCGGCTCGGAGTAACACCCTTCTTTGGGGTGCACCGTGGAAAGGCTGATGTCGGAAGAGCTTTTTGTCGTCTCCTTCTCCCTTCGGCAAGGGGCGGAAAAATGCCTAACCACTTCTGACACAGCCCCATAAAGGCGATTTTTTGGGGTATAATATGTATCAAGTAAAATGGACTGATGAAGAACTGAAAGAGGAGCTGAAAGAACATGTTTTTGGACGTGAACCTACAGAGGAAGAGCTGCAGGAATTCAAGGGATTCCTAGATCTTGATGCTGGACAATGGCTAGCTGACAACCTCAAGGCATTCAATACAAAGCTGAGTGAACAAGGAAGGGTCTAAGTGATAACGCCAATGCTATGTCATGATTTTGAAGTCAACGGCTCAGTTCTAAAGGAAAATGGACTAGACGAAGAGAAAGTTACGGTTGCGTATAGAAAAGCGGTAGCTGAAGGGCTCCGTAATCTGATGGCAAGGGGTTTTGTAGCTGAAAGAAAATGGGACGGTACAAGACTCTTGGCCATCCTCGAAGATGGGACTATAATACTGCAGAACAGACACGGAGTAATCTACACCATAAGACTGCCCGAGATTGTGAAGGCCTTGCAGCCAATTCGAGGAAAGTGGGTCATTGACGGCGAGATAGTTTACATAAACCCTAAGACTGGGCACGAGGAGTTCACACCCAACCAGAGGCGATGCTCAACCCATTATCCAGATCCGTATCTCCGAGAGCAGTTTCCAGTCAAAATGGAAGCTTTCGATGTTCTAGAAGCTGATGGAACTAATGTCGAGAAGATGCCGTACCTTAAGAGGAAAGAGCTGCTAGTTCACCTTTTGAACGCTGTAGACGATACAGTAGAGTTCGTGCCTTTCGAGAAGGACCTCCCAAACGCATGGGAGAGGACAATCGAACAAGAACGTGAAGGTTTAATCGTAAAACAATCCGAGAGCCCCTATGAACACGACAGGTCCTACAGTTGGCTGAAAGTGAAGAACTGGCGCTTTGAAGTCTGCCATGTCGTAGGCTTCACAGCTGGCGAAAATGCACGTAGCCCGTTCTTTGGCAGCCTAGTCCTAGAAAGAAACGGCAAATTCAGAGGATGCGCCGGAAGCGGATTCAACGACTGGGAACTGCGAAAGTTCAAGGACATCTTCTCAGGTGCACCAAGAATACCAAAGCCTTACAGTGATGTGCAAGTGGGAGAGCCCTACACAGCCGTCAAAGTAAACATCCGAGTTCTCGTGAAATTCTACCAAGTAACAGACGCAGGAGTAATGCGCTTCCCAATATTCATAACATCCAACTAGAACCCTCTTTTTTCTATCGGGGTGAATCATAATGTGTAGATGCTGGTGTGGAAAATACTTTGAAGTAGTCGCCATTGCAACAGACTACTATATCAGAGGCTGCCCAGAACACCGAGAGTTTGACGAGATAATCCACTTTGAACCTTGCCTATATAGACTTCAAAATTCCTAATTTTCTTTTTTTGGGGTGTATGTATTGCCCTACTCGACTATATGGGTAAAAATAGGAAACGCAGACGTGAGAGTGTTTAAGCAGAAAGTTGGCAACGCCTTGGTTGTCAAGGACCCTGCAATCGTGATGCAGGTAGATAACAACCGACCAGTAAGATCCGCACGAACAGTCAGTCAAAGCCATTGGGAACACGTAGGCACAGGCAAGACACTGACAGCGGAGACCAGTTTAAAAGACGCTGAAGGCAAGCCAATACCAATCTCCGAAGCCATATGTATCCTGGAGCACTACAAGAGCCTAGATTTGAACGAAAAGGCTGAGCAGGTTGACAAGAAGAAGGTTCAATACTACATTTTGAACCCAGACGGTAGCATCGGAGAAGAAGTTATGCCTTTCCCACCAACAGACCGCATCGAAATAAACCAAGAAAACTGGATTCCATCAACAGTCATCGAACAATTTCTAATCAAGGAAGAATACGAGCTCCCAGCAGCAGATCCACACAACGACGCTAAACTCTTCAAGGAAGCAGAAGCCGCATCCAAAAGAGACGAGATAGCGATAACGGTCTTTTCTAACGGTGGCTTCACTCAATACTACGCTTTTCTAGTTCCATTCTTCAAAGACGGACAGTTTGTCTGGCTCCTAAAAATCAGCGACAAGAAACTAGAATACCGTTGCCTGCGTGATATTCCGGCGCCAACAGCAGTACCTATCCGAGAAGTGAAGACGCTGGAAACTCTGCCGCCAATCCAGCAACTAATAACCGTGCCGACCAAAAAGAAGAAATAAACACAACTCAAATCTCCCTCTTTTTTTCTGTTTGGGGTATAGCGAAATGGCTAAATGCAAACAATGTAATCGGAGAGAAGCGACGGGGAAAGATGACTTGTGTGATAGTTGCAGATTCGCAAACATCTTAGAGAGTATCATAAAGTCGAGGAAATAAATTCCCTTTTTTCTGTTCTGGGGTGATATGTGCATATACCTATGGAAATGATGTTTAGCCAATATTATATGGATATCTCTGGGGTGTACCCGTGAAAGAGCTGAAATATTCAGCGGAAATTAGAATGCTTGGCAGCAATCAGGAGCTCGAGAAAGCAAAGGCTGCCCTTAATAAACTAACTATGCTGAAGAATCTACGAGAGGACAAGACTCGAATAGTGATACAGGACGCTATAGACGAGCACCATCTAAATGCGTCAATACTTTACAAGGGGAATCGCGTTTGGAGCCGGAGGAAGATTCTGAATAACTTGGAACGCATCATAGAAAAAGGCACTCTCTACGGAAATAAGCGCGTGATATGGATGCGCGTGTCTGAAACGATTTGCTTACCCGAAACAGCAGCTGACTTCAAGCCGGTGCTCTCCAAATATTTCTACGAGTTTCTAACTATGTGCTGCGGTAGCATAGCCCATTACAGTCTTTCAGGCTGGATCGGAATCTATCCAACATTAGATGACCTTAAAAGATTCTTCTTAAAGAATGAGCACGACAAGCCTGTGTCCGAGTGGATTCCACCATGGAAAACAGACGCTAAGAGAATCGTTGAAGACATCGAAAGAAGACTTTATCCATTCCGTAGCTACGTGAAAAGTAGACAGAAACAAAAGTAAATGTTCCTCCTTTTTCTAATGGGGTGAATGAAAAAATGGTCAAGATTGTGATTGAATTCCTTACCCCCGATGCAAACGAGACGCCAGGCTCAACCGTAGAAAAATAATCGAGAGAATAGAGAAAGCGATGGCTCAAATCGAAGAAACACCAAGATTTCAACCAGAGGAATACGCTGTAAACATGACAACTTCATAATCTCTTTTTCTATTTTGGGGTGAAGTAAACGAGTGAATTAGCAAAACAAATGCAAGCCCACGGCATAAATAACCCTTGGAACCTTACTGAGTTCGACCAGTGGGTCAATGATGCAACCAGAAAAGACATAGAAGCCACAGCAGCACAACACGACTGGAACGTATTTGGCCTTGAAATGTGGAGAGAATGGGAGAAAATACGTGGTAAAGACTTACAAGACGCCCTCAACTTCTCCGTAGATTACATTTTCAAAAACGAAGACGAAGCCAAAGTTGACGCATTAATCCAGGAATACGAGAAGGCAGCCAAGAAAAGTTGGTCAACAAAGCTCGACAGCGAAACAGTCGACAAAATCTCAAAACTAGCCATATCGTGTTGCTGGTGGGTTTAACCCTCCTTTTTCTATTCGGGGTGTAAATTGAAGAAATTATTTTCAGACTCAGAAGATAAAACACAGCCACACTTCTCGCTGAAGGAAATGAGGGCTATTCCGCCCTACAAGGGACCGAAGAAAGTCTTAGTTGAGCTTATGAACGAAGTTGAGAGGAAAGTACATCATTTTAGGAAGGAATGCTGGAATGTTACAATCGAGCTCTTAGCTGATCATTTGGGCCTCATGATAAATCCTTGGAAATACAGTCTCCCAAACGTGAAATGGACTGGTCCAATAAGCAAACCTAACTATCCTCAATTTCAACAACTCAAACAACACATTCAGAAAACAGGGCTCATAGAACAGTACATTAAGGAAGCTAAGGAGGAGCCGTGGGATTATCTCGGTGACATATTCACAGAAGAAGAACTAGCAGGCAGACACAACAGGTTAGGTCAAAACCTAACACCCAGATTTATAGTCGAATTCATGGTGAAAACGGTTGGTATTGGAGAGAAGAAGCAACGACCGCGACCAGATGCATTGACAGAAGCTTGGTTAAGCCTTGAATCCTTATCCTATGACAAGAAATTGGACCGGAATCTTTTCCTAGAACAACAACGCCTGCGAAACATTGCCGAAATTGAACCGTTATGGACAAAATATCAGATTAAGCCACAAACGGTGATAGACCCGGCAGGCTGCGGAACAGGACGATTTCTGCTCGGAGCCACCTGGCACGCGCCTAAAGCACCTCTAGTTCTGTTCGGAATCGAGATAGACCCCTCACTTTACCGGGCATGCTTGGTAAACATGGCCATGTTCAGCAACCACCCATACAGCATAATATGTGGCGACGCATTGATGATTGACCTACCCCACTGCAGCCCAGGAAGTAAGCTCTGGGACATGGGTAATCAATGGAACCCAGCTGATATCTCACCATTCTATTGTAAGATAAAGCCGCCTTTCAAGTTCTCCCTGGCAGCCTTGGCAAAAACAAAAGAGCACCCACTGACTCCTCTTCCAGTACCCATCCCTCAAACACCAACAGCATTCTCCCTAGCACAATACATAAGAACAAAAAAGGAATCTTGATCCCTCCCTTTTTCTATCGGGGTGCAAGATGGAATCTACTCTTGTTATGTTCAAAGAAGGGTTATTCAACGCTTTTCACGACTGGATTAAGAAGCATGAGGAAGTAATAGGTGACAGATGGTACAATAATTTGCTAAAAAAGGAGAAAGAAGCTTGGGACAGCTCCACGAACGCTGTTAACCTGATCGGCACAGCCTTATGGATGTTTAACATGATCAGCCAGTTCGGAGTTCTCGCGGGATTAGGACCCGCCCAAGTGAACCTGCAGCATATACCCGAAGGAATAGATGAGAAAGCTACTAAAAGAGTATTAATGCTCTGTTCATCATGTCTTTGTCTGCAAGGGCTTCCTAAAGAAATTGCCTATCAGCCAATACCGGAAGCTAAAGCCCCTTGGAGATTTTCGTTAGCTGCTTATGCAATGATGGTGAAAAATCATGGAAGACAGTAACGTAGCACTACTCATAGAGAGAATTCAGCAGCCACACATTTTGCGTGATTTGACTCATCCTAAAAAGAAAGTAAAGGTGCCACGGAAAACAAGTAAAGCAGTATTGATGCTTCTTCATCGCCTGCAAATGCGTGAATGGCTCAATTTTATTGAAGGACAGTTGATAGAAGCCATTATTTATCTTAGAGGTGAAGTCAAATTTATCGAACATCTATATCGCTGTGAAACCTGTAAAGTACTTTTGAAGCTAGATGTGGAACGCTACAATGGAACCCGTTCATTGTGGTATCTCTGTCTAGAAAACAGCGAATATCTAGAAGCGGAATACCCTGACTGCCCTCGAGAAGAAAACTACGTCATAGATAACTACTGGGCTCAAGTTGAACGATGCAGAAAAACCGGCACAACAGAATGCACAGAAACAAACACGTTAAAGTTCATAATGGACCGTGCGAAATGGGCCTACAAAATAATGGGAAAACAGATAAACCTAACCCGGAAGATGCTCAGACTCGTTAAAAGCTGGGATTTCAGCGACCGAATCATCAGAGAATTCAATAGACTCTATGAAGAGCTTGCAATGTACGAAATAGCTAACCCTCCCTCTTTTTCTACAGTCAGGCAATCTTTCATACGGGGTGAAATTGTGGCAACTTTGCGAAGTGAGTACGGATTTGACCAATTCGAATTCGTACTGCAGAAACTCGCGCATGAAATAGCCATCGATGCCGTGACAAACCTGAAACAAGGACGTGTGAGAATAGACATTTCCGGCAATAGATTCCAAAGAGTTGAAACCGACAAATACATGGCCAGCTTCTACGCCAATCACATTGCATTCTCAAGGCACACCTTAGAATACTGGGGCTTCGACGTCGAAGAGAAAGAGTACACTACCAGCAACCATCGAACCAAAATCTCCTTCTTTGTCCAAGTTGACGGAAAATACAATGAAGACACAGGGGAATACGTCGAAATAGGACGTGCAGAGAAGGAGCACAAGAGGTCAGAAGAGATCCTCACGTTCATACAGGAACTAATGACTAAAGCAGGAATGAAGCCCGTTCCACGTTTTACATTGCAACACAAGACGTCAAAGAAAAACTAAAATCCTCTCTTTTTTTTATGTTCTTGGGGTGCACAGAGGTAGCGCAGCAAGGTCGGCGCACAGGGTCCATAAGGCGGGATTGCGGTAGTGTCTCCCACACTGATGAGCGTTTAACCCGTGCGAGTAAAATGGACCGATGGGAAGCTTTGGAAGAACAGTACCTGCATGATTGAGGGTAAAACGAAGTCTGAAGATGTCGGAGAAGTAAGCGGCGAACCACAATTTTCTTTGAAAGGCATGGTTCACGTTGGATTCTCTCTCCGCAACATCATTACGACAAAAGCTAAATAACACAACAACCCTTTTTTCTTTGTGCAAAAGTGGGGTGATAAAGTGCGCAATAGTAAAAAACACGAAAAGGAAGAGGTTGAACGGTTAAATCTCACACTTACTCCAGAGCAAACCAAGAGACTCAACGACTACTGTTTAGCAGTAGCCAACAAACAGGGACGAATGCCGCATGCCATAAAAACAAAGGTTGGTAGAATGGCAATCGACGAGTGGCTTAAGAAACACGGTAAAGACTTCGACATCAAGTTCTAATATTACCCTCGCCCAGAAAAGACTCGGCAGAATTCAGGAAGAGGGCTGCCTGAGACACTTAAAGCAGCCCATTTTAATCTATGGGGAGGGAGAGAGCCACCGAAAAACCTGGTTCACGTGCAGAAACGTTAACAAGGAGACGCACACGTAAAGTCATGCTTTGCTACATAGACCTCACATACGCTTTTTAACGACCGCAAGCTTCCGTTAAGGCTTATTAACGGCAATCGGCGATGAGGAAACTTTACAAAGGCTTTTCTGATTTTTTATCATCTCTTCAACTATCTCAGGGAGAAAACGTAATAAAAGATAGAACATTACTTTCCTCTTCTGCTCTGCAGGAGTAAGAGATGAAAAAGCTTTGAACTTTTCTAGGTCAGGAAGTATGGTCTCTTGAAGGTTGCTTAGTGTTCCATATACTTCGTCTCGAATGCTTATTTTAAATGAAAGGGGTTGTAGTTTCTCTATAACATCTCGCATATCTTCCTCTATGAAAGAGAGATTCCTTAAATGACTGAAAGAAGGCGAGATTATATGAAAAAATGATACCAATGTAAGAGGTCTAATCCAAATCCAATCTAAACTTTTAACTTGCTTTTCTTGGACAGTGCCCATAGCCCTTTTAATAATGTCCTTTGTCTCCGCACCGTGCTTCATCTCAAGTAAACGTGCAACTCTTAAGCATTCTTTAAGAGATGCCTTCTCCTTGGATAAGGGAGGAACATGTATGCTTTCTAATCTGATTTTCTCATCGGTTAATTTTTCTACTATCATTCGCAGAGATTTTAAGCATTCCTCCAAGAAGTGTTTAAAGAATTTTACTTCAAGTAAAGAAAAGAAGGGTAATGGAGGTTGGTTATGAATAATCATACTGCACGCCGAGTATAACTTATTCAAATGCACTTCATTTAAACCATAACTCTCAGAAAATTCTTTCAAGAGTTTGGGGTTCACCCCCAACGTTGGTATTTGCTTTTCCTTAAGCTTGTTAATAAACTCAAACATGTCAATTGGTTTATCGGAGGAAAAAGTTGAAAATACTTTCAGAATTTTTCTTATTAATTCCTTTTTAAACCTCTTTAAAGAATATACCCGTCGCTTTTTTAGACCAAACTCTTCTGCTGTTTCATACTCATAAAGAAACATCGAGTATAAAATAATGTTAGTATCTGTAGACTTTCCAACATCTAAATAGACGAAAAGTTTAACGAAGATTTCAAGAATATTTCTTAGAAGAAGATAAGCCGCGGGAATATCGACGACATCTATTAGAGCACGGAGATGTTGAATATCCATTCTTAAGTTTGTAGTGTAAAGTTGGACCGCGGGAATCTTATTTTTCATCGTTTCTTCTACTTGCTTTATTATCCCTTCAAATTGGTCCAAAAGTCTCTCTATGTAAGAATAATCTCCTGTCCTCTTCAGCAACTTTCTAAATCTCTCACGTGTAGAAGGAAAATATAGCGGTTCAGTAGGCATTATTATTCCAGTCACACCAAAGAAATTGTTCCAAATTTCCTTGTAAACGTTCATTATACTTTGTTCATTTTTCTCCATTTCGGATAAAAGGCCTATGACCTTTTCCTCTAAGTATTCTACAAACAGATCCCATTTGACATTTAACCTAAGGAAACTCTTGCCTGAAAATTTGTCGAACCTAAGAGACACAGATACGAAAGGTTTGTCATGAAAGGTGAGGAAATCTCTGTTGTGTTGTAAAAATTTATGCCATTCTTTTCTAACCTCTTCTATGGTTAACTCAGCCTTTACAGCTTTATTCATAGCTTGCTGTAAGAAATAATAAGATTGCCAAGAGAGGTCTACATAGAGGTTACGTGTGCCAAATTTAATTCTAGATTTAGGTGGGGATTTTAAGATTAAAGGATACGTGGGAAAGAGTTTTCTTAAGCTCATAGCCCCCTCAAATAAATGTTAGCTTGAGATAGTAAAATAGCTTTGCACATAAGCAAACTTATAGGTTCGTTAAGAGGGATTAACAGAAGCCTCCGCTGAAATTGCGGGCATTTGTTAGGTTATGAACAAGCAAGTTTGACAATCTGAAAAACCTCGGAAGCACTCCCAAAACGCAGTTCTCTTTTGATGTCTGCATTAAGATCTTTCATCATGCCCCTTAATGCACGCTTCATGTCAAACATGAGGACACAGATTCCTCCATTCTCTGTTCTGCCAATTCTCCCAAGACCTTGTTTTAATCTTCGCAAGACAAGCTTTCTGCCATCTTCCTTTTGACCAGAACTCAACTCGAAAAGACTCGGTCTGGGATAAGGGATATCCGCGATCACCAGAAGACCCAAATCTTTGACAGAAATTCCTTCCCAGAAGACATTTGATGAAGACAAGAGAATGCCGTCATCGTGCTTTAGATATTCAATGTACCTTTTCATCCTGCTCTTGCTGTCCTCATAGCTGGATATGTGGAAAACCTGAGTTTTACCTAGATGCCTCGACAAATATCGATGGGCTTTGCGGCATGACACCAAATTGTTGAAAAGTACAAGGATTCGTCTGGGATAAAGGTTAAGTACGTTGCATAGATGTGCCAGTTTTAGGTCGTCATTCAGAGCGTCTGTGACAGAAAGGTACGTTCTCTGTCCAGCTTTTCTTGAAAGAGGGGGAACGGTCACACTCTTTTCCACTAAGCTTGGGTCAATACCGCAATAGAAAGCCAGTTCTTCTGTTGATAGAGGAGTTGCCGAAAACAAGATCAGCTTCCTTTTTGGTAGCCTAAATGACCACATGCCTCCGGCCTTGATGAACTTTACTTCACAGCACTTGGCTGAGATATAAATGAAGCCAGCCCAAGCAGTGAGGTTCCTCTGAATCCTTCGGGAAGATGGAAAACGATTCGAAATCTCGCGGAGGACGAATCTGCTGTCGCCTGTTGAAAGCTTTTGGGCATTATAATCCGTACCGGGAGGCAGAAAGCGATCTGCTAGGCCCCTCAAAATGTCTTCTACTTCGAACACCCTGAAACTCTTTACAACTCTTGTGTCTAGCTCCAAGCTTGTTCTCAAATTATGAGCCTCATCGACAAGGACAAAGTCATACTTGGAACTTGAAACAACGTACTCGTGTAAGGAAAGCACATCGACTCCCTTTATTTTCTCGTCCTTAATGAGCTTACTTTGAAACATGGTCTCGATTTTGAGGTAGTTGTTGGGAACAATTACGGCAACAGTATGTTCTTGCGCCAGAAAATCGGCCAATAGAAGCATGATGTGAGTCTTTCCCGAAGCCGTAGGCGCGGAAAAGGTCCACACCTTCTTTGTCTCAGCCGCCAGCTTCTTATGTAATTCTCGGAAGAGCTCCTCCTGCTCAGGTAGGAAGGAGCCGTATGTTTCGAAATTTGATGAGCGGCTGGAGAGCCACTTCAACCATTCCTTGTAAGAAGGTAACTTCTTCATCTGCCTATCTCGGTTTTCTAGATATAGAATATTCCAGGAAGGTCACGCTTTGGAGGGCCGTGTCTTCTGGCGTACTTAGCATATTTTCTGAGATAGTACAGCGGAGAGGGGAAGCTTGTAGGATGGCCACTGGCCCTCCCCATCATAGAAAGGGAAAGGATATATCGAGCTAGCTCGTCCGTGTCGAAGTCTCCTTGGACGTGTAAGAACTGTAGATTCATCGCAGTTGGACATCCGCGGAAGTATGTACCTATCTTTCTGGAGGCCGTCGGCAGCAAGAAATACTCTCCCTTGCTTCCCTTCAGAATAACGCCTTGCGGAGCCTCTTCGTA
>Ga0315310_10000203_pt1 | contig 39750 bp, 42 predicted proteins | sample TDP5_MG_FD_203630 | JGI IMG/M metagenome (GOLD analysis project Ga0315310, IMG submission 203630) | Freshwater sediment microbial communities from Lake Towuti, South Sulawesi, Indonesia - TDP5 | ecosystem: Environmental > Aquatic > Freshwater > Lake > Sediment | place: Indonesia: South Sulawesi...
AGGCTTAGATACAAATGAAAATCTAGTTGCGGGTCGAACACAGCGAGTTTCGATCTGTCAAACTCATACCCGAGATCGACTAGCGTTAGCGCCATGTCTGTTGAGAAGATCTCATGGCCGGTGGGAAAGCTTGTTGTACTCCATACATTGAGAGTCCTGTTAATGTTTAAGAAAAATTCGAGTTCCTCGTATGTCAAGCTCAGGGGAAAGTTACTATAGGTATGCATGTTTACAAGTATGTTTAGGTAAGTTCCTGCGTCGGTCCCATTTATGAGTTTTCGATAGAATAGAGCATTGAAAACTCGGTCAGTGACGTTGTCATAGCCCAACGAAGGGGCCAGCAAGAATGAAGCTGCAAGGTCTCTCCTTAGCTGGTCAAGAGTCAGACCGTATCCGCCAGTTTCGACATGTGATACCCTGGCACTCAAAACAGTTTGAGCTTGTAGGTGTGCCTTTTCTCGGACGGGCGGTGGTGTATTCACGTAGTAGAAATTCCCCATCTCAGGACAGAGGGGATCGAACTGCGCTATGCTTCCAGTATTAATGTGGACGCGCTCGAGAATGCCTCTGTATTTCTCAAGTTCGTCCTCAGGCAGAGTACGGAAGTATTGAAATCTGTCTACATAAGGAACCACAAAGCCCTTTTCTGCGAGAGTTGCCAACTGCGTCTGGGTAACTCCATAGTGCTCGTGAAATACCGCGTCGCTCGTGCAAGGAACGATCTCAACTAGCGCAGGGCTCCGAACAGTGAGAAATAGCTTCAAAGGAATGCGCTTGTTCCATTCGGGAAAGTGTTCAGGTGGCCCTTCGAGTCCTAAGAAGGCAGCGTAGTCTCTGTTCCTATCATAGTCCTTTCGTCCTCTTGCGAATTGATCATCACTTTTTCTATCCAGCAAATCCAGCTCTTGGTATTCCAAGATGTTTCTCAACTGCGTGGCGCAGTTTGCCTAGGCTTCAGAGAGTCGAACTCTCGGTTATACTTTTTGTATTCTGACCGGGGCCCTACTCGTTCTCCTCAGGTCCCAGCGAGCGCTTGCTTCACTGACCTGTGATCGCCGTTCTCCTTTAGGGTAAGCTCCTCATCCATGAAGTGTACTCTTGCGCTGGCCCTGAGAATGCCACGTCTAGGAGATGATGAAGTTCATAAGTTACATTAGTCTCAGAGACGAGTAGAGGAACGATATCCGAGAGTGATCATCCGGTGGCGACCTTACGATGGGATGTCGAAGGGGCGAAAGAGATGATGACGCTAAACTCTCGACTTTCTGCGCTCAGATCTCAGGCGAGTAATGCTCTGCACAGCGCTAATGACATCAGAGTTGGAGTGTTAGAAACTATCTGCCGAAACCGAATCAAGGAGCTTGAGAATAGTTACAGAAACCTTCAGACTGAGTTCATTGCATGTGATAATGTGCTCGCTGGATTTCTTGAGAAATGGCTTGGACCCTCCGTGAAGTTTCCTACTCTCAACGCTCAACTGGCGATCACGCTTCACTACCAATCACTTTCCGCTTCTCGCGACGCGGTACGTGGGCTTCTGACAGAGCTGGGTCACATCGTGGAAGACCGCCTAGGAAGAGCGAATAGCTTGCTGGCACTGATGGTTAGTTTGGCGACACTTGCCGTTGCAACAATCGCTTTGCTCAAGTAGTTCGACTCAAGCAACGATCTCTTCCAGTCAAACTAACGTGAGAAAAAGAACAATAGGCACAGTAACATACGCTTCCTCCGCCTTAGAAATCTCTTCGCTCAGAACTAGGCCCTTCTTAGCTCTTCCAGTCTTTAGAAAGTTAATGAGGGAAAATAGTTCACGTCTTTCTCCGTCAATGAAGGAGAGTTTGATAGGCAGGTATCCCTCTTCTAGCCTCAACACAAAATCCAGATATTGACTCTTCTTGTCTTTCCACCAAAAAATCTTATCTGCGTATTCGAAGCGCACGGAAGGAGAGATATTGAATAGCAGTCGAATTAGATGATTACAAATCACGCAGCTAACAACTTTCTTTCTATTGTCCGACAGAGTCAAGTATGCCAACGCAGATTCGTATGTGTTGCCCCCAGTTGTCCATGCCCTCAACGCGTGAAACATGAAGGGGTCTTGAAAGAAGACTCTTTTTGACTGACGGTAAAGCGGACGTTGAGACTTTGCATCAAACTGGTGAACATACGAAAGGATGAAGCTATCCTTCAGCATTTCAACATATTCGGCAACAGTTTTGTGAGATCCTATTTCCGTACGTCTTGCTACGTCATTGAAGCTGGTTGAGCGTCCCAAATCTTCAATCAGTTGTCTGATCACTTGTCTCAGAATATTCTCCCTCGCCCCCCATCTTCTCGCATCCCTTACGACCAGGTCAACATAAGTATCGAACACTTGTTGCGATATTCTTCCAGTTGTCACATAGCGTTCGACTGCCCGGGGAATGCCTCCAGTTATTAGGTAGTCGTCGAGAAGTATTCTGAGGTCCTTTTCGAAGAGCCTAAGCCTTTCTAGCTCAGGAGTAACTGCCGAAATCAACATCTGCTTTAATAAGTCAAATCTGCGATCGAATGAGAGCAGCTTTAAACTTCGTATTTCTTCGCGAATTTCTTTGTTTCGAGTCTCGGCATACTCAGAGAATTTCATTGGAATGAGAATCTTGTCGGGCATCCTATCTCTGAGTTTTTCGACCTCTCCTCTGCGTCCAGCAAGGGTTTCGGTCGCTTTTCTGAGATCTACGCTGTGAGAACCTGTCAGAACAATTAGACAGTCACGCAGCGTCCCAGCATCATAGAGAAACTTGATCGCCTTTTGCCAGTCCTTTACAGAAGAGATTTCGTCCAAGAAAATGTAGAGTCTCTCTGAAGTGGAGCTCCTTGCCCCTCCAACGTACTCGGAGACTATGGTTCTTAGTTCTGCGAGGCTATCGACAAGGTCGCATGTCCAGTAGAATATTCTTTTGGGGTCCAACCCTGATTCAAGGAGGTCCTTGATTTTCAACTTTACTAGCGTCGTCTTCCCAACTTGCCGGGGGCCTCGAAGACAATAGAGAACATTTGCATCCCATTGAAAGGTTTCTGCTAACCTTGGTCTCCACTTAAATGAGGACTTAGTCCACTCGTCGACTAGGCGATCTCCTTCAATCAAGCGAGGATCTTTCCACCATGGATTTTGATCAACATATGCAGGTATCGCCATTGTTTCTCGGTAATGGATTACCAAGCCTTTTATAAAAGGCTTGGCATATCAGAATCAAAGCTTTGATAACCTGCTTCGACCCAGCCAATCAGGGTCCAAGAGTCTCAGGAAACTAGGGCAGAGATGAGAACTAAACCGAACGAGCTACAGATCAAGAAGCTCAAAGAAACAGAAGTCTGAAGCAAACTCCCAATCGCTGGCTCAAGCAGCAACCTAAGGCAGTACATATGCGAAGGCCCACAAGAACACTGACTTCGTATATCTAGCAATACTTTTCCCGAGACCGGGACGAAACATCAGGTGTAGTGCTCTCGTCGAAAGCACAATCCATCTTGTCCTTGTCTGGCTGAATTCCTTTTTTGATCGTCTTCATTTGTTGCTGATAGATCCAGCTCCTTAGTCTAGTCAGCTCTCTCTTTTCCCCATCTCTAAGCTCATCTTTGTAAACTCTAATCTTCTTCGCCTGCTCTGGATAGGCTTGAGAGAAGAGAAACTCGTAAATCCTGCTCCACATCTCATTCGGCATACGAGCTAATGTTGCTGTATGCAAGTATACCATGCATTCGTAATCTGAAGCGGTTGATGCAGGAGGTTGTGCCAACCTAGTGAGTCTAATCCTTGTCTTCATTTCGTCAGTGACAAGATCTTCGTATCCGGGCCACACAATTATCGGCGCGAACAATCGATAGAGCTGATTTTCGACAAGAATCTTGGCGACATAACGATGGTTGCTCTCTTTGATCCAATCACCTCGGTAATGTCTTGTTTCTAATAAAGAACGGCTCTGGATACCAGTAAGGTGAAAACAGGAAGGAAAAAGCTCTCGGCATTCTCGTTATGAGTTTTGAGCTCGGATGCAAGGTGACTTCTTTGAAACGCTGAATCTCAGTCTCTGACATGGCGGCCATAATGAAATATGTCCCGACGTTTCTGGCTTCAGCCGGAATGGATGTGCTATACTGTGTGATCAGGACAAAACCAACTCCTCTTTTACCCAATTCGTTCAAACAGTAGACTAGATTTCTTGCCTTCAGCAATCTTGTCTCATCAAGAACAACAAGAAGTTTCAGCTCATTCGTCTCAGCCCAAGTGGACGCATCGTCGTACAGCTGCTGAAGCTCGTCTGTGACGTCAGCTTTTCCTTTAGTGAAGACAACTTTCAACAACTCGTTCTTCTTCAGTCTGTTGGCGAGCGTACCGTGGGGGTCGAAAACCACAACTTTGATGCAGCTGGACAAAGCTTCTTGGATCAATATCAAGGAAAGAAAGGATTTTCCAGTTCTCGTTTTCCCAAATATGATGCAGTGGCCTGTCAGAGTATCAAGAGCGAAGTACACCGGTCTTCGAGTCACCTTCCGCTTAACGATAGACTCTACAACGTAGCCAAGTAGTGCTTTGCATGGTCCAGAAGCGCTCACTTCTTCTGTGGGGATGTGGATCTGCTCCTCGATCGGTTCTTCGGTAGGTAGCTCTAGTGCCGCTGTAAAGAAGTGCTTTAGTGCAATTGCAACGTCTTTGTCTGACTTGAAGCCCGCAACATCTGCTGCTAGAGCTAAGCAGTAGTACTTTCTCATTTCACGAAAAAACGGGTAGAACTCGGGGTTGAAAACTATCACAGGGTCCTTCACATCATCGCAACGAACAAAGTATGTTTTGATGATCTCCATCTTTGCGCTGTACTTGCGACTCTCTATCTCGGTCAAGCAGCTTTGAACGTCGTCCTTTATGTCCGTGTAAACGTAGAGCAAGAGGGCAGCAGCGAACAGGTTCTCTTTGATCAGGAAATACTGCTTTAGATGCTCTTGGGCTTGTGACTCTAAACTCTTCGTAGCCTCAAGAAAGTATCTCGAGTGATCTTCCTCTTCTTTCATCTGTTTGGGCAGCCATTTCGGAAAAGGACCACCGAATACGCCGCTCATTCTCTGCTGCTCTAGGTCAAGCTTCACTGTGTCGGCCTTGTCTTTATGGTACTCGTAGTTCCTCTTTGCCCAGTTTGTCCTCCCCTCTAGCTCTTCCGGAACATCAGGTTCAAGCTTGAATGGAATTTTGCTTGTTGTGACAAGGACTGCTTTGAACATAGGGTTTCGAGAGAGGTGATCTAGAAGACTAGAGACAGCATGCCATTGGATATCCTTCTCAAAACTGAGTCCGAATCTCCGAACAAAACTCTCTTTGTCAGCAACCTCCTTAGCCACTAAACAGGCAACGCCAATATACTTCCCATCTTTCTCAAGGATTCCGATCGCCTTCTCCTCGTTCCAATACCTCTTAATTTCAGGATCGTAAAGAACAAGACCTGCAGGAATGGCATTTCTGGGTTCTTCCAAGTCGTGGTCTCTCTCCCAGCTACCCTTTCCGTACGTTTGTTCATACGACCATCTCTGCCACTTTGCATAATCGTCCATGTATTCATCAGCCATTCATCCACCTCGTCTCAATTGGTAGAGGACGTTCTGACCAACCTCTCTTCTCTCTAACTTGGAGTCAGCCACCAAGCGCTCGAGATACTTGCTCAACGTAGGGGCTGTGGTCTGTAGTGCTTCAAGAATCTGCGTGAAACTAAGCTCGCCTTTTGTTGAGAGTAGCTCTTCTATCTCTTTAGTAAAGTCCCTAAGTTCCTTTGGCTGTATTGGCTTAACTTTGCTTAACTGGTCAACTGCTTGTTTGATGTCTCTAGCAAGCTCAACCATCTTTGAGAGAATGGGTTCAACAATTGCTTGCTGCGAGGTCTTACTCTTTCTGATTTCCTCGATCAGTTCTAGATACTGGTCCTGCTGTAGCCTTACTACGCAGCGAACTCCGATGATTTGCGAATACTCGTGAGTAAATGACTCTGCTTTCCCTTTACTAAACTTAAGTCCTAGTCTTGCAAGCGCCTTGCTCACTCAACCACCTAAACCATCTTGAGGTTGTATTCTCGAAGAAAACGGTACGTTTCGAGTGGGAGAAGCAAACTGCGACATGTATCTCCGAGTTATTTTTTGGTGCAGGCTTCTTGCTGCTCTTTCCTCATCTTTGCTTTCTTTCTCTTCTCTTTCTCTCACTCTCTTCCTCCTAATTCCAGACAAAGAATAGATCACGCAACCATCGCCTCCAGCCATGTTTTTCTGACGCTTGCTAGAAAGCCCAACTTTTCTTTCTATCATCTTCAGAAAGCTTGGATTGATTTCATATCCTATACCGCTTCTCCCAAGCCTCTGTGCAACCATCATCGTAGTTCCACTCCCAAGAAATGGGTCAAGAACAACATCACCTCTTCTAGTGTACATCTTGATTAATCGTTCAACCAATTTGTCGCTAAAGGTTGCTATGTGTCCCATCTTGAACCATGGCCGAGAGCCATAGCTAAAATCGATATACCATACTCCGCTGGACCACTGTTGGCCTATCCATTCCTCTCTGCTGACCTCAGACCTACTCTCGCCTTCAGCCTCATACTTACGGAAGACGAACACGTATGCCCAGTTTGGGTTTACCCTGAATCCTCCATTCAGGCAGCACCTATAGTTCGAGACATGCCAGCATCTCTTAATCTTGCACTTCCACCAGATAATTCTGGTAAACAACTCAAATCCAGCATCCTCAACGGACCTGACCATGTCACCGCACAGGCAGATCTCTCTTGGATGGCCGTAGACCCTTGAACCAACTGCTATATCTTCAAACACGCATGCAAGCTTACAGTTCGGCTTCAACGCGCGAAAGCACTCTTTCCAAACTTTACTGAGCTGAGCAAAGAATTCGTCCTTATCCTTGATGTTGGCAAGATCATCAGGCAGGTTGCTATACTTCTTGAGGCTCCAGTACGGTGGACTCGTTACGATTAGATGAACGCTTCTATCCGGAACTGCTCGCATACTCCTTGCATCTGCGATCACAACTTTGTAGAATTGCTTGTCTTCCACTCCCTCACCTAAGTGCAGCGATTCTTTCTTGTTGGCGAAACATTATCCGCGGCCATTTGCTAGGCCTTCGATCATTCGGATAGATCATTGTCATCCCAGACCTCGACCACGGAGCCGCACTTTCTGCAGATTGGCAGGTCATCAGTCCAATCAAATGCCCAAGCATTCTCGCCAGAGTCACTCCTGTACTCCCTGCATTTCGGGCAGTAACCTCTCATGATTCAACCTCAGATCCCTACCAACTTTCTTTTCACAGATTTCAGATGCTTCTTGCAGTAGTACGTCCTGACTCCGGCCATACTCAAGCAACCGACAGCCTCCTTGTTGCAGCCCGCGTACTCGCAGTACTTCATGACACAAGTTGTGAAAACTATCAACAAATGGTTGGCTGTGGTTTTGCTGAAGAAATTGCGGGTAAAGCTTAAGCCATCTGAACGCCAAATTTCTAACGAAATTCTGTGAGCGCATGAGTAACCTAGGGCTAGAGGTTTTCACTGAGGAATATCTGCCAGAGGTGGTCATCGATAGGGAAGAGGAGCAGCACTTCATTGCAAGCTATTTGAGAGATTTGCTCAAAGGAATTCGAAAGGTTCTGTACATTCACGGAGCTCCCGGAGTTGGAAAGACTACTGTCGCAAAGCACATCGCAAACCAGTTCGAGGATGCGCACAACAATGCAACTTGCATTTACTTGAGCTCTCCTTCTCTGACGCCGAATCTTGCGCTAAAGAAAGTCCATGAAGCAATCTGCGGAGAGGACCGCAGAAAGCTACCTTCTTCTGTAATGGTCCATCAAATCGTTGACAAACTGCTCACCAAACAACATGTTCTGGTCGTGATCTTGGATAATTTCGACAAGATGCGCAACGTTGAGGATTTGCTCTGGCAGTTGGAGGACCTGTTCGAAAGCCTGCCTCGAATGGGGTTAGTGCTGATTTCGACAAGTGAGCATGAGCTGAGAGATCTCATAAGCAACAGGCTTTACGGCAGGCTCCCGCTCGAAAGATACGAGTTCGAGCCTTATTCTGCAAGAAGACTTCATGACATCCTAGCCAGCAGACTGCAAGCTCTTGGAAGGAGGGTAGCTCAGGACGAGGCTATCTGGAAACTGTCACACTTTGTCGCCAAGCATGGAGGAAGTGCAAGATACCTCATTAGGATCTTTGTAGACAGTATTGATGCTGCTCAATCTTCAGGAAAGACGGTGCTAACGCTAGATGTGGTACAGAGCACACTCTCCAGAGAAGAAGCTAGGATGAAGAAGGAGCAAATCGAGGAGCTAAGAGAACACGCGCCGAGAATGTTCGAGGTTCTTAGGTGTATTGCGGAAATGACTCAGAGTGGAGAACTGGTTGACACAGGAAAGCTTCTGGAATCAATTGGGAGGAAAGGGCTAGCAGTCAGCGGAAGGGCTGTTGACTACTATCTCAATAACATGGAGAGCAGAGGGCTCATCAAACTGACTAAGATGAGGAAGAACAGAGGCATCACACGAAGAATAGTAATGAATGTTGATCAGACAATCGCTGCTAAGTGCCTCTTCTCAAGATAGGCACGAGAGTAACCATTGGGAAAGCTTCACCTACATGCTGAAAGATAAGTTCCTGAACTGCTTGTTGATGTAGCAGGTGGAATCTTGGCAACAGATACATTTGAGCTTGAGAGGACTTTCAGCAAGCTGGTAAATGTTCTCGAAGCGCTGGACCAGCGTCTAAAGAGGATAGAGGATACTCTTAGGAGCTAATCCTTCTTTCCAGCTCCTCCAGTCTTTTCTGAAGATGCCTAAGAGCTTCTGAATTCTCAGCCGTATACCCCAATGGTCGTGAACATTCTGAGCAGAACACGCTGTAAGGCGAGTTGGGAGCCTTACAATTCCAGCAGGTGGTCGGCTGCAGAATTTGATGGCTTTCACTTCCTTCTCTTCTTATGCCATGCATTCCCAGGATTTTCTTATCAAGATCCCGCATGGCTAGGTGCACGTATGGTGCAGCACTCTCAGCTCTCTTCCAGCCAAAGAAAAGTTTCATCTCATGCTCGGTCAAATCGCGTGCGTATCTCGTCGCAACTGTGTGTCTGAACAAATGTGGATTGTACCGCTTCCCTAGGATTTTCTGTGTCAAGTTTGTAACGAGACGATAGATCCCCAACTCGCCCAGTGGCACTCTTTCTTTCTCACTCAGCAAAAGAGTTGCGTTGCCATCATCCTTGCATGGATGCTGATTCACGTAGGTTGCAAGGTCAGGTTTGGACAGGAAAACTCTAAGCGGTCTTGATCCAGTCTTGCCGTGCAGATGAACTATGAAAGAGTACTCATCTTGGACTATGTCTTTGAGCCTTAGATTTGCTAGTTCACCTTCGCGTGCCCCAGTCTCGTAGAGCAACTCAATCACTAGGCGCTCAAGCAAGCTTGGAGCCTTGGCAATGAGTTGTCTGATTTCATCCTCTGGTATCGTTGGCTTCTGCGTTTGCGCTTTTCTAGAAGGCGTTTTGAGCATGTTTGCCAGTTGATTGCCGTAGCTTGCAAAGAACTTCTTCAGAGTTACAATGTGATATTCTATCGCCCTGTCTGAAAGCTTCTTCTTTCGGCCGCTTAGCCGCGTAGACACTTCGCCCTTCTTCAACCTATCAAGGATATCAACGATCTCATCGAAACATAGTTCTGTCACATGCTTGTTGTAGAGAGACCTCGCTGCCCTGCTAAACTCGAGAAGGCGTTGGAGATAGTTCTTTCTCGTGTTAAGGGAAAGGTTGTCAAGAGAGTTGAGCTTGTCGAATCTATCCACCTCAGCCAAGTTGAGCTCTTTAAGAGCTTTCGCTATCTGACCTTCCAAATACCTCACTTGATCCAACACATCTATTCCTGACAGGCGTCAACCCTATAGGCATCAACCGACCTGTCATACCTACAGGATGATGTGGACTGACCTGCACGGAAGGGCTCTGCCCGATGTCGTGATGCATCTCCACTGACTCACTTTCGCTATCTCCGGCACTTGGTTTTGCCACAGGCTTGGCCTTGCAACGGAAAGATTACTTGATTTCGCTCTTACCCCAAGTTCCTTCTCGCCAACCAAGAGAGCTTCTTTTCAGAACATCTGCCTTTCTTGTCTCTCCCGGTATCCTTCGACGCTTCTTCCTTGTCCCTTTCGAACGTTACGTTCCCGAAGGCGATGCCAGGAATGATCATGCCTTGACCTAGAAAGGAGACGTTTTCGAGCACTCTTGCTCTCGCAATGAAGGCGTATTAGGCCGCGGAATTCAGCACAACATCAACTAGGAACTCGGTTTTCGCGCTCGGCGAGACTACCGAAGATGCTAAGGATCTGCCCGATGCGTTTCAACAGTTCGCTCCGATGACTTGGCCGCCTATTCAACTTCACATGCTAAGTTGCGCATTCCTAGAGCAGGAATTGATGCCGAAGTCATCATGCATTCGTCAGATAATAAATCCAAAGGCCTCTGCGAACTGAGAGATTTTTCTGAACTCCTTGAGGAATTCTATTCCCTTATCCGTAAGTGAATAGGCTATTTTGTCGCTGACTCCAATTTCTTCTATGAGGCCTCGCTCTTTCAGTTGAGTAAGATATTTTACGAGTCGGTCATGTGACAGATTCGCTCCGTAGAGGATATGAGTTGGCTTCGCATTTCCCTTCTCCCTCTCGATTACGTGGAGTATATCCGCGTAGATCCTTATCTGTGATCGATACTTAGATGGTTTCTCCGTCATCTGATCCTAGTCACTCTCACGAGCATTGTGAGAAGAGCAACAAATCCCAAAAGTTGGCTCACATGAGCAATCACGAAGAATAGCCTAATGATCGGTGGAAGGATGAAGAACATGTGGCTTACAGCCAGAAGAACGAACCCAATCAAGACAAGGAGCGAGTTTCGTTCCTTCTTGACACTATAATTCATCGCAGCTTGAGCCGCTATGTAGGCGACTAGAAAGAATACGACTATCTCTAGGAATGGATTATACTCCAAGACCATCGCTGAGAGCGTTGTCCCGGCCATGAAACTTCTGGTTTGTCTCAGGTAGGCAAATAGCAACAGAGCGTATGCGACAATCTCCGATGTGATTCGGAGAAGATAGCTAATCGTCATGATTGGCGAGAGCCCGCGAAAAGCAAGCACAGGTATTGTAACCATACCGTCAATGAGCAACCCGACTCCAAGCAGAACGAAGCTGAAATGCAGAAAGAACAATGTCCTCTCCCTGACCAGTCTATAACTCTTAAGCGCGTAGTAGCCTATCGCGAAGGCTATGGTTGCGTCTACGATCTGCATCACTGAATCGAATCCAACGAACCATTGGGGAGCTAACAACATGCCATCCTCTAGTCTGCAATATATTCATGTCATCTATCAGATTTTCGTATGAATCGTCCAGATCGATCTTTGCCACGGCCACGGCAAGCATGAAAAGCCAGATCGCCCTATACTCACTATAGGTGTTTGATTTGTCCTCGCACTGGCCTCTGAAAGAGACGATTCAATGTGTTCCCAACTTCAGCACCTCTGATCCGAAAGTGGTGAAGGAAATAATCGGCGAAATAGAGAGGGTTCCCTTAAGCTATCTTCTCGATCATTCATTTGATGATTATTACAACAGGCTTGTGGTTACCATTGTCGGAGCGAAGGAGTCCGTGGTCCGAGCTGTTCTGAACGCCAGCACCAAGGCAATTCAGCTGATCGATATGAATAGGCATAAAGGCCAGCATCCTAGGCTAGGCGCTGTTGACGTGGTTCCTTTCGTTCCAATCGAGAACGCGACAATGAACGATTGCATATCTCTCTCGAGAGAGTACGGAAGGGCTCTGGCGGAAGAGTTGGGGGTGCCCGTTTATCTCTATGGGGAGGCGGCCTCGTCTCCGGAGCGTCAGGATATAGACTGGATAAGGCAAGGTGAGTACGAAAATCTGAGCGAAATGATTCGAAGGCCCGAGAGAAAACCAGACTATGGCCCGGCAAAGCCTCACCCAACGGCCGGAGCAACGATAACAGGCGCGCGCAGTGTAATGGTTGGTTTCAACGTGAATCTAGGAACGGCAGATCTGGAAATTGGCAAAAGGATTGCAAGGGCGCTTCACGGAAAGAAAGGTGGTCTAGCCTTTGTCAGAGCCATGGCTGCAGAGATCCCTCAAAGGAAAGAAACCCAAATTGGAATGAGTATCTATAGCTTCGAAAGCACTCCTCTTCATCGGGTTTTTGAGTTCATCAAGGTTGAGGCGGATAGATACAATGTTCCGATCACTGGATCAGAGATAAATGGGGTGGTCCCTGTCAAAGCTGTAATCGACGCTGCGAGCTTCTACCTGCGGCTGAGCAACCTAACGGACACCAAGATTCTGGAAACTGCCATTACAAAGGCGATAAAGACCAAACGTTGGTGAGGGAATGCCTCTGAGTGGAAATCGTGTTGATATCCTCTTGGAAAATGCCAGTCAAATACTGACATTCTCAGAGCAGCCTCCGCAGGATCGCATGATAGTAGCAAACGGAGCAGTCGCAATCAATCATGGAGAAATCGTCGAGGTGGGAAAGACTGAAGAGCTTGGAAGGAGATACGAAGGCAGTGAAACTGTTAATGCAACTGGACAGATAGTGACTCCCGGGTTAATCGACTGCCATACTCACCTTGTATTTGCGGGCTCTCGTGAGCGAGAACTTGACATGAGGATCGCTGGTGTCAGCTACATGGACATATTGAAGTCTGGTGGCGGCATCCTCAAGACTATGTACGACACAAGGGCAAGCCCGAGAGAAAAACTTGTAGAGCAGGGTAAAGGAGTGCTAGACAAGATGATGCTTCATGGCACGACAACTGTGGAAGCGAAGAGCGGGTACGGGCTGACAGTTGATGACGAGCTGAAGATACTTTATGCGGCCAGAGATCTTGACAAGCAGCATCCAGTTGATGTCGTTCCAACTTTCATGGGTGCCCATGCTGTTCCTCCGGAATACAAGGACGCACCGGACGAATACGTCAAGCTGGTTACGACGGAGATGATTCCGCGAGTCGCGAGAAACGGGCTAGCTCAGTTCTGTGATGTTTTCTGCGATGAAGGAGTCTTTTCCGTGGAACAAGCAAGAAGAATCTTACTCACAGGCCTCGAATATGGTCTTCTTCCAAAGATCCACGCTGACGAGTTCACCAACATTGGCGCATCAAGGCTAGCGGCCGAGCTGGGTGCTGTTTCGGCTGAGCACCTGTTGCATTCTAGCCGTGACGACCTGATTCGGTTGGCGAGAGCTGATGTTATTCCAGTATTTCTACCAGCAGCGAATTTGACGCTCACGGAGAACCGTTTTGCAGACGCCAAAGTTATCTTAGAGAACGAATTGCCTTTTGCGCTGGCATCTGACTTTAACCCTAGTTGCCCAACTGAAAGTCTACAGTTCGTCTTGGCTCTTTCGTGCTATGGAATGAAGGTTCCCGTGGTTGAGGCGTTGCGGGCGTTAACATTGACGGCAGCGAAAGCTCTCAGAAGAGATCGAGAATTAGGATCAATCGAGCACGGGAAGATAGCCGATCTCGTCGTCTTCAACGCTTCAGACTATCGGTTCCTATTACGGCACTTGGGTGTAAACCTAGTCTCGAAAGTTATCAAGAATGGCATTCTCGTCGTTGACGATGGGAAAATAGTGAAAACAAAATATGGAGGCTGAAGCGAAGCAGGCGAACTTCATCCGAGCGACGGGATACTGCCTAGCGTGGCATGAATCAGAGAAACGAGATCCCCTGACCATTTCTGCTCGCGCTTCGTGGGCGTGCGTAGAATCCTCGGGCAGTCCGTTAAATCTATCGAAGCTACCTTATTGATATGGTTTGGTCGCAACTGTAGCCCTAGGCTCTAAATGATGGGTGGGTTTTCTCGTCTGGTTCGAAGACAATAGCGAAGCCTTATTATTCACAGTTCTATTGGACCTACATTGAGGAGTCTTGCTCGAATCAAAAAGGATGGCACGCTGCATCACGGGTTCTGAGTTGCATTGCAAGAACTGGCAGATCGAAGGCGCTCTCAGAATGCTTCACAATGTCCTAGACCCAGAGGTTGCCAAGGATCCGGAGAACCTGATTGTTTACGGGGGCACGGGGAAGGCCGCTAGAAACTGGGAGTGTTTCGATGCAATCGTAGACTCGCTTGTCGGTCTTGAGGAAGATGAAACCTTGCTCGTTCAAAGCGGAAAGCCGGTCGGAATATTCATGACAAATCGTTGGGCTCCGAGGATACTTATCGCCAACAGTCTGATCGTTCCAAAATGGGCGAGTTGGGACTACTTCTTTGAGCTCGAGCAGAAGGGGCTGATAATGTTTGGCCAGATGACCGCAGGTTCATGGGCCTACATTGGAACTCAGGGAATTCTTCAAGGCACATATGAAACTCTTGCAGCCGTCGCAAGGGAACACTTCGATGGAACGCTCAAGGGTAGACTTGTTCTTACAGCGGGGCTCGGGGAGATGGGTGGAGCTCAACCTCTGGCGGTCACAATGAACGAAGGGGTTGCTCTAGTCGTTGAGATCGACAAGAGAGCCATAGAACGTCGGATACGACATGGCTACTTGGAGACATGGACAGAAAGCCTCGACGAGGCGGTGGATATGGCACGCCAAGCGCAGGAAGAAGGAGTCCCTAAGAGTATTGGACTGTTGGCAAACGCAGCTGAGGTTCATCCTGAACTCCTGAAGAGAGAGGTAATTCCCGACGTCCTCACGGACCAGACATCTGCCCACGATCCACTTAACGGATACTATCCGGCTGGTCTCCTAATGGAAGAGGTGAACGACCTCAGACAGCGGAATCCTCAGCAGTACGTCAAGAGGGCAAGAGAGAGCATGCGAAAGCAAGTCGAAGCAATGGTCTCAATGATGGAAAAAGGCGCCGTCACCTTCGAGTATGGAAACAACCTTAGACAGCAGGCAAGAGAGGCTGGCTGTGGCAACGCCTTCGCATTTCCCGGCTTTGTCCAAAGGTACATAAGGCCAATGTTCTGCGAAGGGAGAGGGCCATTCAGATGGGCGTCACTTGTGGGAAATTCTGACGACATATACAGGCTTGACGACGTCATCCTGAAAGAGTTCTCTCAGAATAGGGAGCTATGTCGCTGGATCAAGAAGGCACGCAGTCAAGTGAAGTTTCAGGGCCTGCCTGCTCGAGTTTGCTGGCTCGGGTTCGGGGAGAGGGCGAGATTCGGTCTGATAATAAACGAGATGGTGCGAAGCAGGGAACTTGCAGGGCCAATATGGATCGGTCGAGACCATCTGGACGGAGGAAGCGTCGCATCCCCCAACCGCGAAACAGAAGGGATGTTGGACGGAAGTGACGCCATAGCGGACTGGCCTATTCTGAACGCGCTTCTAAACGCTGTGGCAGGTGCGACTTGGGTCTCGGTTCATCATGGTGGTGGAGTGGGAATAGGATACAGTATCCATGCGGGAATGTGCCTTGTCGCAGACGGCACGGCGGAGGCAGATGACCGAATAGGCAAGGTTCTGACCACCGACCCCGGAACCGCGATAATTCGACATGTTGACGCCGGATACAGAGAAGCGGAGGCTGTCGCTCGAGAGAAAGGGCTGAAGATACCCTGGCTGAAGAGAAAGAAGTCAACTTAAGCAACAGGCCTTTCCGCCGTCGTTTTCCCAGCTTTTTGACGCTGTTTCTGTGAAGCATTTATTTGCACAGTTACCAAGCTACACCTGAATGTTTCGTAAGGTGTCATGCTATGAGTAGAATCTTGCTTGATGGCGAAAGTCTAACTCTCGAACAGGTCGTCGAGGTTGCGAGGAATAGGGTGGAAGTTAGGCTTTCGCCGTCGGCACGGGCAAAGGTCGAGGCTTCACGAGCGATAGTGGAAAACTTGCTCAAGGAGCGAAAGCCGGTCTATGGGGTTACGACAGGGTTCGGTGCTCTCTCTGGAACACGTATCTCACCCGAGGACGCGATGGAGCTACAGAGAAACCTCATTCGAAGCCATTCAGCGGGGGTCGGTCCCCCCTCGGAAACAGAAATTGTGAGAGCGATGATGTTGTTGCGGGCGAACACACTAGCCAAGGGATATTCAGGGATCAGGTTGGAAACCTTGGAGACGCTGGTCGAGATGATCAACCGATGTGTCCATCCAGTCATTCCTGAGAAGGGTTCAGTGGGAGCGAGCGGCGATCTTGCGCCGTTGGCACACATGACCGCTGTCTTGATGGGGGAGGGAACGGCAGAGCACCGTGGAACGATAGTGGCAGGCCGAGAAGCCATGAAAAACGCGGGACTAGATCCCATCGAACTTACAGCGAAGGAAGGTCTCGCTCTTATCAACGGGACCCAATTCTCTACCGCGATCGCGGCACTCGCCCTGTATGACAGCGAGAGACTCTTGGCGAACGCGGAGATAGCTAGCGCAATGACCTTTGAGTCATTGCACGGCCACCCAGAGGCTCTCGATGAAAGGCTGTATAGAGCGAGGCCCCATCAGGGGCAAATCACCACCGCAAGGAACCTGAGAAAGGTGCTTTCAGGCAGTCAGCTGGTCTCCGAAGCACTTGGTCGCGAAGGCAAGGGAATACATGACCCATACTCCATCAGATGTATGCCCCAAGTTGCCGGAGCTGCCCGAGACGTCCTAACATACGTCCGAAAGGTGCTCCTAACGGAGATCAATTCGGCCACAGATAATCCACTTATATTTGCTGAGGACGGGGCTTGCATTTCGGGCGGCAACTTTCATGGACAGCCAATCGCCATCGCATCGGACATTCTTGGAATTGCTTTGGCTTCAATAGGAAACATTTCGGAGAGAAGAATCGCCAGACTTATGGATCCCAGGTTAAGTGAAGGGCTCACGCCCTTTCTCATCGCCAAAACAGGGAGAGAAGCTCTCAATTCGGGGTTCATGATGACGCAGGCCGTTGCAGCCTCACTGGCTTCGGAGAATAAGGTTCTCACTCATCCTGCAAGCGTTGACTCACTTCCGACATCAGCTGACTTCGAGGACTTTGTTAGTATGAGCGCTTCAGCTGCAAGAAAGTCCAGAGAGATTCTTAGAAATGTAGAGCAAATAGTTGCAATTGAGTTTCTCTGCGCAAGCCAGGCTCTCGATCTGAGGGGTACGGATAGGCTAGGTAGGGGAACTCGGGTTGCCTATGAAAAAATTAGAAGCAAGATTCCGCCTTTAGCGGAAGATCGGGAAATGTCAGCGGACATCGAGGAAGTTGTGTCAATGATCAGAAGCGGCGAGATTCTCGGTGCAGTTGAGGATAGTGTAGGGAAATTCTAGGTTAAGGGAGTGAGGGTTCTGCAGAGCATGCCTTCAATAGGATTAATTAGACAGAGAAAGCTTGAGATTTATGGTCGATTCTACTTTGTATTAGTTACCTCGAACATTCTTTCCAAAGGTGCCTTCGCTTTCCGAGCAATGTCTCGTGGAACTTCAACTCTGTAGCGGTCTTCTTTAAGCGCCAGATAGATTCTTTGGAGCGTGTTCAACTTCATGTTTACGCACCAAGCTCCTTCATAGGCTGGTATGAAGATCTTCTTCGGATTCTCTCTCTCAAGCCGATGTAGAATTCCCAGTTCTGTAGCCACTATGAATTTGTCTGCATCTGAGTTTCTCGCATGCATGCACATTTGCGAGGTGGATCCTATGAAATCCGCAACGCTTTGCACTTCAGGGGTACATTCAGGATGTGCCATCACCACTGCTTGCGGGTTTTCATCCTTTAAGAGCAAAACGTCCTCCTTCAGAAAGAGCACGTGAGTCTGACAGAATCCTCTCTCCGGGATCGGGATCACGTTCTTTCCAGTTTTCTGTTGCACATACCATGCAAGGTTGGCGTCCGGCCCGAAGATCACCGTGTCAGAATCGAGTGATTGAACGACTTTGACAGAGTTGGCTGAGGTGCAGCATACGTCACATTCAGTCTTTGTTTCTGCATGAGTGTTGACGTAGAGAACTATCGGTATTCTTGGATACTTCTCTTTCCATAGGCGTATCTGGAACGCTGGAAGCATCGCGGCCATTGGGCATCTCGCTCCTGGGCTGGGCATGAGCACTTTCTTTTCAGGGTTAAGTATAACAGCTGTTTCAGCCATGAAGTCGACGGAGCAGTGAACGATGACCTGGGCTTCTGGCTCTTCGATAGCCTTCTTGGCAAGGCCGACACTGTCGTTGACGTAGTCCGCTATGTCTTGGATTTCTGGTCTCTGATAATTGTGGGCTAGGATGAGCGCTTTTCTCTCTTTCTTGAGTTTCAAGATTTTTTCGACTAGGTCTTGATCGACTTTTGCTGCTTGAGGCATCGTTGTCGTCGCTCTCGACATTCGCGGCTCTCGGCTACAGTCTAATTTGTCTAGGTTATGCGTTTCGGTCGGAGAAAATGTGGCCCCATTTGTGGCCCTACCCCCTGCTACAGTCCAATTGGTCTGGGTTATGCGTTTCCGTCGTTGTTGCCGTGGTGTTTCATCTGGGTCAATGCATAACCCAGCATTCTGACTGGTGGCGGATAGACCGTCTACGATATGAAGAATGAGACGGCAACGGGATTCTAGCCATATCTATCCTAGGTACAGGGTTCAGCCCAGATCCCAAACAGTGCCATCTCTCAAAGAGTAGCTGCAACCTGGCTAATACGTAGTGGAATTTCGTCCTTGGGAGGAGGCCGCTAGATATGCCTCTTACATCTGGGGCAGTACCAGCCTCGAATGTGGGGCACGTAAAGCAGGATGGATCCGCATTGGGGACAGAGCGCCACTCTTCTGGGGGGCTTTGGCACAACTGTAGTTGAGAGTCCTGCCGCCAGCAAGATCGCGGCAACAGCTACACTAACCACTAGGGAGATGATGATCCACATTCCAAACGGAGGCGATGGAGGTTGTTCGACATTGAAACGTGTCAAAGGCGAGCTTGCCGATGTGTGGGTTTCATCCCCCTCCCATGATGCCGTCACATTCCACGATCCCACTTCTTGAGGCGTGAAGATTGTGTCGTTGTATAGTCCTCCGCTAGCTGTTAGGATATATCTCACTATCGGTGCGCCAGTCGGCTTTCGATAAGTGAGTGTCACATTTGCTCCTTCAAGGGCTGGAATGATGTAGCCATATGTTGCCAGATCCATCCCTAGCCTTATTCTGGAACGCGTAACGACGCAGGAGATTTGTGTTCGGATCTTCGTCACGAGTAGATTGATGGGAAGGGAATACAAACCCGGAAACGAGTCGCTCGGATAGACGTAAGCCCTCACGTTATACTCCCCTACCGCGTCAGGTGTCCATGCATATGTGTAGATGCCTGAAGCCTCCGTCAGTGTCGTGGTTAGGTTGTTCCAATCCAAGTCACCTGTTCTTCTCACTTGGATTGTTACGGGTGCTGAGCGCGGAGGGTCTATGAGTACTCTCACAGTAACACTGGATCCGACTTCTACTTGGGGGGAGCTAAGGGTGCATAAGATAGTTGGAGTGGGCGGTGGAGGCGCTGGCGGAGTGTTTGAAGCTCCTTTCGTGGCGGGTTGCAGCTTCCAGTCGAGCATCGAATTGGTATCAACACCATTAGGAACTCTTGCCCAAGCCTTATCGTCCTTAACTGGCTTACTCAGTGATGGCGTTCTATCAATCTCTGTTCTGAAGCGGTCAAGCAGGATGACCGTGTCTCCAGAGGGCAAGATGATGGCTTCGGGCAGGTCGACGACGAAGTATCCTCTAGGTGCTATCGAGGCTCCGCCAGGAAGTGTGTAGGCCTCAGCTGAGTTAGCGGACACGCCAAGCTCCTGAGTTTCCCTTCCTGTTTCTCTTTCTCTTCCCTCCTCCACCGATTGCGTCGTGATCTTCCAGAACGAGATATCATACTGTAGATCCGTCGGATTGAATAGTTCGACCCATTGGGATCCGGACGGTGGGTTAGAGTCGAACTCGTTTATCACTATGTGCGTCGTTTCGGCAGCTCCGGATGAGACAACTCCGTAATTCGGGAATGCCAAAGGCACGAGAATCAGCAATTGCACCAGCAAAACTGCGAATCTTTTCATCGACCGCACCATGGTGTAGTTGATGGTAGAACGTTTATAACGACTATGCAATTCAACTGCTCATTCAGCTTCCGGAAGAACGGAAGTTCTTGATGTTAGCGTGGCAACGGGGGCCTGTCGGCTCCACTTTCACTTGGCTAGCTCGATTATTTCAAGTGCCCGCACAGCGTCGCTTATGCTTGGGGATGGAGGTCTACCCCTTGCCAAGCAGTCTGCGAAGTATCTCAACTCCTCCTCTAGAGGAGGAGTCCATATGACAGGTACCTCCGTTTCATTCTGGAACAGTCTCCATTGGTTTCCTTCGAAGTGGGCGAACAAAGTCCTATCATCAAATGTCGCTACCCATCGACGTATCTTTGGACCCAAACAATCAGATATCACGAGGGCTTCTGTTTCTTCGAAGGAAAGCTCAAGTTCACCGAAGTGGAAGCTTCTGCTGGAACGGATCGACACTGAGTTGGGTTCACCAAGCATCCAACGCAGAAGATCGACGTCGTGAATAGCAAGGTCCTTTAGGACCCCGGTCTGCCTTGCTATGAGGGTTGGAGCTCCTGAACGTTGACAGAATATGGTTCGCGGTTTTCCAATTTCCTCGAAGATTGAGTTGAGTTTCCTAAATATGGGATTGAATCGTTCGATGAAGCCAACCATCGACAGGCATCTCGAATTGTTTCGGGCTAGGCTTGCTAGGCGCCTAGCCTCGTCGACGTTTGTGGCAACAGGTTTTTCCAAGAAGACGTGCCTCCCCGCCTCAATCGCTTGAGTTCCCACCTCTGCCAGACTCTGAGCGGGAACAACTACGTCAAGAGCCTCAGCGCTCTGGATAAGTTCCCTCAAGCTGCCGAAGAAGGTTTTCTCCTTGTATACCGGGTCATAGATCCCAACAATCTCAATGCCTGAAATCTTCTTCCAAGACTCGAAGTGTCTTTTTCCCCAACTGCCGAACCCTGCAATCCCCACCTTGATAGCCACTTCGTTACCCTCTACAGTTGGAACCTGTCGGGATCAAATCGCTGATGCCAACGCATAATCTTTCCTTTTTCTTGCATATTCACTATCTCGGAATTTTTTCCTAGTCAGCTGTCAACCCTTCTTACATCTATCTTTTCGGAAGCTACCTCTATCCGCCATGTGAGACAGGAACCAATGTAACCGCATCACTACTTGTGATTGGCGTCTCCAATCCTTGGAGGACGCTGATGTCTCTATCATTGACGAGAAACATGATGTTTGGTCCAATGGTCTTGGAGCTAGGATCAATTACAGCCCGTTCAAATTCCGTGCTGGCAACTTTACGACAAAGCTCCAAGATCGCTTCGGACACAGTCAATGCTCTTCTGCTCGGTTCAAGATATATCTCCGATTTTCCTGCAAGCCCTTTCAATACACCGATCAATCTCACCTTGATAGCCAACGCGCCACATCCTTATTTGAATAGGAACACTTGCTCCTCATATCTTCTGTTCTCGATCAGTGAACCGGGATCAAGCCTCTCCAGAGGCCGCTTTTTGAGGCTCTCTATCAGCTGCCTGTTTGCTTGTCGGAGTTCTATGCGTTGGCTTCGGAGAATTTCAATGGGAACGTCGATACCAAGTGGCCTAGCTGGTATTATATGCCGGGTTGCCTTGTGAGGTAAGAGATCGTTTCTCAATCCGAATTTTCTAACATCTTGTTTCGTTATTGGCGGAGGACCGAGAATTAGCGAGGTAGTTTCTGCCTCCAGTCTCTTTAATGCGTCATTCTCAGTTTCATAGTTCACCTCGTAGCCAAGGTTCTTTGCCATACGCTCGATGGTCACCACAAGTTGGAAGTTCTGCTTTAGATCGTTCCCCCTGCTTTCTATGATGAGGCATTTTTCTTTATTTGCGATGAAGGCCGCCGCGGCGCCCGTTTCCAAGCTCGTTCTCGCCTCTTGAATATTTGACTCTCTGGTTCCGATGTTCCAACGCGTCAGCTCTTCGGTGAGGCTTCGTCCGTTTCCCTTGCTGAAGGCGCGATACCAGGTCTCGACTCTTATCGAAGGGTTCTCGTAGTCTACAAGGCAGACTGGAATCCTGACGCATCCGATCGCTCTTAGGGCAGCGGCTCGATGCATCCCATCAAGGACCACGATTGTTTCTTCGTCGACTATTACGGGATGTCTCAGGACGCTGTCTTTCAGAACGTCTGCTGCGAGTTTCTGAACAAGCTCAGGAATCGTTTCCTCATGCAAGTGAATGTTTCCAATATCGACGATGGCTATCTTGAGATCTAACTTCTCGGATTCGATCTTGAAGGTCTCCAAGTCTCAGTCTAGCTCCAATTCGATGTTCTTGTGGGATGTTATCTCCTCTATTATGGTTGAAGCGCCGTGAAGGGCCTCTCTCGTGACCTTAAGAATCAATTCTTTGGTCCACGGTATCTGGGGCTCTGAAAGGATCTTAGCGACTGAGGCAAGGGTTGAGAGAAGTCCTAGTCTGGGATCCTGACTGGCGGCCTGACTTTGGATCGCGTCGGTGACCAACAGTTCGAGATACTCGGGAGACCCGAAGGCGTGTTGGAGAGCTAGCTGTGCCTTTCTAATCGCTATCGCCATGAACGATCTACTCTGGTCTTCCCTTTGACTTTCCTTGCCATTGTGATACTCAGCGAACGCCTCTCTTAGATATCGAATCGCCCAAGTTCTGTTGTAGTCATTGATCACACTCATCTCGATCAACTCGCCTAGATCCGTGCTACGCTGTGCGGTTGCAGAAAAATGTTTGGAAAAGTCTGATGCTATGGAGAAAGTGATGTAATATGATAAGGGGCGGTCTCGAGACGAGGAGGGGCTATTCTTTTTCGATTTCTTCCGGGGGAACTGGAGTCTCTGCCAAAGTGCCTGACAACCTTTGATTCTCGACTATTCTGAGCCTTGTCACATATCCTGCGATTCTGTTCCTAACTCGCTTCGTTTTGGAGTTCACTAGCTCATCGACAGCTTTCTTGTTCTCTTCATAATCCGTAGAGAATCTCTGAGGGCTGGTTTGAAGTAGCTCTCTCGCTATTTTCTTGATCATTTCAGTTCTAACCCTTCCCAATTCCTTTCCACCGGAATCAGAGGATTCTCCAGACTCCCGTTGCATAGAATTAAGCATTTGTCTTTTCGCTGGTTGCAAGGCGACTTTCTAGGAATGACCCTCTTTTGAGTGCAATAGGTGTTGATTGTAAAATAGCGGGCGTAATTCTTGCTTCTTCGTACTTTTCAGGGCTGTTCTGCCTAGGGAAGACAAATTTATATGCCATTTGGGGAGAAAACCTTCAAGTGTGGTTAGGGCCCATGGCTGCTGGAGAATTGTCGATCGCCGCGGTGCACAGGCTAATCGAGAAGGCAGGGGCGGAGAGAGTTGGTGATGACGCGGCGGAGGAGCTACGGAGAATCCTAGAGGAGCTCGCTGAACGCGTTGGAAAGAAAGCTAAAGACTTGGCGTCGCATGCAGGAAGAAAAACCGTCAAGGCAGAAGACATTCGACTAGCGGTCAAAGAGATAATCCGTGAGTGATTGGTTATCTGTCATAGCCTTCTACTAGACGCCTAGATGAGGCGAAACTTCTACCGAACGCTTCTCCATGTTTTCAACAGATAGCCAGAAACTGTCTGGTCTCTCAGAGTTCCTCGTTTTCCTCAGTAGAGTCGAAGCGTCGAGGATTCTGATGATAGGAGCTCTTCGAGCCAGCATTTTCCGCCTCGCATGATTGCAGAGCATTGTATCGCAACAAAAGAAACAGTTTAACTATCTTTTTGGTGAAGTACTGGAATGTGCTCCGGTCGTCTAGCCCGGTCAAGGATCGTGGCCTCTCGGGCTGGCGGGGACAGCCATGGACGCGGGTTCAAAATGGTTGAACGCCATGAAAATCCCGCCCGGAGCATCACTTTTCGTTAGGACAGATGAAAAGGAAAAGTCATTTGAGTTCGCTATCCTCAACGCCATCAGAAGGATGGAGAAAGTTAGGAAAGTGAAGCTTCCAGTCAAGGCATCGTTCTCAGGAATAAAGGTAAAACATCATAGAGTAGGATTCCGTTGTTTCGTTAGGAATAACTGTTTCTCTCCTATACACTGGAATCAAGGATCAGAACAATAGTCAAAGAAGAGGTTGGGCATCTGGAGAAGGTCGTAGAGGCTTGATTCTCAGCTGTTGACAGAAGATTCGAATCATTCCTTTTCTTTCTTTGCCAAGAATACGTTGCACTTCGCTCTACGGCATGTGCCTTCCACTAGCAGATGTCCTAGTCACGTCTACCATAACTCCGGTCTCTTACTGTATCTAACGCTGTTCTGTGGATCGAAGCCAAATCTCCAATGGCCTTTATGCGCATTCAATATCACCACTTCTAGCTCGCCTATGACCACGTCGCTTAGCAGTATTTCTCTTTCTGTCGGCGATATGGCTACGTCAGTAGTCAGTTCCTTTGATGCTACGTCATCGCCGATTATCTGTAGTGTAATCGCCTCCCTAATCATATGGAATCTTGCTGGTCCGCCGGCTGTGTCGTAGGTGGATTCTATGGCATCAATCGGTGGAGGCCATAAGCCGATTTCTTCAGCCAGTTTGACTGGGAGAATGATTTCAGGAGAGGACCCTGTGTAGCCAGTGTTCAAGAGCGTGGCAGTTTCGACTGTCCTATTTGCCTTTAGTCCCTTCAGCGTCCTGAGCCTTATCCCTACCCTTACTGGCATGTTTGAACTCCTCAAATATCTGATGAAGGGTTTCGATGCTGCAGACCCTGCCTACGCGTTGATACGTGATCAACCTCAAGCTACCAACCCTTCTCGGAGAATGCTCGTTTTCTTCCGAGGAGCCTTTCAAGTTCCAGGCCTCCAAGCCTCACTCACAATGGTTGGCGCACACCTCCTTAAGTAGTTTTAAGCGGACGCACTTCTCTGGCCTAACGGTCTCTATGAAGCGGCTATGAAAGTAGCAAACAAGAGAAAGTTAGCAAAGCGAAGCTTCCAGTCAGCGCGTCGTTCTCAGCAACGAAGGAAGTCGTAAAGTAGGATTCCGCTGTTTCAATCCTTGTTGGCGTGCGGCGTTCAATCTTTAAAAGCTTGATTTTCGAACTCTTTCGTAACCTATCCAAAAAGAGTTAGCGTTGTGTGATATTGATGGGTGATGAGTATTTGGTTGTCTCTGACCCTGACATATGCGACGGCAAGCCAGTAGTTAGGGGTACACGTGTCCCGATCCAATATGTCTTGGAGCTCTGGAACAGGGGTTATACTGTAGATTACATACATGAGCAATATCCCACTGCCTCGAAGGACTTGATTGAGAAAGTCATCGAGTTGATGAGTAAGAACCGCTTGATCAAGATCGCGTATTGAGAACAGGAATAGGCACATCGAAAGTTTTCATGTGTTGAGGCTCTACAGTCCTCTTGCCATTTCTCTGAATTCTTGATTCCTGCGTCTAGAAGGAGGCGTAGAGAAGTTAAGCGGCTTGGGTTCACCAGTTGCGGGGTTCACTTCGGATTCTGGGAGCTTCAAGGTAATAGCTCCTAGCGGCGCCGTCGATTCTTCGGAAAAGCACTAGTCGACAAAGCTGCTTCTCCAACCACCTCGACGTAAAGACGCTTTAGGATCAAGAGGAAAACCCGTCGGGTCCTTCTTCTTGAATCGCGGGACTAGGGGAAACAAAAAACAAGCTAGAATAGTCGAACATCCCCACTCCCTTGGGGAGCCTCATAGAATACAAAAGCTCGCTATGATTACGCCTCGGGCAAGAAGGCTGAGAATCTCCCAAACTCAGACATGGAGGATGTCAACTTGGCAAGCAACATCCGCATAGGCTTAAGGGTACGTTTGAACGGGTCAAGGATCAAGCCCAAGATCTCCAATGTGACTACCCCCAGCAACGCCTCATCATCTGGTTCTCCCAAGATGACAGGAGTGTGGGCCTCCCCTGCTGGAAGGATGATATAGCACTCCGAAACTTTTCGAGTAGTCATGCTACCGTCAGCCAATGTGAATGAATGCTCTCGCACGGGCTTAAGCCCTATTGCCTGCCACACCCTCTCAGGAAGCAGGGAATAAGTAGCCCCACTATCAACGAGAAAACGCACTGACTCTTCCTTCCCAGCGGGCCCCCTCACCTTTCCCTCCACATAGGTGATACCCATATAACTCGCCTATGCTTCAGCCGGTAGCTCTCTTAGGTCCTTCAAGGCTTTCCTGTCTATCCGCACGAATTCGAATTCTCTAGCAACTGGATAGTTCTCTAAACGTGCCTTCAACTCCTGTGCCTTCTCCTTAGGAATAACCTCTCCTTCTCTAAAGAGTAGCAGGTTAAGCCCTCTCATGATGAGGTTGACCTTCCTTTCCAAGTCGATGCCCTTAACCTTCGACATGTCTGATCCTGGCGTAGTGAAGCTTAAGCGCCTTAATTAGGCTATCCGACCAAGAGAATCTGGGTTTACATAAGCGACATGAACACGGTTGAGCTTTCATTCGGATCTTTGCTTCGGTTCTTCCCAGCTCGGTAAGTTTGATTCGCAGGCTCATGGAGAGGGTCGAGGAGGAAGCTGGCCTGTCCTTATCCCATCCATTCGAGATACAGCTAGCCGACAAGTCGGAAGCCTCATGATACTTCCGCCACATCAAACGAATGATTAAGCTTGAGTGACGATGATGTTGTCTGAGGCGATCTTTTCCTAGCTTAACCCCTTCGCAAATGGTAGGAACGGTAGTTGTGAATTGACTTGAAAGATTATATACTTACTTCGTAAGTATTTCTAGCTAGATGACGGATCGATGGAAAAGCGCAAGGTGCTACCGATCAGTTACACAAGGCACTCTGTGGAGAGGATGGTTGCTCTTGGACTGAAGAGAGAGTATATCAATGATGTTGTCAGGGAGGGGATGCTGGTCCGTGTTGGAAAGTCGAAGGTTAAGGCGTCGATGCGAAAGAAGGTTGGGGTCATGGTCGTTACGTGCGCGCTACTTCCGGATGAGATCCGCGTTATCACTGTCAATATTGGAGGTGAAAGAGAAAGATGAAATGTCATAAGGATGGTTCGGAGATGAAGAGGACTAAGGTTGATTATGAACAGTTCGGCATCATAGTCCGAAACATTGAGGCGTACAAGTGTCCTAAGTGTGGGGAAGAGGTCTTTACGAGCGATCAGGTGGATCATATTCAGAAGAGAATGGAGGAGCTTCTTCCTCAGCCTCGAATATCGCGGAAGATCACCAGAGTTGCTAAGAACCCGGCCGTTTACCTTCCGAAAGAGCTCTTGACAGCAACTGGCTTGAAGATCGGGGACGAGGTTATGCTCTATTCAGCTAGAAAGAGATGCGTGGTTATTGAAGCCGCAACTCCTTCCAAGTAGGATCACAGCCTCCATCAAGTCAATCCTTGGTTTCTAGATGTGTAACGGAGAGCTTTCAGGGTCGAGGAATCGAACAAGAAGCCCATAACTTTTCGAGGATGCGGGCGAACCGCCTCTGATGGGAAGTGTATCTGATTGTTGTGGCTGCATTGAAGGAGATGTAGCTGGGATATTCGTTTACGTATCCTGTCGAGCTTTCACGCAACATTTCTTCAATATGTCGGTTGTCAACATATCCCTTAAAATATCGTGCAGGGATTATCGGGTTTCCATGCGCAGTTGATTGCGCAAAAACTCTAAGGGAGAAATGAAAATGAATAAGAGAATAAGCGCTGCTTTCGTTGTTATGCTATTTATGCTAGGCATTGTTGCGGTTCCTGTTCAGGCTCACTTCACTCTGGGTCAATACACGAGCACCTACAGGTACCATGCTAAAGACTTTGATTACAGCCCTATGGCCACATATGGCCATGTTGGCGGATTGATTGGATATGTCTGGCCAGGCGCCGGACCATATTCGACTCCTTCTCCCGGCTGGTACACGGGCTTTAGCACCTATCCCGGATATCAAACGATCTTTCCTGGCGGGAAGCCTTACCCACTATCCGGGCCGATGGGTTGGTATCAAGCCGAGTCGAATAACTATGCGCCTTTCGGAGCGATATTGACCTCAACCATTCTGGCTGGGACAGATTTCGCCAAGGTGTATGTCAGCGGTAACCCGACGATCGAGGGGTTGCCGATCGAGCATGAGGTGCGAGGTGACCTTATCTTCGCTGTCAACGCGACTGCCAATGTCACCGGAACTACGGGCTGGCCGGCGAAGTTTCAGCAGATAGAGATCTGGATTCCACCGGAGTTCAAGGGCATCACGAAGGAGAACATAGTCGCCTCATTCACGAACGACTGGGGAAACATAGGCTCAACGTCTGTGTATGATAAGGAGGATCAGATCGTTCCGAAGTGGACGAGGATCAGAGTGAGGACAGACAGGATGCTCCCGGTCTACACCGGAAAGTATATGGTGTTCGGCAACTCGACGCTCGGCGACACTTGGTACTATGTGAGAGTCAACAATGTCATCGCACCCACCATTGCAGGCAAGTACTTCTTCAAGATAGGCTTGACCTATGTCCGCGACCCCGCCCCCGATGGCGCGAGTGGGGTCACGGGCTATGGATACAGGACTGCCACTGTGTGGCTGGGCAACCCCTTTGCAAACAACTATACTGGCGTATACAACTTCCCTGTGTTGTTGGTCAAGGGAGAGGTTGACCCCGCAGTAATCGACGGCACGATCAGGTACGGCGGCTGGAACACCGCATATTACGGCTCGGCGATCGAGTTGGCTGGCAGGGTGAGGGCTGTCGGTAGAGCGATAGACCCCGCCACTCTGAAGCCGACCGCCCGACCTGTAGAGGCGAGAGGATACTTCAACTCAACCGCGAAGGGCCACTACGAAGTCGAAGGCGTAGCCCCAGGCATATACGACATATATGCCTCTGCGGCTGGATACCCGGAGACCAAGATAGCAAGCGGAGTAATGATACTCAAAGGCCAATCATACCACCTTGATGGATACCTCAGCCCCGGTGTAGTCGTGAAGGGAACAGTATACTCCAAATGTGGAACCGGAGAAGTCAGCTGGATATGCACTGGGCTTAACTCAACAGGTTTTCCAGAATTGAAATCTGGATACTGGAGCAGGGACCCTGCCACACCGACGAGCACTCAGGACATCAAGATAGAGATCTACAAGACACAGGCGGACGCCGAAGCGACCGCGTATGACACTGAGACCAAGGCGGTCTCATGGTCCCCAACCGACGATATGACTCCTCCGTATTGGATCAACTCCAAGCAAAATCAGGGAGGAGAGGGCTGGGGTCACGAATCGGTGTCCTTCCCGTGGCCGGGCTACGGCGGCCTGGCGGCTAAAGGCTTGTGGACGACAGGTGTAGGGCCTGCACAGACATGGCAGGTTGAGAGCACAAAGGCGTCCTTCAAGTTCCAGTTCGGCGATAAGGGGCTCTACGGAACGCCGACCGAATGGAGCGGCCATGTGCCTCAAAGAAACGCTACATGGGTTGACGGCTTACCAGCGGGAACCTACTTCGTCAGAGCGTGGACCAATGGCTATGTGCAGACTGCGGCTGACGGAGTCACCTTCGAGCATGTGCCCTTCACAGTTGCATCAGTGGAGTGGCCAGGGGATGTGGAGGTGGCCTTCGACCTTAGGCTAAGCTCCTACATCGTCAAGATCGTCCACTTCCACGACCTTAAGGGCACATTGACAGAAACGGCCCCGCCGACAGGTAGAGAACTCGTGGTTGAAGCACTTGACGCCGCAGGCAAGATTGCGGGATGGAGGGTCCTCAACACGTATACTGGCTACCTGTATGGAACCTGGCCTATCCCAGCTGCAGTGGGCGTGCCGATCAGAGGCATGGTCGGCCTATCCGGAGGATGGGGCGGGGGCGTCGCCTGGGGCTTCGGAAGAAACTATGGACTCCTAGCTGGCGCATACAAGGTGAAAGCATACTTGGCTGGCTACGTGGAGACCCCGCCAACTGAGCAGATCACGATTGGCCTATGCGGCTCAAAGGTCGAATTGAGCGACCATCTCCACAAAGGCGCAACATTCAACTTCACCTTCTACTCGAAGGACTGGGAGCACCCAACCGTTGACAAGCCCTGGCCGTACAAAGATGAATACATCTACACTCAGATATGGAAGGACGGCAAACAGCTCATACCCACCTCGGTAGGCTTAGCCTTAACCACCTTCCCAAGAGTCGCGCAAGGGTATGGCTACAGCACACCTCTCAAGACATACGCGAACCTTCTCTACTACGGGTCGAACGCCTACTACACCAACCTGTACGCCGAGGGGCTCAGTATAGCCTATCCACAATACAAGCCGCTTTCCTTCAGCGAAGGCCTCTACAGCTTCAAGGGTTTAACATATGGCTACATCCAGACGAAGCCGTTCCAACTCTACGCGACAGAGGGATCCATCGCGGACATACCGATCAAACTGGTTCAAGGCGTCAACGTCACCCTCAACATAAAGTTCAAGAAGGAAGGACTTTTCGAGCACCTGAGATTCAACAGCACGATGAGGATAAGGATCCTCGACGAGACAGGGAAGAGGCTACTAGGCGAATTCTTCACATCTCAACAGGTGAACAAGTATTCCCCTGTCAAAGTCCAACGGTATACGGGCGGCCTCTATGAGCATCTCAACTTTGTGCCTCGATCCACTACAGAGTTGGCTCTTCTTATCTGCAGCGGCTTGCCAGACGCATTCGTATCAGGCTATGGCACCTTCTACGGATACAACGGGTTCGACCGAGCCTTTGCGGGATTATCAGCATTACCAGGATACTCTGACACCCGCACATTCGGCGCAACTATGGAAGACCGGGGGCCGTCCGGTATACCTGGATTCCCAGAGTATAAGGGCGGATACATAGTCGAGGTCGAAATCGTTCCATTCGGCAACGAACAGAACCTTGACTATCCACCCCCACCAGGTCTCCTATACGGCGAGTCCACGAAGTACTTACCAGTGAACCACATCGGACCATACGAGATGAGGAAGTCAATAGTACTGCCGAACGGCCATCTTGGAGGCGAGGTCTCAGCAATCTTTGAGGTCGACCTACTAGGCCTTCTGCAAGGCGCGGTCTACGGCTACACATGGTGCGACGACTGGCGAAGCGCATCATGGATGCTGGTTCAGGCCTCAGGAGCTCCAGGAACATTCAACTACTTCACATTCGACGGCAGATACGAGATCTACCTGCCACGCGGAACATGGACACTACAGGTAACCCCATGGTCGCCGAAAGGCGAAGCATTCAAGGGCTACGCAATGCCGATAGTGATATCCGACGGCCAAGTCGGAGCGATGGATGTCTTCCTAGAGCAGAGCGGCATACCCATCCCAGAATTCCCAGTGGCAGCAATAGTCCTAGCATCAGCGCTAGCAGCGTCACTCTTCATACTACGGCGCAGAAGGAAGCAATAGCTAGGCCCCACATACGGGACCTAAACCTTCCCCTTTTTTAGGGAAAAACTGAACTATATTCGTAATGGCGACTCTTTTGGAACAAATCGAGAAATAGATGTCAGGTGGCCTGTAAGTGGGATGAACTGCGTGTTCACCTTCGGTCCAACTGAACATACAACGGAAAAATGCTCGGAGTTGAGTTTGGCCTCATCGATCTCTCCACTCTATGTAAGAGAGTTTCACCTCGACTCCTTCCTCTTCCAGCTTATCGTAGACCTTAATCCAGTAGTTGGCTGAGGGCTCCACAACCGCTTTGATATGGGAACTGAAGGATCTTGCGAGGCTGACTAGGCGGCGGGTCTTCCAAAGTATTCTCAAACCTCAATTCGTGTAGAATGGCTCCGCTATCATCCATCAAGGCTGCTTGGCAGAATCGCTTGTGGACATCTACGTCAAGGTAGATTGTCAATGTCACGCCACCTCCATTCTATTCGGTTGGCTTGAACGCGGCACTCACCTATACGCGCGTCTTGCACATGCAATGAGCCGCTCAGGAGATTGCCCATTCATGTGACCGACTGTTATCAGTCAGGCGGTTATCGGGCTTACCAACCGCGGAGAATCGATCGACGCCAGAGAACTAGAAGCTTTTCATCCCTTCATGAAAGATCCAAGTCAGAAAATATGTCTCGGCAACGACAATCAAAGACGCGAAGTCAACGAAAGAAGAACTTCTCAGGGTGACGGACATGCGAGCCCTCCTCTCCGAGTCCTCAGATCCTCATTGCGCGAATCATTTATGGAACCGATATGCTTCAGTCCCAGAAGAGCCTGCAGATCGAACGGCACGTGGTTCCTCCAAGACAGAAACAAGCCTTAATACAGCGTATTGGGAAATTTGTGTGAGCAGCTTTGGCTGAGAAGATCCCGTCATGGCTTGAGAGAGTTCTGCTCCCTCGTGTCAGTGAGATCACTGGAGAACTGAAGGCGATAAACTCACGCATCGATGGCATGGAAAAGCGCATCGACAAGCTCGAGAGCAGCGTGGAAGACTTCAGGAGGGCTACGATGACAAGAGATGAACTGCTACCTAGGTTCGAGGCCCTGCACACTAGACTCGACGCGATAGAGAAGAGGATACCCGTGATAGAGAGACTCGCTGAGATTGAGGTTCGACTAGCACAAGTAGAGAGGAAACTCGGCACGTAGCTCAACTGGACTGGCGAAGAGCTCACAGGTTCTCAGAATGTTTCCAGTGGAGTCGCAGCTGTCGCGGCGGTGCTAACGATGCCCGATTTCGCAGAGTCACATTCCTGCTGGAACCCAGTCCCCCCTTCCCGCTAGGTATAGCAGTCCATCCCTACAGCCTAGCAGCCTCTCCACTTGCTGAATGAACTGCTTGGCTGCCTCGGCGCTTTCCCTCACAAACCTACACATCACTGAACGGCACGAAGATTCTTCTTCATCTCCACGTATTTCTCCTTTGACATTCACTCAAAAAGACCAGAGTTCAGAGTACAGACCATGCCGTACCAAGTCAGCGACGGAGCAATCGGAGCCTTCGATGTCTTCCTAGAGCAGAGCGGCATACCCATCCCAGAATTCCCAGTGGCAGCAATAGTCCTAGCATCAGCACTAGCATCGTCTCTAGTGATACTAAGCGCAGAAGGAAGTAAGCCACAGGTCCCTCTCAACGGACCTAAACCTCCCCCTTTTTAGGGAAAAACCGAAGAAGACCCTTCTCATTCTCCATGTGGAAGAGTCCTAGAGCGTTCTCCATAGAATCGTTACTTTTGTGCTTAGGCGTCAGAGGCTTTGAAGTATCCGATCTTGCATAGCGACGTAGTTGCAAGAAACCTAGGCCCGTGCGCCTCCTTTGGGTGCATATTTTGAACGAATGTAAGGCAAGAATGATGCTTGGCGTCGAACCGGGCAGCTTCCGACAAATTTATGAATGTAAGAAATCCTGTAATTTGGTAGGTGAAATTGGCTTTGGTAGAAACGGTTACAGTCACCTCGAAAGGTCAAATAACTATTCCTTCCAAGCTCAGAAGAGAACTGAGAATAGTAAGAGGCGAGAAACTTCTGGTTGCCCGTGAAGGGACCGCAATCAAGATTATTCCTCTACCGAAGCTGTCGAAGCTAGCTGGAGTAGACGAAGAAGTGTTCAGAGACAAGAAACCTTCGAAGGATATCGAGATCATGAGAAGGGAGTGGACAAGGGAATTTGAGAAACGAATCCATCAAGCCTAGAGTCGTTCTGGATACAAAGCCTTTGATCAAACTCTTTGCAAGAGAAGAAGGTTGGCAAAGTATTCAAGAAATCTCGTCGAAGATAGAAGCTGAGGAGATAGAGGGAGCGATAAGCGTAGTCACGCTGACAGAGATCTACTACAAGTACTTGCAGGAAAAGAGACCCGACTTGGCCAAAACCAGAACTGAGGAGTTAAGATACGCCATATACCTCAGAAAGCTTGAGATAAATGAAGAGGTCGCTGTTAAGGCTGGGGAGTTCAAAGGCAGATACGATGTCCCGATAGCTGATGCCTTCATAGCAGCAACCGCATGTCTTGAAGGATCAATCATAATCAGTGATGACCCAGACTTCAGGAGAATACCTGAGATCAAGACTCTAACTGAAGACGAATTCGTCTCGCAGCTGTCTTGACTTCTTGCATTGGAAGTTCGAGTATATGTAGGAGCGGGCCCCACCGTCGTGGTTTTCGCTGAGGAAGGCGACGGGAAGGTTCTGGGCGTACATGCCCTAGAAGGGCCGAGGCTAGAAGTAGACCGTTCGACTGGAGAGTTGAGACGATCCGAGGCATCGCTTGCACTTTTCCACGGCGTCGCTAATTCCTAGGTTAGTAGCGCGCACCATGAAGGTCGGAGCCGAGGTTGGAGGCAACTTCTCCTGCACAACAATCGATGCATAGTCGACGGACATCGGAGGGAGTTTCCATCTCAGAATACCTTCTCGATTGTCAGCGCAGGATTTAACAACTAGACCATAGTTTCTTCTAGATCCTTAACCAAACACGCAAGCGAAAGCTGGGAATACTAGGAGATACCTAGGCTTGATGGAGATCTTGAGTTGGGGCTTTCTCGGCATTTTTGTATCCTCGTGGCTGTTATACCTCATCCCGTTCATCGGACCGTCAACCATGATTTTCTCAGGCGCCATCGCGGCTATCATGCCTCACTATCACCCTGTCTCGGTTGGGATAGCTGTTGCTGCCGGAGCTTCTCTCTCGAAAGCTGTTCACTACTATGTAACATACTTCGCAAGTAGAGTGCTAAGTGCCGAGAGCGTCGGCAGGTTGCAGGGATACGGTCAGAAGATAGGCAGGTGGAAATCCTTTGCGACATTCATCTCATCCGCAACATTCATTCCAGACGAGCCCGTGCTGATCTCCCTCGCCTTAGTGAGATACAACCCCCTAAGCTTTCTTCTGTTCTTCTTTGTAGGAAAGTTGGTCATCACCATTCCCGGGGCATATATGGGAAGATCCGTCCACCTCCCTCTCAGCAAGCTGATTGGCAGCGTTCCGGCAGCGGCCGCTTCTGTCATCTTTACAGTGATAGTTACCGTAATTCTGTTGAAGGTTGATCTCAACAAGCTGTGGAGAACCTGGACTCGAAGAGATAGATGTCCGAAGAGCCCTATCAAGTAACCTTATCATTAGTCCAAGGAGCTTATGCTCGTTCTGTGGCGGCTTCTGTGGGAGCTCACAGCTTTCTGACGTATCTCTCAAACTCCCAAGGTGTCACCTGTGTCCTGTATAGATCCCATTCCTTGCGCTTTTCCTTGAGAAAAGCTGAAAATGCCTCCTCGCCCAGTGCATGTCGCATGAATTCGCTTTGCTCCACTTCGTTCAAAGCCTCAAAGAGAGACTCGGGAAGTGAGACGATCCTCCTCTCCTTTCTCTCCTCGTAGCTCATCTTGTAGACATTCATTTCCGTCGGCTCAGGAGGATCCATCTTTCTCCTGATCCCATCTAGACCGGAAAGGCACAGGACCGCAAACTGAAGATAGGGGTTCCCAGCAGGATCAGGGCATCTGATCTCGCATCGGGCTGCGTAGCTTCTTCCGCCAAAGTTAGGAACTCTGATGAGAGGCGATCTATTCTTGAATGCCCACGCGATGTATACAGGTGCCTCGTAACCCGGAACCAGTCTCTTATAGGAGTTTGGCCAAGAGGCAAGCACTGCGCACATTTCTCTTCCGTGAGCTAACTGTCCTCCAATGAAGTGGAGAGCCGTATCAGACAGATAATTTGAGTTTTCATCAGGCTTGAAGAAGAGATTCGTTTTGCCATCTAAGGTCCACATGCTCTCATGGACATGCATTCCAGAGCCGTTTACGTTCATGAAAGGTTTGGGCATATAGGTTGCGATGTAGCCGTTCTTGCTGGCCACTGCTTTGGTTATCATCCTCATTGCGACTGTCCGATCAGCAGTGGCCAAAGCTTCATCATACTTGAAATCTATCTCATTCTGCCCTAGAGCAGTTTCATGGTGAGCCACTTCAATGGTTATGCCGAAGCTTTCGGCAGTATCGGCTATCTCTCTCCTAAGATCCTCAGTTACTTCACCTGGCTCAAGATCAAAATATCCTCCCAGATCTATTGGCGTCGGTGCAACCGTATCTCTCTCTTTCAAGAGAAAGAATTCAAGTTCAGGAGCGCACTTGAAAATCATTCCTGACTTCTTACACTCTTCGATTGCCCTTTCAAGCACGTAACGAGGATCTGCCTCGAACCTTTGTCCATCCGGACAGTAAATGTCACAGATGAACCGGCAGGTGGGCTTCTCCCTTGATCTCCATGGAATGACTACGAACGTCGACGGATCTGGAAAAGCCAACATGTCCGACTCTTCGATCTCTCTATATCCCGCAACTGATGACCCGTCAAATGAGCGCCCATTCTCAAATATTGACTCAAGATCCCTTGTTGAAACCGACAAACTCTTCGGAATGCCATTCACATCGATGAACTGTAAACGCGCGAACCGTATCTGTTGCTCATTGATTTGCCCAATGACCTCTGTCACTTTTCTCCTCCACTCAGCGTTCTTGAAGTCTTTCATGATAATTCACAGTCCATCTACGCTTCAAGTATGTTCAATCAATTGGTTATTGATCTTACGGACTAGAAGTCGACGATAGGTGTTGCCCTTCGTAGGCGAGGCAAGAGTGAGATCTCGCATATGTTTCGGCCATCGGGTCGTTGTCGCCCGCGATGCTTATAACATTGAGGCCTGATAAAAGGTAAGTCTAAAACGTCTTCATATCTGTATACAACCTCGCTGAAGGGGCTAGGGCCGTGAAAGGGTGGAACGGAAGGATACTTAGACTTGACCTGTCAAGAGAGAAATTCGTCTCTCAAGAATTTGGCGCCGACCTCGCCTTGAAATTTGTGGGCGGAAGGGGATTCGCAGCAAAGATATTATGGGATGAAACGAGACCGGGAATCGACCCCCTCTCACCTGAGAATCTGCTGATAATGGCTACAGGGCCATTGACCGGGCTTCCTTTGCCAAGCAGCGGCAAGATTGTGGTGGCAGCGAAGAGCCCTCTAACGGGGGGTTATGGTGACGGAAATCTTGGATCTTGGGCCGCGGTGCATCTCAGGAAAGCTGGCTACGATGCCTTGGTCATTACGGGAGCTGCGCGCAAGCCAAGCTACGTTGCGATAGTCGATGGCAACGTTGAGATCAAAGACGCGGAGGACTACTGGGGATTAGGGTCTTTCGAAGCTGAGAGGCTACTACGAGAGAAGCATGGTAAGGCGGTTGGGATACTGACCATAGGGCCAGGAGGCGAAAACCTTGTCAGGTATGCGACCGTGGTCTCTCAGGAAGGAAGATCCGGAGGAAGGCCCGGAATTGGCGCAGTCATGGGATCCAAGAAACTCAAAGCGGTTGTGGTTGAGGGACAGAAGGAGATTCCCCTCGCTGACGAGAAGAAGTTGAAGGAGGTTGGGGCGGAAGGATACAAGGCTGTCTTATTCAGGCCTAACTACAATTTTTGGAAGCGCCAAGGAACAATGGCAACCGTGGAGTGGAGTCAGGCCAACTGCGTTCTACCCACCTTCAACTTCAGAGAATGCGTCTTCGAGGAGGCGGCCAGCATCGGCGGAGAGTTCATGGAGACGCTCAAGGTCGCGCAGAGAGGTTGCCCACAATGCAACATGACCTGCGGCAACGTCATAGAAGACGTTGAAGGAAAGCAATCAGAACTCGACTATGAAAACGTAGCCATGCTCGGCTCAAACATCGGCATCGGTAACCTGAAACAGGTCGCCCTCTTGAACAGGATGGCAGACGACTATGGCTTAGACACAATATCTCTGGGCAACACCATAGGATTTGCAATGGAAGCCTCAGAGAAGAACCTCGTTAAGGAGAAGCTCGAATGGGGCAACTTCGATCATGCCAAGAGATTGATCGAAGACGTAGTTCATGGGAACGGTCTTGGAAAGCTAATCGCAAAGGGGACCCGAGCCTCAGCCGAGGACATTGGCCGTGGCAGCGAGAAATGGGCGATGAACGTGAAGGGGCTTGAGATATCCGCCTACAATTGTCACTCCGCGCCGGCAATGGCACTGGGATTTGGCACTTCCTCTATTGGCGCCCACCACAAGGACGCTTGGGTCATATCGTGGGAGATCAACTTCGGCCGGGAATCGTATGGACCTGAGAAAGTTGCCAAGGTCATAGAGTTTCAGAGGATTCGAGGAGGAGCCTTCGAAAGCCTAGTCACCTGCAGGTTTCCATGGATTGAACTGGGCTTCGAACTTGAATGGTACCCGAAGTTCTTTGAGGCAGCGACGGGCGTAAAGATCAGCATAGACGAGATCTATTCACTCGGGGATAGGATCTACTCTCTCATCAGGGCGTTCTGGGTTAGGGAGTACGGTTCAAAATTGAATAGATCAATGGACTATCCACCAGCTAGATGGTTCGAGGAAGCTCCACTAAAAGGTGCCCAGAAAGGAGTGACGCTTGATCTCCAAGGATACGACTGCCTCTTAGATGAATACTACAAGAGTCGCGGCTGGGATCGCAACGGAATACCTCAAAGCACTACTCTTCAGAGGCTCGGACTGGGAGATGTCGCACAGTCCTTAGGAAGGATTCTTAATTAACAGGTTCAAACGTGAGCATCGCATGAAATAGTTGGACAGGCATTGAGTTTTCCCTGAAAGAGAAAAAAGGAAGAGATGGAAAGAAGGGCGTCAATTCGCTAGGTAACAAGTAGCATCGGCTTGTTGCAGCAGACCAAGGTGCCTCCACCCACTTTGACAACTGTCACCTCATTGCCACATATCGAACACCCGTACCTCTCTCCAATGCACTTCACACCCATTTCCACGTCACCTCTATCCGAACCTAGCTATCTCTCGGATGCGTTTCCTAATAGCGTTTCACGCCAAATGTGCCCCATTGCCGAAAATAGCACTATGTAAGATTCGAAATGGCTGAAGCGATACCCACTCTTTATGCAGAATCGTGGAAAAGGCTTAAGAATACACCGAATCCACTTAGTACGTTCTGAAAAGAAGCTTGGAGGAAACCTAATGGTAAAGAAATGTCTTCGATGCAACGCCGATAATGACGATAACGCTATCTTCTGCTCGAGCTGTGGCACAAGACTCAGTGGGGCTAGGCCGGGTATTCTGGGAGCCAGACCTGCAGCCGCAGAGTTAGCTACCAGAGCAAGCATTGGGTTTGTTATGACAATTGTTGGCGGCTTTCTAATAATCCTCGGCTCACTGGTTCTCCCCTGGGTGCTGAGCTTCCTAGGAGTAGCCCTTCCTTGGGGTCCGCCCACTTTACCTATGTGGGCTCTCGTGGCGATAGGAGTAGTGCTTGGTCTATTCGTGATTATGAGTTCAGTCCTCATCTACCTGCCCGGCTATGAGGTTATTGGAGGCATACTGGCAATAGTCTTCTCAGTTTTGAGCGTCATGGTCCTCGGCGGGCTCATATTTGGCACCATTCTCGGCTTGCTCGGCGGATTGATGGCTATCCTGAAGAAGTAGCAAGACATCCCCTTTTTCACAATTCTCCTTTCTCACGAGTTTCGCTCAGCAGGGGATCCACAGATGAAGCTCGTGACGAGAGCAAGTGAGAACGATATTCTGTTTCGCTGTTCTTGGGCCACAATTATCCTCACGTTTTTGGCTCTGAGCGCTCTTGGCTTGGAGGCGCCACAAGTGTTCGCTCAGGGTATAATTCTTCTCGATCACACCATGTGCTTAGATGTGAATCCTCGAACGGAACTTCCACT
>Ga0315310_10000204_pt1 | contig 39671 bp, 40 predicted proteins | sample TDP5_MG_FD_203630 | JGI IMG/M metagenome (GOLD analysis project Ga0315310, IMG submission 203630) | Freshwater sediment microbial communities from Lake Towuti, South Sulawesi, Indonesia - TDP5 | ecosystem: Environmental > Aquatic > Freshwater > Lake > Sediment | place: Indonesia: South Sulawesi...
GGATGAAAGACGTTCCGCATCTTGGATGAAATCTAGAAAATTTTTTAGCGTTCGAAACGTTCAGTTCGACTCCGGCTTCATAGGCATTTATAGCCGTGTGTTCTGCGCCGTGATATTGAAATATTCTTCTGAATTCTCCAACCAAGGCTATGGATGCTAGGTACAATAGTAAAATCCCGAGGCGAATAACACCTTCTGCGACATTAAAAAGCACTCCCCCAAGATTCAAGAAGCTAGTCAAGAAAAAGGGTAAGATGCTGAACAAAAATACTGCTAAGGCAAGAGCCACGACAACTGCTAGCACTATTTCCTTGGGGTTGAGTTTTTCCTCTTCTTCCAGACTTGTATTTACGGAAAAATAGAGACCTTTAATGCCTAAATATAGAGTTTCAAACAGGGCTACAATGCCTCTCAGAAAGGGTATTCTCAAGACCCTGTGCCTCTCAGTCACCGATTTTATCTCCTCTACTTTCGTCAGTATCTCGTCATTAGGCTGTCTTACACAAATCACCATATGCTTTCTGGAGCGAATCATCACCCCTTCCATTACCGCTTGCCCGCCAAACGCCAGCGAAGGCTCGTCCTTTTCTTTGGCAGCTAATTTCATGTTTTCTAAAGACGATGCCAGTCTAATATTCTTTTGCTGTTTTCATTTTTCCTCGAGACCGTGAACTGGGTTCTAATCGTTTTGTTGAACGTTTATTAGAACGAAAATGTGAATTAAAAACCCTTGAGAAACTTAATAATTAGCGCTGGAAAAGGGTAGGATGAACAGAGGCATGAAGTTCGGATACGTTTTCTGGCATGAAGATGGCGAACTCTTATCAATTCTTAAGCAAGCCAAAAAGTGGAGACTAGATTTCGCTGAAATCTGTTTGGACTACCCATGGCCTGACACGTTTTCTGAAGATGAAATACTAGCGGCAAAGAAAATGTTGGCTGATATGAGGATGGATGTGGCCTTTCACGGGCCTCTCGGAGGTATTCTTCTATTTCACCCCAGAAAAGAGATGGTGGATGCTGCAATTAAGATCCATAAAAAATGCTTAAGATTTGCAGCCAGCCTAAATCCGCTCTATTACAACTTTCACATCAAAACACATCCTCTTGAGCTGCGGATAAAAGGAAACAAGAACACTGCTTTACAAAACTGTCTTGATGGACTAGATGAAATCATCGAGCTTGCTCGTGAATTGGATGTAAGATTACTCGTAGAGAACAGTACAAGTACCGGATATCTGGTTCCTTTCGAAGAGCTGCTTTCCAGAAAGATTGATTTTAACCTAGATGTTGGACACTGGTTTGCAGGGAAAAGAGGATACGAGAGATTAGAAAAACTTGTGGGCCTTCTTGAAGATAGAATCGCATTACTTCATCTGCACGACTGCAAATTTCAAGACGCACCCATAAAAGACCACCTACCACTAGGTCAAGGTGACATCAACTTTAGCCGAGTTTTCAAGACGCTAAAGAAGGGAGGAATCCAAATGATGGCTTTAGAAATGGAATCAAAAGAATCAAGGCTTTTGAAGCATAACCTATCTATGGCAAGAGACTTTGTTAATCAGCATGCTCTCTTCGGGTCTTAAGTTTTGATTTGGAGTATGCGAAACATTCGTAAAAGTCTAGCGGGGTTAATCCAGCTTCCATTTCAAATTTTCAAAACTATGTATTTAGGTTATGAAGTTTACTAGTTTTGCTTCTTTAGCCAGCTCTATAGCCCTTTCCATCTCATCCCTGGTGAGTCTCCTGCGGAGTTCTGGAATCTCATACGCTCGCCACTCAGGTCTGTACTGAAACATGACGTTAACCCTCGTTTCTGTGCCTAGATTCTCAGCTATCCAATTTATGATTGGTTTTGTGCAGCATTCCAGGTGGTTTGGCAGAACTAGTACGCGTATTATGATTTCACCGTATTTTTTTGCTTCCAAATGGTTATATGTGCACACATTCCAGTAGTTTGGTGTATCAGAGATTTTTTCGGCACATTCGCCCGGACCGTACTTAAAGTCTAATAGGTATATGTCGGCGAATCCGGCTAAGAGTTGGGCTGTTTCTGGGCTGTAGTAGGTGTTCGAGTTCCAAACAACCGGAATATTCACGTTTACATGCTTGAAGGTTTTAAGCCATTGTTGAAGCCACGGTGTCGGTTCTCCGCCCACGAGGTTGGCGTTTCTGCAACCGTTCAGGCGTAAGTGTTCAACTTCCTTGGCTAATTCTTCCAGCTTGTAAACTTCTCCCTTCTCTATCCATTGGGAAATCGTCCAGTTCTGACAATGTTTACAGTGCATTGTGCAGCCCATGGTGAAAACGGTGCCAGAGGGCACAAGTTCTGGTTCTTCGCCAACATGCTCAAAAATGCTTGATACAGTTACTTCCGAACCGCATCTGCAATGACCCACATCGCCTTCAAATCTGTTGACTCCGCATCTGCGGGTGCAAAAATGACAATTGTGAAGAATGCGATTTGCGATTTCGATTTTCAAATCCAGATAAGATTTTTCCGGAGTTGGCATTTCCTTTAAGTTTTTTTGTTTGGTGTCGATTTCCCTTTCAGTTTTGTAAAATTCTTGTGTGAGGCTTGCGTGTTTTTGCCAAAGCTCTTCTACCGAATCGTTTTCGCTGAACTCTGCCTGGAGTTTTTTGGCTATCATGAATTTTGCTGGCTTCTCATCTTGCATGACAGCGAAGTATCTGCCCAAGCTTTTCTTTGCCATCTTATCGTTGAGCACTGCTATGGCATCTGGGCGGAGAAGTCTCCACATTTTCCCTCAATTTTACTTTAGGTTAAGGAATTATTAAAACAAGGCGTATGGATAAGCGTATCCACTTGCATGCAATTTACCTTTGATGGGAATTTCTTTTCCACATGCTGGGCAACGCATGTCCTTTGTTAAATTCCACCTCGTAATTTCAAAACTGAAACGTTTAATCAGTAGCTCATTGCAGCTTGGACAGGAAGTGTTTTCGCAGGGGTGCCCCGGCACATTCCCGATATAAACGTAGTCTAACCCAGCGTCCTTTGCAGCAACATACGCCTTCTCCAAAGTCTCAATGGAAGTTGACGGAATTGTTGTCAACTGATAGTCTGGATGGAAACGAAGTAGATGAAAAGGCGTGTCTTTGCCAAGGTTATCCCTTATCCAAACTGCAAGCTCCTTTACCCTATCAATTGAGTCCCCTATCTTTGGCACAACCAAATTTGTAATTTCTATGTGAATGTCATTTCTCTTCATTTCCTTCAAAGACTCATATATGGGTTCAACGGATGGAACGGACGAAAAGGATTTGTAGAAGTCTGGGTCTCCACCGCCTTTGAAATCCACCGTCGCCGCATCCAAATAGGGTGCTATAGTTTTTACCGCTTCTGGCGTCATGTAACCGTTTGTCACAAAAGTGTTGAAGAACCCCACTTGGCGGGCGAGCTTAGCCGTGTCATAAGCATATTCAAAAAATATTGTTGGCTCCGTATACGTGTAGCTTATCCCTTGACAACCGTTATCTCTCGTGGCTTTGACAACCTCTTCCGGAGGAAAATGGTTACCCGCTATTTTTCTCTCCTGACTTATCATCCAGTTGTCGCAGAACTGACATCGGAAGTTGCAGCCAACTGTGGCAATAGACATGACTGAAGCTCTGGGATTGAAGTGTGAGAGCGGCTTCTTTTCTATAGGGTCTACGCATGCAGATATCGCCTTAGCATAAACAAGCGAAAAAAGCGTTCCACCCTCATTTTTTCTCACTAAACAGAAGCCCGTCCCACCGTCGCTTATGAGGCATCTTCTTCCGCATAAGTTGCATTTAACTTTTTTATTCTCTATTTTTTCGTAGAGCATTGCTTCATGCAGCGACATTTTATTCTCTCCTTCAACTTTCTAAGCCTGAACCTTCTTTGTAAACTTTTGTCTTCGAGGTATATGATTTATTCGTTTGCTGTGGAACCAATTTTTTCTTTGATTTCAAAAACTAATGGTGCAGCAGAAGTTTTCACATCCAATTCTATGCTGAATAAGCCTTCCAAAAAGCCAGCCCAAATTTCGGGTTCGCCGATAAATGGTGTTTTTATGAGGATGTACTTGTCTCTTAAGTAGAAGTCGCCGAATCCTTGCACTCTTAGGCGTTTAAAAACATCCTGCCATTTTTCGCGGTTTGCTGTTTGGATGCCGAGGGTTGCTTCCATAGAGACTTTTGCGGCTTCACCCATATTTCTTCCCATTTCGCGCCATTTTTCCTTTGGAATTTGTTGGATGAGAATGTTGAGTAGTTCCACGTTCACGAAGGCTATGCGGCTTATGCCACAATAATACTCGCCGGGGTAGCGCCAATCATAAATCATCATGCTTCTGTAAACGTCGAGCATTTTAGAAATAAGAGGCTTGACGCCCGGCTCCTTTCCCTCCCGAATCAAGGAATCGATAAATTCTCGTTCCTCTTTTTCCAGAATGATTGTTGTCCTTTTGGCTGGTTCTTCATTCTTCTTCATCATCTCTTCAAGTTTTTTCTCTTTATCTTCTTGCATAGCAATTATATCTTTCAGCATATCTTATATGATTTATGGTTCTGTATGGGCATATTCTATGTAATAACCCTTGAAGATTTGAAAGATTGTGGCGACTGAAACAAAGTTCCGCAAAACTTAAAAAGGGTTTATGAAGCTAACTATCAGGTGAAGGGAGAGGTATAGTCTCATTGTAACATGACTGGCTTCTGAACGCCAGAAAGAAGCCGATGAACCTGATTCTCGTGCCTTGACCCTTCTAAACAAAAATGGGAGAAAGGAGGAAGTATGAGATTGAAAAGTGCTGTCTCACTACAAGTAATCGTTTGGTTGGCTCTCATTTGTATAAACCTCATAATTATCAGCGTACCTGTGAGCGCACTTCCAGCTGAAAATGAAACGCCCTTGAAGCTCGCAACCGTTGTGTTTGAACCCTACTACTTCGCTTGGGGAGATGATGGGTCGAGCGATGTGATTGATGCATCTAGTTTACATGGATACTCTATAACTCTATATCAACAAAAGTCTGCAGGTACAAATCCTATGGATGCACAACTAATACAATTCTATTATATTTGTGTCGGAGACAACTACGGAATTATTTTTATAAGTTCTCATGGGTCATCCAGTGGATTTGCTGTGGAAGCATATGAACATACTGCCGCTGGAGAAGCTGCACGTGATGCCCAGTACAATGATTACATTAATCAAGGATTCACAGCAGAGGAGATATATAGAGCGAGTTCAGATGATGGTTATCATATTTCAGTCACTCCACACGCTCTGCAATCTTGGTTCGTTGATGCCAAAACTATTGTATATCTTTCTACCTGTGATGGCGCTACTTTTAGTGGTTCTTGGGGCGCAAGAGAAGTATTAAGTTACACAGGTAGTGTTTCACATGCTACGGCTAAGGCTGATGCAAACACATTTTGGGGGCATATGGATGGAACGATTGATGGTGGAACCAAGCGACCTGTCTCAAAAGCCAAGGAAGGAACAAGTCTCACACATACAGGGACCGGCAACACTGTGCTATCTCCTAAAGTAAAGGGTCACGGAGGTTCTCCAGTAGTATTCGACTGTAAAATGGATACCTCTATTGATCCTGCAACAGTGGTAACAGCACCACCAGATGAAGCAATCTTAACAAATTGGCAGTGGGTTGGCGACGACACAATAAGCTTCTATGTCTTTCCTCTGAAACCACTTATACACTTCACCGTTCACGCTGATAAAGCCATAAGCGGCAACAATGGCGCAAAATTAGACGGTAACTGGGTCGGACCAAATGGTGACGATTATCTGTACGAAGAAGCCGAACACCCAGTCGGTGGCATTGTTGTTCCTGTTGATAAGTTTGGTTTGTTGACTCCCTACATTGGTTTAGCCTCAACAATCCTAGTCGCAGCAGTTGCAACAGCCCTCTACGTTAAGCGTGTTAAACATAGAAAAGAAAATCAACAAACATGATTGCATTCGATCTTCAATCCCCCTATTTTTCTGACTTGAGGGTTAAGAGTTGTCCGATATGAGGGCTGAAAAGAGCGTTTTAAGACCTAGGACTCATGTCTTATATGCTTTGCTAACACGTCATCCACAACCGAACAATTTTTAACGCAGCTTAGGCATTTCATAATTGCCGATGAAGAGCTTACTCGTCTGAAAAGATGATGCACCCTGGGGTATCGGAGGCATAAAACCATGTTTTCACTAGGAAATAACCTTGTTCTTAATCAGATACAATATAAGCACTAAACCAGCTATAAAAAGGGCAAACCCAGAAACCATTGAAACAGCATAGTTTATTTCGAGAACATTTTGAAGCACATAAACTACGTATGTTGGTCCAGCAAAAGTCAAGAAAGCCGCCAATACCACCAAAAGCGTTTTCCAGAATTTTGAACTCAAATCCGGTCGAAAAGAGATTCTTTTGCTCTTTCGTTTTTCCTCAGTCATGCATCCACTCTTCATCGATGCTTTTAATTCAGCGTTTTTTCTTATAACCCTTCCTTTATCTCATTACCTAAAGCTTTCATTAGAAACTTGAAAACAGAAAAGCCTGCCTCGCGGTCCGCCCTGAAACCAGTTGTTGCGCCAAGCAGGCACACGCCGTCCAATTGGCGTTCCTTTGCAAGCCCCAGCATCAAACCAGTAGCCCCAACAATTCTTCCTTTGCTATATATCACCGCACCCTTTTCCATAAACTCCATGGCGAGTCTAGGTGAGGTGGCGGCCACATACACCTGCGCCTTCTCTTCCGTAATGGGCACCCCGCCGATTGTTACGATGAAGCCGCATCCGAATTTATCAACAAAATCCAGTATTTCCCAGCAGACCTGGTAGTGTGCGACAACATCATCAAAAGAAGGCTGCGTGTCCCCCGTCATTATTATGAAGTCGTTCTTCTCCATAGGCGCAGAATAAAACTCATACCTGGGTAAGCGGCAAATACCCTTTGAATTAACTGAGATATAATCCGGAAAAGAAGGAGAATACAGCTCCGCAAAGGGTTTTGCCCCACAAAACTTTATCAAAAGATTAGCCGCTATCTTCCCCACGTTACCCAACCCCGGAAGACCTTGCACAAAAATAGGACTTTCAAGAACAGGATTGAATATCTGGCGGAAGTAGGGCTTATCCATTCTGCTCACATCAAGGTCGATAATATGCGGGTAATACTAAAATGTTTTTACAATCAGAATGCTAATTGATGTGATGTGAAACATTTACCAAAAAGATTTAAGAAGGCATCTTACTCAGCATAGAAGTAGCGGGGTGGGGTAGCCAGGATTAACCCGCTGGGCTCATAAGGGCACGCATGCTCCGAGAGACCCAGAGATCGGTCGTTCAAATCGACCCCCCGCTACCACATTTTGCATCATTTTTCTCGGAAAGGCCCCTTTTGATTCTTGCGAAGACCGTTTGAGTCTGTCTTATCAAGTTTCCCGTTTTTGGAATTTATGTGCCGTTTATTACCAGTAGGAAATAAGCGATGTTACAAAATAGGGTAGGTGGGTTTTAGATGCTTTTCACTAATTCGTTGAGGGAAAATCCCTTAAGGTCTGTATCTTTACAGTGGATCGCTTCTCCGTTTATGGTTAAATCTTCTGCTTCAATGAAAGATTGCCACAGTTTTGCTTCCACAGCTTTTTGTCGAAGGCTCTGCTTGAGTTCCATAAGCACCTTAATCTTTTCAGAATCCGGCATTTTTAACAGGTCAATCTTCTTTCGCGTCTTCTTGTTTCTGATACCCATTTCAGCTTCCTCTCAAAATGCCTTATCGCATATCTTAATAAATCGGTTCTTTCAACGGCTGATACATGTCAAAAAGCGATACATAAACATGAGTCAGGTCACCGGAGAGAAAAATTATAAGAACCAATGCTTGGATACATAACTTGTAAAAGTGATTCGGCATGCAAATGGACGCTGTAGAGAATGCTTTGTTTTCGGTGACCATCAACCCTTTACTTAAATCCTTAATCAATCGTTTTGACAAGGAGTGTCCAAGAGATGGAAACTTACTTCTAAACTCTCTAAAAGATTTTCTAGGCGAACCAGTTCCCCTATGCCCAACATGTAAACACATAAGCCAAAAAATAGCCAGACCTTTCTATGAGTTTGGAAGCCGTTTCCTGCGAGCAGACAAAAATTTCATGCGTGCTCAGTTTCTAAACAACCCGTATGGTGAGGCTTGGTTTAGAGGCTTCGGCTTAATGATGAAGGGCATAGAAAAGTATGGTGTGCGGGTGCCTTTCGTTCCCGCCGGACCCTTTGAAATTGTTTGGGACCTCACCAGTAGATGCAATTTAAGGTGCAAACACTGCTATGAAGACGCAGGCGGCAAGAAACGCGCAGAGTTATCGACAGATGAAGCAAAACAAGTGCTAGACGCCCTTTCAAAGATAGCGGGCATAGGCTTGCCCGCCCTCTCCTTCAGCGGAGGCGAACCCCTCGCACGAAGGGATTTCTTCGAACTCGCAGCCTACGCCAAGAAACGCGTAGGCTACGTGAGCATAGCCTCTAATGGAACGCTGATTACAAAAGACGCTGCTAAAAGAATCAAGGATGCCGGAGTGGATTACGTGGAGATAAGCATCGATGGGGCGACGCCGCAGGTGCATGACGAGTTTAGGGGCATACCAGGGGCATTTGAAAAGGCGATGGAAGGCGTAAAGAACTCTGTCGAAGAAGGTTTGGACACTTGTATCGCAACCGTCTTGCACAGGGATAACATAGTTGAACTCGATAAGCTAATAGAACTGACAAAGCAATTAGGCGTCAGATTCATGCACTTCAATTATATCCCAACTGGAAGGGCGAAGGCTCATGTTGAATTAGACTTAACTCCAGACGAAAGGTTTCACGTGCTCGAAACCATCGGAAAAGAGATAATTGGATTATATTTGCAAGCGAAAAAAGAGGAACTAGAATATGGAAAGTCAAGCGTGAAGGTCGACAGGTTCTTCAGCACATGCCCGCAATACGCCAGCGTAACAAAGGGGCTCGCGCAAAGGTCCGGAGAGAAGTTCATGGTCGAAGCCCATTATGCAGCAAAGAGAGGCGTGGAAAACGTCGCAAACTTTTTGGGCGGGTGCGGAGCCGGACGCCTGTACTGTTGCCTCGAACCCAACGGAGACATAAAGCCATGCGTCTTCTTCCCAACAAATAGGGACACGGTTCTAGGCAACATGTTGAAAGAAAGTTTCGAGGAAATATGGGATAGTCATCCGCTCCTGTGGAAACTTCGCATAAGAGAAAGACTCGAAGATTACATAGTGGACGGGAAAAAAGTGGGTTGCGGAAGCTGCCCAGACAAATACATATGCGGAGGATGCCGAGCAAGAGCCTACAGCTACTTCGATGGAGAGGTGAACACGCCGGACATAGGGTGCATTCACAACAAGCTTCTGTGGGAGAGACTGGTTGGAAATAGAAGGTGGTGAGAGGCAAAACTTTTCTTCGTAGTCTTCTGTGATGCGACATTTAACTTTTGAACGTCAAGCCCTTCCCTTCTCTTCCTTACCAAAGTATGTTGTCCACTTGAGCTTTCGTGCGTCCCTTCCGAATTTCAAAGAGCTTTTTCTGCATTTGCTTGAACAGAACCAGAAAATCGACCCGTCGTTTTTGACGTACATCATGCCTGTGCCCGCTGGAAATTCGTTGCCGCAAAATGAACATTTCTTAGGTTTGGGCAAAGGTAAATCCCTCTAGATAATTTTGTTTTTGAGCTTATCGGGTGATTTTCTTCGCTTCTCTCTCGGTCTCCCTGAGCATTAAGACATCCTGAGCCCTTACTGGTCCTTTGACGTTGCGAGTTATGATGCGTCCCTTGTCCTTTCCTTCTAGGATGCGCACCCTGACCTGTGTGATCTCGCCGGTTACCCCTGTGCGTCCGATGACTTGGATTACTTCTGCTGGAGTGAGTTCTTCTTCGACTGTCTCTTCTCTGCTCATCACTTCGCTCCTCTTTTCATTTGCTCTATTCTTGCGACTATTTCCTTGATTAATCCGGCGGCTTCTCCTTCCTTGACTATGCATGCGGAGGCGGCGGAAACGTCAATACCTACGGCGTTGCCTAGCTTCTCTTTGCTTGGGACGAATATGTATGGGATTTTTCTTTCTTCGCATAGGAGTGGTAGGTGGGCGACGACTTCTGGGGGGTCGACGTCTTCGGCTATGACGACGAGTTTGGCTTGGGCCCTTTCGATGGCTTTTGTTGTTTCGTTTGTGCCTTTTCTGACTGTGCCTGTTTTTGTTGCTGTTTGTAGGGCTTCATAGGCTGCGTCTGCGATTTCTTTCGAGACCTCGAATTTTACGTAGAACGGTTTGGACATGAGCCTTCACCCTTTCAAATGCACAGACTTATCGACATTTCTTATTTAAGAATGTTTCGACTTTCGAGGCGTAAATTCTGGTTTGTTGTGTGGCTTGTTGGTGATTTTTGGTGGTCTGGTCCTCTCTGTGCTGTCTAGCCCCTCCCTTATATATAGGTTGAACTTTTGGTCGGTTTAGTTGTGCTTGGCTTTTTTGGTTTTTGTGGTGTTTGCCTTTTGGCACCTCCTGTGCTTGGGATTGTTGGTTCTGGGGGATTTAAGGTGGGTGTCACAAGTGTGATTAGTGGCTGGGGTTGTAGGTTTCGTTGAGGTTGTTGGTGCAGAGAGACGGGGCCAAGGCCCGTCTATTTGGATGCTAATATGTTTGGCTGTAGGGTGGTTTGTGTTTTTTGGTGTGTTGTGTGGGCTGCTGTTTGTAGGTTTCAGTTTAGACTTGTTTTTTGTGTTCTGAAAGAGAGTTCTGTTGGTTATTTGGATAGAAAAAAGGAGAGTTTGCGGGAGACATCTCCCACTGAAACTGCTAATATCTTTTATGAGGGGACTTGTGCAGAGTACGCAGCGGTAGAGATTATGCTATCGAAAGCATGTAATCCTTCGCAAAGAGAAGAGTTTTAAAATGGCGAGCCCAAAAATAGATGTAGTGAATCAGAATATGAAAGGGCAAGTAGGTGGAGGAAAAGCTCCTTCAAAGCGCAAACATGTAAGAGAATTATACTATATCACACATATTGACAATGTATCTTCCGTAATGGCTAAAGGTATACTTTCACATGATCGTATAGAGAAGGAAAATATCAAATATACTCCCATCTATGACGAGGAGATTGTAGGATGGCGACGCGAAAAATATGTAAAAGGCAGAAGTCTATGGAGTTTCGCCAATCTCTATTTTAATGCACGAAATGCCATGCTTTATAGGTTAATGTGTCAAAAATCCATAGATGATATCGCTGTTCTTGGAATTTCTCCCTCAATCTTGGAGCAATCTGGTGTCATCATAACGACAGGCAATGCTGCGTGTGCACAGACAGAGTTCCTAATATACTCCCCGACCATGGCCTCTGTGATACTAGAAGAGGCTAACAAAGAATATTGGAAGGAAGAGGATGGGACAAAGAGAAAAACTATGGCTGAGTGTTTAATTCCTGATACCGTGCCTCCTGAATACATAAACTCCATATACGCCCCAAGTCATGAAACACGCGAGAAAGTGGAGAAAAGTCTTTCTGCATATAGTCGTAATATCCCAGTAATTCCACAACCCTATATATTTTTCCAGCCTTACATGAAAACGGACCTCACAGCTAACTTGTCAATTGTGGATGGCGACATGTTCTTCTCAAGACTGCAAACGATTACAGTAAGCGTCAACTGTATTGGTGTGATGGGTAAGGGAGTTGCTTCTCGAGTGAGATATCAATTTCCGGATGTATACGTACATTATCAAGATTTATGCCGCAAGCACCAACTCAAAATGGGGCAACCCTACCTCTACAAACGCGAATCTTGCACTGATTATCAACTTGCAGATGAACCGAGAACGTTATCAGAGGCAAACACAGAAACTTGGTTTCTTCTTTTTCCAACGAAGAGACATTGGAGAGACCGTGCAGATATAAAGGGCATTGAGGCTGGACTTAAGTGGCTCCGTGAAAACTACGAGATGAAGAAAATAAAAAGCTTAGCTATACCTGCACTAGGGTGTGGACTTGGTCGATTAGATTGGCGGGAGGTTGGGCCTCTACTATACAAATATCTCTGCACATTAAGCATCCCCGTCTGCATATACCTGCCCGCGGAAAGAAAGATTCCCAAAGAACTGCTCTCAAAGAAGTTTCTCAGCGAGCAGACTAAATCCAATCGGCTCTTGGACTCATTAAAATAATCAACTAAAAATGGGGGGTTTGCGGGAGACATCGTCCACTTAGAGCGAGGTTCAAATCTCATTCCCGACGCCAAAGCATAGATTTTATTTACAAGATGTGGTCCTTTCCATTAAAGTTTAAAAAAGGTGAGACGCATGAAGGAATTAACCATCACCAGTCCCGCTTTTGAAAGCAACAAGCCAGTTCCTTCCAAGTACACCTGTGACGGTGACAATGTGAACCCCCACTGAACATCGAAGGAACACCTGAAAAGAACAAAAAGCTTCTGTCACACACATCCTTGTAGAAAGGTTTAAATAAACTGCTTCGTTGAACCCTTTCACTTTTCGTGAGGGGAATTCAAAAGTTTGCAGAGATTGGGCCGAGTCCTCCACATAAGTCCAAGTCGAAACGCTATAGTAAGGATTGAAAACATCCCGAAGATCGGAGAAACAGTCGTTGACGAGAACTTGAAGACGGTTGGAGAGATCTTTGACATATTTGGTCCCGTAACCGCGCCTTACGCAGCCGTAAAACCCACGATTCGAGAACCCAAAAAACTGATGAACAAAACGCTGTATGTGCTTCCCCTCAAGAGGAGAAAGGAGAAGATAAGAATTGAGCGATGATGTAGAAGGGTGTGAGGATTCCGACCCTCCGTCGCCAGTGCCCAACGTTGAACACATAAAGGTCCATTGTTGCCCAGAGTGCGGTAGCACCAGGCTCATGCGCGATTACGAATGTGCCGAAATAGTCTGCATGGACTGCGGCTTCGTAGTAGCAGCAAAAATAGCCGATAGGGGGCCAGAGTGGAGAGCCTTCGATGATGAACAGAGGGCGAAACGGACAAGGGTTGGCGCGCCCTTAACTTACACGATTCACGATAAAGGCTTGTCAACGATGATTGATTGGCACGACCGGGACGTTTATGGAAAAAGCCTGTCACCCGGGCAGAAGGCTCAGGTTTACCGCCTCAGAAAGTGGCAGCGCCGCATAAGAGTTTCAGACGCAACAGAGCGCAACCTCGCCTTTGCACTGTCCGAAATCACAAAAATCGCTAACAACCTAAGCCTCCCCAAAAACATCCTTGAAACAGCCTCAGTCATCTACCGAAAAGCCGTAAAAGAACGACTGATACGCGGAAGATCCATCCAAGGCGTAACTGCCGCAGCAATCTATTTGGCTTGCAGGCAGTGCGGACTAGCCAGGACACTGGAAGAGATAGCACAAGCGTCGAGCGTAAACAAAAAGGAAGTTGGTCGCAGCTACCGTTTTCTTATTAAAGAGCTTGACTACTCCATCCCACCTCTCAAGCCAAGCCAATACATAACAAAGTTCTCAAACCAACTGACAATGCAGGGAAAAGTCGAGGAAATCGCCCACAAAATCTTGGCTGCAGCAAAGGAACTTAAACTAACCTCCGGCCGCGGTCCCACGGGCATAGCGGCCGCCGCAAGTTACATAGCCTCGGTGTTGACTGGTGAAAGAAAAACGCAAAGGGAAATAGCCGAGATTGCGCAAGTAACTGAAGTTACCATTCGAAACCGTTACAAAGAGCTTGTTGAGCGGTTAATGTTCCAGATGACTATCTAAACCGTCCCTCTTTTTCTGATATCTAGTCGTCGTTCACTCTGGCGGTTCTAGAGAAACTCTTCCTCCTCACAGCTGGGGCATTCTTCACTCGGCTTCTTCTTCTCTTCGCCTTCCCTCAGCAAAGCGGACGCGACCTCGCCGAGTTCCTGAAGAAATTCTCGCGGAATCTTATCTCTTAAAGCCTTGACTTCTTCCTTCAACTTTTTAACCTCACTTTCTAAATCTTTTGTCTTCTCGCTTAACTCCACAACCTCTTTAAGTTGTTTGATCTCCTCCAAAAGCATGCCTTTCTCCTTTTCTAACGCCTTAATCCTCTCCTCCAGCTTGGTTTTCATCTCAACAGTTTGCATAATCCTTTCACCTGCCGATTCTATATCTCACATGCTTGCAATTAATAGTTTTTCCGCAGATTTGTCATGCGGTTACTGCAAAACACATTTTAGACTCTAGTGGTGATAACTATAAGAGGGGATGTATTTGGTTAAGTGTCCAAAATGTGGGGTGGAGGTAGCGAATCCAGTTAAGACTTGGCCTATTCCCTCTCGGAAACCACTGAAAAAGGGTGAAGCATCCAAGCTTGCCATGGGAATATTTGAATGTCCAAGCTGTAGAGCTAGGTTTAGAGCTGCCTTAGAAGTCGAAACCAAAATTGAAGAGACAGTAAGTATTAAAAATATGGTTGAAAGAATTAAAGGAATAAGGGGAGAGCTTATGCAGACTCTGAAGAATCTGCGTGAAAAAATAAAGACCTTGGAGACCGAACGTGCAAATTTGATGATTGAGATTGAAAAATTAAGGAAAGCTGCAGAGTCAAGAGCCAGTGCCCTTGAGAGCGAAGTGCACATGCTGCGGGAAGAAGTGAAGTCTCTAAGAGACCTTCTGGGGTATGTTGAAGAAGCAGAAAAATAGAAAAATAGCAGTTAACCTTAATTTACCCCTAAATCACTTATGGATTTTTAGGGATCAGGCTTTTAAATATTTTTTGTAGTATTCTTGAGCCATGGCTACAGCTTTTTCCGGGTTTTTCAGGATTAGGTACTCCACGCCTGCAATTTTTTGGCTTTCACCGAAAAATTCTATAACCTTTTTCACATTTCCTTCGTAAATTGCCAGACCCCCTGCAATTCTATACCATGTGTTAGCCTTTATGAAATCCTTTTCCTTTTCAAATTTTTTGGCATTTTCGGCAGCGTCCTTCATCGAAGTTTCGATTTTTCTGGGGTCAAGGTACATCGTGTTTAATAATGCTTCGTATGCTTCTTTATCGTCTCCGCAAAGCTGTTCAAGTTCAGTCACCTGTCTTGCTTTTTCACTGCCTTTCTTCTTTTTCCTTCTGAATCTATCCAGCAAACCCAACGTCAAGCCTCCTCCTCAACATCAGCACTTTTTTACTTGGAAATAATAAGCAGTAGTTAATTTTAAAAGTTTGTCTTTCGCTATATCTTTTATGCCCTATAAGTTCATCTTTGACCTTTCGAGGATTCCACGTTTGTTCTTCACTGAGATAACTAAGGTTGGCTATCAAAAGCGTTTGCATAAAAAAATCGGCAGAACAGTGCAGGAGATCATAAGAAAATTTAGGATTCAAGAGGCAACAGGCCTCGACTTATCTGATGCTGTAGTTCTTCTCCAAGACCTTATAGACATGCAAGCAAGAAATCTAATAGAGAGAGAAAGATTCGTGCAAACAAGAAAAAGGGCGCTTTTCCTGCCACACTGTTCTAGGAAATACATGGATAGCCGTTGTAAGGCGACCTTTAACCCGAATTTGCCAACTTATGTTTGTGCGCACTGTTCTCCGGACTGTCTAATTAACAGGACTGTGTCTTTTGCCAAGAAAAAGGGTTATGACGTTTACATCTTGCCTGGCGGCTCTTGTGTTTCAAAAATTTTGAAGACTAAACATTACGAAGGTGTTATCGGTGTTGCTTGTGGTGAAGAGATAAGGATGAGCGGAGGTGCATTGAGTAGTATGGGCGTAGCTGGTCAAGCTGTTCCACTGGTAAAGAATGGTTGTGCAAACACCGTCTTCAACATTGAAACTTTGTTTGAAATCCTTTAACAAGAATCAAGAGAATAAGTTACTTTACGATTTCTCTTTTCTTCCAGCGTAAGTTCTTGCTTCGGCACCGTCTACATTTAACCGCACTTCCCGCATTTCTTGCACCGCACTCTCGGCAAATCTTCATGTAAAGTCTGTGCTTCTGAGCAAGGGTCTTTTTAAGCGGATCCATAATTGGCATTTGTTTAACCTCTTATGTGGCTAAAACTCAGATAACCAACCATCAAATATACTTTATGCCACTCATCAGAGGGATTGACATTTATTGTCTTCTAAATGCTGACAAGTTTTACTACGTCATTCGGTTTTTCAGCCACTTTTATGCCAGCTTTTCTGAAAGCTTCAATTTTGCTTTCAGCTGTTCCAGCTTTGCCCATCACTATTGCGCCAGCGTGTCCCATCCGTTTTCCGGGTGGAGCGGAGCGTCCAGCTATGAAGGCGGAAACTGGTTTTGGATATTTTTCTTTGGCGACATATTCGGCTGCTAATTCTTCGAGGTTGCCACCGATTTCCCCTATCAAAACAACGGCTTTCGTCTGCGCGTCCTTCTCAAACATTTTTAGCGCGTCTATAAAGTTTAAGCCTGTTATTGGGTCTCCTCCCAAGCCGAGGCATGTTGACTGTCCTAAGTTTTTTCTGGTTAGGCCTCCTGCTATTTCGTATGTGAGTGTTCCGCTCCTTGAAACTATGCCTATGCTTCCGGATTTAAAGATGTGTGCTGGCATTATTCCAAGTTTGCTTTCTCCCGGAGTTATTATGCCTGGGGTGTTCGGTCCGATGATTGTGGCGTTGATTTGTTTTGCGTACGTCATTACGCTGACTGCGTCTTTTATTGGAATGTGTTCCGTTATTATTACGATGGTTTTTATTCCTTTTTCCAAGGCTTCTAAGGCCGCGTCTGCAGCGAATGGGGCGGGGACAAAAATTATTGAAGCGTTTGCCGAATGTTTTTCTTGGGCTTCCTCAACTGTGTCATAGACTTGAACGCCGTGGATTGCGGTTCCACCTTTCCCGGGGGTTACGCCTGCAACGATTTTTGTTCCGTATTCCAGCATGAGCTTGGTGTGGAAGGTTCCTTGGGTTCCGGTTATGCCTTGAACGATTGCACGAGTGTTTTTATCAATTATTATTCCCAATTCATTTGCCTCCATGCCTAGAGATTTCAACGACCCGCTGCGCCGCTTCTTCCATGCTTTCTAGTACGTGCATCCCGGCTTCTGTCAGTATTCTTTTTCCTTCTTCTTCGTTTGTGCCCACAAGCCTGATAACCATGGGTTTTGTCACTCCGACTTTTGCCTTTGCCTCTAGGATTCCCCGTGCAACCTCGTCGCAGCGGGTGATTCCACCCAAAATGTTTATGAAGAGTGCCTTGACTTTTTGGTCTGAAAGCACTATTTTGAGGGCTGTGGCTACCTTTTCCGCGGGTGCTCCGCCGCCGACGTCAAGAAAGTTCGCTGGTTTTCCGCCGTAGTACCGGATTGTGTCTAGCGTCGCCATTACGAGGCCTGCTCCGTTTCCTATGACGCCTATGTTTCCGTCCAGTTTAACGTAGGCTAAGTCGTTTTTTATGGCCTCTATCTCTTGTTGGGTGAGTTCGCCCTCTCCTTCTAGGAGCTTCTTTCTGTACTCTTGGTGGCGGAATAGGGCGTTGTCGTCTATTACTATGCGGGCGTCTGCTGCGACAAATCTTCCATTAACAGTCTCAACTAGAGGGTTCATCTCGATTAATTCCGCGTCGTAATCCATGCCGACACAGTATAATCTTTCAAAAATTCTTCCAAGTTCAGAAAGTGGGTTGCCGCAGTAACCCATTTTTCTTGCGATTTGGCGGGCGTGGAAGGAGTGAAAACCATGTTGAGGGTCTATCAGAAATTTTATGACTTTTTCGGGAGATTTTTGGGCTATTTCCTCTATTTCCATTCCGCCAACCGCGGAAGCGATTGCAACGTAGCTTTGGTTAAATCTGTCGGTTGTTATGCCAAAGTAGAGTTCCCTTTTTACTTGTACTTTCTCTTCGATCCACACACTTTTGACGGGTATGCCCTTTATCTGCGTGCCTAACAGTTTTTCCGCGGCCTTCCCTGCCTCTGGTATAGAATTGGCGAAGAGTATTCCGCCAGCTTTTCCTCTCCCAGCGACCAACACTTGTGCTTTGACTGCGAATGGTGGTTTTAGTTTAGTTGCAACTTCGAGGGCTTGGCTTGTGCTTGTTGCTAATCCACCTTGGGGTGTTGGGATTCCGTACTTTACAAGTATGTTTTTGGCTTCGTATTCGAAGAGCTTCATTACGATTTTCTCCTTACTTTATGGTTTCTATTGTGACGTAGGATTTTGTGTCTTGTATGCCATCAATAGAAGATAAGTTTTTTAAGACTTCGTCGAGTTTTTCCCTATTAACTATTAAGAGGGCGTCAACGTCGCCCGCTATTCTGAAGGCTCTTTGAACTGCGAGTTCTTTGACTCTTTCGTAGGCATGCGTTCTCTTGTAGGGTGATACTTTGAGGAATACAAATGCGGGGGTTGAAGACATTCCAAGCGCACTTAGTCCTTTCTCGGTTACGTCTATGAAGCCCCTGCCAGTGCGTATATAGTTCAGGTCTCTGAGTTTTCGTAGGTGAACGTTTAATGCTTGTCTGCTTATGCCTATTTGCTTTGCTAACTCCTTCTGTTTTACACGAAGCGTGTAGGTGTTTGTGGATTTGCCTTTTTCATAGAGCATTCGCAGCAGTTGTACTGGGCGTCTTGTAAGTGTTTCCAAGATGTTCTCCTCTATCTAGTACTTTGTTAAGCTTAAGCTTTACAATAGTATCGCTTATTTAAAAGTTTAGCAAAACCAAAATGTAAGAGAGAAGTGATTTTAGCCTTTGATTTTTATCGCATAGAAGTTAAAACCGTAATGTATTTATTTATCGACAAAAATGGTTATGAAGCCATAGAAAATATGGAAACTAGGAGTGAGGCGGTACAAAATGTCAGAAAGCAACGCAGTGTTGATCGGAAATAAGCCAGTAATGAACTATGTACTGGCTTGCATAACCCTCTTTCACGGCGGAGCGAAAGAAGTAAATGTTAAGGCAAGAGGAAGATCCATAAGCCGAGCAGTTGACGTCGTTGAAGTCGTAAGACGCCGGTTCCTACCAGACGTAAAAATCAAAAAAGTTGGCGTTGGAACGCAACAAATGGCACCCAGAGAAGAGGGTGGCACGCCAACAAATGTCAGCACGATTGAGATAACGCTTGAACGATAGAGCAGTGGATCTGCGTAAGCTTGCAATGCTCCGCCGCCCCTCCTTTATTTGTGGAGGGCGCTCTTCCAAGTGAAAACCGTGTTGTGCAGTTTCTGTTTAAAGAGTGGAATACTGTGTCAAAGGTGTTTAGATAGAGTTAGGTCTGGCGAAGTAAGCGAATTAGACTTAAAAATCGCTCGTTTGTTGTTGCCTTTAGAGGAGAAGTATCCCTCTCTTCAGAACGTGTATTTTCATGGGGCTGTTGACGCCGACAAAACTCTGGCGATAATTGTCGGACCTGGGGATGTTTCCCGTCTTTTAAGCTATGGTGGGAAAATTATTAAGGCCTTGGGTGAGGAAATTGGTAAAAGTGTTCGTGTTTTGGAGTATGGAGTTGACGATAGAAAGTTTTTGGAGGATTTGTTTGCCCCCTTGAGTATCGTGACGATTAACACGATTTGGCTGCCCGACGGAACTACTGAGACCAGGGTAATTTTGAGGAAGAGGCGCGGTTCTCAGCCGCCTTTTGATGTAAAGGCTTTAAAGGAGATTGCCCGTAAAGTTCGCAACATGACGTTGCGTGTGGAGTTTGCAGACTAGGTTTGGCGGTGAACCCATGAAGTTAGATTCCGTTGGTGATTGGCGTAGGACGCATTACTCTGTGGATGTCAAGCCTGAAATGGACGGCGGAGAGGTTACGCTCTTCGGCTGGGTTCAAGAGGTCAGGGATTTGGGTGGAATCCGCTTCATAATATTGCAGGATAGGGAGGGCACCGTGCAAGTTACTGTTCCACGGAAAAAGGTGAGCAGCGAAGTTTTGTCGAAATCTGATGTCTTGCAGAAGAGGTATAGCATAGGCGTGAAGGCGGTTGTGAAAAAGACTGAGGTGACGCCCAGAGGAGTCGAAGTTATACCGAAGGAGATTAAGATTTTCAGCACAGCCACACCTCAATTGCCAATTGACATCACTGGAAAAACACCTGCAAACTTGGATGTTCGATTGGACGCACGGGCTTTGGACCTTTGTCGAGGTAAAAGCATAGCGGTTTTCAAGATTCAGCACACAGCCCTAGAGGCAATACGGGTTTTCCTATTTGAGAGGGGTTTCATCGAAGTTCACACGCCACGCATTATTGCTTCGGCGACCGAAGGTGGTGCAGCGCTTTTCCCAGTTGATTACTTCGGGAGGAAAGTTTTTCTCGCTCAGAGTCCACAGTTGTATAAGGAACAGCTTGTCATGAGTCTTGAAAAGGTTTTTGAGGTGGGGCCGTTTTTTAGGGCTGAAGAATTTCACACGCCTTTTCACTCGAGCGAGTTTGTTTCGGTGGATATTGAGGAGGCATTTTCGGATGCCGATGATGTAATGCAATTGCTTGAGGGGTTGATGCAACGTGTTTGCAAGGCTGTGAATGAAAAATGCCGAAGAGAGTTGGCTTTGCTGAAGCACAAAGTAGAGGTGCCAGAGGTTCCCTTTAAACGCTTGACTTACGATGGAGTTCTAAAGGAGTTGAAACGTGAAGGTGTAGAAGTTCCGTGGGGAGAGGACATTCCAACGCCAGCCTTAAGAACTCTGGGCAAAATCCACCCATACTTCTATTTCATAACCGATTGGCCTACGCATTCCAAAGCCTTCTACATAAAGCCACGCGACGACAATCCGGAATTGTGCGAGGGTTTTGATTTAATGTGGCGTTGGTTGGAGTTGGTCTCTGGTGGAACAAGAATTGCAACGAAGGAACTTCTTATAGAAAGGTTGAAAGAGAAGGGCTTAAACCCGGATTCTTTCAAGTTTCATTTGCAGGCCTTTGATTATGGGATGCCGCCACATGCGGGCTGGGCCATAGGCTTGGAAAGGATGAGTATGATGTTGACTGGGAAGAGGAACATTAGAGAAGTAACGCTTTATCCAAGAGACAAGTTCAGACTTACGCCATAGAGAATTTTTGGGGTTCAGACAAACCAATACGGATAGGCTCACATAAGTTTTCTGCACTTTTTGAATGTTATGAGGTGAGAGTCTCTCTGGAAGCTAGCCCCTCCCTTATATATAGATTGAATTAGAGATTATAATGCAGAGTTCTATTATTATTTTATAGAAGTATTCTACAGAACGGATAAAGAGGCGGATGCAGATTTATTTCTCTAAAGGAGAGAGGGGAAGTTTATGAAAAGGTACGCTTTAGTGTCTCTTGCGGTGGCTACGCTGGTTATTATGGTTGGCTTTTCGACTGTAAGATCAAACAACCAATTATTGATTTGTTTTGCGTGTGGAGGCGGCGGCGTTGTCGATAAACCGCCGTGCGAGGCTTTCACTGTGAAGGTCACGTTCAAAAACACCGGGAGAGGCGAGGGCACATGGTCTGTCAACATGGCCTTTGAAGGAGAAGCATGGACTTGGAGTGGGGTACCTCAAACCTTAACGCTTAGGCCTTGTCAAACTAAAACCTTGACATGGAATGGCAATGTTCCGTACAACGCTCCAATAGGCTCCATGGCGAGGCTCATAGTCTACTACAATGACTCTTTCACGCCGCTAAACTGGTGGATTCACGTTGTTACAGGCGCAGAGCTAAAAATAACCTCAAGCACAGTTAAATGACCAACCGTTAGATTCAACAACCACATAGACTCGTAGAGAACAACATTTTTGGTCGAGATTATTAATCAGCGATTAGGATTTTAAGATACAATTACAAACAAGCCTATCCAAGTCTGTTTTATCGCAAACCAATCGAGTTAGCCTCTCAGCCATGGGATTCGAAAGAGAAAATAATTACGTTCTAACGAAAGCGATGTTGTTTTTAGTTAAAGATGTTATAAAAACTGATAAATACCCGCCTTATTATTGGCAACCATGGGAGAGCAGTTAAAAATCGCATGCGGTGTATTCGGAGCAATAAACTTCGAAAAACAGCCCATATTCCCCTACATATACTGGGGGATGAGGGCCCAAAACCACAGAGGCCACCAGTCCCACGGCTTTCTCACGTATCACGATGGAAAATTTCACGTTCACAGAAGCCTGGACCTCATACCAAAAATAAAGACAAGCGCAATCCAGGAATGGTTTGGACGATTGCCGGGACATGTTGGCATAGGAAACGTTAGATACACCACTTCTGGAAAGTGTGACGAGAAATCGTTGATAAGAGGAACACAACCAGTCACAGCCTCAAAAAACGGGTTTAAGCTGGCTGTCTCCTTTAATGGCAACGTTGTCAACACCTTCAAAGTTAAAAAAGAGATATGCAAGGAGTTCCCAAGATTTTCTTACGAATGCGACGCAGACCTCATCTGCCACAAACTCCTAATCGAACTTTTGAAGGACAAAAACTTAGCGTCGGCAGTCAAAACATGCATGCAACAAATCGAAGGAGCCTTCTCAGTGGCTGGCATAGCAAAAGACGGCAAATTCTTCGCCTTCAAAGACCCAGATGGAATAAGACCACTATGCGCTGGCCACGGCGAAGACCGAACAACCTACGCCTTCTCATCAGAAACCGTTGGACTAGACGTAAACGGTTTTGAAAAGGATTTCGAAGTTGAACCAGGCGAACTCGTAACGGTTTCCGAGGATGGTTTTGGCAGAGAAAAATTAGTGAACGAAGGGCGCAAGGCTTTTTGCGCCTTTGAATTTGCATATTTCGCCAGACCCGATTCACGGTTCGATGAGAAATATGTTTATGAGGTTCGCGAAGAGTTTGGAAGAAACCTCGTGAGGGAGAATCCTGACACAGTTAAAGATGCGGACATAATTATTTCTTTGCCAGAAACCGGCGACGATTCAGCTTTAGGGGTTCATGAAGAGTCTGGCTTGAGGTGGGAGAGGGCTTCCCGCAGGCATCGCTACGTGACAGAAAGGGCTTTCATTCTGCTGAATAAAGAGCGATATGCAACAATAGATAAGAAAATCAACATCCTAGCATCGAAAGTTAAGGGAAGACGTGTCATAGTGACGGAAGACAGCATAGTCAGAGGAGACACAACGAAAGTTGTGATAGAGAAACTCCGCAGAATGGGAGCCAAGAAAGTGTACTTATTCGTGACTTTTCCGCGCATAATCGGACCATGCTTCTACGGAATAGACATGGCAACCTACGGTCAACTAATAGGCTCAAGGCACACCGCTGAAGAAATAGCGGAAATCATAGGCGCAGATGCAGTATACTACCAGTCAATAGAAAACTTTGTAAAAGCCACAGGGTTCACCAGAGACCAGCTATGCCTCGCATGCGTAACAGGGAAATATCCAACACCACTAGCGCAAAAGATAGCAGACGAAATGAAGAGAAGGTTCATGGAAGGTTATGAGGAAACAGGTAGACTTTACGAAATAGCGGAAGCCATCGAAAAAGCCTAGTAGTAAAACAAATTAGAATATCATGTTTATCTTTTAGTTATTTGACGGGAGTTGGTTATGGAGAAGGTTGGCGTACTTGTTGTTTCTTACGGCGCAAGAGAAGTGGCCATGGTTGACGCTTTCGCACAGAGCACAAAATACAAAGTGGAAATTTATGTTGCGGATAAACAGCGAAACCCCTTCAACATTAAAAAAGCCGCTAAACATGTTGTCACACCAGACTTGAACGTGGAGGAAATCTGCAGATTCGCAGAAGCCAACAAAAACAGAATTGACTTCGGCATAGTTGGCCCGGAAAAACCAATAATAGAAGGCTTGCGCGACCTCGTAGAAAAGCGGACAGGCATACCAATGATTTGTCCAACAAAGAAATACGCCATAGAATCAAGCAAAGTCCAACAACGGCTGTTGTTCCAAGAAATCGTGCCAGAAGTGAACCCCTGCTTCAAAATTTTCAATCCAAAAGAATACAAAAGCCGAGAAGAGGTGAAAAAGGCTGTTTACAAATGGCTTGACGAACTCGAGAATAGGGCGGTTGTTAAGCCTGACCAGCCAGCAGCCGGAAAAGGGGTAGGCGTGTGGGGAGACGACTTCACAAACCGCGAGCAACTCTTCGAACATTTCCTACCGAACTTTCAACAAGGCCCGGTCCTAATAGAAGAAAAAATCGAAGGAGAAGAGTCAAGTTTCCAAGCCTTCTGTGATGGCAAGCATCTAGTGCCGTTGCCAGACACGAGAGACTACAAAAGAGCTTCTGACGATGACAAGGGACCACTCACTGGGGGAATGGGTTCCTACAAGGATGTTGGCGACGTTTTACCGTTCATGACGGATGCGGACAGAGCAAAAGAGATAGAAATCGTCAACAGAATCTTCGAGAAATGGAGAGCTGAGGATGGCACAGGCTTTAGGGGCATCCCCTTCTACGTGGCTTTTATTCACACAGGCAAAGAACCGAAAATTCTTGAAAACAACAGCCGGCCCGGAGACCCGGAAATACAGAACATTTTGCCCATCCTAAAAGAAGACTTTGTTGATGTTTGCTTTAAAATCTTAGAAGGCAGCCTAACACGTATCGAATTGGAAAAGGCAGCAACAGTTGTAACCTACAAGGCTCCACCAGACTATGGCGGACGCATACACGCTTTTCCACAACTTGTGAATAAGGACGAAATTGGCAAGCCAGTTGACTTAACCGAGGCGCATGAACTAACCAAAAAGCATGGCGACAAAATTCGTGTTTATCCGGCAGCCATGGAACTGCGCAACGGCGAAGCTTATGCCCTCAAATCTAGGGCGGTGTGCGTTGTAGGCATAGGCGAAAACATCGAAGCAGCCAGGCAAACCTCTTTGGAAGGCGTAAGAGCCATAAAAGGTGGAGCCCTCTGGCACAGAACAGACATAGCCTCCAAACAGCACATAGAAAAGAGCGTAAGGCATATGGAGGAGTTGAGGCGCAAACAGTGAAAAGGGTTTTCGTATCTGACTGTGAAGGACCCATCTCAAAGAATGACAACGCCTTCGAAGTAACATCCCATTTCATTCCAGATGGGGACAGGCTCTTTACAGTCATAAGCAGATACGATGACGCGCTGGCAGACGTTTTAAAAAGGCCGCATTATAAGGCTGGCGACACCTTAAAGCTCATTTTGCCCTTCCTCAAGGCTTATGACGTTACCGACAGTAAGATGCGGGAGTTTTCGGCTCAAAGCCTAGTTTTAATTTCAGGCGTGAAGGATGCGCTGAGGCATGTGAGCGGTGTAGCTCATGCCTTTGTCGTAAGCACAAGTTACGAACACTACATAAAAGCCCTATGCCACGCCATAGACTTCCCATACGAAAACGCCTATTGCACGAGGCTCAGCATCGACAAATACCACATAACAGAAAAAGAAAAGACCAAACTGAAAGAAATAGCAAAAGAAATCGCCCAGATGCCCATAATCGAAATTCCTCCAGAGGCAAAATCTCTAAACGATTTTTCAGAAAGGGACCAGAAAACAATTGGGCGATTAGACGAGATCTTCTGGAAGATAATAGCTTATATGGAGTCTGGGAGAATTTTCTCCGAAGTCAATCCTGCTGGTGGTGGTAAGAAGGCTGAGGCTGTGAAGGATGCAACTCAAAGGGTAGGCGTAGCATTAGCGGATGTAATGTATGTGGGTGACAGCATAACGGATGTTGAAGCCCTTAGGCTTGTGAGGGAAAACGGTGGTTTAACAGTCTCTTTTAACGGTAATCAATATGCCATAAAAAACGCTGAAATTGCCGTATTATCGGAAAATAGCATTGCAACCACTGTGATTGCAGACGTATTCAGTAGATTTGGAAAAAGGCAAACCCTAAGCCTTGTTAAAAACTGGAACCGTCAAGCTTTAAAGAAAACTCCAGTAAACCAAACGTTGCTCAACAGCCTTTTCAAGTCATATCCCAGAGAATTGCCCAAAGTTAAAATAATAACACGCAAAAATATGGAGATTCTAACAAAAGAAAGCAGCGCATTCAGAAAAAAGGCCAGAGGAGAAGCCATCGGGAGGCTGGGATAAATGATTAAGAAGTCCAAAATTGAAGACACCTACGCAGAAGCTTTCGACGGTCTCTACTGTCGAGTCATTGTCACCGCAGACGGCGAAGAAACATTAAGGAGGGCAGCAGAAGACGCCACCGCAACGCCCTCAGGAGTTATAGGCAGGGTCGACAGCGGAATTGAAAGATGGCTAAGTGAAAGAGAAACACCCGACAAGCGAAAAGGAGCAATATTACAGTTTTGGAAGGGCTTGGACAAAGGAAAGCCCTTAGAAGATTTGGTCGGGCGTTTTGAAAAGGAGCTTTCTTACAGGATTCGTCAAGACATTCTGGTTAAGCCTTTCACCGCGGTCTTCGACGCTTTATCTGTGAAACCTGAAGGAAAAATAGACATGATGGAGAGAGTTGGGCATTGTGGAGACGGATTTGAGTGGGAAGAACAACTTTATGGACGTAGTGTGATTGTTGTTCCAATCATGGTGCCTGACTTTCTTATAGAACGGTACATTGGCTATGCACGGGGAGTATCTGGCGGCAACTTCTGGTACATGTGCAAAACAAAGAAGGCGGTGATGGATGCTGGGAAAAAAGCGCTAGAAGCCATAAGCCAAATTGAAGGCGTAATAACTCCCTTTGACGTTTGTTCGGCGGGCTCAAAAACTGAGACTCGTTTTCCGTTGATAGGACCAACAACAAACCATCCGTATTGCCCATCCCTAAAAAGTAAACTAGGCAAAGCTTCAAAGGTGCCTGAAGGCGTCAACTACATTCCAGAGATAGTGATCAATGGCGTTTCGTTGCGAGCCGTTAAAGAAGCCATGAAAGCAGGAATCGAGGCAACACTAAACGTTGATGGTGTGGTAAAAATCTCCGCTGGAAACTACGGTGGAAAACTGGGCGACTACAAGATTTATCTGCGAGAGCTGTTTCCATGAGCCGTTTTGACGCCGTGGGATTCGGCGGCCTAAACCTGGACAAACTCTTCAAGGTAAACAAAATAGCCAGGGCAGAAGAAGAGAGCTACATAATAGACTGTGAGGAGGCTTGTGGGGGCTCAGCAGCCAACACCATCGTAGGCTTGGCGAGGCTCGGCTGTAAGGTGGGCTTTATAGGAAAGGTTGCCGACGACAGAGAAGGCAAAATGCTGGTTGAAGATTTTTGCAAAGAAGGCGTCGACACAAACGGCATAATACACGCAAAACATGGCAGAAGCGGAACAGTCATGGGTTTCGTGGACAAGAAAGGCGAACGAGCGTTATATGTTGACCCGGGCGTAAACGACACAATAGAATTCAGCGAAATAAACAGGGAATACGCACTTCAAACACTCTTTTTGCATTTAACGTCCTTTGTCGGAGACAAGTCCTTCCAGGCCCAGAGAAAGCTCGTAGAAGAGTTACCCCCAACCGTTAAGGTGAGCCTCGACCCCGGAGAATTGTACGCCAGAAAAGGGTTAGCCACGCTGGAGTCGCTGATAAAGCGGACGTTTGTTTTTATGCCAAATCTGAGCGAACTTGAACTATTGACTAAGGTGGCTGATTATAGGAGAGGCGCTGAAGTTCTGCTTGAAAAAGGTGTGGGGATAATCGCCGTGAAACTGGGCAGCAAAGGTTGCTACGTGACGGATGGAAGGGAAAGCCGCCATATAGAGGCCTTTAAAGTGAATGCTATCGACACAACGGGTGCTGGTGACGCTTTTTGTGCGGGCTTTCTCTACGGCTTAATTAATGGCAAAAGCCTCTATGAGTGCGGAAGACTTGGCAATTTTGTAGCCTCAAGATGCATAATGAAAATGGGAGCCAGGACAGGGCTTCCACATCTTGAAGATTTAAAACTTCTTGGTTATGTGTTCAATTAGGCTTTCAAAGATTAGTTTTCCATCACCATACTGTGGCATCTGCTTTTGTCTTGTCCAGTCTGGTTGTTGCCACCAGTAAAATGCTCTTTCAGGGTGCGGCATCAAGCCGAATATTGTTCCTTCTGGGTTGCATATTCCAGCTATGTCATGGAAAGAACCGTTCGGGTTTAGTGGAAAGTGTCCTTCTGCACATTCACCGTCCTTATCGCAGTAGCGGAAAACCAGCTGGTCATTCTCATAAAGCCTTTCCAAAAACTCTTTTTCCTCTTCTTTTGCGAACATGAATCTGCCTTCCGAATGCGCCACCGGTATGCGCAGAACCTTTTCCCTTGGAATTTTCCATGTTAGTACGCATTTTCCCCTGTTTTCGTGCTTGATGTAAATCCAGCGGCAGTTGTAACCGGGCGGAAAATTGGTTGCCAAAACAGCCTTTGGATGTGGGCTTATCCCATCAAAGCCCGGAAGCAAACCGGCCTCAACGAGCACCTGAAAGCCGTTACAAATACCGAGAATCGGTCTATCTTCGCCAACAAAGGACTCTAACTCTTTACCCAATTTAGCCAATAACCACCTAGCCCATATGGCTCCAGCTCGCACGTAGTCCCCGTAAGAAAAACCTCCCGGAAGAACCAAGACATGGTATTCCGAGAGGTTTCGACGCTTAACCAATTCGTTTACGTGCGTAATATCCGATTGAACACCCAACTCCTCAAACGCTCGTTTGGTTTCAGCGTCACAGTTCGTCCCGCCCACACGCAAAACGCAAACTTTGATCTCTTCACGTTTCATGGTTAAACCCCGCTGCTTAGTGTTCGTTTCCAACTCGCCAACAAGTCGTTGAGCGATGCATCCACAACGACTTCACCGTTTAATCCAAAAATGCATAGGCGCGGAGCTTTCGTAACTGTGCCTATCTCGGCAAAAACTCCCCCCTTCATTGAAGCCTCAAACTCTTCCTTCGCTTCTCTTGAAACTTCCACCAAGAATCGGCTGTTTGACTCTGAGAACAAGACGAAATCGTTGCGGTTCAGGTTTTTCATCGGAACTCTCAGCAAACGCAATTCCATTCCGTATCCACCAGCAAAAGCCATCTCCGCAGCAGCCACGGCCAAACCACCTTCAGACAGGTCGTGACAAGCCTTTACAAGTCCCAAATCGATGGCTCTAGTGATAGCCCCGAACGTTTTTCTGGCTTGACTTGGCCTGACCTTTGGCACTGTTCTTCCAAGAAAGCCCTTCAGTTCATAGTGTTCTGAACCACCCAACTCTTTGAGAGTTTGACCAACCATATAGATTGAGTTATTTGGCTCTTTAACATCCATCGAAACTGCTGAGCGGACGTCTGGAACAATGCCTAAAGCCGTTATTAAAAGGGTTGGAGTTACCGGTCCCAGTGGAGACTCGTTGTAGAGGCTGTCCTTTCCGGAGATAAACGGCGTCTTAAAAGCCTTTGCAAAATCGTAACACGCCTCACAAGCACTCACGAGGCTGCCGAGCCTCTCTGGCTTTTCGGGGTTGCCCCACGTGAAGTTGTCCAGTAACGCTATTCTTCTGCCGCCAACAGCCACGTTGTTTCTTATCGCTTCGTCTATTGCGGAAGCTGCCATCCAATAGGCGTCTATTTTCCCATAATTGGGGTTCATTCCGCATGAGACCGCTACGCCCTTCCAAGAATCTTCTAGAGGCTTTAACACAGCCGCGTCGTTGGGTCCACTATGCTCGCCATGGAGCGGCTTTAGCACGGTATTCCCTTTCACCTCGTGGTCGTAAGTGCGTATCACACTTTCTTTGCTTGCGATATTAGGCGAGGACAAAAGCTGCAAAAGCGTTTCAGTTAGGTTTTCTGGCTCTGGAAACAGTGGCTCTTCAAAACTTCCGGGTTTATACTCTGCTGTTTTCGCTGCTCTTGGCGGTTCAAAAAGGAACGGAACATCCATTTCTGCAACTCTTTCGCCTTGGTAATAAATCCGCAAAACCTTATCTGCAGTGTATTTTCCAATGGCAGTAGCCTCAACGTTTTCCCTCTCAAAAATCTCCAAAACCTTTTCGAGATTTTCCGGAGACACAGCTAAGAGCATTCTTTCTTGCGATTCGGAGACATAAACTTCCCATGGAGCCAAACCCGGATACTTCAGCGGAACCTTTTCAAGCTCCACAATGGCACCGCAACCGAACCTTTTTGCCGATTCGCCAACGGCGGATGATAAGCCGCCGCCGCCCAAGTCCGTTATTGCCGATGCAAGTTCAAGGTCTCGAATCGTGATTATGGCTCTTTTCAGTTTTTCTTCCTCAATTGGGTTTGCAATCTGAACCGCCGGTCTAGAGACCTCTTCCGATTTTTCCGTTAACTCAGCTGATGCGAAAGTTACGCCGTGGATACCGTCGCGACCGGTCTTTCCGCCCGCCAGAACGATTATGTCGTTTTGTTTCGCGTTTCTCCTAAACTTCTTCAGTGGAAGCAGTCCGATGCATCCGCAGTAGACCACGACGTTTCCAACATAGCTTTCATCAAAGTATATGGCTCCATTAACCGTTGGAATCCCCATGTTATTGCCATAGCTTCCTATTCCGGCTACAACGCCCATGTAAACGTATTTCGGATGCTTCACACCTGGCGGAAGCTTTTCGTAATCAAAATCTAACGGACCAAAGCCCAACACATCCGTACACGCGATGGGGTCCGCCCAGACGCCTAAAATGTCGCGGATTACGCCGCCCACGCCTGTGGCCGCACCACCAAAAGGCTCTACAGCGGATGGGTGATTGTGCGTTTCCACTTTGATTGCTATTCCGTAGTCTTTGTTAAAGCGGATTATGCCGGCGTTATCTTCAAAAACCGAGAAGCACCACCGGGGCTTAATTTCTTCGGTGGCTTTTGCGATGTAAGTTTTAAAGAGGTTGTCGATTTCCTTTCCGTCGATTTTTATTTTGTCTTTAAAGGTTTTGTGGAAGCAGTGTTCCGACCATGTTTGCCCTATAGTTTGAAGTTCCACATCCGTAGGGTTACGCCCCCTTTCTCTAAAATACCCTTGAACAGCCTTCATTTCCCGCAAGTTTAAGCCTATGCCGAGCTCACCGCTTATTTCCAAGAGCTGGTGGTCTGCAGCCTCAAGCAAGTTCACTTCGAAGATTAGAAATGGAGTTTTCTTGCGGGTGTAGAGGCTTGCGGTCATCTTTCCTCCTCAACCGCGATTGCGTAATTATCCTTTGTCGGGTTTGCCAGAAGCCTCCTGCACATCTCCTCCGCTTTCCTCTCAGCCTCTTTCCTTGACTCAGCCTCGAGAACCACACTGTAGACTTTACCGACGTTAACAGCTTCAACCTTGTAGCCGAGTTCCTTCAGTAAATGTGCTGCGGTTTCGCCTTCTGGGTCGCCGTGTCCCGGCTTTAGGCTGACTTCAATTTTTAATCGATATCTCATAGGCTAAGTTTAAATTTCAAGGAATTTAAACACTTTTATCGGTGACAGAGCAAACCGCTATTTCAAAATGATTTTCCTGTTTTTGTAAAGAATCTTAATTCCCTCAGTATCCGTTACGCGTCCTATCTGTTCAGCATGCGCACCAGTTTTTTCCAAGGCTCCAACTGCTTTGTCCACATTTGCTTTGTCTACTATTGCTGCGAAGCCCCATCCCATGTTGAAGGTCCTAAACATTTCCTTGTCAGTTATTGTTCCGCCAAGTTCAGAGGCTGTTTTCTGAATTAACTCGAAGATTGGCTGCGGTTTGAAATTGTCGAATTCGAAGCCTACGCCCTTGGAAAACCTTGTTAAGCGGTCGAATTTCAAGTATGCGTCTCCGGTGATGTGCACGGCGGCTTTTACTTTAAGCTCTTCCGCAACCCTGAGCAAAGGCTTAACGTATATTTTCATTGGCTCCAAAACTTCGTAGACAACCTCTCTGTCTAATCCGTCTGGGATGTCGCAAGGCTCGTATCTTCCGCCCCACTGCTTGAAGAGGATTTTTCTTGCGAGAGAAACGCCATTACTGTGGATACCGGAACTTTGCAAGCCTATTACAACATCGCTAGGTTTTACGTCTCTTCCAGAGATTATTTTTTCGCTGGTAACTTCGCCTATCGTTGCAACAACCATGTCAAAGCCTTTGTCTTCCACTAAACCTTTTATCACTTCTGCTACGTCGCCTATTTCCCCGCTTGGCACAACACACTCGGCTTCAGCTGCCCCCTTCACTATGCCCTTCATCCATTCCTTAACCAAAGCCGGGTCTGAAACCTGTGCATGAATGTTGTCCGCAATCGCTAAAGGCTTGGCGCCGGACCTTATAACATCATTAACGGCCAGCGCCACGCCATCAATCCCTATCGTGTCGTATTTTTCGGCTAATTGCGCAACAAGCACCTTTGTGCCCACTCCTTCAATAACCAGGTCTAAGTAACGATTTTTTCCGATTGGGAAGATGTTTCCGTAGGGGAGTTGAACCACTCTGCCGTAGTTGCTGAATCTGTAAGTTCCCCTCAAAACCTGCAATGCCTTTTTAGACTCAGCTCTTAATTCTCTGTCGACACCAGCGTTAGCGTAGGTGAACCTTTCAGACATGATTTTAGATTAGGTTTTAGTCCAATTTAAATGAGTTGCGTAATTTAATTTGGCACTCCATATTCGTCTGGCATCTTATGAACGTTGAATGTAGGCGCAGACAAGCATTTATAATAAGTTTACCGTTAACTATTTCGAAGAAAGCAGCGATGAAACATGAATGGTTTCCTTCAGTTTGACGTTACGTTCTTCGCGTCATTCTTAGTTCTGGTTGTCATGAGCTGCATAGCTCTAGTTTTTTCTATGTTTTTCTATCTGAAATCCCGCGCTGTAAGAAAACTTCCAAAGAATTTGTCTGTCAGTATTTTTAACAAGACCTTCAATGTTTTTGACCCCTATCCCGACAGAAGAAAAGTAATTCACAGCTTCATCACCCTGTTTCCAATTTTCGTTATGGCTGGGGCCCTGATACTTGTTTTCGTTGTGATGACCACGGTTTTTGAGATGGGACTTGTGTTAAGCTTAATCTTATCTGTCATCTGTATTAATTTGATAGTGCTTGACGAAGCTTTTGACGTTTATAAATACGCAGGCATTTTTACAAAGGCCATTAAAAACGGGGTGCCTCTGGGGAGGGGCGATTTAGCCGCTTTTTATCTGGTAAAGGAGACCATTCCAAAGCTGAGGGTGTACTACCTTTCTCTAGCAATAATATTCATTGTTTCTTCTATAACGTTGCCGTACCTTGTGCCAGCATTATTATCCTCTTTTGCCCAAATCTTTTTGATATTTGAGTTTACTGCTTCTGCCGGGACCTTAACTCCTTATTTTATCACACTCTTATTTGCGATTGTCATAGTCATAGTTCAGATTGTTGTTAAAAAAGTTAAGAGGAAAATTGTTGGTTTTCTTTGAACACGGTCTTCCGTGTAGCTGAAACCGATGAAAAAAGTAAAGACGAGTGAGAGGGATTTTAAACTTCGTTTTGCAAACTGCACTAAGACATGAGATAAAGGTGCTAACGTCGATGTTTCCGTACATAGATATGGAGTTTGACGGGTTGTTTGGAAACAACAAAAATTTTATTTTAAAAGCTCTCCTCCTTTCTTGTAAGCTTGTTTATTTATATTTGCTTCTTTCTCTCCCACGGTGTCTTCTATAGCCTTCTCCATTGCGCTTTCACTCACAACGTGTGTAACCTTTGTCAAAGCTCCAAGCATGAGCATGTTTGCGTAGATTTTTGCTCCAAACGTCTTTTCGGCGGTCTCTGTGGCGGGAATCTTGAATGTTCTCACCTTGGTCTCTGGGACCTTTTTCACCGTGCTGCTGTCAATCAGCAGTATGCCGTCTTCTTTCAGGTCTTTGATGTTTTTTTCGACTGTTTCTTGGCTCATTGCAACTAATATGTCGCATTTTCTGACCATCGGAAAGCCGATTTTGCCGTCTGATATTATTACTTCGCTCTTGGCTGCGCTTCCTCTCGCTTCGGCTCCGTAGCTTTGGGTTTGAACGGCGTTTTTTCCATCGTAGACGGCGGCTCTGCCTAATATTTGTCCTGCCAGAACCACGCCTTGCCCGCCAAGTCCGCTTATTCTTACTTCAGTTTTTTTCAATTCTTTTTTGTGCCTCCTCAATTACGTTGTGTATGGTTTCGACAAGCGTTGGTCGCTGTCTCTGGACAAATTCGCCTACGACAATTCTTCCAGCCAAATCGTCCTCGCTCAATCTTTCTGCCTTTTCAATCGGAACGGCGTTTTCTTTGAACCACTTTAACATCTCTCCAGCGTCCTTAAACCCTGCTCTTCTTCCGAAGGCTGTTGGGCATTGGCTTACCGCTTCTATGAATCTGAAGCCCTTCGTTTCGATTGCCTTCTTTATGGATTCTTTTAGTTCTTTCGGGTGACCCGTTGTCCAACGGGCAACATAACATGCTCCCGCCGCGACAGCTAGTCTCGCGGCGTCTAATGGGTGTTCAAAGTTCCCGTAGGGTGTTGTTGTTGTTTTTGCCTTAAACGGGGTTGTGGGTGCAACTTGCCCACCAGTCATTCCGTAGACCATGTTGTTAACCATTACGACAAGAATGTCCAAGTTTCTTCGTGCTGCATGGACGAAGTGGCTTAAACCTATGCCTACAATATCGCCGTCCCCGCCGAAAACAACAACGTTAAGGTCTGGACGGAGAAGCTTAATTCCGGTTGCGACGGGTATGCTTCTTCCGTGCAGAGTGTGCACAGAATCCGCCATAAAATACGGTGATGGAATCCACGAAGAGCAGCCGATTCCACTGCAGAAAACAAATCTGCTCAGGTTTTCGTGGCCTAACTCTCGAACGGCTCGCAGAAATTCGCTCATTACGATGATTCCGCCGCAGCCTGGACAAAAAGGCAACGGTATGGGTCTCAAATATCTTCGGACAGAAAAGGGCTCACTCATTTTTCACACTTCCCTTAATTTTCTGGAGCAGTTCTTCCGGCGTGATCAATTCTCCACCGCCGATCTTGTTGAGTGGAATAACTTCTGCCAAACCGTTTGCAACTCGTTGAACTTCGTAGAATATTTGTCTCAGATTCATTTCAGGAACAATAACCTTCTCTGCTGTTCTGGCCAGCTGCCTAACAGCTTTTTCGGGGAAAGGCCAAAGGGTTTTTAGACGGGCATATCCCACCTTTATTCCTTCTGCTTCTGCACATTCAACAGCTTCATAAACTGCCCGTGAAGTACAGCCGAAGGAAACAACGCCCACTTGGCAGTCGTCGGTGTTGTAGGTTTCCACCTCGGCTATTTCTTCCGCATGCTTCTGTATTTTATTGTTCAGTCTCTCTATAAGTCGCCTATGTACGGTAGGGTCTGCCGTGAAACGTATTCCGTACTCGTTGTGCGTTGATCCTGTAACAGCTACGTTGAGTCCTTCACCAACAGAGGGCATGGGCGGGATTTCTTCTAAGCCAAAGAATGCCTTTTCACCAGGTCTTGGTCTTCTTCTGCTGATTATCTCCATATTCTCCACCGAAGGCACGGTTACTTGTTCTCTCATATGTGCGACGATTTCGTCTGCCAAGAGTATGACTGGCGTACGGTATTTTTCGGCTAGGTTAAATGCTTTGATTGTTAGTTCGAACATTTCTTGTACGGAATTTGGTGAGAGAGCGATGGCTGAATAGTCACCGTGCGTCCCCCAGCGAGCTTGCATGACGTCGCCTTGCCCGCATTTGGTTGCCTGACCCGTGCTTGGCCCAGTCCTTTGAACGTCAACTATAACGCACGGAGTTTCAGTCATAAACGCCCAGCCTATAGTCTCTTGCATCAGGTCGAAACCCGGTCCAGAGGTAGCGGTCATCGCCTTAACTCCAGCCCAGCTTGCACCCACAACTGCGCCTATAGAAGCCAGCTCGTCTTCCATTTGGATGGCCATCCCCCCAACTTGTGGGAGCCTTTTGGCTAAGTGTTCTGCTATTTCGCTTGCGGGTGTTATCGGGTATCCAGCAAAAAAGCGGCATCCCACGGCTATTGCCGCTTCAGCGCATGCCTCATTTCCTTGCCAAAAGTACGTGTTTCTTGCTAGGTGTTTTTTCAATTGAGGCTTCCTCTTTTTAAGCTCTCAACTAAGCTTGAAAGTTTAACCTAAAAGGTTTTGCTCCTTGGTTTAGCGCTTCTCTTGCACGCTCCCTTTTTTCTGTTCTCTCGAAAAAATGCGCACATGCGTAGGTGGAAATTCTGGAATCATTCACGCCTTAAATGAAGCTGGTAGGTGATCAGCGTTAATTTTTTGCCCCATGGAGCTTCTATCGTTGCTTCTTTTATCTGTTTGAAGCCGTTTTTCTCGTAGAATTCTCTAGCGTGGGTTTCTTGTTCGCCGGTGTTCACGATAATAGTATAGGTTCCTTTTCGCTCTTGCTCTTTGAGAGCCTGGGTTAGCAGTTGGGTGCCTATGCCCCTTCTTGTACGTTGTGGAAAGATTACTATGCGATCTAATTCTGCTGTGTTGGCGTCTTGTTGTACGGTTTGGGCGAAGCCTATGACTTCGTTGTTCTCGAGGGCCAGATGGAAGGTTGCTTTTCCTGTGTCAAACGCCTTTAACAGCGTTTGTTCGGCGAAAGCTTTTTTGGCATATGCCTTTGGAATACCAAATTTGGTGACGTTTTCTTTGTAAAATTGACTGTTTTCGTCTTCTAGGAGTGTCATAAGCTTTCTGCTAAGGATTCGAATGTCCTTCCGAGTTGCTTTTTTAATTATAGCCATAGCTTTGAAACGTTCTCCAAATTGACAAATTCTGGATAAAGCAGTTAAAATTTAAACCTAAAAGGTTTTATTCTATCCTAAATCAGATTTGTGTTCTAAAGGGCTGGGGTATGAATGGAAGAGGACATTGTTGACTTTGCTTTGGAGTATGCGAGAAGCAAAAAAATTGAATACGCTGAAATCAGAGCGCAGAGCCAAGTGCAGGATAGACTCATGCTGAGAAACGGAATTTTGGAAGCTTATGTGTCGGCGGTTGACAGCGGTTTTTGTGTGCGCGTTATGGCAGACGGTGGAATCGGTTTTGCCTCGACAAACAAGTGGACAAGGGAAGAGGCTAAAGAGATCGTCGACTTAGCGTTCAAGTACGCAAAGGCTGCAAATCGCAAAGAGAAACTAGTGTTCGCTGAAGAAAAGGGAGTTGAAACCAAATGGACTGTTGACCAAAAGGAAAAGATGGACAACATTTCTCCCGAAGAAAAGATATCGGCGCTTGTGGAGATCGACAAGGCTTTGGCTTCTTGTGGGGTCAATATTGCGGCGACGATGTCTCAGTGTTCGATAGACTTGACATCAAAGTATTTCGTCAACTCGGAAGGCTCGAGGATTTCTTCATTCTTGCCAAAGATAGGCGCTTATATCTTCATTACCGTGACCGAGCAGGGCAAAACTGAGCAAGCGTCCGAACAATTTGGTTACAGCGGTGGCTGGGAAGCCTTTGACGAATGGAACATAAATGAGAAAATGGTTCACGACGCCAAAGTCCTCAGGGACGTTATAACGAAGGGGAAAGCTGTAAAACCCGGAGTTATGGACCTGATATGCGGTCATGAAGTCACCGGGATAGCAGCACACGAATCTTGCGGTCACCCAATGGAAGCCGATAGAATCTTAGGACGTGAAATGAGTCAGGCTGGAAGGTCCTTCATATTTAAGGGTGGCCCATTTTGGATCGGTGCAAGGATTGGGAGCGGTGTTGTAACCATTGTGGATGATCCAACAATAGAGCACAGTTATGGCTATTATGCCTACGACGATGAGGGCGTTAAAGCAAAGCCGAGGTACTTATACAAAAACGGGATGATTAATGAGTTCTTGCATAACAGGGAAACGGCGGCGAGGCTTGGCGTAAGAAGTAACGCCTCTTCAAGATCCATCAACTATGACAGAGAAGCAATAGTGCGCATGGCAAACACTTTTGTTGTTCCAGGCGACATGACGGAGGACGAGCTGGTTGAAGACGTGAAAAATGGTGTTTACATGAAGTCTTTCACGGAGTGGAACATAGATGACAAACGCTTCAACCAACGCTACGTTGGCAGAGAAGCTTACCTGATAGAAAATGGAGAACTGAAGCATCCTGTCGCGAGACCAGTTATTGAAACCACCACACTAAAGTTTTGGACAGCCGTAGACGCAGTCTCTAAAAAGGTTGAATTTGATGCAGCAACATGTGGAAAAGGTGACCCTGCCCAGGGGGTCCCAGTCTACACCGGCGGTCCTTGCATTAGACTCAGAGGAGTTTATATAAAATGAAGGATGTCCTTAACAAAACTGAAGATATAGTCAAGAAAGCGAAGGCTTTAGGCGCAGACGAAGTCATCGCTAGAACAACCTTCGGCAGGTATAGGCAGGCCCGTTTCAGCAATAACCAGGTGGACATCACCGTTGCATGGAATGATTATGTTACAGACGTGACCTTGGCGTGGAAAAAGCGTGTTGTTGCAACGCAGATGCGCAACTTCCGGGAAGTTGACGCGAATATAAAGAAGCTCTTAGAGCTGGCGAAGGTTTCGAAGGAGAATCCGATGTTTGGAGGCTTTGCGAAAGGAAACTTTCGTTATCCAAGGAGTAGAGCAGATGAAAAACTTCGAGATTTGGAGAATCCAACCGATTACGTCTTCGAAGCGATAGGTGCCGCTGAAAAGGAAGCTGGTTCCAAAATTGAGAGCGGCGGCATACTTCTCACAAAGTTTGAGGATGTCTACGTTGTTTCTTCCGAGGGGCCTGTTGGGGTTGACAGCAGATCAGCGATTGAGCTCTCGATAAGGGCTTTTTCGCAGAGGGAGGCGTCAGGCCACGGTGTCGAATGTAGTTCCACGTTGAGGGACTTTAAGCCCGCCAGAGCTGGAATGAAGGCTGGAGAAATTGCCAAGCTGGCCAAGAATCCTGAGGCTGGGGATGAGGGCGTGTATGACGTTGTCTTTGATCCTTTGATTTTCGGCTCACTGTTGTCCGTTTGGGGTTCAATGGTTTCAGCCTTCAACGTCATGGTTCAGCTCTCAGTTTTTGTCGATAAGCTTGGTCAGAAAGTGGCGCCTGAAATCGTTACACTGAAGGATAATCCAGCCGCTTATTCTATGGCTAACCGCGTCTTTGACGATGAGGGTGTTCCAACCAGGGAAAACGTCTTCATCGACCGTGGTGTGCTCAAAACGTATCTTCACAACGCCTCCACCGCCAAAATGTTCAAAACTGAAACGACTGGAAACGCTGGTTTGGTTGTTCCGAATCCGTGGAGTGTTGAAATGAACCTTGGAGACATGGACAAAGAGGAGCTTTTCCAAGAACTGAAGAGGGGACTTTACCTGACAAACACGTGGTACACGCGGTTCCAAAACTACGCGAAAGGCGACTTCTCAACAATCCCTAGAGACGGCATCTTCCTCGTGGAAAAAGGCGAGACAAAACAGTCGCTGAAAGACATACGCATAAGCGACAACGCCCTGAGCCTGCTCGGCAACATTGCGGGAGCGTCAAAGGAGAGGCAACACGTGCACTGGTGGGGAGAGGTAGACCCGCCGTGCCTGTCGCCATACGTCCTAGTCAGAAATGTCCACATAACCAAATCCAAATAGCGTCCCTCTCGCCTTTATTTTTATAGAACACAAAGTTTATGTCAAATCTCTTCAAGATGCTACCGTAATGAAGGTTGGTAGCGGTCGTAGTCTAGCTTGGCTAGGACATCAGCCTCCCACGCTGACGACCCGGGTTCAAATCCCGGCGACCGCACCAAAATAGTTGGTTTTGAAGTCTAGCCCCTTTATAAATAGGTTGAATTAGGCTTTGACTAGTTTTTCTAATGGACAAAAGCCTATGTCTAGTTGC
>Ga0315310_10000205_pt1 | contig 39653 bp, 38 predicted proteins | sample TDP5_MG_FD_203630 | JGI IMG/M metagenome (GOLD analysis project Ga0315310, IMG submission 203630) | Freshwater sediment microbial communities from Lake Towuti, South Sulawesi, Indonesia - TDP5 | ecosystem: Environmental > Aquatic > Freshwater > Lake > Sediment | place: Indonesia: South Sulawesi...
TAATTCCGGGAAATTTCCTTGTAACAGTAGCGAACCTGATTATCTTCGGATTTGGGGCAGGCACACCCTTTATTCTCTCATCTCTACTGATTACATCTGCAAAAGACTTCGTCAGTAAGCGATATCGGAGCGTTGCCCCCTTCTTTGAATTTGGATCCGCATTGGTTCTTATACTGACAGGTTTGCTCCTCCTGCTCTCAGCTCTCGGCCTAATCCCGTATTTTGTCTAACTTAAACTTTGGTGTCAGAAAAGGTAAATCCATAACAATGTTATAATTTTATATCGGTTCTGATATAAACCTACTTTGGTGAGATTAAATGAATAAAAAGTATGTTGTAATTGTTCTGTGTGCAGCTCTGCTAGTTGTTGGCGGGATATTCTATACCCTTATAGTAATGAGTGCCAAAACAGAAACTAAAGTAAACTGGCTATACGATTACGATAAAGCGTTATCTAGGGCCAAAGATGAAAATAAGCCTATCTTGATGGACTTTTACACGGACTGGTGTAGTTGGTGTAAGAAATTAGATGCAGAAACGTATGGCAATGAAACGGTTGCTGCCCTCTTAAACGAAAGTTTCATTTGTTTGAAGGTGGACGCGGAGAGGCATGCGGACCTAGCTAAGGAATATGATGTACTTGGGTATCCAACGATTGTTTTTTTATCGCCAGACAGGGAAGAAATCGGGAGGATAGTTGGCTATGAGCGCCCGAATAAGTTTCTTCAAGATGCAAGGAATCTACTTACTCAGTGGACAAGCGCTCAGAAAGAAGGATCTCGCGCCGACACCTTCAAAGTCTGCAGATCTTATCTTGGCAACCACATCAGAACCCTAACAAGACAATCGCTCTTGCTTCGTATTGGTCGCAGGTTTTGAAGTGATCTCTTCCAATTCCTCGATTCTGCTCTTGACCGCTTCCAAGATTCTTTTCCGTAGGAACTCTCCAGTCAGCTTTTCGTTGGATAAGTTCATCAGCTCATCTGCGAGTTTATTGTCACTGACCACTTGGCGGATCCATCGCTCAAAGTCTCCTCGCTCCATGTGAAATCGAATGGATTTTAGGTCAACGACTTCAAGGGTAGAATGAAATTCCGTTAGGCTATGAACGGTCCACTCTGTGGGTCGAGCAAACTCGTAAAAGAAGGTAAAGCCTTTCCCAGCGGGGAGAGGCCGCAGTATCCTCTTCGCCACAAGCTCAGGCTTTTCCATTTCCTGCAGGATTCTGGCTTCAAGGTCGAAGAGAATTCTTGAATAGACGGCAAAGGCCTCAGCAGGGCTGCCATACGGGTTGAAGTAGTTATGTACGTCGCCTGGGCCGCCTCCCTTCATGCTCATATAATAGAGGTGATCACTCATCTGAAGGTATCGCCACAACCTGATCAGTGCTTCGTCTCCTATTCCCTTAACCAGCGGTTCCAAATCCCTCAGAAGGTTGTAGGAGATCTTTTGCATTGGGTTGCCGATCCAGGCGCTGGGATCGCGCTCGAGGTCTGCCCAAGAGATGGTGTTGTATTCATGAACGTCGATTTCTCCGACCGGAGCGTGTTGACGGATAACCTCTGAGGGGGTACGCCAATGAAGATCATCCCATTTAATTACTTCCTCTGGCAACCGCCTCAGGAATTGGTGGATGCCGGTTTCCGGCCACTGGTGTTCACCGAAGGTTTCGTAATCCATGAAGATGATAATTACCTGTCCGGGGATCACTGCCAACCAGCTGGCATACTTGTCCGCAGTTAGCGGCCACTCGCTCCACCAAGTCGAGGAGAATCGAAAGCCTATGTCGTCGGAAAGACGATAATTGCGAAGCAGAACGCAAAGGGCGGATTCTTTAGCTCTATAAACAAAGTTTGGGCTTCTCCAGTCAAGAACTCTCTCAACGCCCTCTGTGATTATAGCCTTGTAACCCAGCCCATCAACGGTCTTCGCTATGGAATTGTTGTACAGACACTCGGTGTTTACAAGAACCCTCGGTTCACAATCGAAGAGGTCTTTCATAAGCTGACGGTGCATGTTAATCTGCTCAACGAACTCTGACCGATCGATCCCGTGGAGACTAGCGAGGGAGTGGTAATACGTTTGATCCAGAAACTCGACGCAACCGGATTTGGCAAGTTGTTGAAAGGAGTCGAGAAGACTCGGATTCCATCGCTCGCACTGCTCAACGAACACCCCTGACAAGCTATAGGCTACCTTAAATCGTTTCCGTCCCCTCTTATACCTATCGATTTGCTCCAAAATGGCGCTGTTTGCGGGAAAATAGCATTTTTGGGTAGCCCTATTGAAAATGTGCCGATTTAACCCGTGATCAAAATAGAGGTCAAACAGCTCCCCTTTCGCCACCGGCCAACGGACAAGTAGGTCTGAATGAAAGTTGCGGTTAAGTCTCAGGGGCTGATGAACCTCAAAGACAAGGACTATACTTTTGTTAACTTCAACCATGCTAATATCTTAAACCCCTAAGCATTTAAGGGTTTTAGTATTTTGTCTTGAAATGGTTTCCAAAGTATTATCAGAATCTAAGCCTTTACACAATTGGCATGAAGATGTTAATAATCTTATCATTATCTTTTGAGAGCATTTAGAGGAGAGCCTATTATGAATCAAGCTTTCATCCTTTCAAGAGTAAGGATATTTAGGGTTTAGAGAGAGAACAACATCACCATGTAAGAGTGTGCTGGTTACATACTCTTTTACTCTCTAACCCTCTAATTCTGAAAGTCTTAAGTCTCCTAAGAAGCATAGAACCTAAGTCTTTTAGTTTGACCTGCTTTCCTATGATGTAGTGAAGTAAAATAGAATATATTGAATTTTATCTCTTCTTTCCCGACTAAAATAATCTGCGTTTTCACAATAACTTCTTCCTCTAAGACGTCTACTATATTATCTTCATTAACTAATTCATTTAGCACAATTTAGATTTTCCCTTAGAATGCATTATTTGATATGCAATATATTTATCAAAATTTACGTAAAATGATTTGAGGAGAGCAGTAATCCAATAGTCTTTCTCTAGCCCCCTAAAAAAATTAAGTTTTTAGTTTTTTCTTGTTGGATACTTGCTCTTTTTCTCTCATTTTTTATTTTATCTCCTTCATTATTAATCCTGGTATAATAGATTTTTTAATTGTAAATATCTTCACCTTCTATTTCCTTAGAAACTACAAAATAATAAGAAGTATTTCCTTTTACCTTTCTCTCTTCTAAGGTGTATCCACATTCACATTGATAGACTCTTGATTTGCTCTTTCTATCCTCAGAGACTAATCTAAAATTATGTATGTGCATTATTCATATCTCATTAAATATAATGGTTGTTCAGCTTTTTTCTTTTTCTCTTCTTTATCTATAACTAATTTAGGAGCATAACTGTTGAAATATACAGAGAATGAAGGAATAAGATCAGTTAGCATACTATTAAATTCTGATATTAGTAACTCTTTTCTCTTTTGATCTTTAATCTTATCTATCTTCTTTCTAAGTATAAATATTTTGTCTCTTAGTTTCCTTATTTGTTTTCTATCAACCATATTCTTTCCCAACTACTTTTTTACTTGTGTAAATATCATCAGTTTGCGCGCGCAAAGAACCCTTCATTTGCATTATCTTTTAGTATGTATTATCCTCTGTAAACGGTTATATTGGTCGAGGAACTCCCGACCTTTATTTGTTCGCTCATACGTTCGGTCACCGTTTTTTCTAAGCATGCCGTTTCTAATGAGGTTGTCGAGATATCTGTTTACCACATGAAAGTTCAAATTTGCTCCGTACATTATACGGCATTTTTTTACTCGTTTTGATGCGATCGTAAGGATACAGGCCGTAATGTCTAGGCTGTTTCTCATACCTCACACACTCCGCGCTTGATCTCTTTACTGGGAGGGCGAGTAGGTTTCACCTCCGCCACATTTCCCTCCTTGTATTTCACGTTTTACAACAGTAACCATAAATTCAATGCATTTTTTGGATATAATGTTTTTCAACATAAATATGTAAAAATTCCAATGGATTCAATGCTGGTATGTCAAAAAATTTTAAATGAGAGAATCACCTAAGGATTGTCTTTAAGATATAAAGGCTTAAAGGCTGGTTTAAATATGTCTGAGAGAATCCTTGATGTGACTGGCGTGACTAAGCGGTTTCAGACAACAGTACCTAAAACCGTAAGAGAGATCCTGAACATCAATAATGATGAGGATAGAATAGTCTGGATACTGGATAATGGAGAAATAAAGGTTAGGAAAACTTAGGTTCTTATTTTCCTACTGTACAAAAGTTGTTTAATGCTCTCTTATTTCTCTATCCTCTATAAAATATCTCGTTCCTTTTAATTATTCTATCACAGTTAGAGCGTTTAGTATTTCCCATTTTCATACATGTTCCTTTAACTTCTATTTTGCCAGACCTCCTTGACACCCATTTCTCCTTAAATAGTCGTTTCTATCTGATGGCCTCCCTAATCAATTATGCCAAAGGCCATCTGCTTAGCATGGACTAAAACTTTCCAGAATTTGTTGTTCACGCGGCGGCCTTTTTAACACGATGTCTTCCACAAAGGCTCTTAACGGCTCTGCCACGCTCCAAGCTTGCGATACGCACCCTCGTGGCTCATGAGGTGGGTCGCCATCAAATATTTCGCTTATCGTTCCAAGTCCAGCTTGGAGAATCTCCTCTTGAAAGAGGGGTCGCAAAAAGTTCTTAAAGGCGAAGGTTCGCCAACGCTCCTCATAACCCTTAACCTTCAGGAAGGCTGTCGTAAAGGGTCCAAGAAGCCAAGCCCAAACGGTTCCGTTGTGATACGCCTTGTCGCGATGAACCCTGTCTCCCAAGTATTTTCCAATGTAACGTGGATCATCCTCAGGCAAGGTCCTCAGCCCATAGCCACCCCAGAGTCTTCTCCAAACGATTTCAACGATCGCTTCCTTCATGGCTTTGTCGAGCATGGTAAAGTCCAGCGCAACCACGATGACTTGATTCGGCCTCAACGATGGGTCCTTTTGCCCATCGTATACCACGTCACATAAGTAGCCCCTCTGCGGACTCCAAAAATTCTCCACGAAGCTTTTTCTAGCCTTTTCAGCCATCATAGAATATTTCTCGGCCTCCCTCTTTTGGTCGAAGCGTGTTGCAAGGAGCTCCATGATTTTTAGGGCGTTGTACCACAATGCCTGAATCTCCACAGCCTTTCCATCTCTTGGCGTAACGAATCGATCGTTCACTGATGCGTCCATCCATGTTAGCTGTGAACCATGTGCGATCAAGCCGTCGTCTTCCATGTGTATGCCATATAGTGTTCCTTGAACGTGATGTTCGACAATAGACCTTAACACGTCCCATAATTCTTCTCGGATAAAATTAAAGTCCTCGGTGTATTTGAGGTATTGAAGAACTGCGTTGAAGAACCATAGAGTAGCATCCACGGTATTGTAAACTGGCTTGTCTCCAGCTTGATCCGGGAATCGGTTAGGGATTATGCCTTTGTGACAATAATTCTTGAATGTTAATAGCGTCTCCTTCGCATTTTCAAATCTACCTGTGACAAGCGTTAACCCCGGCAGAGAAATCAGCGAATCTCTCCCCCAGTCTTCAAACCAGTGGTAACCAGCGATCACCGATTTTTTCTTAGTTGATTCTCGATCCACAATGAAAGAATCAGTTGCCAATATAAGCCACTTCAACCAGTCTTCGATTCCAAGGTCCATGTACCGTTCTTGGAACCTCGTCAGCAAACCTTTTTGACGTTTCAATTGTTGATCGTACAAGGCGTCAACGTTTTCTATTTCTTTATGAATTGATGAAAAAACGCTTCTGGCTTCCTTCTCGCTTTTGCCCGCTGTTGCAAGGAAATAAAATTTCTTTCTCTCTTTTGGGGCGATGTGGAGTTCAAACCATCCCGGCTGAAAGGAATCGTCGAGACAGCTTTCTCCTCGCGCGTCTTCTACTCGGAAATACATTTCCTCAATCCAGTTGCCTTTACCCATAAAGTATTGTCCATCGCTTGAAAATAGGATTAAGGTTGACAGTGGGATAGATGGCAAAATGACTACTCCTTGTTCAAATGGTTTTTGACTAAAATTCCAAGCTACGTTGTCTTTATCCGTGACAGCGTGAAAGTGTCTAGAATTGACCAGTGGTGAGATACAAATCGTCACCTTGTTTTTGTGAGGGTTAAAGACCTCGTAGATTACTACGGTTGCGTTCTTTCCATATGGCATGAATATTGTCTTCCGAAGCTGAAAACCTTGTATGGCGTATTTGTACGTTGGGAAGGGATGAAGCAAAAAGTGGGAGAGAAACTGATAACCCCGAGGTTGAATACCCTGCTTGAACTCGTTTGACCCAGTTGGGTATGTCTCGTTCCCGATTCGAACCCCCTCGTCAAGCTTGGTGAGGATGACCCTCCGGTCCAAAGGTGGATTAAAGGCGGCGACCAAGAGGCCGTGATACTTTCGTGTGTTAATTCCCAGCACAGTTGATGAGGCGTACCCGCCCAAGCCATTGGCTACGACCCACTCCAATTGAATGGCTCTACTAAAATCTGAAAGAACGCTGGGCCCCACGCGAATTTTCGGTAAATTGATCTTCATCTTCACATCCACCATTCAGTACAAAACCCGTAGTCACTACATAAGCTTAGCAACATTCTTGTCTCTACTTACACTAAAGAAGTTTGCAATGGGTACGCATTTAGTCCGCAGTAGCAAAGCGTGTGGAGACGTAAGATCGAGCTCTGTGAGAGTCTCGGCGTATCCCATGCCTTTGGCTACTACTAAGTCGGCTGAGCGATAGAAAGTCAAAAACTCGTGGGAGCATTCCTCAGGAATTAGTCCGACGGCGTCTGTTCCTGTGGTGATCACTTTATCCGCAACTTTATGCATTCCCACGTATTCAGCGTCTTTCATGGTGGCGTCGTTAAGTATGGGCCCTCCCTTCACCACCACCACAACATGTGCCCCTAACCTTTTTAGTTCATGAACAAAGGGTGTGTCAAAGGCTATCTCCCCCGCGTTGTCGGTCAAGTATAGAACTCTTTTCGACCTTTTTGCCGCCTCAAAAATTCCGGGGATATCATCGATGGCTAAGTCCTCTTCGGCCCGCTGAATCATCTCTCCCATGTCCTCGAACCTAAACGCGTGGCTCGGAATGTCGAACTCCATTACGTTGCCCACGATGGAGCATAAACAAGCTTTTCTAAACCGAGAACCCACTGAAGATTCCCTTGAAATCAAGTTTTTGACCATTGGAAGAAGTTCTAAAGCCCTGCGATTATTCAACTGCTTCATTCTGGCATACGGATCCGGATTGCCTGTTACCCTTCTAACCAATCTATCCCTTATGGTGCTGAGGCGAGCCGGCTCAGCTGTTGGTTTAAACTCTCTAGCCAAAAGACGGAGAAGAGAGGACATCGCCTTAATTTGGAGGGATGGGTCCTCGGTTGCCTCCTTTATTTCCACGAAGCCGCGATGAAGCACACAGGAGGCGCACTCAGCATTAACCTTCAATTTCAAGCCCTCTAAACAAGATTTCACTACGCCTATATAACACCATCCAAGTTCAGTCATTAAGTATTCGAAAACTTCTGATTTTCTAATTTGTTTGTTCCTTAGATTCTAAGGAGGAAGTAGGTCTAACTCTTCCAATTTTTCAGGTGTTGGTTTTCCTTGACGATCCCAACCTCTAACATCGTAATATTCATTTAACATTTCATCCAGCATTTTCTGAGTTATACAGCGTCCTTTTGCGGGTCCGTTAGGAAGGGGTTCTGTTTTTATTCTCGGCGGCAGGTTATCGTCCTTTCGGGTGATGCCTTCTCTAACCAAAATTAGTCTTTCTAAGTTGTAGACCCTCTCTCCTATTATGAGCAATTGATTGGTAAAGTCTAGGCCCGTGGCATACCTAAGGATGCTTTCATTGGGCTCGTCCGTGAGACCTAAGGCTCTTCTCGGTATGGTGCAGATGCCTACAGAGTCTATGTAGCCGCGAACATCCTGAATAGACTTCACTAATTTTCCCTTGCCCCTCGTCGCGTAGCGGTCAACTTCTTTCTTAATGAGTTCTGCTCTGATCGTCCATCCTCCAACATTGTGACAAGCTCCTCTTGACGAGGTAGCGTAGGCCAACCCTATTCCATGAAAGGCCCTTGGCTCATAAGCCGTGAGCTCCATCCCTTTCACATGCATTGCGTAGGAAGGCGCGTTCTTCCCAATTACTTGACTCGCTTTCCTTGAACCTTCAGCTAGTTGGTCACCGAAACCTTCACAGAGACACATTTTACGAAGGAGCTCAAGTACAGCCTCATCATTTCCAAACTCGGCTTTAACACCGTTGATGACCTCCCTCGATAGAATTTTTCGAGCGCAAAGTTCCATCACAAAACCTATCGATATCCCGCCGTTATTGCGTCAACTCCATACCTGTTACATATGTCAGTGGCTGCTATGATTGAATTGTAATCAAAGACCCCGCAATTCGCGCCAAGAGACCATATCGTTTCATATTCCGGTTTACTTCTCACCCCTATGAGGGTTCCCTCTTTAACTTCGTAAAGTTTTCCGCAAGCTACAGGACAGCCAAAACACCTAGTGTCCTCTACCCAAAACCCTTTTCTCAAAGAAGAGCAAAAAAGTTCTCGATTTCCTCATCGGTTGTTTGCTGGTAATGCATAATCGGATATGCGCCCACTTCATAGATTAACTCGATATACAAGGACGTACCATACATGGTATGATCATGGGTCATTTCTTTAAGTGTTGTTACTGAGGCTCGCAAAAGCTGTTTCAGTTTGTCTAATTCAGCTATTTCCACTTGCCTGAACCGCGAACAGCTATTGCCTTTAGGTTTTTCGAGCCCAGAACAGCACCAGCGCCTCCCCGACCGAAACTTCTATCCTCGCTCATAACGCAGGCAAACCTTACTAACCTCTCCCCAGCGGGACCAATGCACATTACTCTTGTTTTACCGTCGCCAGTTTCCTCCTTTACGGCTTTCTGCGTCCCCCATGTGCCCGCTCCCCAAATATGCTTGGCATCGTTAAATTCAACATGGTCATCTTTTATAGACACGTAAATGGGGTTGCTTGCTTTTCCCTCGATAATTATGCCATCGTATCCTGCGAACTTCAATTCTGCGCCAAAGTAGCCACCGGCGTTGGAGCAGAGATAGATTCCAGTTAAAGGAGACTTGGTCACTAGATGGAATTTAGAGCTCCCAAAGGTTGGGGTGCTTGTGAGCGGGCCCGTGACAAGCACAACCTTATTTTCAGGTTCTAATGGGTTAACGTCTGGTTTGACTTCGTCATAGTAGATCTTGGCACCGAGGCCTCTACAGCCCAGATATCTCCTTAAAAGGTTCTCATGCACTTTTTCAACTCTTGCGGTCTTCTTAGACAGGTTTAGGCGAAGGGTCTTTCCTTTATAGGCATACATTTGATGTCACCAGTCATGGAATTTAGGATAATTAAGAATTGAGTTTTTAAAATTTAATGCGGGGCTACTTGAGTTTCATTTTATCTGAGGACTTGATCGATTAGATTTTAAACAGAAGATGATTTTTTCTTAAAGTAAGGTAGAATTTTTTCACCGAAAAGTTTGATGTGCTTCAGCGCTAGTTTTGGAGAAATCATTTCAAACAAGATGTGCTTTACCCCAGCCCTAAGATACTCCTCGATTCTCGATACGCATTCGTCAGGTCCGCCATAAACGCCTGTCTTTTGTGCTTCTTCCCATCGCTCGGGTTTTAATGATCGGCTTCCTCGCAATTTGATGATGGGCTCCACGATTTCGCGTGCTTCCTTCTGGTCGGAAGCGATGCAGGCTAACACCACGCAAGCCGGCTCGATCTCTTCAATTTCCCTGCCTACCTTTCTGGCCATGCTCTCGATTTGCAAGAAGGACTTCTTAAATTGGTCAGCTGTTGGGCAGTATGGTACCCAGCCTTGACCGTATTTTACGGTTGCGTTTATTATTTGGGTTGAAAAACCTCCGAACCATATTGGTGGATGAGGTTTCTGAACGGGCTTCGGCCAAAGAGGTGCTTCCCGAAGCTTGTAATAATTCCCTTGATACGACGCAAAGGGTTCCATCCACAGCTTTCTGATTACTTCGATCCCCTCAATCATCTTAGCTATTCTTACTCGGTGGCTGTCCCACGAAACTCCATAGCTCTCAAACTCTTTCTTATGCCAACCAGCCCCGGCTCCAAAAATAACTCGCCCATCTGAAATGAAATCAACGGTTGCCACCTGCTTCGCTAGAATGCTTGGGTTCCGGAGAGGGATTGGAGTTACGCCTACACCTAACTTGATTTGTTTAGTGATCGTTGCAACAGCAGCCATCGTGGTCCAAGCTTCGAGAAAAGGGTATTCTCCTTTATCAGTGCTTATTCCGACTGCCTCGTAAAATAGGCTGGGAAGGAACATGTGGTCAGAAACCCAAAAAGAGTCAAATCCCATTTTTTCGGAAAGTAGAGCTATCTCAGGGACCACATCAGTGTACGTCGCCCCTCCTATAAACACACCGAAGCGATTTTCCGTGGAGTTTAAGGTTCCCATCCCCTTAATATCTAGCTTTTCTCATTCGCGGAACTTATATAAAAAATCTCTTGATGGTTAGCTTGATAATTTTCTTAGGGCTTTTGTGCTATCGCAATTAGGGGATCAAAATGATTCTTATGATTTTTCCTTTTTCCTTTTCCATCAGTCTTATGGCTTCTTCTGCTTTTTTTAACGGAAATATCCTTGAAATGAGCCTCCTAGCGTTTATTTTTCCCTCGTGTATAAGACCAATAGCTTCAGGAAAATCGTTGCTCTTATACATCAATGAACCTATAAGTTCTAGTTCCCGGTCTTGAACTAGACCTAGTTCGACGGGCAGTTTCCCCTCAAAAACTCCCACCAAGATTATTCTGGTTCCCTTACGGGCTAATTGGATTGCTTGGTTTACCGTGACGCTTTGGCCTCCACCTACACACTCAAAGACCTTATCGATTCCATCTTTGCCAAAGGTGTCGTGTATCCATTTAATGGGGGCGGTGTCTTTAACGTTAATCGTGTACTCTGCCCCCAGCTCTCTGGCTAACTCTAACCGAGGATTTAAGGTGTCTGTGATTATTATTTCACTTGCTCCAAAAGCTTTAGCAGCTTGAAGAACCATCAAACCCACGGTTCCGGATCCTAATATAACTACGCGATCACCCTTCCGCACCTCCGCCTGCTTTACGGCATGAACACCCACCGCAGCCGGTTCAATCAGCGCAGCTTCTTCAAAGGGCATGTCCTTTGGTATTGAGAAAACCTTGTTAGCTGGGATGGTTATGTACTCGGCGAAGGCCCCGTCAGTTTGACAACCTATAACTTTTAACTCGTTGCAAATGTTGTATCTGCCAGTTTTGCAATTGTAGCATTTTCCACAGATTAGTGAGGGCTCAACTGCAACATGTCTCCCAGTTTCTACGGTTACTCCTGAAAACTCGTGTCCCAGAACTATGGGGGTGGAGATGAATGGGTGCGTACCATGGTAAGCGTGCATATCTGTTCCGCAGATTCCGCACGCCTTCACCTGAATAAGGACTTCTCCTTCGGATGGTTCGGGAACTTCAACCTTCTCGACGACGAGTCTTTCTGGCTCAACTAGCCTGACTCTCTCCATCATTTTCTTCATGTTTCTTCCCTAACCATTACAACGAAGAGCTTCCCCACAGTCTTAACAATCACTCAAATGAGGTTCTCCAATTGATCAGTCTCGCGAAGAATGTTTATGATGCCGCATTGCCCTTTTTGAGGAAAGTTATTAGGTGCTTGTCATATGATTGCGTTTTCTGTCTTCTTATCAAACACGTATACCCTGCTTCTGTCAAATGTTATCCACACTTTTTCTCCTATATCGCCACGGAAGGTTTCTGGGGCTAACGCTTCAAGCGCTTTTGTCCCGACACTAATACTAACAATGACATCTGGTCTCGACGGTTCTATCACGTAGATCTCAGCCTCTATGGAATCTTCGGTCAAGGGCTTTTTGCTTATTGAGATGTGCTCCGGCCTTATTCCCAGGATAAGTTCTGGACTTGTATATCTGTCTTTAATTAGGTTTTTGAGTTCGGTGATGTCGTAGAGGAACTCTCCAGCGTCAAGGAAAGCCTTATCCTCCTTTTCCACAAAGGTGCAGTCGATGAAGTTCATGGCAGGACTACCAATGAAACCCGCCACAAACAAATTCTTAGGGTGGTTATAGATGGCACCCGATGTGTCACACTGTAGTAGCTTGCCAAAGTTCATCACAGCGATCCTATCTGCCATGCTCATTGCCTCTAACTGATCAGGGGTGGCATAGATTATCGTTGTTTTTAATTCCTCACGTAGTTTCTTTAATTCTGCTCTCATGTGAGCCCTCAACTTTGCATCTAAGTTGGTTAAGGGCTCATCCAGCAGGTAAGCCTCAGGCTTTCTCACCATGGTCCTCCCCAACGCAACTCTCTGCTTTTCACCGCCGCTAAGTTGTTTAGGCAGGCGGTCCAAAAGATGACTAATGCCGAGGATCTCCGCTACTTCCTTCACTCGGCGGTCAACTTCATCTTTGGAAACCTTATGCTTCTCGAGGGGAAAAGCCAGGTTTTTGTATACTGTCTTGTGAGAATAAAGGGCATACGACTGGAACATCATTGCTACGTCTCTTTCCTTAGGTGGAACATCATTGACTGGAACATCGCCAATGTATATATTTCCTTCATCAGGCCTTTCCACACCAGCGATCATACGCATCGTTGTGGTCTTACCAGCACCGGATGGCCCAAGCATGCATAGAAACTCCCCATCCCCAACTTCATAGCTTAGGTTGTTGACGGCTACAACGTCGCCGAAGCGTTTCGTCACGTTTTCAAGTCTTACCCGAGCCATTCTCCCACCAACCACCTGCTTCCTATACCTTAATGTCTCACTCCTATATCACTTAACCGCACCAAACGTGAGACCTCTTACAATGTACCTCTGAATAAGCAGGGCAAAGATGAACATTGGAACAATGCAAATAGTCGCTGCAGCGCTTAATGGACCCCAGAGGATCCCCCTCTGGGTCCAAAATCCAGCTACAGCCACAGGTGCGGTCACTGCCCTTGCCCTGGAAAGAATAAACGCAAATAGGAACTCGTTCCATGTGAAGATTGTACTGAAGATCGCTGTCACTGCAAGTCCAGGCGCGATGAGAGGTAAGACAATATCGCGAAAGGCTCCGAACTTGCTGCAGCCCTCTATCATAGCGCTCTCTTCTAAGTCTTGTGGTATTTCTCGGAAGAATCCGAACAATAACCATATAGCGAAGGGCAGGTTAAACAAGGTATTTAGTATAATGAGAGACAAGACGTGGTCGAGTAATCCCAGTTCTCTAAAAATGATGAAATACGGAATGATGGCAGCAATAGCAGGGAACATTTTCACAGTTAATATGTAAAATTGAAGGTGTCCTCCGCCTACGTTGAATCTAGCGAAGCTATAGGCTGCGAGTGCGCTGATTGGTACCACTAATGCTACAGTGCACGCTCCAATGATCAGGCTGTTTGTTAAGGCTAGACTAAGAGGTGGTTTAGATTTTGTAAAAGCATATATGAAATTGTCAAAGGTTGGCTCAAAAACAAAAGTGGGAGGGAAGGTTAGTACATCAGTTTCCTTTTTGAAGGAAGTAATAAACATCCAAACGAGCGGGAAAAGTGTTGCGGCCATAACCACAACAACCGCTAAGTACATCAACACTGTTGCGACGATACGTTCTGTTGTCTTACCCACCATTACCATGCTCTAATACCTCCTAAAGCTTTGCCATTTTTTCAATCGTAATTACACTGAGGATTATGACGAGATACTGGAACATTAGCGCTATTGCTGACGCATACCCTAACCACCAGAACTTGAAACCTATCTTATACAAATACCACGTGAGAACCTCTGTGGCTATGCCAGGTCCTCCTCTGGTAAGCGCGTACACGGCGTCGTATAATTTGAGTAAATCTATCAGTCTGAGAAGCGCTACAATCGTCATCAACGACCTGATCGATGGAAGCGTTATGTATCTGAACTTTTGCCACATCGACGCGCCATATATTGTGGCTGACTCGTACGGCTCCGGGGAGAGGCTTTGGAGGCCAGCTAGCAAAACCAGCGCTACAAATGGGGTCCATTGCCAAACGTCAAAGATTATCACTGATATCATAGCAAAGTTCAGGTTTGTTAGCCATCCTGGCGGAGTTATTCCAAGGAGTCTCACAAAGTAGTTAAACACGCCGAACTCATGGTGATACATGTATCTCCAAGTGAGACCAACAGCAACGGGCGCCGCAACCATTGGAAGTGCTAAAATCGTTCTTACTACGCGTCGACCCTTAATTGCTCTGTTAAGTAAGAAAGCAACTCCAAGCCCAAGCGGCATTTCGAGAGATAGACATCCAAGAGCATACAATATAGTTTTTAGTAGTGAACTCCAGAAAAAGAGGTCGGAATTGAGGGCTCGTCTGTAGTTCTCAATGCCTATAAAGGCGTCCTTCCATAAGGCTGTTAACTCAAAACTGCGGGTGCTCACGTAAAGAGAGTAGAACAAGGGGTATAAGGTGAGTGAAAATACGATGGCAAGAGCGGGGGAAGCCATGATCCAAGGCATATATTTTTCTTTATCAATCTTCATGTGTCAGTGCCTCTTTTCCTCACGTAGGTGAGCATCAGGTTAGAAAAAAGAGGATTATATATTTTGTGCTACTCGGGAGGTACCCAATCCTCAGGGGGCGACAAACTTGGATACCAACCAAGTATGGTGGCGTAACTATCTGCAAGTAAGTCCATAGCTGTCTTTGGGTCCACTGTTCCAGTTGCCGCCAGAGAGCAGTGGATCATCATCTCCACATACAATTTGCCAGCTTCCGGTAAACTGAAGATGTAGGGTTTAGGAAGGCCCTCCATTAACTCAAAAGTTTCATGCAACGCCTTAAAGTGTCCTGTGAAGGGTCGACTTTCAGCTGTCGCGAATTCGGAGTTTAACAATACAGATTTCCTGCAGCTAGACCCACCACCTTTCGCGAAGCTGTACTGACCTTCTGGACCCGCCAACCATTTTAGGAACTCCCACGTAGCATCCTTATTTTTTGAGTCTGCACACATTCCAAGCGCAAAGCAGCCCTGGTACCCTAATCCGCCTACAGGAGTGTCGACTCCCACCTTGGCTCCCGGTATCAACTCTTCAGTTTTAACCACGTTAGGCCACTGGTCAAGATAGAATGCCATAGTAACGGGGACTAATCCCTCTTGGAACTGGGCCACCACCGCGTCATACCCTGATTCGAGGGCACCCGGCGGGGCATGTTTAAGGAATTTGACGTACCTAGTCATCGCGTCAACGCCTATCGGGTCGTTGACTGCAATGCTCCAGTCATCATGGAAATGATCGCCACCCAGCCCCCAAAGCATGGCCATCCACTCGTCCGCTATGTGTGGGAAGCGTCCAGCCATCATTCCAACGCCGTAGGGCACTATTGAATCGTCCACGTCCTCGTCGAAGAACTTAACGATATCGTAAAATTCATCCCAATCCATTTCATGATTCGGCGTCCTCAGCTCACGCCCGTACTTTTCATAGTATAACGCTTTGATATCTGGATCCTCGAATAGGTCCGCTCTGTAGAACACTCCCATAGCGAAAGTGTAGTAGGGCAGTCCGAATACGTTGCCTTTCCAACTTAACTGCATTGCTAAGAACTCCTCAAAGTCGTCAAATTCGATTTCTTCAGCAGGAGTTTTCGCTATGTAATCGTTGAGGGGTTCCAGGAACCCTGCTGCTGCCCACTCAGGGAGCCATAAAGTTTCTATAGTTATAATGTCGAAGGCCCCAGTTTTTCCTGCCATCTCTAATCCTTCTCTTTCATACAAGAGCCCGTAATCTATGTCAACCACCTCAACTTCTATGCCCGTTTTCGCCGTAAAGTCTTTGGATATGGCCTCCGCCCAGTCTGAGTAAAATCCCGCGATCGTAGCCCATACCACTTTCTTTGCCGAAGGAGGTGTTGGAGTTGGTGGAGGTGGTTTCACAGCCTCCTCAACCTTCTCTAATCTTTCTTCGATAGCTGCGATATCAACGCCTAAATCAGCCAACGCCTTCGCTAGGTCCCTTTCCGCAGCTGTCAGCTCCGCCAATCCTTCTGGTATTGCGGCTAATGGTGTTAGTTGGCCCACAATAGACATCACATAAAACAAGGTACCCGCCGAAATTAGAATGGCAATGATAACCAAAGCAAGAATTGCTGTCTCCATCTTAGTTCTTTCACTCGACATTTTTCGATTCTCCTAGTTATTTTTAGGATTCTGATATCTGGTATTAATAGTATTTAATATTAACGGTTTTCTCGGGGGATCATGAATCCGTGTTGTTTGAGGAAGAACTGATCCGCATATTCGCTTCTGGTAACACCTTTTCGTAAATTTTAATGGACAAAGACAGCACTCCAGATTCTGGTATTCTAAAATTTACCTTAACATTCGGCGTTTGGCGTGATCTTTTCTGTTAGGAAGAGCTTATCCATCTATTGCCCTTAAGAAAAATTTATACGCGCATCTTCTTACATTAAAGCCGACAATAGGAGAGCTGGACAATGCCATTATCCTTATTTGATCGTATATTCTGGTCAATTGCTTCAATGATACTCATAGGAATGATATGGGTAAAGCTTATAGAACGATACATTAACGCCTGGGGCGCAGTGGTTGTAGGACTTATAGTGTCAGCGTTAATTATGAAGTACGGAGGACAAGAGTTTTCATTACGAACTTTGATCTCCAAAATAACACACAGAACACGAAAATCTGTGGAAAAAGGCGATTAACTTTAGTTACAAAATTTGTTTTACTCTAGGAAAAGAGACCCTGTAGCTGAAGACCCACTCTTCGGCGTGACTAGAAGTATACCTAGGTTTCCGCCCGAGCTCAGAAGCAAATTTATACCTTCTACCTCGAGGAATACAGTCTAGAGCAGTTTAGGGTAAGGGATGTCCGGAACGGTGAGACTTAAAGATTTATGTAAAGTGGGAGGAGATAGACATGTGCCAGATGAAGAAGTTAAGGTTTGCTAACGCTTTTAGTAGTTATGGACAATTTTGCCTAGTGGTAGATTCATATCACAGATTCCATAGAATCCACCTATAATCTTGACAGGTTCTAGTCTATACAGTGGGTCGATTTCTGATCTTTCAAAACGGATGGATCCTACTCCTCCAAAAAAGGCTCCTGGTCTAGCTTTTAGGTCTGCTTTTGTTAGAATCAGTTGTCTCAATGGTGGTTTTCCAGCCTCAGCGCTAGGGATGTATTTGATTGAGAAAATTCCGTCTTCAGTCCAAGGTATGTCCTCAAGTTTTGCGGGCTTATCATTTGTTGAAAGTAAAGTCATGATTTTAGTTCCTACTCTTTCTACTTCTCCTATCACAATTTCTTTCTCTAACCGTAACGATATGTTCGCAAGTTTTTTGCAGTAACCCCAAATCTCCCTACCATTCGCAAAGGGGACTTCTTGATCAACATATAGGAAGGGCTCATATACAGCGACTATCTTTTTGAATTTACAAGTTACATATACAGCTGCTTCATGGAAAGGACCCACGTTTGTTAATGGATTATCCGAAACCCAAGCAATTACGGTATTATTTACGGGTTCTAATGGTTCAGGAACCACTTCTCTTACTCTTTCTTCTTTTGTTTCATAAACTACACATTGTACACGAGCTCCATACCATATTTCTGGTGGTTCCTTATACAATGGAGCGGTTATAGGTAAACTATATCCCCATTTCTCTACTGGTATCATTTTATTCACCTTGTAGGTTATTTTTGAGTTTTGTCAAGATAAGTTTTTCTTCATCCCAGAGTTCACGGTGGTTAAACTCACTGGTAGTCCTCTTTTAAGGAGGCGAAGAAGGCCTCGAAACGCTTCTAGCTCCATACGCTTGAAGTTTCACTCCGATCTCCTAGTTGACACAGTGTCGAAAAGGAAAGATTTATGAATAGTTATCGAAAATAATACGCCAAGTGGTTCAAATGGTTAATGAACATAACGTATTGAAAGGAATTCTTGAAATCCCAAATGCGATAGAAGATACACTAAATTTAGAAAAGAATAGCATTAAGCAAATTTCGATAGAAATTGTCAAAAAGAATCCGAAAGTAATCTATATAACGGGCCATACAAACTCTTTCATAGGGATTGGAGCTAAATATGCTTTTGAAGAATTAACGCATACCCCCACAATCGCTATCCCACCAAACGATTTAATCAACTACGAGAGTGCAATAAGTGAAGAGCATTTTATTGTATTGGTTTCAGAAACGGGGAGTTCACCTGGCCCAGTGGCAGCTGCAAAACATTTAGAGAAAAAAGGGGTTCCAACTCTTGCCATAACAAATACAAAAGGTAGCCATTTAGAAAAAGCATGTAAAAGATCCATCTTAACACATGCTTTCCATGAGGCCCATGCTATAACGGGTCATAACGCCATTTTAGCCACACTCTACCAAATAGCGATAGACATGGCAAAGGAACAAAGCAAAATAAAGATTTCAACTTTAAATAAACTCGAAGATGACCTCTTTAAGACACCGGAGATAGTCCGATCAGTATTGAACCAGAAAGATAATGTAAAAGAGATCGCACAAGCATGCAAAGGCGATAAAGACATTTTCATGATAGGCGGAGGTCCCAACCATGCAACCGCTATTATAGGCGGATGGCTCTTGGGAGAATGCGCAGGGTTGCATGGGGTGGGACTGGATGTAGAAGAAGTTGTACATGGACCTTTATACACTGGATATCCTGGAATGCCATTAATTGCGGTCGCTCCAGAAGGAAAAAACTTTAACAAAATTATAAAGCTAATTGAAGTCATCAAAGATATTGGTTTAAAGATAATAGTAATATCTAATGAGGAGGAACCCTTTAAAGAAACCTTTAGAAACTTTGTTGTGCCTACAGATATTGACGAAATGTTTACTCCATTATGTTATATTGCTCCAGTAGAATTATTTGTCTATTATTCTGCGATAGTCAGGGGTAGGAATCCGGACGTAATCCCTAACTTTGATATTCTTAAAAAGTTTTCTAGGCTTTCATAAAATCTTCTCAATATAAGGCTCTTAAAGTATCTCTATACGTGGGGAGGATTATGTGTGGATGATTATTTCATAGGAGTTGATATAGGAACCACAGAAACCAAAGCCATCCTATTTGAATCAAGTGGAACGGTCGTTTGTAAATCTAGTTTAGAGTTGCCATTACAAATATTTGATCAATATTTTATTGAACAAGACTACGATGAAATCTGGAATAAAACTGCACGTGTTATCAAGAATTTAATAAATAAATCCGAGGTTAATCCTAGGAACATCGCCTTTATTTCTGTTACAGGTCAAAGGGAAACTTTAGGCGCCATGGATAAACACAAGAAAATTTTGAGAAAAGGTATCTCATGGGAGGATTCGAGAGGCCGAGAATTTTGCATATTGATAAAAGATAAGGTTGGGAGTGAGAGGGTTTATAGAATAACTGGGCTCCCAGTGAATACAATGCCATGGGCATCTAAGATAATGTGGTTAAAAGAAAATGAAAACGATCTCTATAGAAAGACATGGAAGTTTTTAGGAGTTGTTGATTACGCTGTATTCAAGCTTAGTAATGTTTTAACCACAGATTACTCAAACGCAGGGCGAACACAACTATTTGATATAAATAAAAAAATTTGGTCCGATGAACTATTTCAGGTTCTTGATCTAGATAAAGAAAAGGTGCTAGAGACAAAGCCCTCAGGAACCTTGGTATCAAACGTCGCATCGGAAGCTTGCACAGAAACCGGCCTCCATAAAGAGACCGCTGTGATATACGGAGGAGGCGATCAGCAGTGCAGTGCGCTAGGAGCGGGTGTGGTTTCACCGGGCCGGGTTTCCTGCATTTTAGGAACTTGTACAAACATGGAGGTATACGCAGACGAGATACCTTTTGACCCCAAAAACCTACTTGAGGCAGTAATCCATGTTGTTCCAGGCGCCTATCTTTCGGAAGGTGGAATTGGAACAACAGGAATAATATACCGATGGTTTAGAGATGAATTTGGAGAAGTTGAAAAAATCGTTGCTGATTCTCTTGGGAAAGATCCATACATGTTATTAGATGAAGAAGCAGCTAAATCACCTCCCGGATCCTTAGGGCTAATGCTGATTCCTTATTTTGCTGGATCTGAGTATCCCTACTGGAATCCCAATGACAGGGGCGCAATAATTGGGTTATTGCTCTCCCATAAAAAAGAACATCTAATTAGGGCAATATTGGAAGGAGTAGCATACGAATATCGTAGAATGGTAGAAGAGGGAGGAAAAGTTTCAGAGACAACTATCTCTGAGATTAGGTTTACTGGTGGTGGCGCAAAGAGCTTATTATGGCCGAAAATATTTGTAGATATCTTGGGATTACCGGGACAAATTCTTAATGTTCACGATACGGGGGCCCTCGGTGCAGGAATCCTAGGAACCGTAGCCGTCGGATGGCATAAAGAAGTGAAAAGAGCCACCGACAATTTAGTCAGAATAGAAAGCACGGTTAAACCGGATGCAAAATCACATTTACTTTATGACAAACTCTATAGTATATATCGACAGATGTATGATCGAATCCAAGATCTCGTTAACGCGATATCAAACATTTATGCAGAAAATTAGTATATCCGAACAAAAAGTATTTTTTACACTGGTCTTCTGTTTTAATTTGTTCCAGAGATAAAAAAGCTTAAAGAGATTGGCGTAAAAAGCACATCGACTAAATCGAGGCTGGCGCTGGGGCCTTGTTACCGAAGAAAAGATTGGGCTTTATTGTGAATCCCATTGCTGGGATGGGCGGTAAAGTGGGACTTAAGGGAAGCGATGGAAAAGAGGTTCTCAGGAGGGCAATAGAATTAGGCGCTGTTCCCATCTGTCCAAGCAGAGCAGTTGAGGCACTTAGGAGGATAGCCCTTATCAAAGATAGTATTGAGCTTATAACGTATCCTTATGATATGGGTGAAGATGAGACCAGAGAGTGCGGCTTTGATCCTATGGTTATTGGTTCGATAACAAAAGGAAGGACAACTTCTGCAGATACCAAAAATGCTGCGACTGAAATGTTGAAGTTGCAAGTGAATCTCATACTTTTTGCAGGCGGAGATGGAACAGCCAGAGATATTTGTGAGGCTATTGATGAAAAGGTGCCGGTTCTAGGTATACCAGCGGGTGTTAAAATCCATTCCGGTGTGTTTGCAATAAATCCCAGAAGTGCTGGTGATTTAGCTGTAATGTATTTACAAGGAAAACCAACAGTTATCCATGAAGCAGAGGTTATGGACATTGATGAGCAAGCTTTTAGAGAGGATAGAGTTTCTGCCAAGTTATACGGTTATCTTAGGGTTCCCTATGAGAAAACATTGGTTCAGAGCCCAAAGGTTGGTAGTGTTGCTGAAGAAGGTTTCTTCATGGAAGCAATTGCTCGTGATGTTGTAGAGAATATGCAAGACGATTACATTTATATAATTGGACCAGGGACGACGACAAGGCCTATCACGGAAAAACTTGGATTGAAAAAGACGTTATTGGGTGTAGATGTGGTGTGCAAAGGAAAACTGATGGCTTCCGATGTCAATGAGACCCAGCTGTTGAAACTCATTGAGGGCGAAAATGCAAAGATAGTAGTAACTGTGATTGGTGGGCAAGGCTTCATATTCGGCAGGGGAAATCAACAAATAAGTTCTGAGGTAATTAGAAAAGTAGGAAAAGAGAATGTTATAGTAGTGGCTACTCCAAATAAACTTGCTTCATTAATGGGGAAGCCCTTGTTAGTAGATACAGGTGATGAGGAAGTTGACAAGATGCTGAGTGGTTATTTCAAAGTAATAACGGGATACGGGAGGAGAGTTGTTTATAGGGTTAAATCAAAGTGATTAATTCTTTGGCAGGACAGGATGCTCTAAAGCGTCGACGGAATGGTTGAAGCAACAAAGAAGCAACTGGAAAAGTGGGCTGGAAGACTTAGAAAGGGAATAAGACTCACGGAAAGGCTTATTTTATCACTATTTTAGAATTTAGGCAATGGCGGCGTAACCATGGGCAAAAAACATTTTGTCCACCCCTATATACCAAATTCTGTCTCAGAAGTAAAAGAGGAGATGCTTAGAGAGATCGGTGTAAAGGATGCTGAGGAACTTTACACGGAAATGATTCCTGAAAGACTTAGACTCAAAAAACCTATGAAGTTGCCGAAACCTCTACTGGTAGAATATGACCTGAAAAGGCATGTAGAGAAGATACTTTCCAAAAACAAGGCGTGTAAAGAATATTTGAACTTTTTAGGAGCAGGTTGCTGGCAACATTACGTTCCAGCAGTTTGTGACGAAATCGCTGGACGATCAGAATTTTTAACAGCATACGCGGGTGGGACGTATTCAGATTTGGGAAAGTTTCAAGCATTTTTCGAGTTTCAAAGCATGATGGGTGAACTTGTTGGAATGGATGTAGTAGCCGTTCCTACCTACGATTGGGGAGCGTCTGCCGGTAACGCCATTCGTATGGCTTCAAGGATAACCGGTCGAAAAGAAGTGTTAGTCCCAAAGATAATCAGCCCCCGAAGACTATCCATAATATGGAATTTTTGTCAACCCTCAGTTATGCCTGGCCATATAGATGTCGAGTTAGTCAACTATGATCCTGAAACTGGCATGCTTGACCTTGAGGATTTGAAGAGCAAGATTTCTTTGAAGACAGCGGGGGTTTACTTCGAGAACCCCTCGTACCTTGGAATCATCGAGGCTCAAGGCGAAGAAATTTCTAAGATAGCCCACAAGAATGGAGCGGAGAGCATAGTAGGGGTTGATCCTATTTCGTTAGGGGTCTTGGCACCGCCAGCTGAATACGGCGCGGATATAGTGTGCGGTGAAGTTCAGCCTCTTGGGATACATATGCATTGTGGAGGGGGCCTCTGTGGTTTCATTGCATCACGGGATGAAGAAAAATATGTGGGGGAGTATCCTTCACTTTTGATAAGTATAACTGACACCCAGCGCGAGGATGAGTATGCATTCGGCCAATGTAGATACGATAGAACCTCGTATGTGGGGAGGGACAAGGCTAAAGATTGGGTAGGAACTTCTACAGCTTTATGGTCTATAGTTGCCGCAGTCTATATGGCACTCTTGGGACCCAACGGTATGAAGGATATTGGAGAGGCGATCATACAAAAGTCGCATTATGCGGCGAAGCTGTTGTCAGAGGTGCAGGGTATCAAAATTCCCTTTTCAAATTTCTTTAAAGAGTTCCTTGTTAACTTTGACGGGACACGTAAGACCGTTTACGAGATAAACAGAGACCTTTTGAAGTACGGAATCTTTGGAGGAAAGGACATTACAAAAGAGTTTCCTGAGTTGGGCAACAGTGCACTATACTGTGTCACAGAAATACATACTAAAGAAGACCTCAAGAAGCTCGCGAATGCTCTGGCGGAGGTGGTTAAATGAAAAGTGATGAAAAATTGAGGAGATATCATGCGCCTGTTTGGAATGAGCCGATCATTATGGAGATGGTGCGTAAGGGAGAAAGAGGTATCATTGTACCAGAGGTTGAAGAAGAAATCAAAGATGCAGTTGGTGATGCCGAATCCTACATACCGGCAAAAATGCGAAGGAAACAACGTCCAAAACTTCCAGAACTTTCTCAACCACAGGTTTTGAGGCATTATTTGCGCTTGTCGCAACAGACACTTGGTATGGAACTAGATATTGATTTAGGTTTGGGAACCTGTACAATGAAATACAGTCCTAAGGTTAACGAAGAATTGGCTAGACAAATAGCTGAGATTCATCCATTACAAGACGAAAATACGATTCAAGGCATCCTCGAGATAATATACAAATTTGGTAAGGTGTTTCTGAGAGAGATTTCTGGAATGGATGAGTTTAGTTTCCACCCTGGTGGTGGCGCTGAGGCTACGTACAATAATGCTTGTATAATTAGAAAGTATCATGAAATTAATGGAGAACTTGAACAGAGAAATGAAATAGTTACCACAATCTTCTCGCATCCTTGCGATGCCGCAAGCCCAGCTACAGCCGGTTTCAATGTTATAACTCTTTATCCAGACGAAGAAACTGGTCGTCCAAGTATTGAGGCTTTGAAAGCTGCGGTCTCGAAGCATACTGCTGGCTTGATGATAACGAATCCCGAAGATACGGGTATCTTTAACCCTGAAATTGATGAATGGACAAAGATTGTCCATGAAGCAGGGGGACTTTGCGCATATGATCAGGCTAATGCCAATGCTATACTAGGTATAACAAGGGCTAAGGACGCAGGTTTCGACATGTGTTTCTTTAACCTCCACAAAACCTTCTCATCTCCTCACGGGAGCATGGGACCAGCATGTGGAGCTGTTGGGGTTATAGAGGAGCTTGCAAGGTTTCTTCCAGTTCCAGTGGTCACATTTGATGGGAGAAAGTATCACTTGAATTATGATAGGCCATACAGTATTGGGAAGATCAGAGACTTCTACGGGAACGTCCAGGTTGTTCTGAGGGCATATGCATGGGCAATGAGCATGGGTGCGGAGGGTTTACAAGAGGTCGCTGAAGTATCAATGATAAATAACAACTATCTTGAAAAGAAGCTGTTGGCAATTCTTGGAGTAACTAAGCCTTACAAAGTTAAAAGAAGGGTAGATCAGATTAGGTACAGCTTGGAAAAACTAAAAGAAGATACGGGCATAGGAACCGAAGACGTGAACCGTAGAATAGTGGATTTTGGTGTCCAGAGCTATTTCACGAGTCATCATCCTTGGGTAGTTCCAGAGCCTTTCACCCCTGAGCCGTGTGAAACATACTCGAAGGCTGATATTGATTATTGGGCTGCGGTGCTCGGTCAAGTATTAAATGAGGCATATACAACTCCTGAGATAGTTAAAACAGCGCCCCATAACTCAACGATAGCAAAGATGAATGAAACTCCTCTTGATGACCCTAAAAAATGGTCTATGACATGGAGAGCCTATCTAAGAAAGAAGGAATATCAACAGTAGCGCGCGCTATTTGCATTTTTCAATAAATCTGGACTATCTATTTTTTAGATGAAGAATGTCACCATTCACGGAATTTAGGATAATTGAAATTAAGTTTTAAAATTCGATGCGAATTATTAAGAACTTGTTATATGATTGTGTTTTCTGTCTTCTTGTCGAACACATGTATCTTGCTTCTATCAAAGGTTATCCACACACTCTCCCCTACGGCGATCTCCATTGCATACGTGTTCACCGTTACCGGACGTTTACCAACATTCAGGTGAAGAGTTAACCGATTGCCGATAGGCTCCATTACAGAAACCTGAGCTTCGATTAAATCCTTTTTCACACTGCGTTTCCGCACTGAAATATGCTCTGGCCTCACACCCAATATCAGTTCTGAACTCGTTTTTTGTTCCTTTATCAGGTTTCTGAGTTCGGTGATGTTGTAGAGGAACTCTCCAGCGTCAAGGAAAGCCTTATCGTCTCTTTCTACAAAGGTGCAGTCGATGAAGTTCATGGCAGGACTACCAATGAAACCCGCCACAAACAAGTTCTTGGGATGGTCGTATATAGTTTCGGGTGTGTCGTATTGCAGCAACCTCCCTAAGTTCATGACAGCAATCTTATCCGCCATGGTTATGGCTTCTAACTGGTCGTGGGTTACATAAATGGTTGTGGTTTCCAGCTTCTTTTGCAACCTCTTTAACTCAGCCCTCATGCGCGTCCTCAACTTTGCATCGAGGTTGGTTAAAGGCTCATCTAGCAAGTAGACTTTGGGCTCCTTCACCATAGCCCTCCCTAACTCCACCCTTTGCCTCTCACCCATTGTGAGGCGTTCGACCGGTTTATCTAACAAGTGACCTATGCCGAGAGTCTCTGCTGCTTCTTTCACCCTTCTCTTGATTTCGTCTTTAGGTATATTGCGTATCTTGAGAGGAAAGGCGATTTGATCGAAGGCTTTCATGTTGGGATACATTACATAGAACTGAAAGACCATGGCGATATCTCTGTCCTTTGACGGAACATCATTAACCATCAGATCATCGATGTATATGCTTCCTTCGTCAGGTCTTTCTACACCAGCGATCATGCGTAGCGTGGTGGTTTTTCCGCATCCAGACGGCCCAAGCATGCACATGAACTCCTTATCTCTAACCTCATAGCTTAGGTTGTTGACGGCTACAACGTCGCCGAAGCGTTTTGTCACGTTTTCAAGTTTCACAAGAGCCATTCTCCCACCAACCACCTGCTTCCTATACCTTAATGTGTCACTCCTATATCACTTAACCGCACCAAACGTAAGCCCCCTAACAATATATCTCTGAACTAGCATGGCAAAGATGAACATTGGGACAACACAAAGTGATGCGGCTGCGCTAAGGGGACCCCACAATATTCCTCTTTCAGTCCAAAATCCCGCCACCACTCTAGTGACGGTGATGGCCTCTGATCTTGTGAGGATGAAGGCAAATAGAAATTCATTCCAAGTAAAGAGGCAAGTAAAGATAGCTGCTACGGCGAGAGCTGGTGCGATAAGAGGCAAGACTATTTCACGGAAAGCTCCAAACCTGGTGGAACCTTCTATCATAGCAGCCTCTTCAAGATCTAACGGTATTTCCCGGAAAAATCCATATAATAACCATATCGTAAATGGTGAGTTGAACAACGCATTTAAAATGACAAGAGACAGGACGTTATCCAGCAATCCTACATTTCTGAAAATCACGAAAAATGGAATGATTGCGGCAATTGGTGGGAACATCCTCACTGTCAGTATATAGAACTGCAAGTGGCCACCTCCAACGTTAAATCTAGCAAAGCTATAAGCTGCCAGCATGCCGATTGGGATCGTTATCGCTATGGTGGCACATACAACTGCTAAGCTGTTTATCAATCCCGGGATAAACTTTGATCTTTCAAAGACGAAAGAATAGTTTTTGAGAGTGGGCTCAAACAGAAGCGTCGGGGGCAATGTTAAGATATCATGTTCCATCTTAATCGATGTCATAAACATCCAAACCAGTGGAAAAATCGTAACCACCATGATACCAATCACCGCGAGATGGCATAACAGGTTTTCAACGACGTTCTTCATTTTCCTGCTATCAGCCTGCGACACGTTCTAACCTCCCTAGAGCCTTGCAATTTTTTTGAGGGCGACGACAGTGAAAAATATGACCCCATAGAGAAAGAGAAGCGAGATTGCACTAGCATACCCGACCCAGAAGTAATAAAAGCCAACTCTATATAAGAAATAGCTAAGCAGCTCCGTAGCTCGGCCCGGACCACCCCATGTGATAGCCGCTACGGGATCATATGTCTTTAGCAGATCTATTATTCTGAATATGGCTGCAAGCGTTATGAGTGGTCTCATCTTAGGCAAAGTTATGTGTCTAAACTTTTGTAATGCTGATGCACCATAAATAGTAGCGGATTCGTATGGTTCCGGAGGTAAACCTTGTAAACCAGCTAGTAGTATCAAAGCTACAAAAGGTGTCCACTGCCAAGTATCAAATATTATTAGGGAGACTAAAGCCCAGTCTGGATCGGCTGTCCAGTTAGGTGATGTTCCGAAAAGCAATGTGACCATGTATTTGATTACGCCAAACTCATAGTGATACATATATCTCCAAATTTGTCCGATAGCAATTGGAGCAGCTACAAGTGGAAGTGTAATTATTGCCCTAAATGCACGTTTACCTTTTATCTCTCTATTCAAAAGTAAAGCTATACCGAGTCCGAGCGGCATTTGGATAGATAAACATCCAACTGCAAATATTAAAGTTCTTAACACCGAATCAGCAAGATCGGGATCAAAATTAAGTAGGCGTTGATAATTTTTAAGACCTATAAAGTCATCTTGCCCTGTTTTTATATCAGTATTGCGGGCGCTAAAGTAGATGGCATGAAAGAGAGGATATAGAGTAAGCCCAAACACCAAAATTAAGGCAGGAAGAACCAAAAGCCAAGGCATATACTTTTCCTTGTCTATTTTCATTTTCCCACTCCAACTATGCATTTAGTAAATAAAAAAGGGGGAAGATCGTGGGTCATAAGGTGTCCTCGGTCTCAAGCGGTTACTCAGGTGGCGGAGTCCACCCCTCTGGGGGTGACATGCTTGGTACGGGATATCCCCATCCCAGAATCGTGGCATAAGCCAACGCGAGCTTGTCAAGTCCTCCTTTCGGAGCCAACATGCCTGCGGCTATGGCGCCTATAGTAATCTTGCTTTCCATGTACATGGTACCGGCCTTTGGTATCTTGAAAACCCTGTAGGGTCGTTGCCACGTTGGCGCGGTTTTCATCAATAACTCAGATGTGGCGACTAAGGTCTTGTAGTGTCCAGTGTAGGGACGAGTTGCGGGGTTCACATCTGGATCGAAATCAGAATGCAGCAATACCGATTTTCTGCACGTAGTTCCTCCGCCTTTAGCAAAACTATACTGCCCGTCTGGGCCAGTCAACCATTTCAGAAACTCCCAAGCAGCATCTTTGCTTTTTGAAGCTGCGTCGATTGAAAGAGCGAAACAACCAATATATCCTCTTCCACCTATTGGCGTAGCGCACTCTATCTTTGCGCCAGGTATCAGATTCTCTGTTTTAACATGGTTGGGCCACTGATCAAGGTAGAACGGCCCAGTCATCGGAATCAGTCCACGCTGCATTTGTGCTACTACCTCGTCGTAGGACGAGGCGAGGGCTCCTGGCGGAGCATGTTTCAACAGTTCGCAGTAAATCTCCATCGCACGAACAGACTCTGTGGCATTGACTATAATGTTATAATCCTTGTCGAAGTGATCCCCTCCAAGACTCCACATAATAGCCATCCATTCGTCGTTTGACTCAACGGGCCCAGCCATAAGGCCGATGCCGTATGGCATTATGTCATCAGGAACCACTTCGTCAAAGAACTCGGCAATCTTAAGGGCTTCGTCCCAAGTCATTTCGTGGTTTGGCTTCTTTAGTTCAAGTCCACCAGACCATTCCTTGAACATGGCTTTGATGTCTTCCCTCTCGAAAAGGTCTGCTCTGTAGAAGACACCTTGGTCATATGTATAGTAGGGTAATCCGTAGCATTTGCCACCCCAGGTTAATACCCACCTATAATGCTCTAGAATATCCTCGTATTGAATCTCTTCAGTTGGGGTTTTCTCGATATATGAATCTAGAGGCTCTAGCCATCCAGCGTCAGCCCACTCGGCCAAACACATCGTCTCAACTGTTACGATGTCAAAGGCTCCTGTTTTACCAGCCAACTCAAGCATTTGCTTCTCGTACATCACCCCGTAATCTATGCCCATTACTTCCACTTCTATTCCCGTCTTCGCTGTGAAATCCTTGGATATCTTCTCAGCCCAGTCCGTATAGAATCCAGCGATCGTAGCCCACGTCACCTTCTTAGGAGGCGTTGGGGGTGCTGGAGGCGCTGGAGGTGTTACGACAAAATAGGCCGCAACAACAAGGACAACAATGATGACCACAGCAACCAATGCTAATGCTGTCTTTCCTACTCCTCTTCTCGACATGTTCTCACCATTTTCGCAGTTTAATATTGAATGCGATATGAGTATAAGATTTGCGGTCACTTTTACTATTTGGCACTTAGGGAGGCGACTTACTTAGAAGACGCGACATACACTCATCTTCTGGCTTCTTTTTACCAGCCATATGGACACGATTATGAATGGTTAGAGGTGAAAGGGTTCGAAATTGATCATAAAAAGAATAGCAAATCCAAAATTGTCACGACTTTCGATATGGTCCTTGCCGCAATACTAGTCATCGTCTTAACAAAATATTTATACAACTCTTTGCACTAAAAACGCAGTAAAAGAGGGTTGGTGGATGCCCCTATCCTTAAGCGACCGTGTATTCTGGTCGATTGCTCTAACAATACTCGTAGGGGTCCTATGGATGAAGTTTCTAGAACAATACTTTACCGCGTGGGCCGCGCTAGTTGTAGGCCTTATAATAGCGATACTAATCATGAAGTTCGGAGGACGAGAGTTCTCGTTACGAGATTTGATCTCTAAAACAATGGGTAGAATGGGAAAATCTAAGAGGAAAAGCGATTAAACCCTCTCTAGCCTACGGCCTCACCATCTTAGCTTCAGTTACGCACAAGCTTTATTCTTCAGCATACTTTAACTCGATACAAACCCATCCCGGGCATCATTCTCTAACATGAAGTATTATTTGAACAGCATAGTTATAATTGAGGGAATTGATTTGAAGAAAACAAGGGTTGTGTATTTATCACTCTGCCTTAGTGTTATTATCACAATCTCACTATTCTACCTTTACATGAACATTCCGCCGTGTGAACTTATGGTTACAGGCAGGAGCATGATACCCACCATATATCCCAATGATGTTGTTTACGGGTATGCGCTACAGAGCTTTAATGACACAGCCGTCGGCGATATCGTGGTCTTCTGGTATCCGAGAGCGCGCTCCATTTCGTTCTGCCATCGAATCATGGAAATAAGAAGTGATGTGATAATCATTTGTCACGGCGACAATAATCCTCAAGACGCTGTTGAGGTCATTTCCTTTGACCAAATACGTTTCAAAGTCATCTGGATTATTCATCATGGCTCATTCGAATATTACTTCCTTAAAGCCTTGAACCACATTTTATATCTTTCAATAACCATGGATGCGGTTTTTTTAGCCCTCGCAATCCTGTCAAAATTAAAGAAGTATGACTAGTTCCGAGAGCTACATGCACGCTTACGCCATGCGAAGCGAGGCGAGAAATAGAAGAATGTAAGAACAGTAGCGGTAATCAATTGTTAAACTTGAAGTTTTTCCAGCTTATCGTAAAACGGCTGCATTGAATCATGCAACTTTTTGTACATGTCATATAGTCTGTTGTATTTTTTATGATTTCTCTGTATCGGTTTACAGACCTCTCTAACTGAAACGATTTCATCGATTGCGGATGAAGCGTCTCTAATAGCGTCCGTGCCTACCATCGCTAAGACGGCAGCTCCTAAAACGCCTCCTTGATACGTGCTTAATACCAGCGTGGGTTTTCCGTATATGTCTGCTTTTATCCGTCTCCAGAGGGGACTTACAGCGCCTCCGCCAATCAACCTGAAAGCTTCCGTCATCAGCCCTAATTCTTCAGTTATCTCCACCGTTTGCCTTAGTGCGAACGTGATGCCCTCCATTAAGGCTCGAATCACGTGTCCCCTTTGATGAGCGAGGGTCAAACCGAAGAGCACACCGCGTGCATAAGGGCTCCCAAGAGTTCTTTCACCTATAAAGTATGGAATCAAAATTAGGCCGCCTGCACCTGGTAAAATAGCTTCAGCCTCATCGTCCATGATCTTATAGGGGGATATTCCTTTTTTCTTAGCTCCCTGCTTCTCCACATGCCCGAATTCGTCTCTAAACCATCTCAGTAGCCCCCCTTCCACTATACCAAATGCAATCCATCCATGAATGACATGGTGAAGATTCATTATTCTCCGATCAATCAAAGGTTTGTCTGAATAAAAGGCAACAATCGACGCAGTACCTGAAATGTCCGCAGCCCTACCCCTTGATGTGATACCTGCCCCGAGCAGAGTGCATAGAAAGTCGCCTCCTCCTGAAATGACGGGAGTTCCAGCGCGAAGACCCGTGACCTTTGCAGCTTCGGAGGTGACTTCCCCAACTACTTCATGCGAAGCATATACGTCTGGAAGTTTATCTAAGTGGACTTCAAGCTGTTGGGCCATCTCCTCTGACCACGTTTCCTTATCTACATCGAACAGAAATGTACCAGATGCTTCAGACCAATCTGTCGAGGTTATGCCTGTAAGCTCATAAACTAGATAGTCTTTAGGAACAAGAAACCTGTAAGTTCTCTCGTAAATCTGCGGTAGGTTTTCCTTCATCCAAAGTATTTTTAACCCTGTCCACGGCGGAGTAATAGGGTTTCCGGAGATTTTCAGTAACCTATTCTCATCCAACTTAGCCTTAAGCCTCTCACATTGAGGTGCGTTTCTCTTGTCGCACCAAAGCGATGGAGAACGATAAAGCAGGTCACCGTTTTTGTCAATGGGTACGGGTGCGTGCATTTGACCGCATACGCCAATCCCAGCCACATCCTCGGAGGGAACTTTCGATGACTCCAACACTGCTTTTATGTTTCTAACAGCGGCTCGCCACCAGGTCTCCGGGTCCTGCTCAGCCCAGCTTGGCCTAGGACATATAAGCTCATACTCTTCATACGAGTCGCCGATAACCCGTCCATGCACATCGAATAAAGCAACTTTCGTACCCTCGGTACCCACATCTATTCCCAGAAAACACTGCTCCTTTACCATGTTTAGCACAACCTAGAAAATAAGAAGTGAATTAAAAATATATAAAAGTAAGCAATTCGGTGGCCGCAAGACTTACATCGAATAAAAGTTCCTTGTCGGGGAGGAACGTTAAGAATGGGAAATCGATTCACCATTCTATTGATTCTTGTAAGGGGCTTAGCAGTGAATCGCCATCTAAAGAACGAATATGAACCTAAACGCGAAGCATCTCGTCTCATTACGAATAAAAAGGGAAGGAGGATTAGTAGCTGTAAACTATTTTCCCGAATGGTAGTGAAGCATCGAATATGCCATAGTATCCGGCTATCAGTCTTGTTGGCTCAAGCTTGTAAAGGGGGTCGATTTCAGACCTTTCAAAATTAACAGAGCCTCTTCCTCCAAAAAATTGGCCGGGTCTAGGCGTGAACTCCCCGTCAACCAGAATTAGCTGCCTCAATGGTTTTTCCTTTTCTTCAGCAGAAGGAATGTTCTTTAAGGAGAAAATTGGTCCAAAGGGTAGTTCTTCTAGCCTTGCTGGTCTTTCCAATGTCGAAATCACGGTCATGATTTTTACGCCAGCCCTTTCCACAACTCCGATAACTTGCTCCCGCTCTAAAGTCAAGCTCATGTTGGCAAGCTTCTTTTGATACCCCCATATTTCCCTCCCGCCAGTAAGCGGCACCTCACTTGTAACATATAAGAAGGGCTCATACACGCCTTTATGATCACCATACTTCACTTGAACGTATAAAGCGGCTTCATAGAAGGCTCCTTGTGTTGACATGGGAAAGTCGGAAACCCAAGCGATTACTTTATTCCCATTAGGCTCCAGAGGCCATGGGATAACTTCGCTCACATTTTCTTCTGTGGTTTCGTAAAGCACTAGTTGAACTCTAGCTCCGCGCCAGTAGATCGGAGGCTTTGGGTATAACGGTGCGATTATAGGATTGCTGAAACCCCATTTTTCAGGTGGCAAACCCATACTTTAAACCTCCCTTGAACACATATTGGTGTTTAACTTTTAATAAATTTAGGGTTATCCACGACTTTAGGTTGACCCTTCTCCTCAATCACCAGTTTTGCGAAGCCTTTCTGCCTTATTACCTCGTAGTCGTGCCCGGCATCCGATGGATATGCGTAGAAGAAGGAAAGTTTCTGTTTACCTACGTTTACTGTGCGATGGGCCCAAAAGGGTGGAACATATACAACGTCACCCGGCCGGATTGGCAAATGAGCGACCTCCTCATCCTTGGTTTGCATAATCATTATTCCTTCGCCCGTAATCCCTATGTACACTTCGGCAGCGTTTTCCTTCGCGTGATAGTGTCCTCTCGTTAGGTGATATTCCTTTCCAACTTTACCGGGATAGATCGTTGTAACGCCAAAGTTTATATGGCCTTCCACTTCGGGTTGAGAGTGTTCAAAGTACTCGTATATTATGGGGTCCTCTCCAGTAGACAGGATTTGGTCGACCTCTTTACGATCGCTAAAGAATTCCCTTAAGCCGCTTAGTTTGACTTGTACCCGCCTCTTGAATGCCTTTATTATGCCACTTTTGAAATCCAAAATAGCCGAATAGGGCTTCGAGATTTGTGACAAGCTCTTCCTTCCTCCTTTAATATTCGCTTGATTGAATCGGCTTTATGAATTAGAGCTACGTATTTAAATAATTAAGGATTTGTGTGAACGGCACGTAATCAGGTTAAGTGTAGCTGTTCGTTATTGTCACGTGTATAGGAGTAAAAAAGTGAGTGTCTTAAGACTATGGTACTATGGCTACCTTGATGGCCTCTTTTCTCTCTATTATGCTGAATGCTTTGGGCGCTTCATCGATGGAAAGCTTATGAGTAACTAGCTTCTCGAAGGGATAGTGACCTGAATCAAGTAAGAAAAGCGATTTTTTAAATTGTGTTCGAGGATAAGCCCAGCAACCTAGTATATCAACATCTTTCTTACAGATCGTGTGAGGTTTTATATCGATTGGGCCAGCATCGGTGTAATGCCCAACTTCAATATATTTTCCTCCCCGCCTAACCATCTCTAAGCCTTCCTTGAAAGCAGCGGGTATACCCGCGCATTCAATGACCACATCTGCGCCATGTCCATCCGTTAACTCCACCACCTTATTAATCCTCTCTTCGCTGGTTTTGAGTTCTTTTAGGTCAATTGTGAAATCGGCTCCAAACTCTTTGACTATTTTTAAACGCGTGTCTATGGAGTCTATCGCGATTACCTCTCCGGCTCCAGCAGCTTTCGCAACCGCTGTAGCGAGAATTCCGACCGGACCAGCGCCCTGAATCACCACGCTTGAACCTAATCCAAATCCTTCGCCTGAGAAGGGCACTCCAGGTTGGAAAGCCCGCTCAACCGCCCTAGAAGCCACTGCTAAGGGCTCAGTTAGAACGGCAGCCTCTGAAGGAATTCTCTTTGGAACCTTGAATATAGATGTCCTAGGAAGCAAGTATATACATTGGGCATAGCCGCCGAAAAGATGTGGTGGATCTTTACAGCTTCTGGTGATCCCATACGCTTTCCTTCCTGTGCATAGGTTGTCGTAGTGCGGGTAGTGACGGCAATAGAAGCATTCCCCGCAAGGGATACCAGCGACCAACGTAACGCGATCTCCGGTTTCAAGGGGTCCGTTGTAAATCACCATTCTTTCATTCGCATTTTTACCTAATTCCTCAACTATTCCCAGTATTTCATGACCGGGGATTATAGGAAACGGTACACCCGACAAATGACCTTTAAAGATATGAAGGTCAGTTCCGCATACCCCAACCATCTCCACTTTAAGCAAAACGGAGTTTTCATCCACTTCAGGGCGGTCAAATCGGCTTACATGCATCTTTCCAGGCTCATTGAACACCACAGCCTTAACCTTACCCGTCAAGCGATCACCTCGAGACTCAGGCGTGTAAAGCTCTGCTAGAATTCTTATTAAGATTTTTGTTAATATGGGAAAAGAAAAACAGAAACCGCAAGTGGTCTTTAACTGCAGATTTAAAAAGGCAAATATTGTTACTTTTGGGAAAACCCATGAGTATGCTTTTTTTCCCAGTATAATGTTTTATAATTGGCCATACTCGCTTAGCTTTCTTCGAAATTCTTTGGATACTTCCGATATGCGTCACGCTTTTGTTATGGCTTCAGCAAACTCTAGCAATACCTTGTAGGGGTCTTTCGCCTTTACAACACCGCTCGCCACCAGAACCCCCTCTGTGCCGAGCCTTAACGCTGCAGCCACATCCTCACCCCTCATTATTCCTGCTCCGCAAAGAATCATCACGTCAGGGTTTATTCGGTTAACGAGCTCCACCGTGCCCGTAACAACCTCCGGCTTAGCCTTAGACACCGGAATCCCTGTCCCAATTAGTTCGGGTGGCTCCACCGCGATTATGTCTGGTTTGAGCACAGATACGGCTGCACTCACAGCGGCATTATTTGCGCAAACCACTGAAAGAAGGTCAACTTCACGCGCTCTCGCGACGGTCGCATCAATGTCGGCGAGTTTTAGTCGTCTCTCTGAGTGATTAATAAGAGTTCCCACTGCTCCAGCCTCTTTTATCGATTCGGGAAGAACATAGCCTGTGAAGCTACCGGGTTCAACGTAATCCATGTGTTGAGCAAATATTGGAATACTGACCTCCTGTGCCATTCGATATATGTCTGTGAATTGTGGTGCCACAGCAATGCAGATGTCACATTCATGAGTGACTTCTTCCGCTAACTTAGCCAACCCTATAGCCTTCTTCCCAGTGGCTTCTGAATACGTTTTGAAATTAACAAGGATAAGGGGAACGCGAACCTTAGTCAACAAAGCTCACCGATATAGCATACCCATTGGTAAGTTAAAAAATTTTAGAACCTCTACTCTAGACGCAAAAAACCGATAAACGTTAGTTTGGTCAGAGGGCTAAAAGCATGTTAAACAGGGCTCTAATCACGGTCACTAGTAGGGTTAAAAAGATAACGTTTACATTATTATCGTGTTTGTGAGTTAAATTATGAGGGGCGAAAAATGAGGAGGCCGAAAGTTTACGTTACTTCTAGGTCATTCGGTCAATATTCTGAAGAGGCCTTGGAGCTTGTTAAATCCGTTGCTGAAGTAGAACAGAACCCATACAGTAGGGCAATGAGCGAGGAAGAACTGTTGAAAGCGGTCGAAGATGCTGAAGGCCTCATTGTTGGGGCTGATGAAATCACTCGAAGAATTATCGGACATGCTAAGAAACTGAGAATCATCGCTAGGCACGGCGTAGGCGTCGACAATATTGATTTGAAGGCCGCGACCGACAATAACGTGATCGTTACCTACACCCCTCACGTTAACGCTGAGGCGGTGGCTGATTTCACAATGGGGCTAATCTTGTCTGTGGCTAGACGTATTCCACAAGCTCACCTTTCCATGAGGCAGGGCAAATGGGAGGCCACTAAGTTCATCGGGGCTGAGGTTTATGGAAAAACTTTAGGGATTATCGGGCTCGGAGGGATAGGGTACAGGGTGGCTAAACGCGCTAAGGGATTTGATGTCAGGATCTTGGCTTATGACCCTTATATATCCCATGAAAGGGCGGCTGAGGTTTCCGCAGAGCTTGTTGATCTTGAAACTTTGTTGAGGGAATCAGATTTTGTTACTCTGCATGTGGCTCTAACGGATGAAACCCGTGGCATAATTGGGGAAGAAGAATTTAATCTTATGAAGCAAACGGCTTACTTTATTAATACGTCGAGGGGGCGAGCGGTGGACGAAAGAGCCCTTTACAAAGCTTTAAAAGAAAGGAAAATTGCGGGTGCCGCTATTGATGTTTACAGTAAGGAGCCGCCTAGCGCCGATTCCCCCCTACTTTTACTAGATAACATGGTTACGTCTCCCCATATTGCTGCTTACACCCGGGAGGCAATACGCAGAATGGATATGATGAACGCGGAGGATATGGTAAAATTCTTTAAGGGAGAAACCCCTCGATACATCGCCAACCCCGAGGTATTAAAGAAAATTCCTGAGTTCTAGGCACTTTCCTAACTTTTTAACGAGATTTGAATCAAGTTGTATTAAGCTTCTTTTACTTTCTTTAAACTTTTGGCGGAGCGGCCACCCTTTTTTCAAGGGTCCCTATCCGTCTTTGAAGTAGAGCCGACCGAGTATCTAATTCCGAGACCTCATACTTCATTAGTGCAGATTCAAATTCCAGACCCTTTTCAAAGGCTACACCGATGTCAGGGGCGTGTTTTACACTGATGACTACATGTCGCGAATTTATTTTGTCAGGCTTAATTTCTTGCGCTATCTTTCGCGCATTTATTGGAGTAATGCCTCCACCCACCGATACGACTAATCCAACTGCTCGTGCCTTTCGAGTTATTTCCTTGGTCATTGCCATTACTTCCGGGTCGTCTACCTTTTTCCCTACAGATTCGGATAAATCGCTGCGGCCTATGGTTATTTGGTTCAGTTCTTTGATCTCCGGCGTTTTTAGTATATCGTCAATCCTCTTATAACAGGTCACCGTTTCCGCATTTATGCCCTTTATCATTTTTTTAAGCCTGTCTGGGTCAACAATGTCTCTTAAGGCTGTCACAAACTTCACAAGCCCATAAGGCGATTCAACCATTGGAGCTATGAGTCCGGCAACTCCGATTTTGCATAGTTCTCTAATGTCATTCCGAGCTTCAGGTCCCCCAATCTTTACCACAATTGGTAATAGGCCCGCCACCAGTTTGTTAATGAAGTCTATGTACTCGAAGCTGCAGTCCTCTACCTCCGTCCCCATTTTCAGTGCAGTGCAACCATATTTCTCTTTTAGTTCCTCCGCCATTTTCCTTAGCTCCTTCTCCCTCTGCGTTAAAAGTTCAAACTCCATAAACTTCTCCTCTCCGCTTTTAGCAGTATTTTTTAGATTCTTAATTAATTTTTCCATTTTACGCGCGACCCTAGAGGAAACGAAAAGCTTATGTGATCACTGAATGCTAACGGTCAATGGTAGGGAACAGATTCTTTAAAAGAGAAAACTTATAGATCGCTAACTCCAAGTATTGGAAAGTTGTTTTGAATTAAGTTGAGGGATGCTATATGGCTAGGAAATTTAAGATAGAAGGGATCATTACTGCCCTACTAACACCTTTGACGAAGGATGAACAAATCAAAGAAGAAGCTCTTAGGCAGTTGATTGACTTTCAAGTTGAAAAGGGCATCCACGGACTTTTTCCTATAGCCACCACGGGCGAAGGCATGAAGCTTTCACTTGAAAAACGGAAGAGGGCAGCTGAAATTGTTGTAGATCAGGCTAAAGGGAGAGTGCCTATCATTTTGCACGTTGGTACCCAAGACACTGAAACGACCATAGAACTTGCAAAACACGCTGAAGATCTCGATGTTGACGCAATATCTGCTGTTGGCCCATTTTTCTACAAGCCAGACGCTTTAGGCTTGATCCAACACTATAAGCGTATTGGGGAGGCCGTTGATCTCCCGCTCTTTATATATAACAACGTGGAAAGGCAAGGTTATAATATCGGTCCAGAAAACTTTGAAAAAATCATCAAAAATGTTCCTCAAGTGGCTGGTTTGAAAGATACAAGCTACAACCTTGAACAATTACAAGATTACGTCCATAAACATGGAGGAAACTACACAATGATCGGGGGCGGTGACCCCATGATGTTTGCAGCCTTTGCGGTTGGAGCCGCAGCGCACATCTCCGCGATCAGCAATGTGTTTCCGGAGCTCACCATCCAGCTTTATAAGGCAATGAAAAAAGGAGACTACAAGAAAGGTAGAGAGTTGCAGTTTCGGTTAAACGATATAAGGTATGCACTAAGGAAGGGACCTTACATCACGCCTTACAAAGAGGCTCTAAAGCTACGCGGCATAGATACGGGCACGGTTTCATCGCCGCTGAGGCCTATGGATGAGGAGGAAATAAAAACCCTGAGGGAGGACTTGAAAAAATTAAGAGTTGTTTAAACTTCAACATTTGTCCACTTCAATTAGACGTATGTCAGCGTGCCTCCTCTAGACGTTCTTAGGAGGGAAGGCCGGAAACGGTGGGAAAAACGTCGAAGAAATCTTTAAGGAAACAGATGTGAGTGAGGGCTTCGCATTAGCGCCTGGCGCCATTATTTGCAAAGAAATCCCGCCAGAAAATGTTTTTCTTCTTTCATTAATTAACTGAAGCTTTCTAACCCGCATCTTATAGAAGTGAAAAGTAAAACGATTTATGCATTTGTCGCGTTACCGTCCTATTGGTGTTTCATACAATGAGGCGATATCCAT
>Ga0315310_10000206_pt1 | contig 39621 bp, 37 predicted proteins | sample TDP5_MG_FD_203630 | JGI IMG/M metagenome (GOLD analysis project Ga0315310, IMG submission 203630) | Freshwater sediment microbial communities from Lake Towuti, South Sulawesi, Indonesia - TDP5 | ecosystem: Environmental > Aquatic > Freshwater > Lake > Sediment | place: Indonesia: South Sulawesi...
TTAATTTGATTAATTATGGTCTATTTCTAATAGACCTCAATATTAATTATTCACTCCGACGAAATAAGAGAAGGTTATTAAAAATGTGATAATACTTGTTTATTAGAAATTAAATTTATAAATAGTTATAAAAGAAAGAAGATTTTCAAAAAGGATTAAGAAAGGCGATTTTATTGCTCCAGGAAATGCTCCTTAAAGGTGAACATGCCCTGAGAGCATTAGAAAGAGAGATAGTCTCAAAAAAAACAGAAGCCTTTGAATCAGCACTGCGTTCTTTTGTTCCTATATCTATTACAAAAATGTTAATTCATCCGTATGTAAAGGATTTTCAAAAAAAGTTAACGAAACAAAATCAAATTTTATTACAAACGGTTAAAAAAATTATTCAAAATCCGGGACAAGACGACCAAACGATTATCGAAAAAGCAGCGGATCAATATTATTATAATAATCCGTTTCATGCCTTAGTAATGTTATATATACCTCGAATCATCGTGCCCTTACATATTCAAAAACTTTTAAAGCAATTAGAGGGACGGACAAAGAAATATTTTCGTCGCCGAGTCAAGGATTTCACCGCTTTTTTACGGCGAATTGAACAGTCAGAGATTCCTGCAGGTGCCCCTGAAAGACAATTCATTCAATATATTTTTCCCACTGAAGCATTCTATATTGATTATTTAAGAGATCAGTATGAATATGAAATAAAAATTTTAAAGTTATTGAAAAAAGGTGCGAATTGGCGCAATTTTTCAACTCTAGATATTTTGAATAGTTTTAGTATTAGTTTTATTCCCTTATACCGCTTGTTTTCTCGGATTTGGAAGCGCATTTCCGAAGAAATGGAAGAATATATGAAAACTAAGGTGCTTGATTATTATCTCATTGATAGTTTATCCAGCCATGTTTATAATATTTTGAAAGAGAAGAGTTACCGATTTTTACTAGAAGAGACATTTCCTGTGGAACCGGAATTTTTCAAGCAGCAAATCCATGATCCTGAATTTATCATGCGCTTTAACCCTGAGAAAGGATTGAAGGTGGAACGCATTGAGCCCCAAGTTGAGCGTTATACCGCCGTTACCAATCTCCTTCTTTTAAAACTAACGATCTCTTGGGATATGCATTACCGCTTTGAAGGTCCTATTGAAGAGTGGTGGGTTGAAAATAGCAGTTATATCCAAAGTATGACTGGTTTCTGCATTTATGAACAAGTGCCAGAGGGATGTCATTATCGAAGCATTACCGTTAATGTTGAACCTTCTAGTACACTTGCTGCCTTTGGAGATATGATTATCCCCACCCTTGAACGCATGAGCAGAGATAATACAAGGATTATGATGAAAAATATTAAAAAATATTATGCTGAAAAGAATTTAGCATGAGGTTTTTATTTTTATTTTATAAAACATTTTTTAAATTCAACCTCGAGCCACCAAAAAAACTTATATCAATAATTTTTATATTAAAATTATTAACGTATTATTCCATTATAGGTTCTAAACATTTTCATGTGGGAATTATTATTATGAAAGAACTAATCATTCAGACATTCGATTTAACGAAAGCGTTTGGAAAAACCATTGCGGTTAATAAGCTCAATTTGCAAGTTAGTGGCGGCATCTTTGGGTTTTTAGGACCGAATGGCGCTGGCAAAACTACAACTATAAAAATGCTGATTGGCTCACTATTTCCGACTTCAGGTCGGATAGAACTCTTCGGCAAGGATATTTCTGGAAAAGAGGGGATCAATATCCATAAGCGCCTTGGTTATGTTCCAGAACATCCGACCTACTTTGATGATATGACTGCTGAAGGTATCCTTGACTATATTGGCTCAATTTTTCACTTATCTAAAACTGAAATCAAGACCAGAATTGCTCATCTCCTCCAACTCGTGAATTTAACTGAGGCACGCAATCGAATTATAGCCAAGTACTCCGCTGGCATGAAACAGCGAATCGGCATTGCACAAGCCTTAATGAATAATCCCGATCTCCTAGTCTTGGACGAAATTACCTCAAATCTGGATCCAATGGGTAGAAATGAAATGATTGATTTACTAAAGGAACTCCGTAAGGAAGGGAAGACTATGTTTATTTCAACCCATATCTTACCCGAAGTCCAAAAAATGAACGCAGATTCGATTGGAATTATCGATCGGGGACATCTTATCATGGAAGGGACTATTGAGGAATTAAATGAGCGATTGGGTGTTAAAATGATACGAATCAGTCCCAACCATGAATTGCTACGGGATGCAATAACTCCTTTTGCCACAAAAATTACAGAGGAAACGGATGCTCTTTTAGTGGAAACTGACAAAAAAGATGAAGTTTGGCAAACCGTTGCAAATATATCACTTCAAAATAGTATCCCCATTACCGAATTTCGGTCTTCTGGTCTGGAGATAGAACAAATTTTTATGAAGGCAATTGAATCTGAGAATGGGCAGGGGGGTAAAAAATAATGGAAAAAATCATTCGAAAACTAGAAAAACTTAAAGTTCCAATATTCCTTTTCATAATTCTCCTTAATATCTGCATATTTACACATCAATCCCCCTTAAACATGCAAACAACTCCTCTTGTTCACCAAAAGAATTCCAATAATCTTCATGCCTGCCGAATTTTCGATACTGGACCTCCTATTATCCTTAAAGATAATATGACGAGTGATGATCTATTTATCATAAATTATGCCAATGTTACTCTTATCAATTACACTGTGCATGGTAACATCTATTTATTCAACTCTGCGCGGCTTCAAATGCTTAAAAACTCAACTATCATGGAATCTGTCCTTCTCTCAGATTCCTCGAAACTTAAAATCCAAAATTCTACTGTAATGCATACCATCGAGTGCAGCGATTCTTCAGTTTTACAAATGTTTGCCACATATTCCAAAACTACAACCATCACAAAAACCGGTTCTGCTTCCATTACTGTGAGTGCAAGTTCTATAAAAGCATTAAATAATAATCTTGGAACAGGTGGGATAGTTCAAATATCAAATTCCAATATCGATTCTGTTTCTCTTGGCGGCTCTTCTTTTTCTCAGACCTTTATATATAATTCAAATTTCACCTTAAATGATCAGGCGGTTCCCTTTGTTACCATTACTGGTCCATCTCAGTTTAATTTCTTAACTGGAAATTTATCTTATTCTACATCTGAACGGGAAATCAATCTTACATGGACAGGTTGGGATAGTCCCATTATTAATGGTTATTTGAATATTACTTTTCAGATTCTCGTGGATGGAGTACTCCAAAAGACCATTAATGGGTCTGGTTTCATGACGCAATACATAGGACATCAGGAGGTAACCATCAATCAACTTGGCAATCATACTATTTCTGTAATTGCCATCGATAGCATGGGTAACAATTTCACTTCAACCATTCATATCGAAATAATCGAGTACCCACCGTTCCCTTGGCTTTATTTTTGGATAGTTGTTGCTGTTATTGCAGTGATCGCTGTTGCTGTGATGTCTGTGCTTAATTATAAACAGAAAAAGGGATATCATAGTGCTTTTGGCAATATTTTCAAAAAAGAATTTTCAGATAATAAATTGAAAATTATTATTTTTATTGCCATTGCAGCGGTTCCGGGAATAATTCTTTACTTCATTTTTAATATTATCCCTCGAGGGATGGAGTCCATTTCCATCGATGGTATCCGAGGATTGGTTAGTATGATATTTACCTTGTTTTTATACTATTTTGCATTAGTTTTTAGCATCGTTTTTGGAGCAGGTGCTGTAGTAAATGCAAGAAAATCTGGGACGCTCTCATGGTTCCTTAGCAAACCCATAAGACGGTGGGAATTCCTTTGGGGCAAAATTTTTGCTTACTTAATAATAATTGTATTAATTATGATTTCTACTTCTATATCATTTGTTTTAAGCGGGATCTCCTTTATTAATCCGCAATACATACCAGATTTACTTTCTATGGGTGGATATATTTTTCTCATTGGACTTGTTGCTCTTATTCCGTTAACTGCCATTGTTGTTCTTTGTTCAAGTGTTTTCAATAAACCTGGATTGACAATTTTTATCCCAATTCTTCTCTTAATGGTCCTTCCTCCAATTGTCAGCTTCCTTCCTATCTTGACTCGACATGAATGGCCGCTTCTATTCTCTTTCTCTTACTATTCTGAGCAATTAGGACGAGCTTGGGTTTATCAAAGAGGTGGACTATTTAGCTCAATTGGTACTACTTTTGGGACTGAGTTCAACCTAAAAATTACATTAATAGCATTAAATCCACTCCAAATTACCATAATTCTTTCTGTTATGACCATTATCTGTTTTGCGCTAGCTACTTTCTATCTTGAATGTAAGGATGTTGCCTAAATTTTTTATAAGAAAATTCCTTTTTATGGTAAAATAAGCCCTCGGATTCCAATTAAAAATGCTAATAAGCCAATGAATGCGGCGAATTTAATGGTGCGTTTCACAAAGTGCCCCATTTGGGAAGTGGGCGTCCTTAATATGAGGATATTGTCGACGATCAAAATTCCATCCACAATTAATGCTAAAATGAAATATAGCACATTATAAAAACCTAAAAGATATGGGAAAGGGGAAATTATGATAGTAATAGAAAGAAAAGCAACGCCAATCCAACTGGCTTTCTCCTTTCCCCACAGAACAGCTATGGTTTTTGCACCTTCTTCTTTATCACCTTCATAGTCATCAATACCTTTCATAATTTCACGCCCCACATTGAGTGAAAAAGCTAAGAGGGCAGGCCAAACCGACATTTCAATGTGCCCTACTGAAGTCCCTCCAACTAGCAGACAGAAACCAGTAAGAATTGCAACAGTTACATTTCCAATGAACCCTCTCTTCTTTAACCAAAGCGAATAAGCCGCAATTAATGCTGACCCTATAATGATAATGAGGATACTCTCAAAATTAGTAAACCAGATAATAATATCACCAACTGCCATAAATACAATTGCAAGCATAAGCGCGGTATTCCTTGAAACGCGTCCGGAAGGAATAGCACGGTCCGGACAATTTATCTTATCTATTTCAACATCTTTCCAATCATTTAAAATATATCCCGAAGTGGCAGTAGCGAATGCTGAAATCATAGCAATAATGGTATTCATTATGGAAATAGAATTGAAAACCAATAAACCGCTTGCTAATGCTCCAACTAATACCGCAACTGAAACCATGAACCCATTCAATAATCGCATGAGTTCTATTGATCCTTTAATTGATCTAATTATTTTAAAACCCTCTTGAATTTATTTATTTTATTGCTTCTATCCATTGCTTAATTTTGCCAAAAAAAATCTTCTCGGCAGATTTTAATTCATCAATATTTGCTGATTTTGTGAGGAACATACAGGCTTTCAATTCTTTTATTAAAATATTTATCTGCGAAACTAATCCCCCAAAATTTTCATTATAGGCATTCTTTAAGAAAGGCAGAGCAATTCCTGTCATTCCAGCGCCACAAGCAATTGCTTTGGCAATATCAATTCCCGTTCTAATTCCTCCCGAAGAAATTACCCTAAACCCCATTTTTGCGGCGATAGTTGTGGAAATAATTGTAGGGATGCCCCAATCCCAAAAGGCTTTAGCAACTTCAGCCATCTCATAATCATCTTCATGGCGAAATGATTCGATGGCTGCCCAACTGGTTCCTCCTGCTCCACCTACATCGACATATTCAATTCCTATACTTTTTAAGAGACTCAAATCTTTTTTACTCATTCCATTGCCTGTTTCTTTCACAATAAGGGGGATATGTAGCTGTTTAAGGATCCTTTTAATTGCCTCTAACAAATTTTGAAAATTTAAATTTCCTTCACGCTGTAGAATTTCATGAAGCGGATTAAGATGGATTGCTAGGGCATTAGCATCGATCATCCCAATGACTTTCTCAATATCCTTGTTATCATAACCACTTACAAGTTGTGCCGATCCAATGTTTCCAATTACAAAAATTTCACTAGAAACATCACGTACAATTCTATAGGTTTCTTTTAATTCACTATTTTCCAATGCAGCCCTTTGGCTTCCAACTTCTATTGGAATATCAAAATTCATGGCGAGTTGAGCTAACATTTTATTAACTTTTTTACTTTCAGGGTGGCCTCCTGTCATAGCATTAATTAAAATAGGAAAATCAAACCGTTTACCGAGAAAATTGGTCCTTAAATCTATATTTTCGTAATTGATTTCAGGTAAAGCATTATGTATGAGTTCTACTTCATCAAAACCTGGTGTTTTTGATTTAAATTCAATATTTTTTTCTAAACATATTCTAAGATGTTCTAATTTACGATTTACGGTTTCTTTTGAAATTTCAATCACACTCCCTGTATGGTACAGATTAATTTTTTTTGCCACGCCCGAGTCTTTCATGAGAACTAGCAAGATGCCCTGCTGCTAATGCTGCACAAAGGCTAACTTCTCCTGCCAATGCAGCAGCAGTGATAATTTCACCGAATTTTTGACTCTTTGTCCCTGGAGACCGGTCTTTGAAATAACCATAGCAATCTATGATACTTAATGCTTCTCGTTGGGTTGGAAGATGAGTTCCGCCCCCTATTGTTCCGATTTCTAAACTAGGGAGCATCAATGAGAAATAGAGATTTTTATCTTCCAAAATCTCGGCAGTTACAATCCCCATCGATCCTTCCACTACTTGCGCGGGATCTTGTCCTGTCGCAATAAATATAGCCGCAATTATATTTGCCACATGCGAATTTAACCCATATGCTGCAGCTTGCCCACTACCTAAATATATTTTCCGGAAAACTACATCTGCCATCGCTTCAGGGGTAGTTTTTAATAAATCTTCAATCAATTCTCGTTGTAAAATGACCTCCGCCTGCACTGTTTTGCCTCGTCCCAAAATATAATTTACAGCACTCGCTTTTTTATCCACACACATATTTCCGCTGGTTGCCACTAACTCGCATTTAACTGGTGCATTCTCTTCTATATAGTGACATGCCTTTTCTGAGCCAGTCGTAATCATATTCATGCCCATAGCATCCGCAGGGAAAACAAGAAATCTAATAAAAACACTTCTACCTAAAATCCAAGTTTGAATTTCTTTGAGAAAAGCGAAGGGATCTACCGCTAAAAAGATGGTTTTTAAACTCTCCAAATTATTTTGTATCCAATCCACCAATTTTTGGGCATTTTCAATAAAAGGCGGTTCCGAAATTTTCAAAACCGGAGCTCTGGCCATTAAATTTTTAGTAATTCGGACCGTTGCTCCGCCAGAGCGTGAAATTATGTTACAGCCTCGATTAACCGAAGCAACCAGCGCCCCTTCCGTAGTGGCAAGCGGGATATAAAATTCACCTTGCGCGATTTCCCCATTGATCATCAAGGGTCCCGCAATTCCCAGCGGGAGTGTAGCAACTCCAATGGGGTTCTCAATGTTTCTTGCAGCGGTAACGGACATATCCATCGTATAATTACCAATATTTTCTAGTTTGGTATCCGTTATTTCCTCAACAAACTTCAATCGCAATTCAGTCGCTTTATTAATATCGCCGCCAGTGAATTTCTCTACTTCATGTAGCCGAATTTCCCCGGTTTTTAGTTTCTCAAGAAGTTCAGTCTCTTTCAATTATCTTCCCAACTGATAGTATTAGTGCAGTTGTCAATCTTTTATTTTAGGTTAATAATATTTCTTTTTGCGAAGTATCTCTGCAAAAGCGATACATATTTATTACCACCAATGACATCTGATTTTGTCAGTCTTCGGCTGAAGGGAAGAGTGCAGGTTATATAATTTGGATAATTCTCAGTAGTCTTGAAAAGAATGCAGCCTCCAGCAGCGCCAGAACCATACCATCCAGTCAAGATTATATCTTCTGGTTCTAAGCTTAAGGTAGGATTTTTTGGGTCTGAAAATCCAAGTTTCTGTGCCAACATCTCATCTAATTCAAAATGATGTTCTGGTTCATTCACAATAGCCGCTAATCCCAACATTGTAGCTGCTGAATAGGTATTTCCAATCTTTCGGACGGGCGCTCCAATAATACAGGGTTTTAATTCCCTCTTTATACGGCTTTCCAAATCCAAACCCATTTTTTTTACTTCTTTCAACAAAAAATTGTAATTGGGTTGATGAAAAGTTGCTGCTTTAATTTGATCGAGGTCGCCCGTCAGACCACAGGCTTTCAGCGTTTTCTCAATTGCAGACTCCTGAAAATGGAAATAAGACGGTTCGCCTGTAAAACCATAACCATGAACGGGATAAGGGCAGCCAGCTCTCCTCATAAAATCCGAATGGTCGCCTACATGCGTGTGCATCCCCATATATTCCAAAACTACATTGTATTTGGAAATTACAAAGCAGGCGCCCCCAGCTCCGGTATCCAAGTCGAGCGGGTCTCCGGGTGAACCTTGTGATACATCTGCTCCAATTATTAAAGCTGATTCTATCTCCCCCGAATTAATTAATGCAATTGCTGATTTTATCTGCATTCCCGCGGCTATACAGGCAAATTCTGCATCATAACAGATAATATCTTCTTTAAGACCGAGAAAGCTCTGCACATTTGTGGCAGTTGGCTTGACATTGTACGGCTTAGATTCGCTACCGACTACAATCATCCCAATGGTCTGAGTAAATTCAGGGGGTAAGCGGGTCATCGCATCCAATGCCGCATCAATTGCAAAAGTGCCAGTATCTTGATCCCAAGCAGGAACTGAGACTTCCTCCACGCCCAAGCCTTTCTTAATATAGTTTGGATCCAATTGATATGCCTGCGCTATTTCCTCGGCAGTAGTGCGATAACGCGGCAAGCTAATGCCTATGGATGCAATTCCTGGTTTCTTCGACTCGATTAATTCTCCTAAAAATGGAGTTTGTATCTTCTTATTCGAAATTACTGGGCGAAATTTAATGCCATAATATAATGCTCCACTAGGGTTATAATCCAAAATCCTGGCAGTCGGTTCGACGGGCTGTTTAATCCATTTGTTCACTAAGAAAGGCGCTTCATTTGGAATTACAATGTCCGAAAATTCAGTTGGCACTCGCACTGTTTTATCATCGATATGTATTTCAACAATCCCTACAGCCCGAGGTCCTATCCATTTCTCTTCTATTTCTTCCCTATTAATGCTTATTGAATCAATTATGCCATCTTTTACTAAGGAAATTTCCTTCATTTCTGCATTGGTTTTACAGCAAGGACAATAATTGCGATTCTTTGAAGAGAAAAAGATTTTACTACACCCTTCATGATAATAGCCCATTAATCGATGCCGTGTTTTTAAAGTCTGAATATAATAGGGTAACCCATAGGTATCAATTACCACTTCATTCTACCTCCAATATATGAACCATCTGTTTCATACCTGCTGCTGATTGCTCTTGAAGCACCGCTTTTTTAGGCTCGCCGTCTACTTGATTTTCAGCTTTACCAATTAATTGCCTTGACAGTGCAATCAGACGGTAGAGCCCCGAAACTCCTGGAATATTCCCGAAAAATTGAGTGCTTCCAGAGGGATTCACTATCAACTCTTTTTTAGAATCCAAATCAAATTTGATATGTGATTTGTTATAGTCCGTAGGTAAACTTGTAATAGTTTCTGAAATCTTCTTTAAAGCGGGAAAGTTCATCAGTCCCAACCCCTCTAACGCTAACGGCCCCACGATCGTAGCCTTGGTATCAACGCTTACAAGATCAATGTCCTCTGGTCTAATTTTTGCAGACCGATAAGCGATTTCAGAAGCCTTGATTAGGGGAGGATAACTAAGTGAATTTTGATTCCAATATTCACTAGGACCAGTGATGCTTGCCGAGCCCTTAATGAAGACGGGCTTGTCAGTATATTCATATGCTCTATCTGCAACACATAATAGGATGGCTGCAGCCCCATCGAATTTGTTGGGTGCAAAATCATCCGTTGTCAAGGGATCAAAAAGGGGCCGCTTTTCGGATTTTTCAATTAAGGGTAAATAATCTTTCAATTTTTTAGTGGAACTTTTCAAACTATTATATTTGTCGTTTATCGCCATGGTTATTAAATCATCATGCGTGGTATCCGTCTCATACAAATATTTCGAGGCCATGCAGGCATACACATTTTGCCATTTCCAGTTCCATAGTCTCAAATTCGGGTCGATACTTTTATTCGAAATATCCACGCTATGGTCTTCATCAGAGCGCTTATCACACCCAATAAGGAGAGCTAATCCGGAATCCGAGTTCCGGGAGGTAAGCTCCGATATCAAATGGTGTAAGGATTCACTTCCCTTTGAAAAGGTATGTAATCCAATGTTAATCCCGAAATTAGATGCAAAAATCGATTCCCAGCTAATTTGCCCAACTTTACCAATGACATCTGGAGCCGTCGCACTTGAGAGAAAAATTGCATCTATATTTTGTAAGGAGATTTCACTCTCAAATTTTTTCATCAGCCCACTCACTACGGAAACCGCTAATTCTTCAAAATTGCTCAAATACTGCTGCTTTGGTTCTACATAAAAGGACCCGATTATAGCGACCAACGCTTCTGATGCCAGCTCTCCCATAAAATCATCAAATTAGACTATTCGTTCTTGAACAAATTGCACTAATTCCATAAAAAAATTCATAGATTCCTCATTAAGTTTGATTTTCGTTAAAACATCTTTAGCACCTTCGGAAAGATTCAGTGCCTTTTCCTTGGCTCTTTCTAAAGCTCCCATTTCTTTCAATATGCGTTTTACCGACTGAATTTCTGTTTTAGTCAAATCTTTTTTCCCATACAATTCCTGAATTAGAGAATTTTCATTACCATATATTGTCAAGAGTGTTTTTTTTCCTTCGCGAATATCGCTCTCCGTAGATTTCCCTGTTTCCTTAGGATCTCCGAAAGTTCCCAGAATATCATCCCTAATCTGAAACGCTTGACCCAATAACATGCCAAAATTAGAGATCTCCTTTTTATATTTCTCAGTTTTATCCACCATCAATGCCCCGATCAGTAAGGATTTTTGAAAAAGCGCCGCGGTTTTCCCACTAATCATCGTTAAATAATCATTTTCAGATACTCTGTCCAAAGGTAGGCTTTGTAAATAAGATTCAAATACAACTCCATCGATTAACTCTTTGAATGCCTTTAAATAATAAGAAACTGCTTTTATTTTCTCATTTAAATTAAAATTAGATTTCAGGATTGCTTCTTGCCCCAAATCAATCAGCAAATTTCCCCCCAAAATCCCCATTGCAAGCCCAAAATCATTTTGATCTGTAAATTTCAGGTTCTTTTCAAACCAATCCGCATAGAAGGCATGAAAAGAGGGCTGGCCCCTTCTTATAGTGTCATGATCTATGATATCATCGTGGATCAACGACGCATTATGTAATAATTCCACGCTTATTGCGACTTTATAAATCTCATTGCTAGATCCTTTTAATCCCTTATACATCATCACCAGACTTATCGGTCGAAGGCGTTTGCCGCCGAAAGAAAGGTAATCCTTCAAATCGGAATAAAATTGGGCAATAAAATTGAATTTCTCATTTTCCAAACCTTGAGTTTCACAGGAAATGGTTTCTGATTTCAAGTATTCCTCAAAGAACTCTCTGATTACAGCATCGATTTTGCTGGTTTCTTCCTGTAAAATTTCTTTGAATGCCATTTTAATATCCTCTTGCATCATTCTATAATAGTTTCCTATAGGTCATTTTTCAGGCTAACAAAAGAGTTTGGAAACTCAAATTGGATATTTTTTCTTATTAAAAAGGAATAATGTATTTAAAATTAACGGGAGTTTTCTTTAAGAGCCTTTTTCTTCTATCTTATCAATATGAAATATTTCATCTTGCACTTTATTTTATAAAAAATAAACAAACTGTTTTATAGTCGGTAAATAAATAAGATTGATAAATTATTTTTGATACAATTACTGCGTTTTAGATTAGAGCTTTTGGACCTTAAGTATGTAGGTGACACAAGAATTTCAAAACGTTTCAAAGGTGTGAGAAAATATGGCTTATAAAAACCGTGTTTGGGAATATATTCAAACAAAAATTGCCAGTGAAAATGCCCTTCACATGAGTCTTATAGACCCAGATGTAACCTTTCAAACAATTAATAATATTAAACGAATTGCAAGATATGCGCATGATGCAGGAACTGATGCTTTTATGGTAGGCGGCTCTACAATTGCAGATCAGATGAGTATTGATAAAGTTGTTCTCGGAATAAAGGAGGAATCCGACCGGCCCGTTATTATTTTTCCCGGGAACATAAACGCTTTTAGCAAAAATGCAGATGCTACCTTCTTCATGAGTTTGGTTAATTCAAATAATTTATATTGGGTTATTCGATCGCATGTGCTTGGGGCACCTACCTTGAAACTCTGGAACTTGGAGCCTATCTCTCTGGCTTATATCATCGTCGAGCCTGGCGCAACCGCTGGATTCATCGGCGAAGCCCATTTGATACCACGTAATAAACCGAAAATTGCTGCTGCTTATGCGCTGGCCGCGCAATATATCGGATTTAAGTTGGCTTACTTAGAGGCAGGATCGGGCGCTTCAGAAGCTGTGCCTGTTGAAATGGTAAAAACTGTAGCGAATTTTATAGATATTCCACTCTTTGTAGGCGGCGGGATCACCACTAAGGAACAGGCTTCGAATTTCGTAAAAGCAGGTGCCAAAGTTATTGTACAAGGAAATTATCTTGAAAAAAACATTTTAAAAGATAAAGGCGCTGGTCTCGCAGATATTATCGATGCGATTAAGCATTCAAAATAATTTTCAAATAATTTCATAGTATTTGCATTTTGAAGCAGAAAGAAGATTAAGGAAGACTAAGAAATATTTGTGTGAATATAATCCCAAACCTTCTCTATTGAGATGGGCTGAAAGTCGGGCTTGCTAAATTATTCTTTACAAAGCTCGTAAATACATTTACTATAGGGTACCTCTACGCCGAACGACTCTGCTAATTCTAAAAAATACCCATTCAAGGATTCAAGCTCGTTATTGCCCCTATGATAAATTAAGATGTCCTGTGCCATACTGTTTAAAAGATTAACTTTCAATCTCCCTTTAGTAAGAAGCGTAGTAAGAAATAAGGGGAGTTTTTTAGCCATCTTGATTGTGCGCCACTTTGGCATGCCTGGAACAATTGGGTTTTCTTTATAGCCTGCGGCTTGAGCCACATCAATTCCTTCACTGAAACAGTTTATGAGAAGTTTGACAAGTTGCGAATATGATGTGATTCTTTCAGCCATGCATTAGGACAATACACACCGAAAATTAGCTTAGAGAAATATCTCGGAAGAATTTTCTGGTTCTCAACTCCATTTTGGATGGTCACTACGACCGGATCGCCAAGTTTTTCTGAAATCGTTTTTGCGGCTTCTTCAAGACTGTAATTCTTAACGGAAAGAATAACCACATTGGCATTGGAGCTCTCTTCAAGATCATCGATAACCGGAACTGAAATTTTCTCGCTTTTTTTGGGATGCTGGTATTGAATCATGGTGACTCCCTGTTCTTTCATCACCGCGGCATGTTCACCACGAGCGAGCAGCGAAACATGAGGGTAGTTGGGATACACCCATGTGCCAATTGAGGCTCCAACAGCGCCCGCTCCAAAAATAACAAATTCAAGGCTTTCAGTCATACAAATCTAATCCTCCAATCCAGATTTTTGATATTTTATAATTTACTTTATTATTATTTATTGATTATATGTTCTAGGAATTTTCTACTAATTGCTTATAAGGATTTCTTTTCAAGGAAATGCACTAAATAAAATACAATAAATTTATTCTTCCTCATACTCCTCATAAGTTCCCATAAATTCCTCGAACCATTCATGAAATTCGATATTTTGGGAAGAAACCCGTCTTTCATCCTGAAAGTAAATGAAAAGTTCTCCTACTCGTGAGAAACCTTCGGGGAGATTATCCGTATCTTCGGTATTTGGATCTAAATTTAAACAGCCAATATTCCCCCCCATATTTATGGAAAAAGGAATCCATTTTGGATTCCAAATAAATTCATTCTTGAATTCATCAAAAACTCGTAACTTTTTACATTGAATCCATAGCTCCTTAATATCCGTGAGCGGAAAGAGTCTCCAGTATTCTATAAATCGCTTTTCGGGAAGCCCATTATGGATAAGATAACACTCTTTAAAGCTAACTGGGAATTCCACGCCTAGAAAATCCTCTATCCCCTGAATTTCAGCTAAACTGGCGCCAGGAAAGAGATATTTCGTTAAGCCCGGTTGATTACTTTTGATGCGCTGCCATAATTCCTGAATCGAATGCATAATCTTCTATCCTTTGGGGCTCCACTACATTAGCATCTAGAAAAATAATTGATTCTCATACATTTTTATAGATATTCGCAAAAGCAATGCCGAGTAATATAGCCCCTGCCGCTTGCAAAATGGGTGTTCCATAGTGAATCAGTTCTGGAGGGAAGAATGGGGACCCCATATAATGAGTTACTACCCAATAGCTCTCCGGAAGGTCGAGCATAATCCCTAATAAGACTAGGATAAATCCAATTGTTACAAAGATCCATCCGATTTGTTGTCCCTTTGTAGGGGCCATTTTTGATAGATATAAAAAGAAAATAATCGGGAAAAAGACAATAACAAAGAAAAAACAAATTACGCCATACATTACCCACGCAGCGGCTGCTGTAAAATATAATAAACACGAAAATATGCCCTCTGCCGCGGAAAATATAGTTAGGACATAATGGGTATTCTTCTTCATCCCTTTTTTCATCACGTGCTGTTCAAACATGTAATAAAAGAATGTTATACTTGTCCACGAGATTATATAGTAGGACAGGCGCAAAATTAGGTTTAATCCAGTTATAGTAAATGGAGGGGTTGCAGTAATAATATCATAATAGGAACCAATCCAATACCGCCGAATTGTTTCAATAGTGCGTGCGATAATATAACTCCCAATAAACACGGCAATTCCTAAGATGAAAGGGCGCGCTTCCTTATTGATTTTGCCGAATTTAATATATTTATTGATAAAATAAATAGTAATAATGGCAAGAATTCCTGAAACCATAAACCAAAGAGGGGGTTCAATAGTATAATTAATGGGATAATTAAGAAAATCATTATTCATCTTTAACGCCCTTCGACACAGTTCTAAAAATGATTTATTATCTGAAAATATATTTTTATAAAAGTTATGCTTTTCAATCAAGAACTTCAAATTCTATTATTTTCTGACATGCTATATAATGGTAAAATTTTCACAACTATAAAATAAAAGAATCCAAATTCTTAAATTCCTAAGTGGTCATCCTTCTATCCAACAACATATATATTGAGGTCGGTGAAATTCTACTTTAAATTGTTAATTTCATGAGTAAATGACCATAATTTTCATTGAAGATGGACGGAATGAACATTTTTATAGATGTTATATTAGGCTTTATTATTGTTGGATTATTGGGTATTTTTTCCATCAAAGCCAAAATTGTATCGTATTCGGGCTTAATTGCGGGGTTTATTGTAGGCATTATTGTGTGGATTTTTGGCGGGTGGACTTGGTTTATTTTGATACTCATATTTCATTTATCGGCGGCAATTTTCACTAAATTGAAATATGAAAGAAAGACAAGACAAGGATTGGCGCAAGAGAAAGGAGGCGCCCGGGAATGGCCAAATGTGATGGCAAATGGCGGCTTTCCTACAATCTGCGCTGCAATAGAAGGTATTTTAGTTCTCTTATCCATTGGTCGCTTTGATATTTTTCTGTTTGGGTTTATAGGAGGCATAGCGACAATGTGTGCTGATACAATTTCTACTGAAGTTGGTCTCTTATCTAAGGTAGAGCCACGTCTAATTACGCACCTCGGAAGAAAGGTCCCCGCAGGCACTTCAGGCGGCGTAACAATCCTAGGTGAATTAGGTGCGCTAACAGGAGCCATCATCATTGGAGGTCCAGCGTGGTTACTTGCTGGTTTAGGGCTGATGCTATCTAATTTCACTTATCAATTACTCATCGTGGCTATTGTCGCAGGAATGTTCGGGTCGTTAGTAGATAGTCTGTTCGGTGCGACCATTCAAGGCATCTTTCAATGTAAGGTGTGCGGAAAAATTACCGAAAAAGCGAAACATTGCGGTGAAAAGTCAATTTATCAGAAAGGAGCCGCCTTCTTTGAAAATAATATGGTCAACTTTACGGCTGCAGTAGCCGGAGGCCTCTTTGCCATGGGACTATATTTCCTTTTTTAATTAAAAATAATTTGGAGAGAAGAGTATGAACGATTTTCTTGCGTTAGGGATTGCATTTCTTTATGTCATCATTGTCTTAGCTATTGGTGAAATTTTAAAAAGAAAATTTAATAAAACCTCGGAATTTACTCGAAAAATTATTCATATTTTTGCTGGATTTTCGGTTTACACGGTTCTATTTTTCGATCATCCTTGGGTCGCTAATTTCGTAGCCCTAACCTTCGTGATCATCTTATTTTTAGCAAGTCCCTCGAGTCCAGTTACTGCTTTACGCGAAATGTTTGGAACAATGGAACGAACTGAAGAGGGCAAAAAACTTTGGGGCCCCTTTTTCTACGCAGTTTCTATATTAGTTCTAACTCTTATTTTTACGCTTTCAGGGCTTGACATCTACTATTGGCTTGCAGCGGCGCCCCTAACAACGATGTATTTAGGGGATGGCTTGGCTCCAATTATTGGAAAGAAATACGGGAAAAAATTTTATACGATTATTAAGGGATCGAAACGATCGATTATCGGGAGCTTGACAATGTTTGCTGCGGGATTTGGGGGCGCAATTCTCGCCATATGGTTCAATGGCATTTTAGCAGTTGAAATTAAATATGGTTTAACCACATTGACGCCATGGGATATAATCATTTATGCATTAATTACAGCAGGACTTGCCACGATCATTGAACTATTTACTCCACTTGGGCTGGATAATCTAACTGTTCCCCTTGGAACTACACTAGTGCTTTCTTTAATCTGGTTGTTCTTTCATTAATTCTTCTTTTTGGTGATTCGAGTGGAACCTTTTCATCGCATTGAATTGCCCCGGGAAATCGTTATTGGACATGATGTACTTACAAAAGTTGGTGACTTTTGTCAAAAGTACGGATTCCATGAAAGTGCATTAGTGATAACAGATCCCACCACCTATCAAATTGCTGGACAAACAGTTGTTGCATCATTGCAGGAGAATGAATTTAACAAGGTCGATTATATCAGTATTGAAGCTGCTGATATGGATACGGTTATACTCGTAAAAGACCGAATGAAAGAAATAGTTCCTTCTATTCTTATCGGCGTGGGTGGCGGAAGAGTAATCGATGTCACGAAATTAGCGTGTTTAGAACAGGATATCGAGAAAAATTTACCTTATATCAGTGTTCCAACCATTCCATCTCATGATGGGATTGCATCCCCTCGCGCATCTGTTAAAGGACTTGAAACCGCTTATTCAGTGATGGTGCAATCGCCTATTGCAGTAATAGCTGATACAGGCATTATCAAAAACTCACCTTACCGATATTTGGCAAGTGGATCAGCGGATGTAATTGCCAAAATTACTGCATCAGCAGATTGGGAATTAGCCCACAAACTCAAAAATGAGTATTACGGCGAATTTGCCAATACACTCTCCAAAATGTGTGCCGAATTCATTATGAAAAATGCTCGCGTAATTGCCAAAGGCCTTGAAGAGAGTTATCGAATCGTATTGGAAGCCTTAATCAGCAGTGGCATTGCCATTAGTATCGCTGGAACGAGTCGCCCTGCAAGTGGGAGCGAACACAGCTTCTCTCACGCCTTAGACCTCATTTCTAAGAATTCTCCTGCCCTTCATGGCGAACAAGTGGGAGTTGGCACTATCATGATGGCCTATCTTCACGGATTAGATTGGGAAGCTATCCGAAATACATTGAGGATTATTAGAGCTCCTATAAATGCAAACCAGTTAGGAGTTTCTGATGAAGATATAATAGAAGCTCTACAATCTGCTCATAAAATTAGAGGTATTTCCAGATACACTATTTTAGGCGAAAATGGACTTACAAAAGAAGCGGCTATCAATCTTGCAAAAGTCTGCGAAGTAATAGACTAAATATGCGTGATGATACAGAAATGAAATATGATGTCATCGTTGTTGGAGCTGGTACGGGGGGTGCCTTAGCGGCAAAAACCGCCGCAAAACTCGGACTAAATATATGCTTATTCGAACGGAAACAAGCGAACATGGTTGGGGATAAGGTGTGCGGCGATGCTGTAGAAAAACACGATTTCGAGTCTTTAAATATTCAGCTTCCGCAAGGGGAAGAATTGGAAAATACCATCAAGGCATCAAATCTCTATTCTCCAAATCTGCGGGTATGTCGTTCGCTATTGGAAAAAGGGAGTGGGGGCTATATTATAAATCGATTAAAGTTCGGACAACGGTTATTGAAGGAAGCTTTAGATACTGGATTAGAGTTTCATGACGAAATAATGGCATTAAACCCCATTTTTAGTCAAAATGCGGTCACAGGCATTGAATCAAAGGATATGAAAACTGGCGAGAAAAAGAGATTTGAGAGTAAAATAGTAATTGATGCCAGTGGTTTTCATTCACCTCTACGCAAAGCAATGAAAAGCCCCTATATTGAAAATGAAATAGACCCGAGCGATTATATCATCTGTTATCGTGAAATCTTGCAGGTAGGCGGGTACGATTTCGACCCACATTGCATCCATATTTTCCTTTCCCAGAAGCGCGCCCCAGGCGGCTACCTCTGGCTCTTTCCTGAATCAGAAGGGCACGTGAATCTTGGAGTGGGCGTCTACACAGACCCTCAATATAAAGTGAAGGACTACTATGCTCGCGAATGTCTGCCAATGGTGCGAGAGCCAATTGAAATTATTCATCAGGGCGGGGGAGTAGTTCCTGTACGTCACCCGCTCTGGTCCCTTGTTGAAAGTGGGATAATGTTCATAGGAGATGCTGCCTGTCAAGTGAATCCTCTACACGGAGGCGGAATTGGCAGCTCAATGCGGGCTGGAATCTATGCGGCAGAGACTGCAAGTAAGGCGATTGAGAATGATGATTGCTCAATTGATGGTTTATGGGATTATAATAAACGATATGCCAAAGATCAAGGGGGGGACTTTGCCTCATTAGATCTTCTTCGAATTGCGCTTCAACGCTTTAGCGACGATGAACTCAATTATGGACTTCAGCAAGGCCTTCTTTCCAACCAAGATATTATGGATATTGCAAGCGGCCGCGTTGTTCAACCAGAGCTAATAGATATGCTAGGTCGAGCAATTCGTGGAATCGCCAAACCCACTCTACTTTTAAATCTCTATTTCATCAATAACCAGATAAATCGGATGAAAACACTTTACAAAGCCTACCCAGATCGCTCTCATTTTGAGCCCTGGAAAGCCTCCATCCAAAAGATGTATAGAAAGATTAAACGGTTGATTCATTGATTCATGATACATATGAATAAGAAACTTAAAACCGTAATCAAGCGCTTTTTTCAAGGATTGCTGCTGGTTATCTTTTTTTTCTTAGTCCTGGTGGGCAGCTTGGTTTTGTGTTGGGTGGTGCGACCAAACACGGCCCAGGTGAATGACCGTCTCGATTTTATCATATGGGATGCGATATCCAATTCGCGCCACAATGCAAACACTGATATGTGCTATTGGAATGGAAGTTATTATTTCATATACGCTAATCAACCAGGGAATCAGGGATCGACCACCACCTTCCTTTCGGTAAATAAAGGCCCGACCCTTCACAATTTAACCCAAATTACCACGCTTAATGTTCCTGGCGAGGACATCCGGGACCCGAAGTTTGCCGTCATTAAGAACCAATTATTCATCTATTATTTAAAAAATAGAGGGTTCATTGCTGACCCGTACACCACAGCCTTTGTGAATTCCTCTGACGGGCTGCACTTCAGCACGGCCCGTGACGTGTCGGGGCTTGAAGGCTGGTGTTTCTGGCGCCCTAAAACCAATGATAATATTACCTGGTATGATACAGCCTATTCGGCTACTCAAAGCGAAATTATACTGCTCAGCACGACCGATGGGTTCACTTGGACGAAAGTTTCCTCGGTTTCCAATGCGAGTGGTAGTTCTGAGCCCGAGCTCACCTTCCTTGCAGATAAGCGCATGTTAGTTTCAATAAGGGTTGAGGCACAAATGGACACCATCATTGGCAGTGTTAATGCGGGAACCGGCCTTGCGATTGCTGCCCCACCCTATAAGACATGGAACTACACGCTTGACCGGCTCACAAAACTGGATGGCCCAAACTTGTTCAATATCAACGATTCGTTGAACAATCCACATTATTTTGCCCTCGGACGCTTCCAGCCCGATGTCGATTCGGTATTCACGGCCTCCGGTAGCGTGTTCAGCCGGAAACGCACGTCATTGTTCGAGTTTGTAAACCTTTCTACACGACCCACGCTGAAATACATCTCCGACCTTCCCAGCTCTGGTGATACATCTTATGGAGGGGTCATTATCCAAGGTGATCGATTGTACATGTGCTATTACTCATCTGATCCCACGAAGGATTACGGCTGGCTCTTGGGAATGATTTTGCCTTCTGACATTTACATGGTCAACATGTCGATCGCGAGCCTTTTCGATGCAGCTGCCCATCCCTTGACTCCACCCTTTACCTTACCTTGGGATAATTATATTGTTGTAGCTGCGAACGCCGGGTTCATTTCCCTCGTCCTATTCTGGCTCGTCCGGAAGCATTCGAAGAAAAGAAATTCAGTAGATTTGGAGTAACAAGCCATTCACATTGAACGTCGACTAGACTCTTTTCACACCCAGAATACAGGTTTTCAAACCAATCTACCTAGTTCTCCATCTTGCGAGATGATAGATATTTCTAGTAGCGTATTTTTTTATAGGTTTTAGATATATTTTCTTTCTCTTTCCTAAAAGGTATAGGAAAGATAAAATAATTCTCTGGATAAAATTAACTTATTTTATTAATCATGAATTAGGTGATATATTCTTTTGTCAGCCCCAGTGGAAAATCCTAGTGCTGTCGAAGAGCTGAAAATGAAAGAGAAAACAATGAAGCTCTCTATAAAAGAAGGATCCTTCGCAGGGGTTAGTTTAACTGGTAGCGATAATTTTATTATCCCTTATGCACTTGCATTGCAGGCTAATAATGTTCAAGTAGGGATTCTTTCTTCACTAGCAGGTATAATCTCGCCTAGTGCACAAATCGTTGGTTCCAGAATGATGGAGAGTCATTTACGAAAGCGAATTCTTGTTACAGGGGTTTTTCTTCAAGCTTTAATGTGGCTCTCTTATTTAGCTCTAGCGTTTTTGTTTATAAATAATATCTCTGTTATCATTCTACCCATTCTCTTAATTATCTTTTATATAATCTACCAGATTTTCGGGAATATTGCTGGTCCACCATGGTTCTCTTTGATGGGCGATGTTGTCCCTGAGGACCATCGAGGACGGTATTTTGCCAAACGAAATCTCATTACCACAGTGATCGCCCTCTCTAGTGTAGTAGTAATCTCGATAATGTTAGATATCTTCAAGATTGCAGGGTTAGTATTATACGGCTTCTGTATTTTTTTCATAATTGCCCTGATTTGTCGCTCAATTTCAGCTAAACTTCTTTCGAGACACTATTATCCACCGTTTACTTTTGAGAAAAGCCATCATGTTAGCCTACGCAAATTTATCAGAGAAATTCCAAAAGAGAATTTTGGGCGTTTCACGCTCTATGTGGCGTTGATCAATTTTGGTCAAATGATTGCTGGTCCCTTCTTCCCGGTTTATATGTTATCTACCTCAACTTATGGAGGTCTAGGATTCGATTATTTCACCTTCATTGTTGTCAATTTATCTGCCTCCTTTCTTGGCTTATTGATTTTCCCTTTATTAGGCCGTTTTTCAGACAAATTCGGAAATATAGCGATGCTCCGCATAAGTAGTATAGCACTTCCACTTATCCCGATTTTATGGGCATTCTTCAGTACACCTCCTTCAACTCCCCTTACGCCCTTTATTTTAATAATTGGTCCTCAGGTCCTATCAGGATTCGGCTGGACCGCTTTCAATTTAGCCGCCTCGAACTTCATTTATGACTCTATCGTCTCAGAAAAACGCGGATTATATGTCGCCTACTACAATTTCATATTGGGAATTGGAATTGTGGGGGGCGGTCTTCTGGGAAGTTACATTATATCGTTGCCCACCTTTATCAACCATTTCCATTTCATTTTCTTAGTTTCAGGCATTGTCCGCGCCATAATAATCGTGGTCCTCCTCTTTCGCATTAAAGAGGTGCGCCAAGTCCCTGGCATTTCACATTTTTATTTTAGACATTTCAACATGCACCGGTTTTTCTATGAGAGTTTTGGGCGAAAAGAAAACAAGCCTGATTCTGCACAAGAAAACAAGCCTGATCTGCACAAGAAAAATAAGCCTGATTCTGCACAAGAAAACAAGCCTAAGAATCAAGCTGATTCATAACCAGTTTGAATGAAAATAGATCAAAGTGTTGAAAAGCGGAATGAATAAAAGCAAAATTTTTTTAATTTTAAATAAGAGAAGAAGTTAATCGAACTTGCTTTTTAAGACGGGAATTTTTTGGAAACAATTCGCAAAATATTAATTATGGGACTTGATCAGGCGGGAAAGACCTCTATTTTAAATATATTAAATCAGAATTTTAATTTAATGGATAATTTGAAACCGACCATCGGGATTGAAAGGACCGAAATAAAGATTTTGGGAATCCCAATTGTTTCATGGGATTTTGGTGGTCAAGAACAATTTCGGAAAGAATATTTTAAAAATTTAAAAGTTTTAGACAAAGCTGACAGCCTTTTCTTTGTGATAGATGCCCTCAATGCAACGAGGTATGAAGAAGCGCTGGACTACTACGCTAAAATACTAGAAATATTTGAGAAGCTCGAATTAAAACCGAAAATCGTTATACTTATTCATAAAGTAGATCCGAATCTCAGAGATGACACCGAAACGCTTGAAATGATTGAAGAAATAAAGGAATTAGTTCAATCGAGATCTGAAGATTATGAAATTTCCTTTTACATTACCTCTATCTTTGACCGCAAATCTATTATTGAAGCCTTTTCCAGAAATTTGCAGGAACTCATATCCGAATTGAAACCTTTTAAAAGAATTCTGGAATCACTGGGATTGCTCCTTAAATTGGATGCCGTGATTTTATTCGATGAAAATTTAATGATTCTCAGCGATATCTATATGACCCCTGAGATTGAAGAAATTTGTTTGAATACCGTCTATAATAGCGTTTATTACATGACGCACACCAATCCCAAATTAGCAGAAGATTTCGGAGATTTTGAAACAAATTTTGAACTCATACTAAATGTTAAGAATCAACAAAAGGTTTTCAGTTTCATGGATGTCAAGTTCAAGGGCTGGAACCTGTATTTATTGACGATGGGCAATGAGAAAGTTGAACATCAACCGGTGATTGATCGTTTTAACTCTATGAGTTATTTATTAAAATAAAGAGGAACTATTGAAAAGAGGTGAAATTGCATGTTGCATTCAATAATTATCATAAGTAGTATGTCTGGAGTCTGTCTCTTTGGGAAGAATTATACCCTCGATTTTGATTCGGTTCTTTTCTCAGGATTCTTGACGGCAGTTCAAAATTTTGCCGAAGATTTGAAGATTGGGCGATTAACTAATTTCATAACTAATGATAAAGTTATTATTTTATCCACTTCTGAACATGTGGTGGCTTCATTAATAATCGATTTAGAGGATAATATTGATGATTGGTTTGATAAAGCCTACAAAATAGCGGTACGATTTGAAGAGATGTATGAGGAACATCTAAGTGAATTTTCGGGAAATATATCCACTTTTGAAGACTTTGCGGATGAAATAACTAACATTCTTGAATCGAAAGAAAAAGACTTGATGCTAGAAATAGCAAAATGGGCTAAAAAAGAGTTTGGCGGCGAATTACAAGTAAATGCGTTACTAATGCCCGGCAAAGATAAAAAACCTGTGAAAATTGATATTTTATTGGATAGAGGCGATATAGACCTCCGAAAAATACAAGACAAAATAGCCATACATCGATTTCAATGGTTGAAAAAAGACTTAATTTTCATACGGATAATTGATGATATAGTTGGGCGGGGTGAAATTCGAGATTTTATAGAAAGCTTACAAAATTTCGGAGGGAAGGGTCCCGATGAAATAGAGAGTGGGATATTCCCATATGTTCCTAAAATGGCAGTAATTGTCGGAAGGGATTTCTCTAACACTGTTTACGATTTAACAGAAAAATTGTATAGAACCAAGAATGAAAAACATTTCATTCAGTCAAAATATTTAAAAATAGTCCCTCCTATAAGCAAAATGGACATATTCAATTGCTGGGTAGAGTATTGGAAATGGCAAGAGCCGTACCCGGAGCGTATCTTTAAGTAAAGATTGATAAAAATGGAGCTTCAAACTATACTACGGAATCGACGAAAATTACTAGCCCTTTTGGGCATAGAACCGCTTCAAGATCTCGAAGTGGTTCCTCAATTTCAGAGTACTCGTACTATAAAGAAAAAAGGCATTTACTATACACCAAAAGAAATTACTTTCTACATTTGTTTCCAAGCGCTCACTTCTTATATTTCACATATTTTAAAGAATGAAGTCACAGATATTTGTGAATACATTGAAAACAGCCCACCTGAAGAGCTTCAGCGCCTTTTCCAGGGGATTAATAACATTAAGATACTCGATCCCGCCTGTGGCACAGGTATTTTTCTAGTTCAAATTGCAGAAATGCTATTTCAATTTAAGAAATTATTGCTAAAGAAATTAAAACAAAAAGGCAATGAATTTGAACTCAAAAATTATATAATTTCGAATAATATTTTTGGTGTTGACTTTTTCGAAGATGCGGTCGAGCAAACTAAAGCAAATTTGTTACAATGGCTTAATGCAGAATATAATTCATGCGATTGGGAAAAAGTGTCATCTTTATTGGATTGGAATATTCGAGTCGGCAATAGTTTAATTGGGTGGCTGAATGAGGATATAGAATCCATTCAGGTGTCCGACATCTTCATTCATTCCATAATAAAAAAGCTTAAAGAAATATCGAAAATTAATTCTTCTTTACTAAATAAAGAGATTCAAAATATTATTAATTTGATACAATCGAATGATTTCAACAAACTATTATTAGCTTTTTCGGGAATTCAAAATTTCTTCAAAGCTGAAGAAAAGCTATCTTCTTCAATTCTAACTAAGATTTTGCAATCACTTTACAATCAACTTCATAATTGCATCAATATCAGCTTTATAAAATCACTCATAAATGAAGGATTCTCTGAAAAAAATGACGCACTTTTCATTCAAAAAATTAAATCCCTCAAACCTTTCCATTGGAACCTTGATTTTCATGCGATAATTAACGATGGTGGATTTGATCTAATTATTGGAAATCCCCCTTATATTTTTATAAGAGGAGAAAACTTTTCTCCTTTTGAAATCTCGGTTTATAAAAAAAAGTTTTTGAGAAATTACCAATCTTTAGCGAAAGGCAAAGCAAGGCAATCACAAAAAATTAACTCCTTCTCATTATTTATCGTTAGAGGCATCTCTCTCTTAAAACCTGAGCATTTCTTAGGATTTATTGTTCCTAATACAATTTTACGAACAACAACAAATGATTTTATCCGCCAATTTATTCTTGAAAATATTTTTATTCAAGAAATTGTCGATTTAGAAGGCAGTATTTTCAAAGGCGTGACAGCGGCAACTCTATTAATTTTCCTTCAAAAGAAACCAGTTTCAATGAACCCTACCCTTATTAATTTCAATATAAAAAATTTACTTGATTTTCATTTTGAATCACATTTTATTAACCAAATTGATTTCTATAGAAATCCTGTTTTTGCGTTTAGTATTCATCTTGATTCAGAATTTGCAGATTTATTTAATTTAATGAAAAAAGATACAATAGAATTAGGGGAATTCACGAAAGAGATAATTGAGGGGATCGTCTGTCGAAAAAGTGACAATCTATTCACATCGGACTCGTCCCATCGATTAGCGAAAAAATTGCTCCGTGGGAAAGATATTGATAGATATCAAATCAATTGGAGACCGCACCAGTATATAATTTACGCTATCGATACAACTCTTACTAAAACTAAATTGCATCGTCCACGACCGCAATGGGTCCATGAAGCCCCCGAAAAATTGATCACTCAGCGAATTGGAGGCGGTATTTACCCTCTACGAGTTGCATACGATAATTCGCAATACTATACCTTTGCTTCTATTAATAATATACTCTTAAAAAATCCCCTTATCGTTGAAAAAAATACCTATTTAACGAAATATATTCTGGCAATTTTGAATTCTAAATTGCTGAATGCCTATTATCTTCTTAATTTTAGTAATAAATCTGCACTTACTGTCAATATTTCAAAAACCTATCTAGAATCCCTTCCCATTAAAAAAGCTTCAATACCAATCCAAAATCTCATTTGCAATCTTGTCGATTATCTCCTATTCCTCTATCAATTCGCGATTAAAATCGACCATGGAAAAATGCAACTTTGTGAATTTTTTGATTCCAATCTCCTCGATTCCTTAATATATGAGATCTATTTGCAAGAAGCGGTAGGAGCAGATTTGTATAAGCTAGTTTCTGATTACATTTTACCAATGCCAAATACTCTACCCGACTCTGCAAAAAATACCTTCTTATTTGAAATTTACCAAAATCTTCAAAATAATCCCCTCATTAATCAAAGGATAATTGAAATTAAAACCACGCCAGCTATACAAAAAATAGAAGACCTACTGCAGAGTCGTAATAAAATAGATAGAAAAAATAGCATTTGATATAAAAATCGAGAAATTTTTCGTAAAATAAAAAGTAAATGGGTTCTATATGATTTATTGGGCTTTATTCCTTCATATATACCAACCCCCTTTTCAAAGTTTTGAGATAATAAAAAAGGTTTATGATGAATGTTACTCAAAAATCTTTAATGTATTCCTTGAATTTTCTTTCACGAAATTCACATTGAATATTAATGGATCATTAACCGAACAACTCTTTAACTATAAATTTAATGATACTATTGAGCAAATTAAAACTCTAGCTGAAAATAATCAGTTGAGATTCACGGGATCTGGAAAATACCATCCCATATTTCCCTTAATACCTCAAGCTGAAATCCGGCGCCAGATTCAATTGAACGAAGAATATAATGTGCAGGTATTTGGTTCTAACTATGAAAATACGAAGGGATTTTTCCCACCCGAACTTGCGATTTCTAGACCACTTCTTGAAATTTTAAAGGAGCTACAATACAAATGGGTTTTAGCCACCGGTGTTGCATGCCCTGCCAAGTGGCCCATGCATTGGTATTACACTTATAAGGGGCTTCCCATCTTTTTTAGAGACACCGTCATTAGTGATCAAATTTCCTTTAAGCAAATACAGCCCTTGGATTTTATAACTAAGGTTCAAACTCTTTTTAGCGACGATTATTACGTGATCACCGCCATGGATGGCGAAACCTTTGGACATCATATAAAAAATTATGAAAAAGACTTTCTGGCGACCGTCTTTACCAATCTAGCAGATAATGAAGAAATGCAAATGATTTTCTTGGATGATATTCCCAATCTTTTCCCTAATGAAGGCGAAATAATCCCGATCAACAGCAGCTGGAGCACAACTGCTGCCAATCTTGCTGAAAGGAATCCATACCCTCTCTGGGCAGACCCTAAAAACGAGATTCACGCAATTCAAAAATTATTACTCGAAAATGTTTTACAATTAAATCAAATTCTGGAGCGCCATTCAAAAGAAATTCCAGAGGATTATCTTGAATTTTATAAAAATGCCCGAGCAAATCTGGATAAGGGGGAACATTCCTGCCGTTTATGGTGGGCGAGCACTTATAACTATAATGAAGAATTGGTTATTCGAGGCGTTCATTTCTTACTGCTTTCCGCTATCGATGCATATAAGGCCTTGCTCTCAATCGTCCTAAAACGAAAGGAATTCAAAAAGATTCAAACGCTCTTTAAGGATTTTCGGAGTGAATATTCCAATCTCTTTCAAGCCCTCGCTAAAGAAACGGATAATCGATCCAAATTTAAATCTCTCCAGAGATGAAATATTTTAAATCCTTTCACTAAAATTAATTAAAATGAAATAGATGCCAAGGTATTCTTATGACTAAGAAGACTATTTTTTTACATCCTGATGATAATGTGGCAACAGTGCTTGAAAAAGTGGAAGAAGGCACCGAAGTTCAGATTGAGAAAAGTCCAAATGAGATGCAAACAGTTACCGCTATTACCAAAATTCCCTTTCTCCACAAAATCGCTATAGCTGAGATTCCAGAAGGCAGTGCTGTCATTAAATACGGGCAAATTATAGGCAGAGCCACCCAAGATATCAAGGAAGGAGAACATGTGCATACAAAGAACCTGAAAAGTTGGTTTTATACTTAGAGGTAGGTTGATATGGAGTTTTCAGGATATGAGCGAGAGAATGGTTCAGTGGGAATTCGAAATTATATCGCTATTATCCCTTCTGTAGTTTGTTCTACGCATGCTACCCAAAAAGTTGCCGAAAAGGTTCCAGATAGTGTATGTCTTACGCATTCTTACGGTTGTGGGCATTTTGGAGCAGATTGGAGACGGATTGTGAATATTCTAAGTGGGCTTGGTAAGAATCCTAATGTAGCCGCAGCGTTGGTCATCGGGTTAGGATGTGAAAATGTGACGGCGAAAGTTCTTGCCAAGGAAATTGAAAAAACAGGAAAGCCAACCCAATTCCTTGATATTCAAAAAACTGGCGGAACTCAAAAAGCCATTGAAAAAGGGATTGAAATCGCCTTGGAGATGCGAGCAAATGCAGATCAACTCAAGCGAAAATCCTTTGGCTTAGAGAAACTTGTCCTTGGACTCGAATGCGGGGGTTCGGATGCGACCTCTGGGATTATTACAAATCCCGCCGTTGGTGTGGCTTCTGATGCCGTTGTCGCGGCAGGTGGGACTTCTATTCTGCCGGAATTCATTGAATGGGTTGGAACCGAGCACGAACTTGCCAAACGATGCGTGAATCCAGCTGACGGCGAAATGCTCATTGAGCTCATTGAGACCTTTACTACAGAAGCTCAAAAACTGGGTTTTAATCCGCGGATGATTGCTCCAGGAAATATTCGGGGTGGCTTAACTACTATCGAAGAGAAATCATTGGGGACGGTCGCTAAAGGCGGTAAAGCGCCTATTCAAGGCATTTTATCCTATGGAGAAGTGCCGCCAGGTCCTGGTTTATGGCTTATGGTAGAACCAGGGTTGGATGTGGAATCGATGATTGGGATGGCCGCAGCAGGCACTCAGATCTGTACCTTCACAACTGGGCAAGGTACGCCTACAGGGTGCGCCATTATGCCTGTTATTAAACTCGCTGGGAATCCTGAGACCATAAAAACCATGGGCGATGATATTGATCTAGATGTCTCTATTATTCTCTCAGGCGAAGAGACTATCGAATCGTTTGGGCAAAAAATTTTAGCGGAGATTATTGAAGTTGCCAATGGAAAACCCACCGTAGCCGAAAAATATGGCCATCAAGAATTTGCCATCTGGCGTATGCCAATTATGTTTAATCTGGGCGGGATAGCTGGAAAATTTGCCCGTTTCTTTGAATAAATTCTATTTTTTTAACGATTAAATGTCTATTATAAAAATAATCTTTCAAGGCGTGCAAGCATAAATAGAGTAGTAGGGATACTCAAAAGCACTAAAAAATACAAGGCGATTCCAAAAAGGACTCCCCCAATGAGATCTGTTGGATAATGCGAACCTAAATAGAGCCGGCCATATCCAACAAACAGAGTACCGGCTATGGTGAAAATTAACAGATATGGATTATTAAAATAATATACAAGAACTAAGCTGCTAAGAATAAAGTTTGCACAATGCCCTGATGGGAAAGAAGGCCCTCCATTTCTAATTAGAAAGTCACGTTTCTCTATTTGATCTTTAATTTTTACATTCTTATAGGGGCGTTCTCGATGAATAACAAACTTTATTAAGAATTGAATGACTCCAAATTCGATGAGACCGGATCCTAAAATCGCCGCAAGAATGTTCTGATGAAGAAGGAATAAAATTAGACAAGCCACAATCCATGGAATAACAGACCCAATATGTGTAAAATAAAGAAAAATATTATGAAGAACACCACCAAATTTGTGGTTATTGATTATACAAACCCAACGTTCGTCCCAATCTTGAATTTGTTCCAGCACCACGCTTCACATTCTATTTAACATTTCTGTATGTTTGAAACTAAAGAGATTCACAAAAAAATTAAATATTTTTTGGGATCGCTTACTAAAATTCATAATTTTTATTATGAATTTCGTATATTTAATTACAATATTTATAAAAATCGTTTATGATGAGGAATTCAAGATGGTCATGCCGATCGGACCTCTAATGATTGAACATAGGCTGATTGAACGCATGATTGCGATAATAAACAGGGAAATTGATCGAATGGAGAATGCTGCTACGATTGATCTTGGTTTCATTGATATAGCTGTTGATTTTATTCGGAAATATGCTGATCGCTGTCACCATGGGAAAGAGGAAGATATTTTATTTCGCGAATTGCAGAAGAAGGATTTGGAACCCGATCATAAGCGTATAATGGACGAATTGATTGAGGAACATCGATGGGCCAGAGAAACAACCGGGAAAATTGTAGCGACTAAGAATGGAATAATAGCTGACAGTACTCAATCCATAGAACCTCTACTGGAGTTAATGAAAAAATTAGTAGATTTTTACCCCAAGCATATTGAGAAAGAAGATAAACAATTCTTTCGCCCTGTCATGAATTACTTTTCAAAGAAAGAACAAGGTGCGCTCTTACAAGAAGAGTATGAATTCGATAAAAATTTTATCCATCTAATTTACCGGGAGATTATAACTAAACTTGAGGAAGTAGTCTGACAAAGAAAGCGATATAATCCTTCTTTACATCCATACTTATATAGATTATTTGCTCTGAATTTACTTCTTCTAAAAATGCTGCCGTAACCGCAAATACTTGTCCTCGCATTCCCTCAAATAATTATTTGTTTTTTTTCTGTAATATTAGCACTTAGCTTTTTAAACCATAATTATTAAATAAAAGAGGTCATTTTTGTTGTTGATAAATTTTTGTTTTATTAAAACCAGAGGTTATTTCATATGATAATTGGACGATTTGCAATTATGCTTCATACCCATTTACCTTATGTTATCAATCATGGTGTCTGGCCGCATGGATTAGATTGGTTGAATGAATGTGCAGCGGAGAGTTATATTCCAGTTTTGAATACCTTAAATAAATTGAAAAATGAGGGTTTTCGTCCCCATTTGACCATCGAAATAACCCCCGTTCTAACAGAACAATTAAGAGACTCCGTGTTTGTTGATGCATTTCTTAATTATCTTCAGATGAAAATTGATGCAGCTCTTCATGATCGGGAGGTTTTTAGCCAGTGGAATAATGCCCATCTAACCGAATTAACCTATATGTGGGAAGATTTCTATAATAAAACTCGAACAAGTTTCATTGAGCACTATAACAAAGATCTTGTGGGTGCATTCAAGGATCTCCAAGATCAAGGCTTGATTGAAGTAATGACTAGCGCTGCAACCCACGGATACCTTCCTTTAATAAAAACGGATGTTAATATCCAAGCACAAATTGCGATGGGCGTTCGAGTCTATAGACAGCATTATGGTCGTGATCCATTGGGTATTTGGCTCCCTGAATGCGGCTATCGCCCCGGCTACAAATGGAAACCCCCTGTAGGAAAGGATCAAAAATTTTATCCTCGGAAGGGTATTGAGGAATTGCTAAGTGAGAATGGCATCAAATACTTCATCATTGATACACATTTATTAATGGGTGGAGAAGCTGTAGGCGTTTATCAAGATCGTTTCAAGGCTCTTCAAATGTTATGGGAAACTTTCAAAGGACAGTATAAACCTGAAGCCCTAAAAAAGGAGAAATCCCCCTATGAACCTTACTTGGTCGGCTCGAATCCCGCAGTTGAGCCAGTGACCGTTTTTACACGAGATCCCAAGACCTCAGTCCAGCTCTGGAGCCATGAATATGGCTATCCGGGAGATGGATGGTATCTTGAATTCCATAAGAAAAACTTTCCAGGGGGACTTCGGTATTGGCGGGTTACAAGCCGAAAATTATCTCTCGGTGATAAACTAGAATACGAACCGGACAAAGTCAATGCCCGTCTTGATGAAAATGCAGGGCACTATAAGGGATTAATTAAGCAGGTACTCCAAGAGTATTTCAAAAAAACGGGGGGGCAGCCTGGCATATTAGTTGCGCCTTATGATACGGAATTTTTTGGTCACTGGTTTTTTGAAGGGAGCGAATTTCTCTATCGTGTTTTGAAATGGGTTGAGATGGATCCAGAACTCGAATTAACAACCCTAGGTGCCTATCTTCAAGCTTTCCCCCCTTCAACCAGTATCAAACTCCCTGAGGGCTCTTGGGGCGAAGGACAAGGGCATTGGATTTGGTTGAACGAATGGACGGCTTGGACCTGGGAAAAAATCTATGAGTGCGAAGATATTATGATAGAACTAGCCAACAACTATTCTAATACTTCTGATCAAAATCTGCAAACCCTTCTGAAACAAACAGCCCGTGAACTGCTATTACTTCAATCGAGTGATTGGCAATTCCTTATTTCAACGTGGAATGCGCGTGATTACGCGGAAAGACGGGCTGCAGAACATTATGACCGGTTTAAACGCCTTGCTATGATGACGAATCTATATGCCACTCAAGGAAGCATAGACGATTGGAATTACCTTAACCAACTCGAAAGCGAAGATCACTTATTCAAAGACATTGATCCTTCCTTGTGGCGTTCTAAATAACTTTTTCTCCCTGAAAAGAATAAGTAAGTATTAAAACATAATAAATTTTTTATACATCGTTCTTTTTTTCTTTAAAATATAATTTAAAAGGTAATGATCGTGTTAAAGCAAGAATCTCCTTTTGACGAAATATTTGCGGCTCAAAACATTGCTATTATTGGTGCTTCTAACAACCCAACTAAACTTGGGTTTTCCCTTGTTAGGAATCTGTTAGCACAAGGAAAAACGGTCTTCCCGATCAATCCAAATATCAAAGATGTATTAAAAATAGAGGCATATCCTTCTGTAACAGCCGTGCCGGAGCCCATTTCGTTGGCTGTCATAATTATTTCGCCCCAGCAAATTTTAAAGGCAATAGAAGAGTGCGGGGCTAAAGGAATTAAGTATGTTCTCATTGTTTCAGAGGGGTTTCGCGAGACTGGAGCTGAAGGGGCACTACTCCAAGATCAATTAAAGAATTTGTTAGCCGAATACAATATTCGCGCGCTTGGTCCCAATACCATGGGTATTTATGATACCTCTGCGCCTCTATTTCTATCTTTTATCGATATGCGACTATTGAAAGCAGGGTCCGTTTCGATTTCAAGTCAAACGGGCATTTTAGCAGGCGCGCTTCTCCAATATATCAATTTGACCAAACATATAGGCATCAATAAAGTCATCGACCTTGGGAACAAAATCGATTTAGACCATGTAGATGTGTTGGATTATTTGCGCGAAGACACCAAAACGACCGTCATAGGAATGCATATGGAAGGAATAGCAGATGGGCAGAAACTGGCTGAAGCACTCAAGAAAACAACTCTGCAAAAACCTGTAATCATACTAAAAGGGGGCGTTATGGAAGAGACGAAGCGCGTCGTTGCATCCCATACTGGAAGTATCGCTGGCGATGCAAAAATTTTTGATTCCATCGTCAAAAATGCAGGTGCAATTCGTGTCAATGATTTCGAGGAATTTATCGATGTAATAAAAGGATTTGCCTATATGCACCCCCCAGAAGGAAACAGAATAGCCATTATCACGGGAAGTGGTGGAGCAGGAGTTGTTACTATTGATAATCTCTTGCAAAATGGACTCACCTTAGCAAAGCTTTCGCCTGAAACAATTGAAACTTTACAAAACTATATTCCAGAACCCGGAAAAATCCTGAATCCAATCGATATTTGGCCCAGCGCCATCCAGCAAGGACTCAATATAGTATATGGACAAACCATTTCGCTTCTCGATGCGGATCCAAATGTGGACGCCACAATCGCATTGCTTTTCAGGGTAGAAGATTTTAAGTACGATCCTAAAGTTGTCATAAAAGCTGCCAAAACTTGCACGAAACCTGTTTTCTTCGCCATTCAGGGGCATGCTTGTACCCAGATGCGTGACCAATTTGAAAGTAATGGACTTCCCACCTACAGCTTCGGGGAACGAATAGCACGTGTCTTAGGTCATATGTGGACTTATAGAAAGTTTCAGGTATCTTCTAAAAACCTTTAAGCATTCAATTATAATTTAACACCTAACTTATAGGCTTTTTTCAATTCTTTTTGATTAGAACTTATTTCCCCTTTTTCATATGCCTTAACTAAAAGTGCTTCTGCATATTCAATTCCTAAATAATTAAATGACATCCGAAACATCTCCAATAAAGGACCACAAGCCTTCACGCCTTCTGCTGAAGGGATAACAAGTATAGCCTTTTTCTTTTCTAACCCTTTATTGGCAATGAAAGGCCGTAACCGATCAAGAAGGAGTTTCATTTTTCCCGTCGGTCCATACCAATATATTGGGGTCCCAAAAATGATATAATCCGCTTCGCGTAGCTTTGGATAAAGTTCTTGCATATCGTCCGTTAGAACACACTCATAATTATTTTCTTTGCATTTACGGCAATCTATGCAAGGTAAAATATCAAGATCATATAGATAAAGTTTTGATATATTATGTCCTTTACTTTGAGCGCCAATTAAAATCTGATCTACTAAAAGATCGGTATTACTCTGTTTTCTTGGACTGCCAATTAATGCTAATATTTTCACACAATTCACTTTCAATTTTTAACTCAGAATAATGCTTATTGTCCAGCTGATTGATTCATTTGGTGGTAAATCGAGAGGGTTCATGAAGGAAAGCACAGTTCCTTGATAGACCGAGTCATATCCTCCATCTATACGAGCATAGGTTTCAAGAGGGTATTTAAAAACGTTGCAAGGGGCGCTCAAATAAATCTTAACCTTGACATCGTTTTCATGCGCATGTATATCAATGCCTTTTGTTGGAATCATTTCTGGTTCTAAAATATCTGACGCGCCGGTATCGCTCTTAAATAGAATCGATTTTGTATCCCCCGTAAGATATAAGGGAAGTTCCGTTAAGTGATTCACGTGGATTGGGTCATTTACTAAATTTTCAATAGCATAAGTTATTTTAATTTCATTTTCGCCTTCAAGGATTTCAAAAATTTTGTCAACTCTTAATAAATTGACTTGATTATCTGTAATGACCTTACCTTCTGCCCATAGACTAACCTTTGCAATTTCTTCTTGCTGATCTACCTCTGATTTATAGTGTATCTGCAAAAAATTGCCCAATTCTCGATAGGTATCTTTCATTAGTGCATCCACTGTAAGTTCATCTGTCACAAAGTGATCATAAAAAGCATAACGACGCCATCTATCCACAATATATTCTAATTCATCCTTATAATATGCCTCTTTTCGCCTTTGGAAAGTATTTTGGATATTGAACCCCTTTGGTTTATGATCTATCTCAAACACGGAACCGCCTCGGAATGGATGGAAATAGAGCGTAATTAATGCGGTTTCCATCAGTATTTCCTCGCGCCCATCTTTATCAAGATCAAAAAGAACCACTTTAGGCGTGATTTTCTCGGTTTCTTGACAAATTTCCTCCATTATTCTTTCTGCTTGTATTAAATATTGGTAAATATTCCTTCGCATAAAACCAAAATAGATCCCTCCGAACTGGCCATGCCAATAGGGATCATTGCATTGAGCCTTAAAAATTTCCTTCAATGCCTCTTTGGTTCTTTCAGTTCGTCCCCATTTGGTTTCTACCCATCGCAATTTCTCTCTAACATACATCATCTTCTTGTGCATATTATTGGCTTCATAGTACTTCACGAGGAATTGGCGCCAGAACCCCCCATGAAGAAACTTAATTAACTCCTCGGAATGTGCGATTTTCTTATTTTTGGCCAACTCAAGTAAGTGCTCTAAGGTTATGCGTTCAGGAGTGGGAAGGACCCAGTACGACATTTTATCATAGGATGCCGTGGGCATATAAACGAGCCCATGTGGTTCAAATTTTTCAAAATATTCGAATAAAGTGAGATTATGTATCCAAGGATTATCCATGACCATTGAAAATAATTCCTCCATCCACGGTCTGCCGTTATATCCCTTTTTATAGCAAATATCATTCGTAGTAGCCCATACCCCAAATTTCTCAGCATCATCAATTAAACAAATCAATCTGTCAGGTTCCGTAGAAGCATTGCGTAATAAATATTGATACGTCTCGTCAACGGGCTTCCAAGGCGTAAGATACCGCAAAGGTTCATTAATAGAAACAACAATGACCTTCGCCCCTTGATCTTCTGTGATATAAGTGTAAAAGGTTTCTTCTTCTGTTAAGCCATTCATTCGAAGATGGTAATCATCTATGAAAATATATTTGATTTTTGCCTTATTTAAGACCTTTGCCAGATTAGGTTCCCAAACTCGCTCTGCCAGCCAGAACCCTTGCGTCTCCAAACCAAATTGCTCCTGAGTGAAATCTCTAAGCATCTGTATTTGCTCTAATCTATCTTCTTCGGGAATCATGGCAATAATTGGCTCATAAAAAGCCCCCCCGATAATCTCAATCTGTTTCTTCGCAGCTAAGTCCCTTATTATGTCCAAGTACTCAGGATGGTGAGCTGTCAAATATTCTAATAAATAACCAGAAAAGTGTAAGCCTACCTTCAATTTCGGAAAACTTTCTACCATCTGAATTAAAGGAAGATAAGAAAGTTCATAGGCTTTCTCAACTACAAAACCAAAATTTCCTATTGGTTGATGAAAATGAAAAACTATTGGAAAGTTTATTATTTTTTGTTCCAAATAATCATCTCAATAAATCCTTTTTTTTTACTAATTAAATAATTAAAAATTAACCAAAAGCAATGAAAATTTGAATCCTATTTAATTTTTTAGATTACATTTCGATGAATGCAATTTAAGATAAATAAAAAAGGGCTATTCCCTCTTAATTTTTCTAATTAATGATTCGCTAATAAAAAACCCATTTTTTGGGAGAGATTTTACTTCTTTATAAGCAGATTTGATGAGTTCCTTCTTTTCCGCTATCATTAGAATCCCAATTGTTCCAATTATTTTTATACCCAATTTTATAGCAATTTTTCTTGCCCTTAAATCATCAATAACACAAGCTTTATTAGTTTCTAAAGATAGTTCAATGGCAGCTGCTTCTCCTTTTCCCAAATTTAATTCTTCAATCAACAATTGTTTATTAAGCTGTCTTACTTTTTTTATTATCATACAAGAAAGTAATTCATTGTTAAATTCATCTTGAACTTCAACGGGTACTAGCACCTCCTCATATAACTTACATAGAAGATCTAGCTTTCCAATTTTATCCAAAGCAATAAGACAGGACGTATTAATTACTACTGTTTTCGGCATTTTCAAGTTCCTTCTCTAGATCGATATCCTCATATCGTATGGGGGGCACTCCTCGATGAATCAAGATCTCAGAAAAGGCCTTTGTCGAATAACCTGCAATTTCAGCTGCTTTCCCGAGAGAAACAATTTTATCTTCCAATAATTTAATTGTTAACAATATTTTCAGTTCATCTTCTCGTAAATTGATATCTGGAATCTCAATATGAATTTTCATAAAAATCCTCACTAATTTTACATAATAAATTAAATTTTGAATTATCTCTTTAATCTTCGTATTTAAGTAATTTTTATTTTTTAGAAATTTAAAAATATTCGATAGATTCGGACTTTTCGATATTTCCCATTTTCCAGTATTTAGCAAAAAAGTTTTTTTAAGAGAAAAAGGACTTTATTTTTTGACAATAAAACTGGCTCAATATAAATTTGCAAAAATTAGAACTATCATATAAACCATAATTAAATTTCCGATTATGATTCCGACATCTTTTACATGTTTCCCAGGGACTCTTGGCTTTCGATAAATATACATGGGTCCAATCGGAACTACAATAAAAGGAAAGAGATAATAGTAAGTTAAAAGTATTATTGCATAAATACCAAAAATAATGGTAAGTATTGATGCAATTTGAACAATAATCTGAACTTTACGCTGAGAATAGGATTGGATCGCTTCTTGATCAATGGCCTCATGGATAACCTGTCCGCTAAATGAGAAGACGAGAAAGGTCAATAGTAGCATAATTTCCCCTAATAATATCGGCTTTGATGGCTCAATGGCAAAACTTAAAAATCTGACCATTAAATAGGGAAATACTATATGCGAAGTAACTAAAACAAATTTATTTATAATTGAGAATTTTTTTAAAAAAACGCAATATCCGATAACAAGAAAAATTGAGCAAAGTGCAAACACAATATTAATCCGAGCTTTTGTAAATGAATCAATCATTAATGTAATGCCCAAAATAAAAGAAATAATGGCAATCGTCCCTAACTCTTTGTTAGAATAGTCAATATCTCTATCTTTATCAATGGCATCATTGAGCAAATTTCCCGTAATTCCTATGAAACTCCATCCAAAGATAATTCCCAGATAATTTACAATATGCAAATTAGCTATATACACCGCCAATAGACATGGAACAACCACCGAAAATAAATAATCTAGACGCAATAGCTCTATTCGATTCATTTCACCTTACCTTCATATTTCCTTTAAACACCCAATAATGCTTTATAAATTTAACTTTAGATATGCCCCTAATCCTATCCACATGCAAACGGCTCCGATAAGCCCCGTATCAAATCCAACAAGCGGCTCCATAAAGGATTCCGAATCCAAGATAATTCCCACAGTAAAAATAGCCAAGCTTAATATCATTAAGAGCGCTTTAGTCCGAATCGTTCCAGGCGATTTAATAGCAACGAATAGGTATAATGAAAAAATCTCAACCCCAATAATCAAATATATCGGCATCATTAATTGTCGGGCTAGCGCAATATTAGCAAAAATAAGAATCACTATTCCTAAAAGACCAAACGCCGTAAAAATATACCATGTCTTCACAAAATAGGTCTCTATTAACAATGTAATAATTACTAGTGCCGCTAAACTCGCAATGCCCGCCAATTTCCAAAATAGATTATAAAGATCCGAGGATTCTGGCTGAAAATCTGTTACTAAGAAAAATATTCTGGTTAAGCTAGATAGAAACGCAAAACAAGCAACTCCTATAAAAAAATATCTTTGCTCTTGTTCTTTACTACGTCTTCTGATGGTAAAAAGTAGCCCTATACAAATTAAAAAACATGCAAAGGCCATTTTAACGCCAAATTCTGCCCAAAAGAGACCATCTGCCATTTAAAGACCTACTGGAAATAACTACTATTATTCAAATATTCATAATATCATTAAAATTTATAATAATCTATTTATTTG
>Ga0315310_10000207_pt1 | contig 39601 bp, 73 predicted proteins | sample TDP5_MG_FD_203630 | JGI IMG/M metagenome (GOLD analysis project Ga0315310, IMG submission 203630) | Freshwater sediment microbial communities from Lake Towuti, South Sulawesi, Indonesia - TDP5 | ecosystem: Environmental > Aquatic > Freshwater > Lake > Sediment | place: Indonesia: South Sulawesi...
CACAAACTACCTATATACCGATAATTTTATAAATCTTTCTACCTATATACCGATACGACACAAAATGAGAGAATGCCATGTTCACCCCACCTCTGGCAACCCATTCATCCAGTCAAGCGCTCATCTGGATGCGCATCCGTCCGGCATCCAAAGAGCTATGTGCCCAATCAGGCAACCATTCGTCACTACACCCAAGCACCAGGACAATCACCAGCAGTCAGCATCAGGCACTCCAGTGTTAGGAGGTGAAAAGGAACGAAGAATATGAAAGACCTCACGCCGGAGCTAGTGAAAGCTGAGGCTAAAGACAAGTTCTACCTAATCCAAGGCAAGATCGTTAGGCTTCTGGCCCCCCAACACTACACCAGACCCTTCACCTATAAGAAGAAGGGCTGGGGCTCAATCGAGCGCGTCGAAATCACCCAAGACGGAACCCCCCAAGATCTCAGGGCCCCCAAGAAGAAGAGAAGGGTCCGCACAGGCGAGGAAGAGATCAAGACGGCGGACTGCTGGACCTTCAAGACAGAGAAGGACACCGTCCTGCTGCCCTGGGGAACCCACTTCGGCTTACTCAAAAAATCCCTCTTCCGCAGCCTAGAGGCCCAGAGGAAATTGCGATACGAGGCGGCGCCGCTTGGCTTAATGAGGATCTATCCCCTATGGCTCCCAGCCGGAAAGGCACCACCAGAATCCATGAAGAACGATAAGATCCCAGAAGTGATTCTGGAAACCAGGCACACACAGAGCGGAGACGTGATGGTTGAAGTCTTCTTCGACTACATCGAGGACAGGGACTTCAACTGCTTGGTTGAGGTTGACAGCGAGGCGCCAGTCAACGACGAGAAGTTCGTCGCGCTGATCAAGTCGTTGAATACATTGGATACGGTTGGGCCGGCGAAGAGGGGGCAGATACAGATAGACAAGGTGGCCCTGGTGGAGGTGAGTGAGGAGGATCTAGAGAAACTGGAGAAGGGAGAACCAGTACAACCAGTCATATATTAGTCGGACTGCAATCACCTAAGCAACTGGCACTCGGGCACTCCTTCGTTCAAAGCCCACAATCCTCAAAGCAAGGGCTCGCTCAAGAGGCTGGAGAAGGGAGAACCTGCAGCCAGTCATATATTAGCGAACCCTCATTCAAGTAGACGGGCACTCAGACGGCGATCATACACACGCTCAGACGGCGGACAGTCTCGCTGAGCCTCCGACAAACTTCAAGTCATCCAAACTTTCAAACTTTCCCCCCTTCCGGTCTGAAACCCAACCAATCAAGCAATACTGCACGCAGACAATCCGCAGACAAGCAACCTGAGGATCAAGCGTTCCGGCCGCCCTCAAGCCTCTATCCAAACCTTTTTATTTTAATTTCGTCTAATTCTAATCATGAACTGGCCTCAAAGGTTCGAGTCTCAGGTTTCGGGCTTAAGCCCCCACACCAAGGATCGGTACAGACAACTGGTTGGAAAGTTCGTGGAGGTCGTCGGCAACAAGGAAGCCTACGATGTTTCGGACCTCTCGAAGTTCTTGGCGAGATACTCAGGATCCTACGCCAGGTTCTGTTTCTATGGATTGAAAACCTTCTATGAGTTGAACAACTGGCCTTGGTGGGATCCACGCGAAGCGAAGAGGGTCAGGCCCAGGGCAAGCCTTCCTCATCGCCCCTTCCTAAAAGCTGATGAGTTGAGGAAAGTCTTAGCGGTGGCCCCCAAGTTCGGCGACATGACCTGCGCCATGGTTCGCGTATGTTGCATTAAGCCGACGCGGCGGGAGGAGCTTAGGCGTCTGAATCGGGAGGCCTATCGACGCCCCAACCTAACCATTGAAATCGCTAGGAGCCGGACGCCCAGGACCGTTACGATCACCTTGGATCCAACAACCTGCAACATCTTGGACAGTTACCTTCTGCCTCGTGAACTGAACCCCAAGGATAGGGAGCCGGCCCTCTTCATCTCCTCGAGGGGCACAAGGCTCAGCCTGCCGGAGCTTAGTGTCATAATAAAGAAGGTTTTCAGGGCCGCCGGCGTGGATGAGAAGGGGAGGGGCTGGCACAGTTTAAGGAGGGGGACTACAACCGCCCTCCATAATGCGGGCATGAGTGAAAGGGAGCTTCAGGACTATGGAGGCTGGCTCACTCCAACTATGCCTCACATCTACATCCAACTTGAACCTGGCGAAGTGGATAGAAAGGCTAGACGAATAAATCCTCTCATTGATTTTGAGGAGGAAGAAGAAAGTGAGTAAAACCATCCAACTAGATCTGTACGGTGAGCCGGCTAAGGAGAAACCGCGCTGTTCAGGGGAAGCGACACCTGCCCAAATGGCCTTGCCCAGATTCACCAGAACCTGAATGCGTCAACGAATTAACTGTATGGAGAAAAGGAATATGAGTAAAACTGCTCAGTCTCAGGTTCAACTCACCAAAGATCCGGAAGACAAGGACCCTTTCAGACGGAAGCAACAGCAAGTAAAATCAGAAGAGGTTAAGAAAAGTTGATGAGGGATGAAATCACAACGGATAGGATCTCCGATATTATCCAGCATAAGCAGCCGATTGTTCTATTTTCAGGGGGCAAAGATTCCCTAGCCACCCTGTCCTATGTGAAGGAGCTCGCTGACGAGGTGGATGTGGACACTTTAGCCTTGCACGTTTGGACTGGCGTCACACTCCCAGGCGTGGAGGATTATATTCGCCGAGTTTGTCGTCAGCTTAGGGTTGGCTTGGTTGTGATAAGGCCGAAGACGGACTTCTGGGAGTTCGCCAGGGATGTGGGATTTCCAAGTAGGACGTGGCGTTGGTGCTGCCGTCAATTAAAGGTGGAACCTCTAAAGGATTATCTGCGGGCCTGCAGGGAACCAAAGATCATCTTTGATGGGCGGAGGAAGGCTGAATGGACAAGGAGGAAAAAGACTAGAAATTATGGTTGGGACCGGGTGACGCGGTGCTGGTGGATCAGCCCTATCTTTTTCTGGTCAGATAGTCGGGTCCAAGCCTACTTGATGGAAAGAGATCTACCTATAAGCCCTGTCTACCGGGTGCTCAACTGCTCGGGCGAGTGCATTTGTGGGGCCTTCGCCCATAAGCGATCCTTTATGAAACTGAGGGCCAACTATCCGGAATTCTTCGAACGTCTAGTGCAACTTGAAGCTGAACGGCGCGTCGGCTACACCTTCCTCTTCGACGGCAACAAAAGGACCCCATTACGAGAACTCAAGAAACAGAGGACTCTGATGGAGGGAAAGCAAAATGAATAGAATTTGGTTCCTTTTAACCTTAGTATGGGTCTTAGGTGCGTTACTCACTAATATCAGTTGGGCCATTTGCTTTGGCATCTTTATTTGGCCATATTGGATACTAAGACTATACAGAATATACTTCGCAAAACACGAGCTAATTGAGGGAATAGGTTGGGTTGATGTAGTATGCCCAAAAACGGATGAAAGGTATCACTATATAATCTGTTGTCCAAATACTAACTATGTAGTGTGCAAAGGTTGTGGTAAAAAAGTCTAAAGAGGTCTAGAGGAACAAAACTTGAGGGTTCTATTGATTGACGCGGACAGTAAAATAGGCAATCCAGCCCTAATGAAGATCTCAGCACACCATAAGCAAAGGGGCGATGAGGTGTTTCTGAAGAGGGGATTGGGCCCAGATTTGCCCCTAGACTGTTTCAATCCAGACAGAGTTTACATATCATGCCTCTTCTCATGGAACGCCAAGAGGGCCCTCAAGTTGGCCGGAGCCTTCCCCTGCCCTGTCGAGATAGGGGGCTACGGAGTCAATAACAGACAGTTACCGGATGAGATAGAACATCTAATGCCCGATTACGATCTGTATGGCATAGACTACTCCATAGGGTTTAGTAGCAGGGGCTGCTTCCGCAACTGTCCATGGTGTCAAGTCCCTGACACCGAGGGGCCCTTCCGAGAGCACGCGGAGATCACCGAGTTCCTTCATCCAGATCATGAAAAACTCATCCTGCTGGACAACAACTTCCTCTACTCTAAGCGGTGGAAAGAGAAGCTCAGCTTCCTGATCGACCGCGGCGTCAAGGTCAACTTCTCTCAGGGTTTGGACATAAGGCTCATAAATGAGGATAACGGCAGGGTCCTCGCCGATGTCGACTTCTGGAGCCTGAAATTCACGAGGCGTTACCTCTACTTCGCCTTCGACCTTCCCAGCATAGAAAAGGATGTACGCCAGGGAGTGGAAATTCTCAACGAGGCGGGAATAAAATCAACCTACCTGGTCTTTTACCTTCTAACAGGATTTAACACGTCCTTCGAAGAGGACCTATACAGGTTTAAAGTCTTAAGGGAGCTAGGAGTTCGTCCCTTCGTTATGATCTATAATAAGAAGAAGGATCCCCTCTTGAGGGCCTTCGCGAGATACGCCAACAGACCTGCAATTCATAAGAGCTGTAGTTGGGAGGAGTATAGGGGGCGGTGATCATGGAATATCCGCTTGATCTGGAGGAAACTGAGCGAATAAAGAAACACTTCACTGGCCTGGGAAAAAAGGTAGAATTGGTGTGGATGTCTCCAGACGAGTTTCTAAGTAAAGTTCCGCACCCTATGACTACGATGGTGCCGGCAATATTCGACTTGCGAGAGAAATTCTTTTCGGCAACTTCCTTAGGCTCTATCCGTAAAGCCATTCTCAGCAGAACTAAAATGGAACCTCTTTGGCTCGATTACTCTCGGGTGTATTATGGGTATCCAGCACATGAAGGCAGACACCGAGCATATGTGTCTAAAATATATGGAATAGAAAAGGTTCCAGTATTGGTTATTAGGTGATTCCATGGAAGTTCCACCGGAGATCCTAGGTCTGAGAACCTTCGAGGCCGAGCTCATAACGAGGTTCAAGGTCTTCGACCCAAAAGTAGGCGGAGGCAAGAGTCTCCCACGCAAGGGACCTTGGATAAGGAATCACCTGCTGGAAGTGGGCGCAGACTACCCCTACGGCATGTTCAAGCGCTGGTCGACCTTCGTGGACATCGCCCACGAAAACGGCGCCAGAATCCCAAAGGGGAACTACGGCAGCTTTCTCACCTACATCTGGCTCCTAGAGATAAACGGTCTCATAAGATTCGTGAGGGAAGCTCCGGGGCTGAAGTCCCAATTTCATCTGAGGAAATACTACGAGCCTGTCAGGCTGAGGCTGAGGGATCCCCTCTGGCGAAACCCCTACACGACATACGAGAGCTACGAAACATGGAAGCGCAGAAAGTTCAAGAGGCCAGGGGTTCCCAAGAAACGAAGGCCCAGGGGAAGACCCAGAAAATACTAAGAGGGAAATTTTATATACATAAATCTATTAATTTAGACGATATGGGGCAGGTTATTTATAGGATTCCTGCGGGGGCGCAGATGTTGGCTTTGGCTGTAGGCGTATATTGGGACATTACTTGCGCAGGGCCGGTAACGCGGATTGATTGGGGCACTTTGATTCCAGGGCAGACTAAAAGCATAACGATTTACATTAAGAATACGGGGAATGGGCCGATAAAGGGCAGCATCTCTTCTGATGGTTGGGTTCCTGATGGGGCAGGACAATATTTTGATTTAACTTGGGATTTTGGCAGCCTTCCCCTTGACGCGGGCAGGATCAGAAAGACGACAATATATCTCCACGTCCACAACGACATTACGGGCATAACTTCTTTTAGCTTCAACATTATTATTACGGGAACACAGGTTAGTTAGTATTATAAGAAACTTGATTAGTAAAGTTTTTTATATTCAAGACAAGGAGGTTGAGGCTTGGGATTACTAGAGATCATCTTAGCCGAACTCATAGTGATCCTCGCCCTCGTAACCATCTTGCTGGTCCTCCTCATATGGTGGCTCATAAGGAAGTTAGTCGTTGTGCCGGCCCTCACCGTGCAGACGGATAAGGCAGAGTATATGAGGGGGGAGACCGTCCAGATTTCGGGCAGCCTGATGGACGGAACAACTCCCCTGGCAGGGAAACAGGTTGCCCTTGCGATCCAGCCACCTACGGGGGACGCATATAGCCTACCGTCCGTCACAACGGGGACGGATGGAAAATTCGCGTCTTCGTGGACGGTGCCTGCGGATGCGGTAGGCGGAGATTATGGTTTGGTTGCGGGTGCGATGGGTGTGTCGGCAACAACGACCTTCAAACTTAAGTAGCCACCAGAAAATTATCCTTGGAAGTTCAAACCCTTAGGTGGTCGGGTGTCGACCACTCCCCTTCGGAGCTCATCCCTCTTCTCCTTCCGCTCTTTAATTATCTCCTCCAAACTCCTCCGCCGTGGATTGAACATAGCAACCACCTCACTACTTTTTAATAGACAACATATAATAATTTTTCCTTCTCCCGACGAGAGGCCCCAAGAATATTGGTCAGGTGTCGAAACACCTCCCCGCCCCGCCCCCCCGCCCCGCTTCTCAAAAATTTTTTTCAAAAAATGCTTTGCAAAAAATATTATTTTTTGCGACATATACGAAATAATTAATTTCGTCTAATAGGGTTTTTAACAAAAATGTGTATAAGACTTTTTCAATTTATAGGGGAAAAAAGGCTTAATCTATATTTCGGGCATGATTATTTTAAGGATTTTTCCTTCATATTTGCTTTAAGCATAAGAGTTTAAGTAAAAGGTGAAAATCGGCTTAAAAGCCAAAAACGGCTTAAGCCAAAAATGAAGGCATAAAAGCCTTAAAGCCTTCAAGACCTTGAAGGCAATTAACGGCAACGTCAATAAGACCGTGAAAGCCAAAATAGGGCTTCAGGGCTTAAGGCATAATAAAGCCAAATTTGGCTTAAATCCGTATTTTGGGTTAAGTCGGATTTAATGAGAGGGCGGGGCGGTGGAAAACGCCCTGTTCTAAAGCCTTGAAAAAGGCTTAAGCGGAAATCCGACCTTAAGACCTTAAGGGCTTAAGGATAAAGTAGCGGTGAACAAATAAACCGTGATGTTGTTCGGTGAACAGTAAAAACCGATACTTTAAGGCTTCTCTAAACGTCGCCCACATTAAAAATGGGTGAACAATATGCCGTTTATGGGTGTATGCAAACGCTGTAATTGGACTACTGCTGAACCCACATACGACGCCGTTCACGAAGTCCTTGAGGGGCACAACATAAACGCCCACGCAGGGCAAGGTCTCCGAGTAGTAGTTTCCAGAATTAACCATAGCCAATACAGGGCTTTCATCTTAGCCTCCAAAAACCCAAGGTTCTGGCAAGCCTACAACAGCCTCGCCAGATACATTTAACCCCATTTTTCTGGATTGGGCGACGGGAGTTTAAGCCACGAAACCGAGGGGGAGAACCGCCCCCTTTAGCCTCCAGAAGGCAAAAGGAGTGGTTCTCCATGTCCTCTCAAACCCAAGTATCTGAGGCGGTAGCCACCCTCATAAACCTTACGGTGGAGAGGTGGGGCTACTACTTCGGAAAGAGGGCGACAGCCTCCGAGCTGATGAAGTCCACCATAGTGGAGAGAGCCAAAGTCCGAGAAGTCGGTCAGAAGATTTCGGGGCTTTTCGGTCAGTATCTCAGCGAGGGCAAGGATGTCCGAGCCGATGTGGGCTCCCTGCAAGGGGAGTTAGCCAAGGCAAGGGCTGACCTTTCAGCCAAGTCCAAACCCTTCTACGAGAAGATGAGACCCTTGAACAAAGCCCTGTCCTTCTTGGACAAGACCGCAATCCCAGAGGCTATCGAGTTAGCCACAGGAAGCAAGGTAACTCCTCGCTTCCAGCTATCGGAGTATGTCCTGAAAGCCATAACACCAAAAGCCAAAAAGTAAGAGCCCTCAATCCCCTCCTTTTTTTCCCATAGCCGTTCGGTTAGCCCGACGGCGGGCTGGAAAGCCTAAGGGTGCGAGATTTCTCCCCTTCGGCGTGTCTGCTTATTAGCCCCGACCCCCTGCAGTAAGGGGAGCAACCCTTCTCCCTACGTTAAGTAGGTCTGGCTATGGAAAGAAGGGCGGTTCCTCCGCCGAGTAGCCGAGCCCTCCCTGCGTAGGGGGCGGTCTCCGAGGGGAATGAGAGGCGACTCTCTGGGCGAGTCCCTTAGCCCTCGGAAACGAGGGCGACTCCGAAACCTCCAGCAAGGAGCACCGTAAGGTGGGGACTGCCTCAAGGTTCTCCCTGAGGGTTGAAACTGTCCAAAAGGGGTTAGCGACAACAGAAAGTAAGCCCCTTGAGGGGAGGACTTTCTCCCAGTGCGAGGCGGGAAAGGCTTTCCTTTCCTCTTCTGGGGTAGCCCTATCCACTCTTCGGAGGCCGAACAATTGGAGGAACGATTATGCACACACATGAAGGGAAGGAGTGTCTAGGGTCCTTGAGAACAGCTATCCCACTGGGCCACGGATGGTTTTACAGGACAATTATCGACATATTCAAGTGTAGTTGCGGAGCCTTCACCGTTGTCGGCTCCCTCTCAGATAAGGCTCTATGCTTTCACGGAAAAGTGGAGCGACTGTAAAAAATCCTTTTTTCTGTTTGGAGGATTGGAAATGACCCGTGAAGATGAAATCTGCACGATTCTGAAGGCGCAATACCACTGCCACTGCGACCGAACAGGAAATCTCGATGTGTGGGCTACGGAGCGAAACGTAAGCCTGAGGGATGAACATTTACTGGACTTCTGTATGGCAGTGAAAAGATTGGTGAGGTTGTAAACACCGAACCCCTCTTTTTTTATGTTTGGAGGAAATCCACCTTTGGGCTCTACACCGCTTGTTCTAAGCTGGTGCATCTCCCAATTAGCGGGGCTCTTCAGCCCCCCTTGGAGGGTTCTGGCAAGGGATCAGGTCAGTGCTTCTTCGCCTAGGAGCACTGGAACCACCATGCGAAACCTCCAGACCCTCATTGGAGGACTTAGCCATGAAGCTCAAGAGGTTCTTGGATGTCGCCTGCATACTCTTATTGACGAGTAGCGTCATGGACACCTACTTCTGGTTCACTATGGAATATCATGTACCATGCTGGGCCATAGCCGTATTCAGCACCGCCACCATCGTGTTACTCCAGATCCTGAAGCACCGAATCTAACCCCCCTTTTTCTGCCTTGGAGGACTAGAAATGGGTATGGGAGTTCTAAAGCAAGGTTTCACCATAAACAACTGCAAATTTCGGGTGGAAGTTCCAGCGAACACATTGGTTTCCATGGGCTACAGTGAATATATGCTCTTTGGCCTTCATCACTATAATGGCGTGCCGACGGTGTGGTTCCTGCGTTCTGATCCTCTGGGAGCAGTTAAGGGCGTCGGCATAAAGCTGTTGCGTATCGATGGACGGTGGTTCGCCGACTGCTGGGGCCTACTGTTACTAATGGAGTTTCCGAAAGGTTCGAATGCTTTACCTTATCCTCTTAGCTACTTCAAATCCTAAACCCCCTCTTTTTCTGTTTGGAGGGTGAGAACTTGAATGAAGGAGATTATGTATGGCTTCTCTGCGACCAAGCAAGTGGCGGAAGAACTCTGGTCAGGCAAGGCTGGCGCCGTGGTCTTCCCACCGACAAGCCCGCAATCTGGGTCTTTCTGTCCTTTGCTTCACCACTTCATCCCAAGAGATCGAGTCCTAATCGGAAGATGCGAAGCTTGTGAACACTATCATGGAACTCGAACTCGAAATTCTCCCATAGGCTCGGGGCAAGTGCGAACTTAAAAACAGTCAATTGGCCTCTCTTCAGTCTCTCAGGAATCGACTTTTCCAAGGCTATGAAGGAAGCGGAAAAAGAAGATGAAGCCTGGCGCAAAGAAGAACGGAAAAGGAGGTAGAAGAAGCCTCTTTTTGGAGGAAATACAGGTTTTTCGCTCATAACTAAGTTCATATGACTGAGTTCACAAACCCTTTAAGGCGAATTTCCCTGTTGGAGGATGAGAGAAAATGGAAGTAAAACGAAGGTCAAGCATTCAGATAATCGGAGAGATACTGAGCCTCTGCCAAAAGCCTGCAAAAAGGACAAGGATCGTCTATGGAACAAACATCAACTTCCAACTACTCCAGAACTACCTAGACCTCCTAATGGGGCAGGGTCTGATTCAAGAGAACGCTGACGGCACCTTTGTCACAACTGAAAAGGGTTCAGGAGCCCTCAATCAAATCCAGAACATTCAGCTTGTCATCTTCAACACAGCATGACAAGCCATTATTTTTGGGGGTAAACTTGGCAGATATTGAGATGACCATATTCGATTCGACGCTTCCAGTGAACACCTTGGCGACCATGCACCGGATCCAGCAACTCCTAGAGGAGGGAAAGACCAACTCCCTCATGAGCCTTAAGGGCGACCTGCGGTCTAAGGCCCAAGCCTGCGTCCTAATCCTCTGGGAACAGGCTATGATGGGCTGGGATGTCCTCAAAGAGTGGGAGCGAATTAGGGAGGAGCTGAAGCCGGAGCGCATAGCCGAGAAGCTGGTGACCAAGTAACCCTTTTGGAGGTTTGTAAGGTGCGCGTCTTTTATGCCAACTCCTTCACCATAACCAACAGCGACGAAAACCTCTGCATAACCTTCGAGTTCCACACGGAAGGCAGGGCGGACAGCCTGAGCGTCGTCCTCAGCCCCCAAGGAGCAAAAACCTTGGCTGAGGGGTTGGCGAAACACATAGCCGAATTTGAGGCTGAACAGGGAAAGATCAAGACTTGGAACCAGAGAGAAACGCCACCAGAGAAACGCCCATCGAAAAACAACTACGTGAGCTAACACCCCCTTTTTGGAGGTTTCACCTTTGAGGGTTCGATTTGCATTAAGTTACAGCAGGAGACACGCCTTCGTGGACTCAGTAATCTTCACCGTTCACAGGGTCTCGGAGCCCGGCGCCATAACCAAGAGCAGCAATCTGACGCAGACCGCCGACTCTTGGCGAAGCATCGCCACCTTTAAGTTCTGCTTCGACGGGAAGGCCGTAAGCGTCGAAGACGGGGGGCTCATATCGGTCGAGGGGGACGAGCTCGACGAGGAATTCCTTGGGCTTGCAAGCCACATCTCCACCCATGAAAGCGGATTCTGGAGTGACACGTATAGGATGCTTAAGGAAAAGGGCAGGGGCGAAGTTCTGGAGCACCTGCGAACCCACGCCATAGCCAGGGGGTTACGATGACCAACCATCTAATCGACAACTCAAGATGCAAGAGATGTCTTCGCCGAATTCCGAGGATTCACTTGGTGAATGGGCTGTGCAAGGCCTGCCACCGTGAAGTCTACGGTCACTAAACCTTTTTGGAGGTTTCTTCTTGTCTGATGACGAGGTCACGGAGATTGTCAACGCCCTTAAGCCGCCCAGATGCCCCAAGTGCGGCGAGGAGATAGACCATCTCCACTACTATGCCTACGAACTCAACAAAGCCGACTTCTGGAAAACCAGAGAGTATTCCAATTGGGACACATTAGGCGACATCAAGGGCGACCCCGACTACGATTGCCCCGAATGTGGTGAAACCCTATTCCACGACCAGAAGGACGCCGAGAAGTTTCTGAGGGGTGAAGCGGATGGGAATTGAAGAAATTGCCGATGCTTTGAAGGGCAAGAGAGTGGTAAACTATAGGAAATGCGTCTCCTACAAAGACGGTGAGTGCTTAGCAATTGAGTGTAAGAAAGGTGGGGCGAAATGTTGCTTTGAGTGTGATGTGAAGCCCTGTCGGCATGGGAGGTGCAAAGGTCCACCCTTTTGGAGGAAAGACACCAATCCTCAAATCCTTTCAGATGCATCAGCGAACCAGCAATAGTTGAAGGAGAAGATGGAATTTGAACATCAATGATAAATTAGAAGCTCCATATTGCAGGATTTTCAAATCCATCAGTAAATTGTTTTTGCCATGTAATTGGGCAAGAGATGGATTCTGCGGTTTAGATGGAAGAAAATGCTCCCTAAGCGGTGAGGTGGGTCTTGGCCGGACGAATGAAGATCATGTGGTTCTTGGAGATGGACTCCCTTTTGGAGGAAAACGAAATGATGATATGGTGTGAGAAGTGTCGGAAAGATACAGAGCATGAGGAAATCGGCGAGGAAGAATTCGGAGCCGTGGTCTCAGGGCCCAGGTTTGTCGAAATTCTGGGGAATTCCCTGAAGAATCAGAAACCCCTTGAGTTACCTAAGACTACTTGGAAGAGGCTCAAATGCGTTAAATGTGGGACTACTTGTTACACGAGTAGAATTATCGATTAGCCTTTTTGGAGGTTTCTGATGAGTATTGAAGAGCGAATAGCCATAGCTTTGCATGAAAGGAAGATAAGGCTGAGCCGAGAGGAGGTTAGAAGAATAGCGTCGACGCCCCAAAAGGAATGCTGGCTGTGCGCCTACTTCACAGAACTAATAGATGAGGATGAGGGGGGCTACTTTATATATGAAAGTGACCTGAAGGACGAGGGTATGTGGGAGCACCTGAGACAACTTATAAACAGAGAGCCATGAACTTTTGGAGGACCGATTTTGTCCCATATTGATGCTGAGAGGATAGCCGCAGCCCTAAAGTCCAGAGGCTCAGGCTGGAGAGCCCACGACAATCACAAAGAGGAAACCCAGGCGGTGAAGAGGGCCCTCAAAGAGGCAGGCCTACCCGTAAAGAGCGTCAGGCACGATCGAGGAACGGCGTGGGCATGGTTAGAGATCAATCTGGGAGAGAACCCAAGCGGACTGGAGCACAGAAAACGGGAAGACATCCCTTGGCTGTGCGCCGGCGGATGCCCAGCCTGTGAAAAGAATCAGGAATTGAGGGATCTGACCATCAGAATAGCGCAGGCGGTGACGGGCAGAAGGGGCGACTACAACGGAGAAATAAGCATCTTAATGCAGTAACCCTCACCTTTTGGAGGATTTTCATGGAGAAAAAGAGGATTGGGATGCATGGCAATACAGTAGAGCTTTGCTTGCACTCGTTAACATACCACGTCCATACGCGCAACTGGCTGATGAGGAAGGCTGTGATTAGGGCTGTGAGCGATTATGGTAAAATCATGGATCTGAAGGGTTGGGGTGATATAGTTATTGAGCTCCCCTCAGAAGTCCTTGAGTTCCTTAGAAGCTTTTACAGAATCGGTATGAGGCGCAAGTGGTCCAAGGAACTGATGAAACGCTTTGTCGATGGGGAAAATCTTGAACGGGTGCGGGATGAGCTCGCGCTGAGGCTGATAGCTGAAAATCTTGGAGACTGACCCACCTTTTGGAGGCATTCAGATGGGGATCATAGCGTCGGGTTTCAAGCTAATCAAGGAGAGCTACGATTTCGTTCTTCAAATGGCTCCGAGGGTCCACACCAGCGCCCTACAGGATAGGATGGAAGCCTTTGTTAACCAATGCTTCCAAGCCTTGAGGCCCCTGACCTACGACTACAGAGAGGTCTGCGAGATCAAGGAGATATGGGGCGACTCCACTTACACCCACAAGCTCTGTATAGGGGATTGGTTGAGGCTTAAGAGTAGCCACCAAACATATGGCTCAACCATTGACCGTTCAGTAGATGTCTTTTGTCAGATCCGAGGCCACGGAGATGAGCTGAAGCCCCATATCAGAAAGCCTGTAAAGGAGGATTTTGCCCTGCTCGTGGACCTGACGAAACAACTTATACCGTACGATGAGCTCTTGGTCAAGTTCGAGATACCAGAGACGACGGTGTTAGAATACAACTGCCCCGGCCATGACGGTGAACCAATTACGATGACCACCATGGAAATAACTGCGATAGGGATAAAAACCTCCCACCCTTGGGACCTCCTCATGTTCCAAGACGGAGAGAAAGAACCTAAAAATAGGGACATCACCTACGAGCCCAACGCATCCATCTTTGAAGACGTCATCACCCACATGGTCGACCTCTTCAAGAAGGCAAACACAGAAGTCGCGGTGGTCAGGGAGCACAACGAGAAGATCATAGCTCAAATGGACACCATAGTCGCACCGATCAGAATAGGCAATAGCTTAAAGACAGATTAACACACTCTTTTTTGGAGGAAAACTTTATAATAAATTGCATACATACATACGTCTGGTGATTTAATGAAAAGGAAAAAGAAAAGGAAAATACCCATAGAGTTGCGCATGGACCCCGACCTCTTAAAGTGGTTGGAGGACAAAGTGCGAGAGGGAACTTTTGAAAGCGTCTCCGATGGAATCCGCAAATGCGTGAAGATGGCCATGAAGCAACCATCCAAATCAACGTGACAGGAAGTTATCTGGAATGAAAGCGATAGTGACTGTTAAACTGCCCAAGAACCCTGCTCACAATCCGAAGAATAAACGCATTGGAATCTGCCCTGTGTCTTCTAAACTCTGCACCGATGTCACAGGCGAACACCATTCATATATTGAAGAAGGAAATGATCTTGCGGACATCGAAAAGAAAGCGACACGAAAATATGGTCATGTCACAAGACTGGAGACAATCTGAATGAAGGCGTAACTCTTTTTGGAGGAAAGACACATGAAAATTTGTGAGTACGAGGATGTCCGCTGCCCTTACTGTGGAGAACGAAAAAGGCTTAAAGAAGGGGGAAAGACCACTTTAAACCAACACACCATTCACTGCCTCAGGTGCTCGGGAACATTTTTCATCCCCTGCGAGGATTAACTTCCTTTTTGGAGGAGAAGCGATGAAAAATAGTCTCTTTTGGCTAGGAGATTCATGTGTCATCTGTGGAAAGAAACGATCTGAGCATAGTGATGAAGAACTGAAAGAGTGTAAGCAGCAGGAACGGGAAGCAGTAAAAGAAATGCAGAGGCAATAGTTCAGATCTTTTTGGAGGAAACAAACGATGAAAATATCGAAACTCAAAGAGTACATCGTTAGGCGGTACTTCAGCGAGGTGGCTAGGCGGACATCCCTCTTGTTTATTGGACCGCCGGGCATAGGCAAGTCTGTGGCCGTCTACGAGGGGGCTGAGCAGATCGCCAAACGTCTTAACAAGAAGTTTCTGCCCCTCCGCCTGAGGTGGAAGGGCGGGAAGTTCGTCATGGACGCCGACGGCGAGAAGGACGTCATGGAGATCCTCAACAACCCAACCGAATACTTCATCCTCGTCGATATTCGTCTGAGCACCGTAGCTCCAGAGGACCTCATAGGCATACCACGGACCCACGAGTTCGTCAGCTTCTACGAGCCCCTGGCCTGGGCTGCACTGCTGAGCACCACATCGGGCATCGCCTTCTTCGACGAGTTCACGCAGATCAACCGCCCTGATGTGGAGTCCGCGTCCTACCCGCTGATCTTGGACAAGCTGGCGGGCTTCGTGGAGTTCAACAAGGAAGTGATGGTCATGGCTGCCGGAAATGCCCCAGAACACAGCTCCATTGCGAACATGCCGAGCACCCCCTGCCTATCGAGGTTTAAGGTCATCCAAATCTCGGAGCCGAGCCCTGACGACTGGATGACGTGGATGAACAGCAAGCACGGCGACGAATGGGATAAGAGGACATACGCCTTCCTGAAAAGGTTTGAGGATGAGGGATATCTGATAAAAGTCCCAAAAACTAGAGAGACGCTGGAGCCCTACCCGGTCCCCCGAACTTGGGAGTGGCTCGCTAGGGAACTCAAGGAGGGCTTCGACAGCGACGACGACATCGACGGGCTCGTGGGCTACGAGGTGGGCGCCAGATTCAGAGCCTTCCTCAAGGTGGACGTGGACATGGACCAGCTCATGAGAGAGCCTGAAACCTTCCTCGGGCTCAATTTGGATGCCAAGTACATGATCTCCGTCATGCTGGGCTCCTGGATCACTCAACACGTCCAGAAGCCGGAAAGGGCCTATGGGCTGATAGACGCCATGTCGAGGGACAGCAAGGAGTATTTGGTATTGACCTGTATGTGCATGACGAGGAACAAGCTGGTGCTTTTCCTGAAGGAACTGTTCACCTACAGGCCGACGTACAAGGATGTTCTGAGTGAAATCGCATTGAGCATCAAGGACGCCATCGCCGCCTAGCCCTCTTTTGGAGGAAAGGAAATTGCCGTTATGGGAGTTAAAGGAAAAGAAAGGGGAGACGAGAGAAGAAAGAGCGGACAGGGTTTTGAGGATACTTCAAGGCATGACGAAGAAAATGACACTTGAAGAGGCTAGAGAGTGGTTCCAGCGTCACAAAGGAGCCGTTACATGGGAAGGGCTGTCCTCGGAACCCTGCCAGGTCTGCAATAAACAGGGAAAGACTGAGGCGTGGGTTGCCACGACGGGAGAGACGCTACACATTTGTCTAGACTGCAAATGGAAAGCGTTATGACCTTCTTTTGGAGGCAGGCAGGAATGGAGAAGATATGTGATCCAAACTCAGTTAATGCAGGTGTAGAAACTTGAGACAGTTGACACGGAGACAGAAAGGCATTTTGGACTGCTGGTTCGATTCAGCAAAAGACAACATAGGCATAGGATTTGTCGCAGAGCAACTACCCGACGACATCTGGAATAGACTTGTCCAAATAAACGATACGGAGATTCTGGCGCAGGAAATTGAACGCTACATCCGAGACAAAGCAATGGAAGAAGGGTTCCAGAGGAACATGAGGAGTGAAAGGAAATAACCCTTCCTTTTGGAGGAAAACACTTTGCAGATTCGATTAGAGGCGGAGGCGACGAGGTGGGGAACCCTAACCCTCAAACTGCATACGAAGAGAGAAAGCTTCCACCCCCTGTATGCGAGGAGTGTGCGTAGGGAAATCATCTTAGACATGCTGGAGAAGGTCGACTGGAGGCTTGAGACAAAGAGAATGTCGAGCATCCTATTCTCGGCGGAGGTCCCAGAGATAACATCTAGGACGTTGATCGCCCTGTTTGAGGCGAAGAGGATCTCCAAGAAACAGGTGGAAAGGTGGAGAACGATGACTGTGGAACAGATTTATGAAGAGGTTCTGCCCCATGCCATAGCGTCATCAATCAAAGATTAATAGCTTCCTTTTGGAGGAAAATCAAAGTGTCAGAGTTCGAAGCAATAAAACGGGACTTCGATAATGTTAAAGCGTCGGTGACAGTTGTGTCGCCCTTCCTCTCCTCACTCCTCCGAAGGGTGAGGGTCATCCTTACAGAGGGTGTGGAGACGGCTGGGGTGACGGCTAAGGGCATCATGGGTATAAACCCCGGCTTCTATCAGCAACTGGACTATGTGGACAAGGCTTGGCTGGTGATGCACGAGGTCCTTCACATCGCCTTCAGAGACATAGAGAGGGAGATACGCTTCAAGAAGGAGAAGGTCTTCGCCGACTTGGCCGACGACGCCGTGAACAACCACCTCCTCACCTCCTTCCTGAGAGGAACCAAGCTAGAGGAGTTCGGCGTGACCATACAAAGCCTCTACTACGCCATCAGGAACTTCATCCCTCAGGTCAAGCTTGAGGACATGGAAGTCATGAACAAGGAGGAGCTCTACCGCCTTCTAAAGAGCCTGGCACCACCAACGGGCGGAGCTGGGGCAGGAGAACCAAAATGCCCCAAATGCGGAAGCCAGAACATAAGGTGCACTGAGCTGGTGATCAACGAGAACCGAGCCGAGATGCGCTGCGACGACTGCGGCCACCAATGGGAATGGAAAATTGAGGTCCAACCGGGCGCGGGCGGAGGCGGCGGAGGACGGCCCATCCCCGTCGACAAGATAACCGGGCTACCCCCTGTCAACCCCAAGCTGAGGGACAACCTAGAAGGTAAGGTCCTGCAGGAAGGGGATCCGGAAATCTACGAGGCTGAGGGTGAGGAGGCGGACGAGAGGTGGAAGGACGCCGTCGGTCAAGCGTATTCAGCCCAGAAGACGATTGGAAAGATTCCAGCCGCTTTGAAGCGGATGGTGGACGAGCTCTTCAAGTCTGAGGTGGACTGGAAGACGCTCCTGAGCCAAGCCCTCCACAACGGCTACGGCAGAACCGTGGTCTCAAGCTGGCATCGACCATCCCGAAAGCACCCCTCGTACCCAGGCATGAAACGGTTCACCATCCCAGAAATCCACGTCCTAGTGGACTGTTCAGGGAGCATAGACAAAGACGAGCTCTCCCAGTTTCTGGGCGAGATCTACGCCTTGGCCAGGGAGTCGCCGGTCCACGTCCTTCCATGGGACGCCCAATCCTACATTGAGGTGACGGCCAGACAACCATCCGAGGTAATCGCCAAGGTGGCGAAGATGCTCCGCGGCGGAGGGGGCACGGTGATAGCTTCGGCGTTGATTAAGACGCTGGAGAGGATGAGGCCCAAGGATATGTGCGTGGTCCTGACGGACGGGGATATCTGGGATGTCGGGGAGGAGGAGACGAGGAGGCTCCTGTCCATGGTGGCAACCAAGTCCTCGGCGGCCATCTTCGGAACAACCCACACAGAGCAAGAGATAACGGGCTGGGTTACCATTAAGGTTAAGGTCGTCAAGGCCTAACCTCTTTTGGAGGAAAAGAATTGAAACCGAAACGTTGGATAGGAGAACTGAACCATCTCTATTACAAGATATGTGGAAAACTATTGGATGTGAAAACACTGTTGCTCCAACGAGTTGGGGCGTTAGTCTTTTTGGAGGATAAAAATGGGGATTCCGGCGGAGATTCTGAGTGTGGACGGACTGGGCCTGACCCTGAAAATCAACGGAGCTAAACTGGAGCTGGCGTTCTGCGAGAGGTCGTACGTTAACACCTACGAGGCCCGCTTCGACGGCAAGTGCTTCTGGCTTGAGAGGAGCGAGGATGTGCTCAAGCTGGTGGAGAGGCTGGCGGAGGGGGACAAAAAGTTCCTCATCCTATCGGATCTGGCGGCGCTGACATCCTACCCAACCCAAAAGAGGTTGCTGGAAGACATCCTTAGGGATGGCAACAGCCTAACAGGGGTCATGAGGACGGTAATCAGATCCCTGCCTCAACAGAGGAGGCACTCATGGAGAAAAGAATCAACGATCCAAGAGGCGAAGCAGTTGCTGAAGAAGTGTCTGGGCCTCTTCCCTGAGAAGGAGGTTAACGGCTGCCTTAAGGCCCTCGAGGAACTCCAAATCAAGGCAATCGCCCGTGAACTGGGAACCGACGACCCTTTTGGAGGAATTGGAATGATTCTAGTAATGAAAAGGACGGGTGAGAGGAAGGATTACGTGGCCATCTTCTGGGGTGAGAGGGAACGCTGGGTCAGGGTTTTCAACATCGCCCTTTTAATGGAGATATACAAACACTTCGGAAAACGCCTAGTCGTCAAAGGTGGGACCATGTTGATGAAACTGGACGATGGGGCCAAAACATATGTTCGCACCCTCATGTCGCTGAACCCCCACAAATCAAAGAACTTTCATTGGACCCTCGGAGGAGCCAAGGGGATTAGGCAACTTGACGAGATAGTGGCCACGGTGGTTGCCGACGAAATAAGGGACTGACCCTTTTGGAGGAATGGACGTGGGGAACAGGTTCGAGGCTACCTTTGAGGTTCGATACAAGAACTGTGGCTTCGTTGTCGAGAGGGGAGTGGGCTCCACCCTTCAGGAAGCCAGGGAAGACTTGATTAGGCGAATAGAGAAGAACGACCTCATATTCCCCCAGGAGAAGGAACAGCTAATCAAACAGATCAAGGAACTCGGCTCGGAGCCCCTCTAACCCACCTTTTGGAGGAGTTAACGTGGGAGTCGATATAACGGGTTTAAACCCGAAGAACGAGAAGGGCGAACAGTTCAGCTCAAACTGGTGGGATTGGCGCCCAATATGGGCTTTCACGGTGCTCCTGTGCGGGGACATCCTCGACGAGGAGCTGGAGATGACCGTCGAAGACACGGATGGCGAAACAAAGACCATTAAGTACTATGGATGGGAGGCAGGCCACTCGAACAATGGCTACATCATCCCCGAGGGCAAAGCCGAGGAAATCGGAAAGAGGATAATTGAAGTCCTTAAGCCGAAGGAAGATGTTGCTGAAGAGGTGGCCGATGGAATAAAGGGAGGACTGGCCGAGGAGATCGCCCAGAAAATCAAGGAGTTGCTTAACCCAAAAGACTACACCTTGGACATGGAGTTCCTTAGGGAGTGGGCGGAATTCTGCCTGAACTGTGGCGGATTCGAAGTCTACTAAACCCAGCCTTTTGGAGGAAAAAAGAAAAATGCGACCGAGAACAGTGAACATAGTCGTTTCAGTGTCTGGAATGACTATGCCCCTAGCCAGCGTGACCATCCAGAACTTCGCCAACTGGCTCGAACCAGAGACGGACCTCCTGTGCCCCGCCTGCAACGCCAAGCCCACATGGAACGGAGGATACGACTGCGCCTGCGGTGCGCACTACGGTCACTGGTCCAATCTGAAACGGGTCGTCAAAGCCACCGGACAGGAGATCACCAAGGAGCGGTTCACCGACGGGAAGAGCCCCGTGATGGCCTACGCCTACATGATGACCCTAGAGGAGTTCGCCAAATATGTAGACGCGACCTGCAACGAGTACGGTGTTTCCGTCAAGGACGAGACTTCAGCGCGGAACCTGAGGAAGCTACTGATTGCTGTGAGGAATTTAGGGAAAGTGGTCCTCGTTCGTTTCAAAGACACCTACGAGGAGCGGATATCCGTCCTAACCCTGAGCCTCAGCAACAGGATTATCCTCAGGGAGCTGATACCGCTGAACCTCCAGGACATCAAGGAGACCCTGAGGGTGGATCTCAAGGCGGTCACGCCGCAGGAGATTGAGGAGGCTGAGGCCTTCGTCAAGATGCTTCCGTCGGCGAAGGAGGAGCTACTGAACGTCAACGACTATCGATGCATCGGTATAGAAGAAAAGAAGGTGGCTCCTAAGGTCATCGAGCTGGAACAGATCCTCTCGAGGGCTAAGGCAACCGCCTAGCCCCCCCTTTTGGAGGAACAAGAGAATGAAGATATGTCCGTTACATATGATTGCCATGAAACCGAGAGCCCACGATAACCATACAGATTACCAGTGTCCAAAATGCTGGAACACTATCTGTCCAGAACTATCTCCAAAAAGAACGTTACGAGCATCCGACATCTACGTCTCCAAAAAATGGCATGGCGACAAAAGGATTGAAAGGATGATGAAAAGAGAAGGGGTGAAATTCTAGTGGGCTCAAAGGCTAATCCCCTTTTTGGAGGATGGAAGATGAAGAAAGTTTACGTCAAGAAATGGGCTGTCCCCAGTGATACGCGGAGAAAGAGGTACATCGTGTCTTTGACTCCTGATGGAAGGTATGAGTGTTCCTGCGCCGGATGGATCTTTAGACATAAGGATTGTAGACACATCAAGATGGTGAAGGAGAACCCACACATGTATGAAGAAATAGATGTTGGCGTCACTGGCATCATTGTTGACATAGCGGATTCATTAAAGGGCTAGCCTTTTTGGAGGAATGGACTTGGGAAGAAGGAGTAAGAAATGCTCTCGCTGCGGCGCCCTCAACAACCCAGAGTTAAACAACTGTTTCAATTGTGGGGCAGACATCAGGGATGTAGAGGCGAAGCAGCATAAGGCGGGAAGGCTTGAACCAGAACAAGCCTAACCCGCTTTTGGAGGAAAACGATGGCTGATTCTCACGAGATTCAGAGGATCGCGGACTCTTTGACTTCAGAGTCCATGTGTCGCAGTCAAGCAGACTTCCAGGCGTCTCCACAATCCAAGGATCCTCGTTTATAACTTTAACTTTATGTTTCTTTTCCCTGAAAAATCAGAGAAAATGTAGGAGAGGCCACCCAATAATCTATGAGCTCTAACCTTTTGGAGGTAAAAAGATGATCATACGCCTGAAGAAAGAAGAGATAGAATTCCTTGCAGAATTTCTGGAAAGAGCTAGTCGACTATACGAAGAAGTCTCAGCCACATTGACAGACAGGGAAGATAGGATGCTGGCAAACATTTTAGCATCCTTAGGTAACGCCTGAACAAGAACTACAGGTGTAGTGTGCGAAACCGAAGAGTTACCTTGAGACCCTTTTTGGAGGCATAGACTTGACTGGTGAGGTTGAGAGGATAGCCGATTCCTTGAAGGGAATAAGGGACGGAACAAAGCCTCTGATTCAGCTTGTCGAACAGTGGTTTTCCTCCGATCTTGACATAGAGTTTACTTTGAAGAAGGGCAAGCAAAAGTTCTACTGTAAGTTTGAGAGCGATGTGTGGTATGAGCACATCAACAACAATCAGGGAGTGACTGTTCGTTCCATAAGGCATAACGGAAACCACAGGCGCTTCATCGGCATAGAGGGAAGCGACAAAATCTTCGAAGACGTCTACCGATACTGCCACGCTCTCTACACTAAGGATGAGCTGATTGACTTGATCCACCAATTGAGCGAGGACTACCGCATAGTATTGGAAGATTGACCTTCTCAACCTTTTGGAGGGGTCCCTGTGGGAAGGTGGTCTGAGATGATAATCTGTAGGACTAAGGAGGAGGCTGAAGAACTGCTACAAGCCTACAAAACCATAACTAGAATAAGGCGTAACCCCGAATACGGAGGATATGTAGAAGGGCACATCCTGCACTTGGACATCACCGATTAACCCCCTTTTGGAGGAAGAAAGATGGTTAAGACGGTCTTTAAGTCCATGGAGCTACATGAGGTCTCAGTAAGCCCCGGTGGCATGGCTTTATACATCTATAAAGATCGAAAACGCGTAAAGAAGATAAGCGACATACACATAGGCGGCGTCCTTATCGAAGACGAGAGCAGAAGGATCGCTTCCTTTGGTGGTTCAGACGAATACAGCGGCATGGTCTATGATGTCACAGAGATTCGCTTGACAGACAAGGACGAGTGGGGTCACCAAGCCGTTATCCTGAATAAAGGGTCACCGACAAGTCTGATCCACTTTTTGGAGGAATGAAAATGGAAGCCAAGAATGTGGTGATAATAACCTTGGACAGAGAAAAGGCCCAAGAACTGCTTAATCTGATAGATGACCTGCACCTACAGTTTCAGAAAGGGGAAAGCCCCGACATAGGGCTTCTATTGAAGCTTGGCGATGTGTTAGAGGCCGCCCTTAAGGTGGAGTAATCCACCTCTTTTGGAGGAACGAACTTGGAAGAGACCATCACAGACATAAAAATTGATCATCTAAAGCCGAAGATGAAGACCCTACCATCCTTCAAGGCCCTGGACATCGTGGCGGGACAAACCGTCATACAGGCGAAGGTTGACGGGGAATTCACCCTCCTCTCCTTCTCCAAGGAGGGGAGCTACACCGTCAACAGGTGGGGCAGGGCGAGGACGGACTTCCCAGCCCTGAACGAGTTTGTCGAAGCCATGAAGAAGACGGGTCTAGAAAGGGCTGAGGTCCTCTGCGAATTATTTGTGGCTGAGGACGACAAACCCCGGAAGCTTCCAGACTACATCCACTACATCAAGAGCGGCGATCCGGAGTTGCTGAAGAAGATCCACATCGGCGTCTTCGACCTCGTCAGCATCAAGGGTAAGCCTGTGAAACAAAGCTATGCCTGGAAGCTGGACGAGGTGAGTGGTTGGCTTGAGGGCTGCCGCCTGTGCCACGTTCTGCCCTACATGAAACCAGCCACCATCCAAGACGTGGAAGACTTCTGGAACCAATGGGTGGAACAAAGGGGCTACGAGGGCCTTGTGGCCAGAAGCAACGACGATATCTGGAAGGTGAAGCCAATCAGCGAAGTTGACGCCGTGATCACCGGGATAAACAAGAGGGAGCTGTTCTGGTCTGGTAAGGTGACGAGCATCAGGCTCGCCCTCATGGACGAGCAGGGAAACTTCGTAGAACTCGGCGACTGTGCCTCGGGTATAACCCATGAACTACGGTCTTCTCTCTGGCGACTGATGGACTTCAAGGTGGCGGAGGACGACAAGGTAGTGTGGGTCAAACCTGTAGTCATCTGCACCGTTCAGTACACGGACGTGTTCAGGGGGCGAAACATGGTTTTCAAGTACGAGGAAGGGAAGGGCTACGTTCCCACATGGCACACGGAGTTCGTGAGGCTCCGCCACCCGCGGCTGATAGGCTTCCGGGCGGACAAACGGGTGACGCCTGAGGATCTGCGGCTTGAGCAAGTCCCCCTAGACTTCTGGAGAGACGTCTGGGCCATATCGAAATCGCTGGGCAAGGACCAGTGAGCCCCTTTTGGAGGAAGAAGAATGGAGCCTATGCACGTGAACACGGCCCTACGGATCGAGGAGAGACTGAAAAAGGCCACAGCCATCCTTGAAAGAGAACACACGCCTGAAGAGTTTGCTGAGGCGATGAGGGAGCTGAAAAGCTTGGCTGAGGAGATGAAGGTCGAGTACTCCGAAAAGCCCATCTCCAAGGAGGCTTGGGAAAGCGTGTGGGCGGGCGTCATCGGAGACTTCATAAATGCCTTCGAGTCTACCGTTGTGAACGGAGAACCTGAAGAGGAGGACATCGACATCTATGAAGCCTTCCTTAAGGGGGTGGCTAGGGGCATGTGGGCCATCTATAACATGGTAGAACAACTCATGGTGAGGGAGAAATAAACTCCCCCCTTTTGGAGGATGACCTTGACTTACGTGTGTCCAAGATGTGTTCTAAACGACGCTGAGGAGATAGAAAAATACCCTTGGCAAATCAAAAGAGGCAAGGTTAGACCCATACTACTACACATCACACTAACAATTTTACTGTGTCCCCGGTGCAAAACCCAATACCTGTCGAAGGACTTCTTTTTGGAGGAATTAACGGAACCTTTAAATATCAGTTGATTTAATTAGTTTAATATGACTAATGAAACAAAAAGGGGGAAGTGGACGACTATAACCGTAAGAAGGGCAACTTGTGAGAGGCTGAGGAAGCTTGGTAGATTCGGTGAGAACTGGGACGATCTTCTGAATAGGCTTGTAGATGGATATGAGGCGAAAGAAAGTGGTTAATGAAAGAATGTACAGCCAAGTTAAACTTTGGCACGAATTGGCCGTACGTTTTTTAGGCGGAAAATGTGCGGTCTGCGGTAACACGGAAGATTTACACATTCATCATATTGACGGAAACTGGCTAAATAACGATGTTAAGAATCTGGAGCTTTTGTGTTCTAAACATCATGCTCGCATGAGAGTGGACAAGGAGGCTATTGATGTAATATGGGGTAAGATACACAGGATAAGGCTTGGAGACAATGAAATAAGAGTGATAGAACGAGCTTTGATGATTCTAGTGGAGAAGGAGTATGACGACACTGTTATGGAAACATGCCTACACTTCACCCAATTAAAGTCAAGGCTGACGGAGGGAACAGACACTCCGTTGCCAAGACCCCGTGCCAAGGGAAAACCAAAAATTTGGAGGAAGTAAAATGTCTGAAGGAGAGAAGAAGGAATCTGAAACGCCACTCCTAGACGGCGTCGAGGAGTTGAGCTTGGATCTGGTCCGCTTGACCTTCAAAGCCGCGAAGCTCGTGGTAAGGGAAGTCAAAGAGGTTCTGAGGGTCTGACTTCCCCTTTTGGAGGGAGAAAACTGGATTTAGGTGAAGCAATCAAGAAGGTTATCGAGTGGGTTGAGCCTCACTTTGAAGATGTGCCTGGACTTGAAGAAGCTTGGCAACTCATTATTAACTCGATCCCACCAGAGTCGGAAGCCTGTTCCGCTAAGGACTTGGCGAAGATGCATATCGAGAAAGCCTTAGAGCTTTTGAGAAGTGAGAAGTAATCCCTTTTGGAGGAAGTAAACTTGAAACCAGAGTACAAGACCCTGTATCTTGAAAAGGCCAAGCAATTTGATTTCAAACCCGCTGACCTCAAAACTAAGGCAGGACGGTCTGAAGCAATACGCTACCTCTTAGCCTGCGGATTCATCCCCGCAACACCTGAGAACATAGCCCTCGTTAAAGGAGAGGAATTTTACATGGACGCCCATCTCTTGCCAGAGTCCCTAGTGGATGCCGTCAAAAATTCCGCAGTCTCCAAAAGAGACGAATGGGAATATGACGAAGAATCAGAAAACGAGGAGCTGGACAGCCAGCCGGCGGAAATTACAGGTGTATGGATCAAAGACGAAAAAGTAACGGGTGCAAAGATAGATCAGAGACGAAAAATCGATGTCACCACTACTTACAATGTCGGTCTGGAAGTTTCTACACAGGAAGTCAAGTTGGCGGTGGCGAGCGCTGGATCGGACAAGAGTCCGAAAAAAACCTGACTTCCCCTTTTTGGAGGTGAAAACAGATGCCTGAAACCAAGATTGGCGTCTACAAGGGCATGGAGATTCATTATTCCTCACAAACGCGGGAATTCGTGGCCTATCAGATAGAAGAAACTTCTCCAGAGGCCCAACGTCGGGGAATTCCAGCAAAAGGTATAAGCGAGCTCATGCGGGCTAAGGACCAGACAACTTTGGAACGGCAGATTGATCGTTTTCTGAAGGCGCAGAAACATTTCCCTATTAGGGCCTTTTACGTGGACGGCTCCAATCATGTGCACGCTGGACAGATTACTTCCTTCAAAGAAGACCCTATCAGAGAGTGGCACGAAGTCTGGTTCTCCTATGATAAAACAGAACCAGGCCCTTACGGTTCTGAAAGGGGAAAACATCGCTTCCAACCTAACAGATACTTCCGGGAGACTCCTAAGAATCTGGAGATCGCAGAACGGATTAGGCAAAAAGAGGCCTTGATAAAACAGACGGAAGAAGAGATCGAAGCAGAGGTCAGGAAATTTGAAAAACCAATCACTAAGGCGGATCTTACGTGACTACTTCCCTTTTGGAGGAGAGATTAGAATGATCAGAATGGACGGCAGTCCTGGCGAAAATTGTCCGATATGCCACAAACCGCCCAAGGACCGAAAAGAATGGTATGTGGGAACATTCGGTTACAGAGAAGCAGGATTTCCATGGATACCATCTTCCCATAAACTATGCCAGCTAAGACGTTTTCCAAAAGATCTTTTTTGGCTCTTTCTCACCTTAACCGTGGGCGCAGTTCATTCCCTGATAGAAGGAGATGACTGTTGAATACCCTTTTGGAGGAGTGGCTGGATGAGTGCCATCGCAATTAGGCTCTCATATTTTGAAAGCGGCGTTCTTTTAGCGCTGCTAGAACAAGCAGACCAATGGAAACCCAACGAACCTCTGCATAATCTCTACAAACAATTAGTTTCCATTAAGAAACAGATCGAGGAAGAAATAGGGGTGAAAAAGGAATTGTTATCCGACGGCCGAATACGAATAACGGACAATGCTGGAAACATTATCATTCGGCCTCCTGCCAAATGGGAGACGGAAGGATATGGCGAAACTTGATCTTGACGTTTGGAAGGCAGTCCAAGAATATCGAAGTTACGTTGAAAACATAGTAAGGGCGACGCGCACCGAAAAAGAACAGGCCGAAATGCTCACTCTTGAACGTTTCGCCGTTTGGTTTGCCCAAGAATGGCCGAAATTTTTGCAGGTGAATCCACGATGATCGGTAGATATAAACGCTTTAAACCCCAGACAGGTGTCGAATTGGAAAGGATACATAGGATAAGGCTCAGCGACACCGAAATAAGGGTAATAGAGCGGGCTCTGAGGATGCTGGCGAATGAGGAGCCCACCGACACCGTCGAGGAAATATGCCTCCGCTTCACTCAATTAAAGTCAGCCTTGACGGAGGGGTCAGAAGCCCACTTGACGCGGCCCCGCGCCAAGGGGATGGCCAAGAGGAGATGATTGGAGGATTGAAAGGGGAGAAGTGGTTTAGCGTGATGGAAAAGACGAGATGGATGAAAAAATGGCGTGATAAGTGGCAGCAGAGGGTAGGCAGAAAACTCGTGAGGATCAAGGTTATCAAGGTCGACGGAAAGACCATGAACACTAACGACTACCCAACATTCGTGATCGAGGGCTCGGAGGAACAGATGTTGAATTCGGCTAAGAAGAGCTGTAATGTCGGGGATTTCATCATCATCGGTGACAAAGCGTTCAGGAGGATTCGCGGCGGATTCCGGGAGTGCACGGACGACGACCTCTCAGAACTCTTAGCCTCACAGCTTTGCTAATGCTTTTTGGAGGTGTGATTAATGGACGATGTGAGGGCTGAAAGTCTTCGGGAAGCACGGAAGCATCTAATGATAGCCGGCACCATAATCTACAACTCTGCAATAGGTGTGCAGGATTTTAGGACTGGAAAGTTCCTTAATGTTCTTGGGAAAGAAACACAGCAACTTTCAACTGAACTATCGGTGTTCCTTGACGAAGTTCAGCTAACAGACATGGACTTCCCCCTACAGAACATGCCGAGCCTCCACATCCTCAGAGCCATGAAGGGGGAAGGTTAGTTTTTGGAGGATGAGGAGATTGAGTGAGCCTTTGGATATGAGCGGTCTGCTTTCGCCAAACCTAGAGGTTAGGAACGAGAAGGGGGAACTCGTCTTTTCGATGAAAAGGAAGGGCCAGAAATACGGACAGTTATACTACATCTTTGAGTTCCACTGGGACAGAGCCGATCCTAAGATTATTGCCAAACTCAACGAGGCATGGGAAATCATGAAGTATGTGGCTGCCCGCATAGGCATCCCTCTCTTCGATGTCAATCAAATCATGGGTGAGCTGGAGAAAGCAAAGGAACGAATTAAAACCCTCCCCATGGAAGGAACGACGGACATCTCTATACCCGTGATCGACCACGCAACAGGAGAGACCCACAACTTGACCGTCGGAGTAACAAAGAAACCTAAAACTTTTTTGGAGGAATAGGAGTGCTAGAATGCCCTATATGCGGTCAACCAGAAATCTTGAGACAGAAGACTGGTAACGAGCAGTTCGTTCTTTTCGGCTGTCTATTTGCCGTCTGGCTTCCCACCGACAAAGATGATGACGAACTCCAGAGGCAATTAGACGAGTGGCACAGGTTGGGCGGATTAGATCAATGGCTTAAGCGCCCTCTATTTGACCCACAAAACAGAATAGTCGTGATTAAGGACCCAGCAATTGTAGACATTGTAAGAAAACGATTTGAAGAAAAGAGGCAGGAATAATATGCCAAAAATCAAAACCATCTATGCCTTCATATCAATTGACAAAGATTCTGAAGATGAAGGGGTTGTCGCTGCCCTTATGGGCGGAATGTGGATGCCTTTAGTCGCAGCCGACGAGGATCGAGTAAGGTCCCTGAAACCGATAGCGCAACAGATCGCTCTCGCCACTAGAAAGAAAATCGTTCTCGCCAAATTCTCAGTCAGAGAGGACATCGAAGAAATTACACCTGCAGGAATCGGTGGATAAATTGCGATGCCAACGGCTTCTTTTGGAGGAATATTTATAAGCGGTTTTCACCTAAAATGGGGAATTTGTTTGGATGCCCTCGGAATCTTCGTAAAAGGGAAGGTGGCCTTAACAGCCGAGATTTACCCCGACATGGAAAACCCGAAGGCAATCATAATCAGAAGGAGTAGGAAGGAATTGGAGGAACAACAATGAAAACCTCAACTATGGCCGGAGTTGTGTTCATGGCTTTGATAGTACTGGGGATCGTGGCTGTGATCCATGCCTATTGGACCACCGTTTATGCCATCGATAGGAGTAGAGGTTGGCTTGGCAGGGCTCAAACAGCGGGAACGCCCACAGAATTCGTCACCTATATGAGGGAATCTCTGAAATTACTTGAGCCATTTCACGGAAACCCTGTATGGTGGTTGCCCACCGAATACACCAATGTAGACAGGATCAAAACCGATATGGAATCCAGCATAAAGAGGGCGGAGGTTCTGTCCGAGCTGTCGCCACAATCAGACGCTTATCAACAGGGTATGGACGACCTAAGAGGCAAAGTCAATATATTCGACGATCAACTGGTTCAAATAAAGGATTGGCTGTTCTTCTACAATCCCCTGAATCTGACCTTGCTGGCGATATGGGTTGTGATGGAAATATTACTGTTCGTGATCTGGTCTGGTGATTAATCACAGACCTTTTTGGAGGTTGAAAAATGAACAAGATGAAACTAGAGGGGTTCCTGATAGATGTGCATACAGTGAGCGAGGAGAATCTGTCGGTAGAAGTTGACTGCAGCCACATCAACTGGGACGCGTACCGACAACTAATAGTCGACCTAGAGGACATATTGTCCTCGATAGACGAGAGACATAGTGTACGAAGCTGGCTAGTCAAGGGGAGAAGCCTCAAGGCTAGGTACAAACGAGTTGCCGCCGAGGACCGAAGGAGGAGGCTTAGGCTGAGCCCCTTCCCATCCAAGTTCCAGAACGTTTTAACGAACACCCGAGCTTACATCTATGCGTTGGTTCAGCAAAACTGTCTGGTGCTGGAGACGGTCGGCAACCGCAAAGTGTACCTCCTGCCAAAACTGATGGCGCCGGCCTTCGTGGAGCTCATCGACCGCATCAACGAGGAAATCATCGGGCCCCTAAGGAAGGACATCGAGGAGTTCCGTTCCGGACCGGACTATCTGAAGATAGAGCAATGCCTACACAAACATGGGCTGGACCCAAATGTCCTGAGGGTGGCCTATTTCGGCATAGGGAGGTTCCGCGTGGAGGTTCTCCCGGTGGACTTCGGCTATAACATCGATGAGGCCTATGCCAAGATGGACCGGGAGAGGGCTGCCAGGGGACTGGAGATCTTAAAGGAACAGATTGAGAGGAGACAGCGGGAGTACATGATGACCGCCGCAAAGGACATCCTGCTGAGGCTGACGGCCATGGCTGAGGAGTTTGATGAAAGCAAGAACTTACGATACTTCAAGGGAAGGCTAGAGAAACTCATGGAGCTGTGCGCCTCCCTGGGAATGACGAGGGTGGTCGAAGAGTTTCTGAGGCCCATCAGAGAGATTTGCGATGAACCCAAGGACAAACGAGGAGATCTTCTGAGGGAAAGATTCGGAACCGCGAGCCTGAAGGAAGCGGCCGAAAATTTCCTTCAGACTAAGTTTGGTGGCAGGCTGGAAGGAACCTCCATCAACGAGGAAGATATTGAGGAGGCCAAACGTAGCCTCTTTTTGGAGGAGATATGAATGAAAACAGTCAAGAGTCTAGGTCCTGTTATCTCCCCGCTACGGTCTGGAAATCGATTCAAAAATAAGAGGCTGTGAAGCAGGCGAAGAAATTGGCAAGACATAGATGGCAACAAACAGAGTTCGCCCCGTGGAGCAAAAATCCCAAGATGCGGTGCATCAAGTGCGGTGTCGAAGGTAGAAAACATGACGTGAGACGTGGCATGGGACCATGCACACCAAAATCTACAGGTGCAAAAACATGACTCACTGGAAGTTATATCCAGCGCTACTTATCACAGTGCGCAGCAAAAAACCCAAAATTGGTTCGGTTGAATGTCTCGTTCCCGATTGTAACCGGGCATGGGAGTTAATTGGTTCAAATCAGGGATTTACCCATGCTGTAGCAAGAAGTCATGCTTGCGCCCATTGGAGAAAATACCATGAAGAACATGAGCATCCCGGAGAATGGAATCTGGCCTGCCCTTTGTGTGCTGAAGCAAGCGCTCAAGAAATAAAAAAACGACATGGGGAAGAAACATGACTTACTGGATCACATGTCCAATCAAAGGTTGCGGAAAAGTCATTCAAGACTGGAAGGCAGTTTCAACCAAAGAAAGCAAAGAACAAGTGGAACGAAGTTTCAGAAGTCACCTAACGGGTAAACACTGCCTCAAAGGTGAAAAATACCAAAGAACCTACAAAGAGGCGCAGAGGACCATCTTTTTGGAGGATAATGAGTTGACAAAAGAGTGGGACCTCGTTGAGATTTCCATCACCAATTCTGCGAAGATAAGGTGAGAGAAACTATGACGCAAGTTACGGGGAGACCTATGAGTTACAGCGACGCGATAAAGTATCTGTGCGACTTTCAAGAAGTGACCTTCCTTTCAGATGAAGAAAAAGACAGGATAGACCAAGAACTTTGGTAATGGGTGAGCCAAAATGAAGTTAGACGAACGTTTCGTTGAATGGTTCAACCAGCATGTCGGTTTCAAAATAGAAAGACCAGAAGAAGCTCTGGAAGATTCAATACTAACGATAGCGTGGAAAAGAGCCAAAACACCAGCAGAAGCCGAAAAGATTTACAGGCAACTGCTCGAAGAGGGCAGTAAAATGGACTATCGGAGACCTAAGATAAGCAAAATTCGGGGAGTAGGTTACGAGATTTAAGTTCATCCCCTTGAAACAGCCTTACCATCGGACGAAGGTAAAGGTTAAAATACTCTAAAATCAATCTTTTTGGAGGTGAATTAGTTGGAAGCTTTGTCCGCAGAGGTTTACGGCGCCATCTTAACCCTTCTGTCCCACGACACGGACGGCAGTATGGAGCGCCTCATGAAGACCATCCTAGAATACGAGAGGGAACACCCCCAGAGGGACCAGTATGATGGCTGGGAGTGGCACCACGTCTTCGGAGATCCCAGAACCCTCAACGGACTGGTGACGCGGCGAATCCTGAAAGTCGTCTTCAAGAGCAACAAGAGCACAGGATATCGAGCTGTGGACACCCAAGCCATAGAGAAGGCCTTAGCCGACTACCAGGGAACATTCGTCCAAGAGGAGGCCGCCCTTGAAGGGCAGATGCCAGCCGACCTGTTCCGAATCGTTACCGGCCACGAGGACAAGAAGGACATCCTCCTCAGAAGCCTGAAGTCGGAGAAGCCCGTCCACTGCCTCCTGTGGGGAACGGTGGCCTCAGCCAAGACCCTGATACTTGAGGAGCTGGCTCGATTGCCCCGAAGCCGCCTCATCCTTGGAAGCTCCCTGACCAGGTCTGGACTCTTCGATGTGTTGTTCAACGAGAGACCCACATACCTCATCATAGACGAGCTGGAAAAGATCGAGGACATAGAGAACCTCAGCGCCCTGCTGAGCCTCATGCACAAGGGCTACGTGACCGAGACCAAGTACAGACGCCACCGAACCATAAGGCTCAAGACCTGGGTCTTCGCCAGCGCCAACGAAATATTCCGTCTACCCAAGGAACTCCTGAGCCGATTCCTGCTCCTACGCTTCAAGGACTACACAGACGACGAGTTCTACGAGGTGGTCACCAACGTCCTACAAGAACAGGAGAGCATAGCCGAAAGCCTAAGCCTATACATAGCCGAAAAAGTGCTCAGAGAACTCAACAGCCGAGACGTCAGAGACGCTATCAAGGTCGCCAGGCTACTGAAAACAAGAACGAAGGAAGAAGTCGATACAATAGTGGGGATCCTCAAGAGGCAAAGGTGAGATGCCTAGAAGAAGGAAAGGTCCACTGAGGGAGACTATGCCAATACATGGCTAAAAAAGAGTCTGCCTTGAGAAGAAAAAGACAGAAGTAAGGGACTGAGGAATGGAGTGATTGCGGCGGAGGAACCCTCTGGATCTTGATACGTGATGGCTAGCCGCGTAAAAGTCATCCTCTGTCCTCAAAAGGTCCCATTACCTCTCCTTTTTGGAGGAATTACCTCAGAAACATCCCCTCCCCCCCAATTAGTATGTTCAACTTAAGCGAACCTTTTATAAATAGAAATTATCGAAACTCTCTCAGGTGAGAATTATGGTTCGCACCCTAGAAGAGATGGCCTCAGTAGGGGCTAGGAAGCTGAGGGACAAGGCCGCATCGATCTCTGCCAGTTGGACCGCCGCGAAGCCTAGGATGAAGACAGGGTACGCGACGATGCCCTTCGGGGCCACAAGAAAGGCCAACTACGACAGAGGGATCGACGCCGCAACCCACAGAACCGACCCCGAAAAATGGGCCAGAAACTGGCCAGCCAAGATGAGGGAGTAAGCCCTCCCATAATTGGCCCCCTTTCCCCTTTTTCTTAGAAGAAGAACAGAGATATTGGAGGCTAACGATGCCTCTTCTTCCTCTTAGGTGAACCGTGCTCCCACATACCGAGCGAGGTCAACTCATTTTCTACAGCCGTCCTTGCTTCGGGGGAGAGGCTGCAGAGGCAGTGCCCTCCATTATGGCACTTTAAGACGCCGCAGTTTGGACAGTACTCGGCGTTGTCTGGGTTGAAGGGCTGCGAGCAGACATAACAGTAGTGGACTTCGGATGGCGAGGCTTGAATGAAGACCCTCCAAACCTCCTAGCTGAACCTCCACCTCATTCAATAACCTATGGGCCTCTCCGAGGAAAGAGGACCAATCAACTGATAACCCACCTATTTTTTGGTTAAGATCCCTTGCGGTAGGCAACTTTCTCACCAAACCGTATTTTATCTTTTAAGTGTTTTTAAATCTATGGATTTAAGGATTACTTGGTCATCGACTCGATCCACTTCTGACCAACTTCAAGGGCCTTGGGGTAGACGTGCCTCATGACGGCTCCTTCAACTCAGGGGGGAGCGAAGGCTAAAGTATAAATACCAGAGAAATTACTATGAAAGTATGGCAAAAGCGAAAGAATGGTCATCAGAAGAGATAGAGATCCTCAAGCGACATTATAAGCAACCCAGAAAGGATATTCAGAAGCTCCTTCCCGACAGATCAGTTTTAGCCATTAGACATAAATTACTCAATCTGAACCTCATGAAAAGGCAAATGTGGTCCAACAAAGAGGTCGAAATTCTAACGGCCAATTTTGGGAAATCGGCCAAGGATTTACAGAAACTACTCCCCACTAGAAGCATTTACGGCATACAACACATACTTAAAAAGCTAAGGCTAGTGAAAAGGGAGCGGGGAAGGCCTTGGACAGATAATGAGATCGAAATACTTAGGGAGAACTATCCAAAGATGACATTACAAGAATTGAAGGAACGATTCTTTCCAGACCGAAGTGCGGGAGCTATATTGGCAAAAGCTTCTAGAGAATTGGGCCTTCGAAAACCAGTAACCTTCTGGTGCGCCGACAGGGGGAGAAGTGAAGTTAGGGATCTATCGATATCGGAGCGCTATTATCTGGCTGGTATTATGGATGGTGAGGGGACTATCTCAATCCGACCCGTCAGAAGATCGTTCTATTCCATTGTGTCAATAGCGAATTCCTCTTTTGAATTAATTAAAAGATGTAGAGAAATGATAGGAGCAAAGGTTAATTTCACAGAGAAGAGAAGAGGAAAGTGGAAAACCGTTTGGGTTTACCAGATTTCATCCAGACCTGACGTTAAAAAGTTACTAACACAATTAAGAGATGCTTTAATATCTAAGAGAGCACAGTGTGAGTTAGCCTTAAGGTTTTTGGAGTTGATGGACAATCGTCCCAATATTAACGAGTATCCAGAGGAAGTGTATCGCATTTACGAAGAAGTGAAGTACCTAAACAAAAGAGGACCTTAATCCCGCGGTCTCACCCATCGCTCTAACCCAGTGATCGGCGACTTCTAACGCCTTGCCGTAGCTAGCTCGGATTATAGCTTCCCGAACTTCAGGCATATCTGGTGCGAAAGCAGCGGCCATTGACTGGATCCAAGAATCAGCTAGAGATATACCCATGGTTATCAGGCCCTCAGGGTAGCCGCGCTCACGCCACTCTCGGCGCTTAGCCTCCTTTATGCTCTCGAGGCCCGTGTCTACGCCCCTGACACCTATGACTTGGGGGAATAGGGGCGATGAGCCTTTAAGAAGTTTGATGGGCCTCACCTTGGCGGCCAGCCTAAGCTCCTCGAGAGCCTTTATCGCCGGCTTATCAAGTATGATGGTCTTCCTCTTCTCCAAAACTTCCCTCAAACTCATACAAAATCTCTCTCAAATATTTAATCGAATCACATTACTTCTGACGGACTTGAGCGCTGCGATATAACCCTCGAAGAATTTTAGCACGTCTATGGGTGCTCCTTCTCGAATTGACCTTGCAAGTCCTGCTTCATGTGTTTTTATGAGGTCATCCAGATAAGCGGCCAAATTCCTTTGCCCAGTCGTCATCCTTTCCAACTCTCTATTTTCCTGTCCCTGAAACTTCCTTATTAATGGCTCCTTCAGAATGACGGTCTTCCGCCTCTCCAAAGCTTCCCTCAAACTCATTCTTGCCACCCCGTTTATCCTAGGTGCCTCCCTGCGTGCTCTCTAACGATCTTTGCGAGATAAACCTTTTCGGCTTCAAGTTGCTCCGCAATGAAGTAGACCTCTAAGGCCTCTTCCTTTGTGTTTCTACGTTCAACGCTCCATTTCCCAGCCTGTAAAACGGCGACCAGATGCGGTTCAAATTCGTTCGGGGATCCTGAGATTGCTTGTCTTATTGGGCCCTTTGGTAATATGCCTAGTGGACCTTTCTCTTCAGCCAACTTTTATCACGCTCCCTCATCGCCCTTTAAGGGATGATGGTCTAATATCGGGTTGAAGGTAATCATGGGGTTTGACTATTTCAGGGATATATTCTTCGGCAGGAACGCCTTGGATTTCAGCTTGTCTTCTCAAGCGTTCAATTTCTGAGGGTGAAAGCATATATATCTCTATGAAGAACTGGCCTGTGTCTGATTGGAAAGCAGCCACTTGAACTGGCTGATCTGTATGGTTTCTAATTTCTATGGGTCCAGCCTGTCCCTTTCTGACATCAAACAAGGCACGGTTAGTCCACCGTTTACCTTGGGGTTGTGACCTCAACATGCCTTGTTCGGAAAGCTTTCTCATTAACGGTTCCTTCAGCAGGATGGTCTTCCTCTTCTCCAACATTTCCCTCAAACTCATCCCCAATACCTCCCATGCGTCATTACTTGTCCACAGATGGGGCATCTGGGATCTGTATAATAGGTAAGAATCTGAATTATTTCCCCATGAGGATGTCTGGGATTATCGCAATAATAAAATCTCTTCTCCAATTGCCCTGAGAGGCCCTCGCCTCCCCTGAACCTTTTCCTAAGGGGGCCCACCGGAAGGATGCCTAACGGGCCCTTCTCTTCAGCCATCCCCATTACCACTATTCCAACCTCTCCCTCAAACTCATATTCTTTCCTTCTGTCATCTCATCCTGTGATAGCTGCCTTCCACTTTTCTGCGTCCATTTTTGCCATGATCTCTACCTTATGGGGGTCCCACCCAAGCAAGGTGTAGTATATTTTTCTGTATTCATATATTCTGTGCGCCATTTCATCAATGGTCTTAGGATGAGGAGGAACAATCGCTCCAAACTTTTCTAAAAAGGTGGTTCTGGCGTCGTAAGCGGCTGCAACACTTGCTCTAACCGACTCTCTCCTTTTTTCCCATCGTTCCATAGCATGGGCGATATGTTCATCCCTCTTCTCCCTTCGCTCTTTAATTATCTCTTCCAAGGTTCTCCTTTTACGTGGGTTAGACACGGTCTCATGCCCCCTTCAAAAGTCCCTCGGAAACCACACGGCTCCAGCTCTCTATAAACCTCTCCCTCTCAGCCCCAGTCAACCCAGCCCTGTCCGCCACTCCCGCCGCCAGCTTCCTTCCCCAAGCCTCCCTTACCACCTCCACGGCCTCCTCCCTCGTCACGCCGGGTGGAAGGGCGATTTGTCCTCCGAAGGAGAAGGGGTTAAGCTTCGCGACTAGGGGCTGGTCCAGGATTAACGTTGGTCGTTCCTTGAGAAGATCGATGACTGGTGTATTCCTTTCAATAAGCGGATACTTCGCACCCTTAAACATCCTCAACCCTCCAAATATTTTTAATGCCTTCACAGAATTTAAGCCTTGCCCACAAAGGCTTAAATTTTAATAATGAGATATTAGCTCCTAAGGAGGCTTGAAATGAAGCGTTTATCAGTAAGCGAAAATAGGAGGCTCGTAATCCTATTCTTAATCGTTCTGCTGCCCCCCCTCATCAATTGGTTCGCCAACGCCATGCCAACAGACCGAGCAGCCATCGGCTCCCTCATCGCAGCCCTCCTATCAGCCCTTCTAGTGTTCCTTCAAAAACTCCTTCTAGAGATAAAGGAGGAGAAATAGAATGAGAGAGAAAGATCTTATTCAAGCGTTGAAGGAAAAGCTGAAGAAGAAGGATGATGACTGGACATTCACTTATGGCCGTGAGGTCCTAACCGCCAAGATCGAAAAGATCGACAACGACAAAAAGTTCAGGAGAGTCGTCGTCGAAATGATTAACGGCCTCTCTATGGATTTAATCCTGCGTGAGAAGCCATGAGCTGGTTGATCGTCTCTCCCGTCTTCGATACTGTCACCCAAGACTGTTATGAAGAGTCAAGGGACGCCCTCGAATACATGAGGGACAAGGTTAAGATAGTGGGCGACCTAAGCGGCAGGGCGATTGGGTGTGGAGAGGTTGAGGACGCCCTAAAGGCGGAGCCGGAGGCAAACCTAGCCTTCTGGAACCACGGCAGCGAAGACAAGCTGTGGGGCTCAGAGACGGAGGCGATCATAGACCTTCAAAACGTGGGTGTGCTCTCTGGAAGGGAAGTTTACACGGTCGCGTGCTCATTTGGTAAGACGGGCGGCGTAGAAGCCTACAAAGTCGGAGCAAAAGCCGTCTGGGCATCCACCGAAGTCGTGACCTACACCAACGACGCCAAAGAAGAGTTCAAGGAAGCCTTCACCAACGGAATTAAACGCCGAGTAGACGGCTTCCCATGGAAGGAATGCCTCGAAAAGACAAAGAATCGAATGACCGAACTCATCGACAAACTGGTTGCCGAAGGAAAGAACCTGGCAGCCTCATGCATGACTTGGGACAGAGACCATCTAGTTTGCTATAATGAAAGCCCTCCTCCTCCAGAAGCCTGCCCCGTTTCAAGAGTAATGGCTGGACTTTTCGGATATAGGGTTTTGACAAAGTTACGAAAAGTCAGGGAAAAATTAGGCTTTAGGAAGGGATGAACCCTGTAGGATGACCTTTCGAGTGGTCGACACCCGACCATCTTAAAGTCATTTAACCGCCCTCAATTGCCTTAACCAGTGTTGAAACTTTGGGTCTCGATAATAGGTTAACACCTTGTCTTGAATCCACATTCTCAATATAGTTCCGACTCTGCCTTTTTCGTAAAGGGCGATTTTTTGAAGTCTTTTCTCCATTTCGGCGTCAATTCTGACAGATACAGTAACATTATATCCAGCAAGTTCAGACTCCTCATTTTTCACGGATTTTCCCACTTCTATTACAATTGAATGCAACCGTATTAAATATTTCGGTTAAGGGTTTGAAATTAACGCTGAATGTTTACGGGGGAAGGAAAAATGCCTGATCTAGATAATTTGTTGAGAAATGTGCTATCTCACCCATAATTTTTGTTAGGGAAGAGCTTTAAGAGCCTACCGTCCGTACTCTCTAAACGAACGTGGGTCACCCCGTCCAAATCCAAACTTGTCGACGCAGATGGCACGGTCTTTTTATCTTGCCAGTACGGAAAGCATTATGAATGCTAAGGCTGACAATATGGCAAATGGTATAATGGCACTCGCTCCCAAAGCACTGGCAACTGATCCAGTTATCCAGCTAATCCCCTCAGCAAACCAGAATACCCCTCTGAATGGACGCAATTTCTCGATCCTAGTCTTCATCTTTTTCACCCAAAAAGAGTGCTAAGTCCTCACGTAAGACTTAGCTTTTTTGAGGGCTTTCGCACCTTCGGAGGTGAGCTGGTAGGTCATTCGTGCTGGCCGCCCCGGTCGTTGGACTCCATTCTCTGGTCGTGGCTTATGGTTGATCAACCCTAAATTCTGGGCTTCACTGACGCGTTTACTTAGGGTCCTTGTTGAGAAGGGGATGTCCTCCTCCAGTTCCTTCCATGTTTTTGGCTCTTGAAGGGAGGTTAGAAGCTGATAAGCTCCTCTGTGTTGGAAATACCAATTTTCTGGGGGAGCCGCTGTGGTGTATTGTGGTGTCGCGGGGGTGGTTGCTGGAGGTAGCCGTTGCCTACTCTGACTTGGGACCCCAATAATTTGTCCTGGAACTCTTTCC